>JRHI01000732.1_pt1 | contig 33448 bp, 25 predicted proteins | sample 215371 | NCBI WGS metagenome assembly JRHI01 (sample SAMN02929681, study PRJNA255918) | sediment metagenome | biome: cave system; feature: Ice Cave; material: Sediment; isolation source: sediment from deep within a dark volcanic ice cave with no known source of... ...
GACCGCTGCCGACGCCCGTCGCGGAGGCGGTCGATGCGAACGAGCTGGTCGTCGCGGCGGTCCTCTCCGGCAACCGCAACTTCGAGGGCCGGATCCACCCGCAGGTACGCGCCGCGTTCCTGGCCTCGCCGCCGTTGGTCGTTGCCTACGCCCTGGCAGGCAGTGTCGACATTAACCTGAGCCGCGATCCGATCGGGACCGATCCGAACGGTGACCCGGTCTACCTGAAGGACATCTGGCCGACGCAGGACGAGGTGCGGACGACGATCGAGTCGTCGATCGACCCCGCGATGTTCACGTCCGAGTACCGAACGGTGTTCGCCGGCGACGAGCGCTGGCAGGCGTTGCCGGTCCCGACCGGCAACCTCTACGAATGGGACGCGGAGTCGACCTACGTCCAGGAGCCGCCCTTCTTCCAAGACCTCGCACCGCAGCCCGGCCCACTTATGGACATCGAGCGCGCTCGCGTCCTGGCGCTGCTCGGCGACTCGGTGACGACCGACCACATCTCGCCGGCCGGCTCGATCCCCAAGACGAGCCCGGCCGGTCGGTTCCTGATCGACAAGGGTGTCCAGCCCTACGAGTTCAACTCGTTCGGATCGCGGCGCGGCAATCACGAGGTGATGATCCGGGGCACATTCGGCAACATCCGCCTACGTAATCTCCTGACGCCGGGCAAAGAGGGGAACCTCACGCTCTACCTCCCGACCGGCGGGGAGATGAGCATCTACGACGCCGCGGTCCGCTATCAGGCGGACGGCACACCGCTCGTCGTCATCGCCGGCAAGGAGTACGGCACTGGGTCATCGCGTGATTGGGCGGCGAAGGGCACGCTCCTCTTAGGGGTCAAGGCGGTCATCGCCGAGAGCTTCGAGCGGATCCACCGCTCGAACCTCGTCGGCATGGGCGTCCTGCCGCTGCAGTTCCTCGCCGGTGACACCGCCGCTTCGCTCGGTCTCACCGGCCGCGAGTCGTTCGCGATCCGCGGTGTCGCAGACGGGCTCGCGCCGAAAAAGCGGCTGACGGTCGTCGCGACCCGCGAGGACGGCACGACGGTCGAGTTCCTGGCGATGGCTCGCATCGACAGCCCGGTCGAGATCGAGTACTACCGCAACGGCGGCATCCTGCCCACCGTGCTGCGCCGCCTGATCGGCGGGATGGCGGTCTGAGCGCGAGCGCGCCGCCGGCAAGGCGCCGGCATCAGGCTGTCTGAATCAGACCTCATCGACGGAGATGACGTGTTACCCGACTTCCGCGTGCCGCTGGCTGATCTGTTCAAGTCGCGCCGGCGCCAGAGTCCTCGCCGGTTAGGCTCGTGGGTTCTCTGCTCTATGAGCGCTCGAGGAGCGTATGCTGGAGCTTCTGCTATACTCGCTGGTCGATGCGGGAGTAGCTCAGTTGGCAGAGCGAGTGCCTTCCAAGCACTAGGTCGCCGGTTCGAGACCGGTCTCCCGCTCCAGTTCTCCCCTCGCTTCTCCCCAATCCATCGATTAATTTCTCCTCATCCGCGCCGACGCCGGTCAGGTCGCTGGCAGAACATGATAAGATCGCGTCTGGGCGTGGCGCACCTGACGACCTGGGACGCCCCCTTCCGACTCGATTTTCGCGTTCTGGAGGATGCTGACCCACCGTGCGCAGCGAGGGTGTGACTCGGGCCTGTAGCTCAGTGGCAGAGCACGGGGCTCATAACCCCAGGGTCGCAGGTTCGAATCCTGCCGGGCCCACCGGCGAACCGAGCGCCGGGCTCCAATCGCTTCCCGCATCTCTCGAGCCGGACACGTTGTCCAGGGCAAAGCTTGTCGTTATACTCGCCGTGACGACGTTCGTTCGATGTGTACGGACAGGCACTGGGACAGGGTAGGAGGCGGTCATCGATCCGCGACCGGTGAGCGATCCGGACGGCGAGGAGCGACCGAGCCGGTTCACGGGAACGCCCCGTGAGTTAGTGCTCCGCATCGCGGAGATCATCGCCGATACGCCCGCCTCGAATACGCTCGTCCTCGACATCCAAGCCCTGTCGTCGTTCGCCGATTACTTCGTGATCTGCTCCGGTGACAATGAACGGCAGCTTCGCGCGATCGCGCGGGACGTCACCGAGCAGCTGGCCGACCAGGAAGTGCGTCCGGGGCGAACCGAGGGTGCCGCCGACTCGGGCTGGATCGTCCTCGATTACGGCGATGCGATCGTGCATATCTTCAACGTCGACCAGCGGGCGTTCTATCGCCTCGAAGCGCTTTGGGCGGAAGCGCCGACGCTGCTCTCGATTCAATGATGACGAACGGTGACCGGCCGCCATCAGAGCGGATTCGCGAGGTGTGGTTGTTGAGAGTCAGCGGACCGTCGGCCGCGTCTCCGTTCCGGAGGCTCGAACACCGCCGACAACCAATGCCTGACCGCTGGCAGCATGTGTAGCGCAGGGAGTCGGCTCGTGATTGCTGTGGGTGAAGGCTTCGAGGCGCGTCCAACTCACCCGAACGGGGTTCATCACCTGGCTACGCCGCCGAATGCCGTCGTCCCCTTCCTCGTTGGCACTGCCGTCGGTGGCGTGGCCGGCGCGGTCGTGGGCACCCTGCTCAGCGAGCACACCGTCCACCTGATCGCGGCCATCGTCGACGTCGTGGACCGCCGCCTCCACGCGGAAGAGCGCGAGCGGCTCAAGTTCGAGCTCCTCCTCCAGTAGCTCGCCGAAGCCGGCCCACCAGCCGCGGCACCGCACGCTCGTTACCGCGGTTGTCCCGGCGGCACGGCGACCTCCCGATCGACGGCGCCGCCGCGAATCCGCTGGCGGAGCGCCATCGCGCCCAGCGTCAAGACCAACAACGCTCCCAACGCGGCCATCGCCCCCAACTTCAAGCCCCGCGTCGGCAGCAAGAGCGACAGGAAGCCGAACACCGCGGAGACCCCCGCGACAAAGGCAACCACCCGTGCCTGGCTCCACCCGCTGTCGAGCAGGCGGTGATGGAGGTGACCCCGGTCGGCCGCGACTGGAGAGCGCCCGTGCGCCGTACGGTAGGCGATCACCCAGGCCACGTCGAGGATCGGCAATCCGAGTGCCAGCAACGCCGTGGCGATCTTTGCGCCGCCGATGATCGCGGCGACGGCCAGGGCAAACCCCAGAAAGTTCGCCCCCGCGTCGCCCAAGATGATCCGCGCCGGATGCCAATTGAACGGCAAGAACCCGAGCACCGCCGCGCCCAACGCAAGCGGGAGCAGCGAAATCGTGAACTGCGGGTTGTTCCGCGGCCAGAAGTACGTGTGCGCGAAGAGGATGGCGCAGGCGACCAGCGTCACCGACGCCGCGAGACCGTCGAGACCATCCAACCAGTTGAGGGTGTTCATCATCCCGATGATCCAGAAGACCGTGAAGCCGATCGCAACCGTCAGGGGCAGCGTCACCTCCCCGAAAAACGGCGCGTTGAACCGCTCGATCACGATCCCGTGGGCATCTCCGCGCAGCCGCGGTAAAACCACCAGCAGCGCGACGACGAACTGCCAGCCCAGCTTGGTCGACGCGGGAAGTCCGATCGCGTCGTCGAACACCATGACGCCGACGATCACGGCGGCCCCCCCGAGGAGGAGCACCAACCGCTCGACCTCAGCCGGAAACCGCTGGACGTCGAGTGACAAACTCAGGGTCAGCCCGAGCGCGAACGCCAGGAACACGGCGACGCCGCCCGCCCGCGGAACCGGCGCCGTATGCACCCGCCGTGGCTCGGGTTGGTCGAGAAGCCCGAGATGCCGGCTCAGCACGATGGCGCGCGCGACGAAGAGGGCCGAGGCAACCACCGTCACCGTGAAGACGAGCAGCGCGATCAAGCCGTGCGTCACGGGGTCCGTGCCGACATGGCGGCCCCCTTGGGAAGTTGCCTAGATGGCGTCCTCGTCGATGCCGGGGACCGGAAAGCGCGACGTCAGATCCCGGACTTCGTCCAACGTCCGCGCTTGCAGTTGTTCGTCGTCGGGTGCCGCGAGCACACCGGCAATCCACCGCGCGATCCGCCGCATCTCCGCAACGCCGAAGCCTCGGGTGGTGACGGCCGGCGACCCCAATCGAATCCCGCTTGCCTGGGTCGGCGGTCGCGCATCGCCCGGAATCGTGTTCTTGTTGACGGTGATGCCGACGGCATCGAGGGCGCGCTCGGCTTGCTTACCGCTGAGCCCGACCGCCCCGACGTCGACCAGCATCAGGTGGGTATCCGTCCCGCCGGAGACGATCGGCAGACCGAGCTCAATCAGTGACGAGGCCAGCGCCGTCGCGTTCTCCAGGATCGCCTGAGCGTACACGCTGAACGAGGGTTGCAGCGCCTCACCGAACGCGACGGCCTTGCCCGCGATAACGTGCATCAGCGGGCCACCCTGAAAACCCGGAAAGACCGTCTTGTCAATCGCCTTGGCGTGTTCCGCAGAGGTCAGGATCATCCCCCCGCGGGGACCACGCAGCGTCTTGTGGGTCGTCGTCATCGTGACGTGCGCCACGCCGATCGGGCTCGGATGAAGACCGGCGGCGATCAGACCAGCCGGGTGGGCGATGTCGGCGAACAGGTAGGCGCCGACCTCGTCGGCGATCTCCCGGAACCGGGCATAGTCGAGCCGCCGGCTGTAGGCGCTGGCCCCGGCGATGATCGCGCGCGGGCGCACTTCCTTGGCCCGGACCAGGACATGCTCGTAATCGAGCATCCCCGTCGCGTGGTCGACGCCGTAGAAGTGCGCGTCATAGAGCCGGCCGGAGAAGTTGACGCCGAGACCGTGCGTCAGGTGTCCGCCCTCCTGCAGGCTCAAGCCAAGGATCCGATCCCCCGGCTCGAGCAGCGCCATGTAGGCGGCAAGGTTCGCGTTCGCTCCCGAGTGCGGCTGAACGTTCGCGTGCTCCGCGCCAAACAGCTCCTTCGCCCGCTCAATCGCCAGAGTTTCGACCTGATCGACGAATTCACATCCTCCGTAGTAACGCTTCCCCGGATACCCCTCGGCGTACTTGTTCGTCAAGACACTGCCGACGGCCCGCAGGACGGCGGCGCTGACGAAGTTTTCCGACGCGATCAGCTCGATGCCGTCGCGCTCGCGGCGTTGCTCGCTGGCGATCGCGGTGGCAACCCGCGGATCCGAACTCAACAGCGACGGGACCGTCAGCATGGCCACACCTCAGGTTGTCCGATTCCTTAGCAAAATCGGAGGCTGGATCTCGGGGCAGGAGCGCCAAGATATGCAGAGCGCGATGGCCCGGCTAGTGTACCATGGGCCTTCGGCGCAGCCGGCGCCGTAGCCGCTCGCCCGAGTCTATGAAAACATGAAAAGGGAACCAGATGAGGGTTCTCGTGACCGGCGGTGCCGGCTACATCGGCAGCGTCGCGGTCGAGCTGCTCGTCGCGCGCGGCGACACGGTCGTCGTCCTGGACAACCTCTGGCGCGGGCACGCCGCGGCCGTGCTGTCCGGCGTCGCGCTCCTCAATGTCGACCTGAGGGACGCGCCGGGCACGCGCGAGGCCGTCCGATCGGCACGCCCCGACGCCGTTATGCACTTCGCGGCGGCGACGATCGTCCCCGAATCGGTGACCGACCCCGCCGCCTACTTTGGGATCAACACCGTCGGCACCCACAACCTGCTGGTTGCCATGCGCGACGCGGCAGTCAAGCGGTTCGTCTTCTCGTCGACCGCCGCCGTCTACGGCGAGCCCGCCTCGATCCCGATCCGGGAGGACGCGGCGACGCAGCCGATCAACCCCTACGGACGATCGAAGCTGATCGTCGAGCAGATGTTAGCGTGGCACGCCGCCGCCTATGGCCTGACGTACGTCGCTTTCCGCTACTTCAACGTCGCCGGCGCCACGGTGACTCACGGCGAGCACCATACCCCCGAGACGCACGTCATCCCGGTCGCCCTCCTCACCCTCCTCGGCCGGCGCGACCGCTTTCGGGTCTTCGGCACCGATTACCCGACGCGCGACGGAACCGCCATTCGCGACTACGTCCACGTCGTCGATTTGGTGGAGGCGCATCTCCTCGCCCTCGACGCCCTCGACCGACTGGACGACTCACCGGGCGCGTTCAACCTGGGCAGCCGCGACGGCTTTTCGGTCAAGGAGATCGTCGCGGGCGTCGAGCGCGTCACCGGTCGCACCCTGCCCATCGAGTACGCGCCACGACGCGCCGGTGACCCGCCCGCCTTGATCGCCGACAGCGCCCGCGCCCGCGACGTGCTGAGCTGGACGCCCAAACACTCGACCCTGTCCGAGATGATCGGTAGCGCCTGGGAGTGGTTGCAGCGCCACCCGAACGGGTATCGGCACTGACGGCGCGAGCCGGCAGCCCGCTCTGAGCCCCGGCGGGGGTTCGTCCAGGGTCAGCACCGGGGTTCAGCCCGGCGCGAGCGGACGCGCCATCAACGACATGGAACTACTATTACGCCGTGCGCGCCGCTACGCCGATCGGGTCGCCTTCGTCTTACCGTCCGCGGTCGACCTCACCAGGCGCCGTTCGGTTCCCGCCCGCAGACGTTCGATGTTCGTTCGATGTTGAACGATGATGATCGACACGATCGCCGCCGTCGCGAGGGCAATCGACCACTCGACGCTGCCCAGAAACGCCAGCGCGACAAGGGCCGTTCCGGCGAGGACACTGCCGGTGATCGACGCCAGGGAAACGTAGCGCGTCAGGCCCACGACGACGAGCATCACCGGGAAGACGAGCAAGACCCAGGGCAACAGTCCCGCCGCCGACCCCGCCCCGGTCGCCATGCCCTTTCCACCGTGAAATCGGATGAACGGTGACCAGCAATGGCCGATGACGGTGGCGACCGCTACCGCGCCGGTGACCCAGTCTCCCGCGCCAATCGCCTTGGCGATCAGGACGGGCAGCAATCCCTTCACAAAGTCCAGTACGAGTACCGCCACCGAGATGCGCCAACCGAGCACGCGATAGGCGTTCGTCGTGCCCGTCGATCCACTGCCGTGATCCCGCAGATCGGTATCGGAAAAGATACGGCCGAGGATGACCCCCGAGGGAATCGCGCCCACCAGGTAGGCACCAACCAGCAGGGCGGCGCCCGCGAGTGCGTCCAACCTAGGTGTCCTCCTCTCGCCCCCGGAAGCTCATACGGATCGGCGTGCCCATGTAGTCGAACTGGGCGCGCAGCTCGTTCTCAAGGTAGCGCCGATAGGAGAAGTGGACCTGGATTGGATCGTTGCAGAAAAAGACGAAGGTCGGTGGCGCGACGTCGACCTGAGTGGCGTAGTAGAACTTCAGCCGCTTGCCCGGCTTGCTCGCCGGCGGATGCTTGGCGACCGCCTCCCGCAGCAGCTTGTTCAGCGTCGCCGTCGGCATCCGCTTGTTCCGCTCCTCAACCACCAGGAGCGACGTCTCCAGCACCTGATGCACGCGCTGCCCGAACTTGGCGGAGATGAAGGTGAGGGGCGCGTACGGCATGAAGTCAAGCGCTTCCTGTGCCCGCTCACGGTACTCGTCCATCGTCGCCGGACCCTTGTCGACGAGGTCCCACTTGTTGACGACGACGACCATCCCCTTCTTCTGCTCCTCGACGTAGCCGGCGATGTGCAGATCCTGCGCCGTGAAGCTCTCCATCGCGTCGATCACCAGCAACACCACGTCCGATCGATCGATGGCCCGCATCGAGCGCAGCACACTGAAGTGCTCGACGCCCTCCTCGACGCGACCCTTCCGCCGGATGCCTGCCGTGTCGATCAGGGTCATCGGCTGCCCCGCCCAGACCAATTGCGTGTCGAGGCTGTCCCGCGTCGTCCCCGGGGTGTCGCTGACAATCGACCGCTCTTGGCCGAGGAACGCGTTGAGCAATCGGCTCTTGCCGACATTTGGGCGACCGACGATCGCGATGTTTGGTCCCTCGCTCTCCGGCTCTTCCTCCGACTCCGGCAGCGCCTCGACGACGCGGTCGAGCAGGTCCCCCGATCCGGAGCCGTGGAATGCGGAGACCGGGATCGGCTCGCCGATCCCGAGGGCAAAGAACTCGACCGCATTCTCCCGCCGTGTTGGATTATCCGCCTTGTTCGCGACCAGGATGGTGGGCTTGTCGGCACGGCGCAGCAGATCGGCCACCTCCTGATCGCCTGCCGTGAGACCCGCCTTCACGTCAACCATGAAGACGATCACGTCGGCCTCGTCGATCGCGTTCTGTGCCTGTTCCCGTGTCCGCCGCGCGATCTCGGTCAGCGAGGACGACGCAATCTCGCGGTCGTCCTGCAACCCCGCGGTATCGACGACGGTGAATTCCACGCCCCCCCAATCGGAGGTGCCATAGACGCGATCGCGCGTCGTGCCCGGAACATCCTCGACGATGGCCCGCCGTTCGCCGACAAGACGGTTAAACAGCGTCGACTTGCCCACGTTCGGCCGACCGACGATAGCGACAATTGGCTTCGTCACAGGTTTCCTGCTTGCCTTCCGCGGCCACCGCCACCGGCACCCGCTCGAAAGCGCGCCTCAGCTCGACAGTCGCACAAGTGATTTCATGGCACACAAAAACCCCGACCCAACCGGCCGGAGAGCCGAGAGTATAGCAGAACCCGCGACAGCGCCGGCTGCGGCCGCCCGTTAGCTCGCCGCCAGCGCGTCGATGAAGCGGTCGATGCTCGCCTTGCTCTGCAACTCCGTCGCGCACAGGAGCAGATGGCGCTCGAGTATCGGGTCAACTTGGCCCAGATCGTACCCGCCGATGATTCCCGCCTGGGCGAGCCGCGCATTGACGTCGACCGCGGGAATCGCCGTCCGCACGACAAATTCGTGAAAGAAGGGTGCATTGAGCGCGAGATCGTAAGCGGGCAGCTCTGTGATCCGTCCGGCGAGATAATGCGCGTTGTGGTAGCACCGGCGCGCCACCTCTCGGAATCCCTCCGGTCCAACGCTCGCCATATAGACGGTCGCCGCCGTCGCCATCAACCCCTGGTTCGTGCAAATGTTGCTGGTCGCCTTTTCCCGGCGGATGTGCTGCTCGCGCGTCTGAAGCGCCAGCACGAAGCCACGCTGGCCCGCGGCGTCGGTCGTGATCCCCGCCAGGCGACCGGGCATCCGCCGGACAAGCGCCTGCTTCGTGCCGAGCAACCCGACGTACGGCCCACCGAAGCTCTGGGCGACGCCCAACGCCTGACCCTCGGCGGTCACCACGTCAGCGCCGAGCTTGCCCGGCGGTTGCAGCAACCCTAACGGGACGGGATAGGTGCTGACCACGAGCGAGCCGCCCGCCGCGTGCGCCGCCTCGCCGACCGCCGCGACGTCCTCGATCCCGCCGAAGAAGTTCGGGTACTGGACGACGACACAGGCAAGGCCGTCGCCAAGGTGGGGCGTGAAATCCTCTGGCTTGGTCGTGAATCCGTCATGCGGTACCGGGAGCTCGATCAGATCGACCGGCAGACCGCTCGTGTACGTCCGAATCACCGCGCGGTAATTCGGGTGAACGGTCCCGGCGACGACGATGCGCCGCTTGTTGCGGCCCACGGCCACGGTCATCAGGACGCCCTCGGCCAGCGCGGTCGCCCCGTCATAGAGCGAGGCGTTCGCGATCTCGGTGCCGAAGAGCGCCGCGACCATCGACTGAAACTCATAAATGACCTGCAGCGTCCCCTGCGCGACCTCGGGTTGGTAGGGCGTATAGGCGGTATAAAACTCGCCGCGCGACAGGATCTGTCCAACCGTCGCCGGGACATAATGGTGGTACGACCCGGCGCCCAGGAACGTGTTGCCATTCGTCGGAAAATCATTCCGCGCGGCAAGCTCGCTCAGGCGCGCCGCCGCCTCCATCTCGGTCAGACGAGGCGGCAGGTTGAGCTCGGGGAACCGAACGTCGGACGGAATCGCGGTGAACAGCCCGTCGATCGACTCGACCCCGACCGCCTGAAGCATGGCTTCGCGATCGGCCTGCGTGTGCGGATTGAACGTCATCGCTGATGAAGTCCCTTCAAGGTCGGTCTCAACAAGATCAAACGCGGGGCGCCGCCCCGCTCGCCGATCCTGGCCAGCTTGGAAGACAGTGTCCTAATGCCCGCCGGCGGCCTCGGCAAAGCCGTCATACTCCTCGGGGGACATCAACCCGTCGGCCTGCGCCGGGTCGGACAGCTGGACCTTGATCAGCCATGCCTGGTCGTAGGGGGAGGCGTTGACCAATTCGGGTGAGGCCACCGCTGCGTCGTTGCGCTCGACGACCTCGCCCCCCACCGGGGCGTAAACGTCGGATGCCGCTTTCACCGACTCGACGACGCCGAGTGGCTCGCCCTGCGTCAGCGCGCTTCCGACGTCGGGCAGATCGAGGAATGTGATATCGCCCAACTCACTCTGCGCGTAATCGGTGATCCCTATGGTCGCGACCTCGCCGTCCAGCCGAACCCACTCGTGGGTCTTCGTGTAACGCAAGTCCTTCGGTGAGGACATGGGCTTCGTTCCTCTCAGGTGCCGCGCCAACGGCACGGTCTACCGCGATCGTTTGTAGAATGGCGTCTTGATCTGGACGCCGTGGATCGGCTTGTCCCGGATAACGACGTCGAGTGGCTTGCCGGTGCCGGCGACGCCGGTCTCCACGAGTGCCAACCCGATCTGTTCGCCGAGCGTCGGGGACATTCCGCCGCTTGTCACATGCCCGACCGTGCGTCCATCCACTTGAACATCGAAGTGCGCGCGCGGCGAGCCACCCCGTTCGACCAGCTTGAATCCGACCGTCCGACGCGGCGGTCCCGCCTCTTTCATCGCCACGATCCTGTCGCGCCCGATGAAGTTTCCCTTGTGCGGCTTCACGGCCCAGCCGAGACCGGCTTCGAGCGGACTAATGTCGTCCGCGAGCTCGTTGCCGTAGAGCGGCATCCGCGCTTCCAGCCGCAGCGTATCGCGGGCGCCAAGTCCAATCGGCAGCACCCCGTGTTCCTTCCCCGCGTCCATCAGCGCGTCCCAAACGCGCCCGATCTCGTCGATCGCGGTGTAGAACTCGAAGCCGTCCTCGCCGGTATACCCGGTCCGCGCGATCATCGCCGGCACGCCGGCGACGACGCCCTCCGTCCACATGAAGGAGTCGATCTTGGAGAGATCGGTCTCGATCAGCGATTGGGTGATGCGCTCGGCGTGCGGCCCCTGGATCGCGATCATCCCCGTCCGATCGGAACCATCCTCGACCTGCACGTCGAGGTCGGACCGCGCGGCGCGCTGCCGCTGGAGCCAGGCCAGGTCTTTGTCGCGGTTCGCGGCGTTGATCACGACCATAAACTCGTCACCCGACGGTCGACGGTAGACGATGATATCGTCGATGACTCCGCCCTGCTCGTTCGGCAAGAGGGAGTACTGCGCCTCCCCGGGCTCCAATGTGGCGACGTCGTTGGTTGTGACGTACTGCAGATAACGCAGGGCATCCGGCCCCGCCACGTCGACCTGGCCCATGTGACCCAGGTCGAAGAGCCCGGCCGCGTTGCGCACGGTGCGATGCTCGTTGAGGATTCCGCTGTATTGGATCGGCATCACCCAACCCGCGAACGGCACCATGCGGCCGCCGAGCGCGAGGTGTCGCTCGTAGAGCGGTGTCCGCCGCCCATCCGGGGCAGCCGGGTTTGTGGTCGTCGCGGCCTGCGCCTCGGTCACTCCAGTACCCCCATCACGGCACGAGCATCAGTCGGCCGATTCTAGGCATGCCCGAATCACGCGTCAAGCGCGGCCGCCCGATCGGCGCGGGACGCGCTAGACGCGCTCCAGCACCAATTTGTCCATCTCGAGTTGGACCGGCACCGGATAGCTACCGGTCAGGCAGCCGGTGCAGAAGGAGGTACCCGGCACGCCGATCGCGCGGAAGAGCCCATCGAGCGACAGGTAGCCGATGCTGTCGGCGCCGATGAAGCGCCCGATGTCCGCCACGCTCATTCGCGCCGCGATCAGCTCATCCCGCCGCGCTAGGTCCACCCCGAGGTAGCACGGCCACATCATCGGCGGCGCATGGACCCGCATGTGGACCTCCTTGGCTCCGGCGTTGCGCAGCAGCTGGACGATCGGCTTGCTGGTCGTCCCGCGCACGATCGTGTCGTCGACGAGGACCACTCGCCTGCCGTCGAGGACCTCGGGCAGGGCGTTGAACTTCAGCGAGACACCGACCTCGCGCAGCCGTTGGTCCGGCTGAATGAAGGTCCGGCCGATGTACCGGTTCTTGATCAATGCCTCCATGTACGGCAGTCCGGCGGCCCGCGCATAGCCAATCGCCGCCGGCACCGCCGAGTCGGGCAATCCGACCACGATGTCCGCGTCCGCCGGCTGCTCACGCGCCAGCTCCTCCCCCATCCGCTGCCGAACCAGGTGCAGTCGTTGGTTGTGGAGCATGCTGTCCGGACGCGCGAAGTAGATCAGCTCGAACAAGCACGTCGCGTGGCGGCCGTTCGGCTCCCCCGGGTAGGAGCGCAGCCCGGTCTCGTCGATCTCGACGATCTCGCCCGGCGCAACCTCCCGCTCGAACTCGGCGCCGATCGTCATCAGGGCGCAACTCTCCGAGGCGACCACCCAGTGCCCGCCCAACCGACCGAGACACAGCGGTCGCACGCCAAGCGGATCTCGCACCGCCAGCAGCCGGTCCTTCGCCAAGATCGCCAGGCTGTACGCGCCGATCATTCGCGGCATCGCCCGCCGGATCTTGTCGGCAAGGGTCTCGCCGGGACTGACGACGATTAGCCGCGTCAGCACCTCGCTGTCGGTTGTGGTGACGAACGATTCGCCGCGCTGCGCCAACTCCTCGCGAAGTCCGAGCGCGTTCGTGAGGTTTCCATTGTGCGCGACGGCGATCGGCCCAACCGAGCTCTCGGCCATCATCGGCCCGGCGTTGCAGGCAGTGCTCGAACCCGATGTCGAATATCGCGCGTGGCCGACCGCAACGTGACCGGGCAAGAGGCGCAGGTCATCCTCCGCAAACGCCTGGCTGACGAGCCCGAGGCGCGTCCGGATGAAGAGCCGGCTGCCATCCGCCGTCGCGATGCCGGCGCTCTCTTGACCGCGGTGTTGCAGGGCGTAGAGACCGAAGAAGGTCAGACGGGCCACGTCCTCGCCGGGGCCGTAGATGCCGAAGACACCGCATTCCTCGTGCGGCTTGTCATCCCACATGGCTGCCCCCGCCGACCGACGTGTCCATCGCCACCAGTCTACTACGCGCCGTCTGTCCGTACATCATTATGACGACACGATCAGCGCCGACTCGTAGCGCGCGCACGCCTCGGCGAGCGCCACGCGGGCTACCCCGTCGAGCGTAATCGTATCGCCGCCGGCTTGGCCAAGGACGACCATCGGCACCCCCGATCCGCTGTCGCAACGGACCCACAGCTCGGCGAGTGCCGCGTCTTCGACGGCCACGATGATGCGCGCTGAGGCCTCGCCGAACCACGACTCATCAAGCCGTTGGCCCTCCCCGCTGATCGCGGCGTCCGCGACCGTCACCCCGATCCGCGAGGCGATCGCCATCTCCGCCAGCGCGACCGCGAGGCCCCCACTCGAGCAGTCGTGTGCCGTTCGCACGAGCCCATCCGCAATCGCGGCGCGGACCAGCTCTTGGACTCGCCGCTCCCGAGCAAGATCGAGCACGGGCAGTCTGCCCCCCAAGATCCCCCGCACCGTCGCGAGGTACTCGCTGCCACCGATCGTCGGCACCCCGCCGCCGATCAAGACGATGCGATCGCCTGCCCGCCACGCCATCGTCGCCCGCCGCGCCACGTCGTCAATCACGCCGACCGCCCCGACAGTCGGCGTCGGCATCACAGCGGCGTCCCCCGCCTCGTTGTAGAGACTGACGTTGCCACTGACCACCGGCACGCCAAGCGCGCGGCAGGCCGCGGCCATGCCCGCGACGGCGCGCTCCAATTGATAGTACCCCGCCGGTTTCTCCGGATTGCCAAAGTTCAGGCAATTCGTGATCGCCAGCGGTCGCCCGCCGACGCATGAGACGTTGCGCGTCGCCTCCGCGACCGCGTGACGCGCTCCGAGCTCCGGATCAAGCGCACAGTACCGCGAGTTGCAATCGATTGCGGCCGCGATCGCCCGGCTCGTCCCCTTCAGCCTGAGCACCGCCGCATCACCGTCTCCCGGCGCCACGACCGTGTTCGTCAGGATCGTATGGTCGTACCGCTCATAGACGGGTCGTCGGCTGCCAAGGTTCGGCGACTGCAAGAGTCGCAGGAGCACCTCCGCGACCGACCCCTCCCCGCTGCCCGACAGAACGTCGGGAACCGCCGACAGATCACGCTCCCGCGCCGCTCGCGCTTCGGGCGACTCGACCGCGTCGCGGACGTAGGTCGGACAACCGTCGGTCAAGACGCGGGCCGGGACCTCCGCGACCACCACGGTCCCGTCCCGCACGCGCACCACCCCGTCGTCCGTCACGCGCCCGATCGCGCTCGCCTGCAACAACCAGCGCCCCACGATCTCCCGAACCCGCTCGACCCCCTCCGGTTTCACGACGAGGAGCATCCGCTCCTGGCTCTCGCTCAGCATCACATCGTAGGCCGACATCCCGGTTTCGCGCCGCGGCACGAGCGCGACGTCGATCTCGGCCCCGACATCGCCCCGCCTGGCGCACTCGACCGTCGAGCTCGTCAGGCCCGCCGCCCCCAAATCCTGCATCGCAACGACGTCGCCCCCGCGCAGCAGCTCGAGGCACGCTTCGAGGAGGAGCTTCTCCAGAAACGGGTTGCCGACCTGGATCACCCCCCGGTGGGTCGCCGCCGGATCGTCGACAGACGCGAAGGTCGCGCCGTGCATACCGTCCCGACCGGTATCAGCACCGATCAGCATCAGCACGTTGCCCGGTCCGCTCGCGCGCGCTCGCACGATCGACCCGTGCTCGGTGACGCCGATGCACATCGCGTTGACCAGCGGGTTTCCGTTGTAGGAGGGATCAAAGAACACTTCTCCCCCGACCGTGGGGATCCCCAGACAGTTCCCATAGCCGCCGATCCCGCCCACCACGTTGTCGAACAGGTACCGATTGCGCGCCTGATCGAGCGGCCCGAACCGCAGCGCATCGAGGATCGCGATCGGCCGCGCGCCCATCGTGAAGATGTCGCGGACGATCCCACCGACCCCCGTCGCCGCCCCCTGGTACGGCTCGACCGCGCTCGGGTGATTATGCGATTCGACCTTAAAGACGACCGCCAGTCCGTCGCCCACGTCGACCGCCCCCGCGTTTTCGCCGGGTCCCTCGATCACCCACGGCGCCTCGGTCGGTAGGTGGCGGAGCAGGGGACGGGAATGCTTGTAGCCGCAGTGCTCGCTCCACATCGCGCCGAACATGCCGAGCTCGACCGCCGTCGGCTCCCGGCCGAGCTCACGGACCAGCAGCGCGTACTCGTCGTCGCTCAGCGCGACGTCTCGCCACGGTCCCCGTGCGATCGCCAACCGTCACCCCTCTCGTCAGGCGGGAACGCCCAGGAAGACAACCACCGAGCGGAGCAGCTTCAGCCCGTCGTCGCCGCCGACCAGCCGATCGGTCGCCCGTTCGGGATGCGGCATCAGCCCGACGACGTTGCCGCGCTCGTTGGCGATACCGGCGATCGAGCGGAGCGATCCGTTCGGGTTCGCCTCGTCGATCGCGGCACCCGCAGCGTCGCAGTAGCGGGCCACGATGCGGCCGGTCCCCTCCAAACGATCAAGCGTGTCCGGATCCGCGAAGTACGCCCCGTCCCCGTGCGCGACCGGCAGCCGGATGATCTCGCCGGCCCGCAGTCCGCCGGTCCACGCCGTCCCCGGCTGCTCGACGCGCAGGGTCGTCCAATGGCAGTGGAAGCGAAGCGTCCTGTTGCGCAGCAGCGCGCCCGGCAGCAGATGCGCTTCGGTCAGGATTTGAAAGCCGTTGCAGATGCCGAGCACGGGTCCACCGTGCGCCGCGAACTCGCGAATCGGGGCCATCACCGGCGCGAACCGCGCGATGGCGCCGCACCGCAGATAGTCTCCGTAGGAGAACCCGCCGGGCAGGATCAGCGCCGAGTAGGCCGAGAGGTCCGTTTCGCGGTAATCGACCAGCCGCGCCGGTGCGCCCACGTCCTCCGCCAGGGCGTGCAGCGCATCGTGATCGCCGTTGCTGCCGGGAAAGGAGACGACGCCGATCACCTTGCCCTCACCTCGATCGTTCACCCGGCGACTCGGACGCGCTGGCTTCCGTGATCTCGAAGCGGTAGGACTGAATCACCGGGTTGGCCAGCAACCGCTCGCACAACTGAGCGACGCGCGCCCGCGCGCCCTCCACGTCCGGTGCGCTCAGCGTGAGGGTGAAGTAGCGACCCGCGCGAACGCGCTGGACCTCGCCGTAGCCGAGGTTGCGCACTCCGCCGAGGATCGCCTCGCCTTCGGGGTCATTGACCCCGTCCTTCGGCATCACCGTCACGTTAGCGACCCAGGTCCGTTCGGCGTCCGACCTGTCGGCAGCGGTGCTCGTCGTCGTCATACCCTGCGTTGCTCGTCAGTCGTGATCCCCAGCGGCGTCCCCGTCAAGCGCTGGTACGCCTCGTGGTAACGCGCCGCCGTTCCGGCCACGACCTCCGCCGGCAGCTCCGGCCCCGGCGGCTCCTTGTTCCAGCCGGAGCCCACCAGCCAATCGCGCACGTACTGCTTATCGAAGCTCGGCTGATCCTTTCCCGCATGGTACGTGCGAGCGTCCCAGAATCGCGAGCTGTCCGGCGTCAGCACCTCGTCGATCAACGTCAGCTCGCCATCGACGAAGCCGAACTCGAACTTGGTGTCGGCGACGATAATGCCGCGCCGCAACGCCAGGTCCGCCGCAAATCCGTACAGAGCGCGGCTCGCCTCTGCAAGCCGGCGCGCCAGATCGTCCCCGACCAGATTGACCAGATCGCCGATCGTGATGTTGACATCGTGCCCGGAGTCGTTCTTGGCGGCCGGCGTGAAGATGGGCGCTGCGAGGCGTTCCGCCTGGCGGAGGCCGCCCGGTAACCGCTCGCCGGCAACCGTCCCCGACGCCCGATATTCGTGCCAGGCCGACCCGGCGAGGTAGCCACGCATCACGCACTCGACGTCGATCCGCTCGGCCTTGCGCACGATCATCGCGCGACCCGCGAGCCGCGCGGCGTGCGGGCGCAGCTCGTCCGCAACATCCTGGATCGCGGCCGTGACCAGATGGTTGGGGACCAGACTGCCCGTCAGGTCGAACCAAAAGCGCGAGAGCTGCGTCAACACGACCCCTTTGCGGGGAATCGGCGTCGGCAGCACGACGTCAAACGCGGACAGACGATCGGTGGCGACCATCAGCAGCGTGCCACCGAGGTCGTAGGTGTCCCGCACCTTACCCCGCCGGAACAACCTCAGACCATTGAGCGACGATTCGAGGACCGGAGCGGTCACGCGGTCACCGCCTTGGCGCGATCGGTCTCGACAGCGGACGCGCCCTCTGTCAAACCGAGCCGCTGAAAGACCGCATCGACATGAACGAGCTGCTCACCCGGATCGAACAGCAGGTCGAACAGCGGCTCGGTCAGACGGCCGACGACTCGCGGGTCCGCCGCCAACCGCTCGCGAAACGACGCGCCGCCTTGGTCCCAGGCCGCCATCGCGTGTCGCTGCACGACCTTGTACGCCTCCTGACGGTCGATGCCGGCGTCGATCAGCGCGAGCAGCACGCGCTGGGAGTAGATCAGACCGCCTGTCAGGTCGAGGTTGCGGCGCATCCGATCCGGGTAGACGACTAGGCCCTCGACGATCTCCGTCATCACATGGAGGAGATAATCGAGCACGATGCAGGCGTCCGGAAAGATGATCCGTTCGGCGGAGCTGTGGCTGATGTCGCGCTCGTGCCAGAGCGCGACGTTGTCGAGTCCCGTTGCGGCGTACCCGCGCAGCAACCTAGCGAGACCGGACACCCGCTCCGATTCGTGCGGATTGCGCTTGTGCGGCATCGCCGAGGAACCTTGATTGCCGGAATCGAACGGCTCCTCCGCCTCGCGGACCTCCGTGCGCTGTAGGTGCCGCAGCTCGACAGCCATCTTCTCCAACGTCGCGCCGATCCCGGCCAGGACCGAGATGAAGAACGCATGTCGGTCGCGTTGCACGATCTGCGTCGACGCCGGGGCCGGACGCAGTCCGAGCGCGGCGCAGACGTCGTCTTCGAGATCGGGGGGCACATGGGCGTGGGTCCCCACTGCACCCGAGATCTTGCCCACGGCAAGGTCGTCGCGCGCAAGGTCCAAGCGACGCCGCTGTCGCCGCAACTCGTCGTACCACACGCCCAGCTTCAAACCGAACGTCGTTGGCTCGGCGTGGACGCCGTGCGTGCGACCGATCATGACGGTCCATTTGTGGCGCACGGCCTGCGTCCCGACGACGCGCGTGAGGCGTGCCAAACCGGAGTCGAGCAGGCGACCCGCCTCCGTCACCTGCACGGCGAGCCCCGTGTCCACGACGTCGGAGCTCGTCAGGCCCAGGTGGATAAAGCGCGCCGCGTCGCCGACCGATTCGCCGACGGCGCGCAGGAACGCGATCAGATCGTGGTCGGTTTCGCGCTCAATCTCGCGCATCCGGTCGAGATCGCACCGTGCGTTCGCGATGGAGGACATCGCCCAGTCGGGGATGCGGCCCCGCTGGTGCCAGGCCTCGCACACCGCCCGCTCAACGGCAAGCCAGGTCTCGATCTTGTGTTCGTCGCTCCAAACCGCACCCATCTCGAGCCTGGTGTAGCGACCGATCACGCGCCGCGTTCCCCTCTCGTGAGTCAGCCCCGGCTCTGCCGTTGATGACGCCAGTATAGACGATGACGTTGCCGCCAGACCGTCGGCAGACTACACTTCCGCGCCGACGGCACGCGCCGCAGCCGTTGGGTGAGTCGCCTACGTACGCAGTCGGTTAAGGAGCGCCTGGGCTCGTCGGGAGGTGGCGAGTCGACGAGGTGGAAGCCCATCGAACCTTCGGCGGGTGGCTTCCCGGCCGGCACGGTCGTGATAGGCGGGCCAAACGAACGCGGCGACGCGTCCACAAATCCCGACTAATGTGCCATCAACGACCTATCCCAACGCTTCCTGCCCGTGCCATGCTCTGACAGCGGCCCGTTGGGCCCCGCGCGGCCCAAGCGGCACCGCGGTGGGTTCGGGCTGGTCTGTCTCCGGCTCGCGTTGCCCGGGGCCAGATCGGATGCGGGAGGCGAAACACCACCATGTGCGGAATCTTTGGCTACGTCGGCGAAGAGATCGAAGTCGGCGCCGCCGTGCTCCAAGCCCTGAAAACGCTTGAGTACCGCGGCTACGACTCCTGGGGCGTGGCAGTCGGCGTCAACGGCCACATCGGCGTCCGCAAGGAACCGGGTCGGATCGCCGGCGCCACCGTCGATTTCCCGGCCTCCGACATCGGTTTTGGCCACACGCGGTGGGCGACTCACGGCGGTGTGACACGGGCGAACGCCCATCCCCACCTTGATTGCTCGGGCCGGCTCGCGGTCATCCACAACGGGATCGTCGAAAACTTTCGGCCGCTCAGGGACCAGCTTCAGGCCCGCGGCCACCGCTTCCACTCGGACACCGACACCGAGGTTGTGGCCCATCTCCTAGAGGAAACCCTCGCCGACGGGAGCGTCGATCTCGCCCATGCCCTCGCCGCGGTCTTCGCGCGCCTCGAGGGGCTGAGCGCCATTATCGCCCTCGACCTGCGCTCGCGGTCGCTCGTCGCTGCGAAGAACGTCTCTCCGCTCGTCGTCGGTGTCGGTCCCCGCGGCACGTCAATTGCTTCCGATGCGCTCGCCTTGCGTCACCACGCCGACCGCGTCTTCTACCTCGAAGACCATCACCTGGTCAGACTGAGCGGCTCCGGGCTCACTGTCTACGATCGGGCAACGATGCGGCAGATCGAGCCGGAGCTCGTCCCGCTCGATCTCGAAGGACGGGATGCCGAGCTCGGCGCGTATCCGCACTTCATGGCCAAGGAGATGGCCGAGCAGCCCGCCGTGCTTGAGCGTCTGGCGAACGAGGCGTCGGATGCGATCCACGGTCTCGCCAAGGCCATCGCTCAGTCCCACGGGACTTTTCTCGTCGGTTGTGGCACCGCCTCCTACGCCGCCCTGACCGGCTCCTACCTGTTCAGCCGGATCGCGGCCCGGCACGTCAATTTTGTCGTCGGTTCGGAGTTCAAGTACCACGAGCACTTCCTGACGCCGCGCAGCTTCGTCGTCGCGCTCTCGCAGAGCGGCGAGACCGCTGACGTCATCGAGGCGATGCTCGCCGCGCGCAAACGCGGCGCCCGGCTCGGCGCCCTCGTCAATGTGCCCCGCTCCAGCCTCGACCGCATGGTCGACCTCCGCGTTCACCTTGGCGCCGGGCCCGAGCAGTGCGTGCTGTCGACCAAGGCGTACACCGCCAAAGTCGCGGTGCTCCTCCTCACCGCGCACGCCTTACAGGCGACGATCGGCCAGGGCCGCGACCTCGTGCTCCAAGCCGCTGACGGTCTGCGCCGGATGCTGTCCGCGGACTGGATCGCCCAGGTCCAAGAGGTCGCTCGCACGATTCACCGTGCCGAACACCTGTTCGTGATCGGGCGGGGGCTCTCCTACCCCACGGCCCTCGAAGCTGCGCTCAAGATCAAGGAGGTCAGCTACATCCATGCCGAGGGCTTCGCGGGCGGCGAGCTCAAGCACGGCGTGATCGCCCTCGTCGCCCCGGGCACGCCGTGCGTTGTCTACGCCCCCACGGACGAGACCCGCGCCGACATCTTGTCGGGCGCCATGGAGCTGAAGAGCCGCGGCGGCTACATCGTCGGCATCGGTCCGGAGCCGGATCCCGTCTTCGACGTCCACCTGGCGACGCCCGACGTCGGCGACGCCGCCCCGCTCGTCAACGCCCTCCCCGCCCAGATGCTCGGCTACCACGCCGCGCTGCTTCGCGGCAACGACCCCGACAAGCCGCGCAACCTGGCCAAGAGCGTGACGGTCAAATGACCGGCGAATCGGATGCGCCGACCTTCGTCGATACCCACGCGCACCTCGACGACGGCCGCTTCGAGCACGACGTCGATGCGGTGCTCGCCGAGGCCGGCCGCCGCGGCGTCCGCCACGTCGTCAACATCGGCTACCGGCCGCTCCGCTGGCGCACAACCATCGCACTGGCGAAGCGGCAGTTGAACGTCTCCTTCACCCTCGGGCTCCATCCGCACCACGCCGACGAGTTCACGCCCGCGCTCCTGAGCGAATTGGAGGGAACGATTGCCACCAGCGGTGCCAAGGCGGTGGGCGAGATCGGGCTGGACTACGTTCGTGATTTCGCCGACCGCGCTGCCCAGCGTGAGGCGTTCGAAGCGCAGTTGGACTTGGCGCACCGCCTCCGTCTGCCCGTCGTGATCCATCAGCGGGGAGCGGAGGACGACCTCCGTCGCGTGCTCGAACAGACGTCCCACGCTTTGGTCTGCATTCTGCATAGCTTCGACGGGACCCGCACCCTGGCCGACTTCGCGCTCGACCGAGGCTACTTCTGCGGCGTCGGGGGACTGATGACCAAGGCGCAATCCGGTACCTTGCGTGACGTGATCCGGGTGCTGCCGCTGGAGCGCCTTGTCCTGGAGACCGACGCCCCGTACCTCGTTCCGTCGGGGGTCAAGGACCGCCGCAACTCGCCGGTCAACGTTCCGCTCATCGCGGAACACCTGGCGCGACTCAAGGGGGTGCCGGTGGCAGCAATTGCACGCGAAACGACGGCGACTGCCGTTCGCTTGTTCGGGCTTCCCACCTGCCTCAGCGACCTCGAACCAGCCACGATCCACGTATGAGCGGTCCAGATCGTGGGCCGCTCATGCTCGCGACGTCGAACCCGGGCAAGCTGGCGGAGTTTCGCCATCTGCTGCCAACCCACGTCGCCGTCCTCTCGCTCGCGGATCTCGACGTCGTGATGCCCCCGGAGGACGGGCCGACCTTCGCCGCCAACGCGCAGACAAAAGCGCGCTCCGCCGCCGCCCAGTGCGGACTCATCGCGCTCGCCGATGACTCCGGTCTCGAAGTTGACGCGCTCGCTGGTGCCCCCGGCATCCGCTCCGCCCGGTTCGCCGGCGAGCCAAGCGACGAGGCGGCGAACCGGGCCGCCCTCCTCGCCGCGCTCGAAGGCGTGCCGGCCGCACGTCGGACCGCACGCTTTCGCTGCTCCGTCGCCCTGGCCTCGCCCCAGGCGATCATCGCCTCCGCGGAGGGAGTCTGCGACGGCGCGATCGCACTCTCGCCGCGCGGCAGCCACGGGTTCGGCTACGATCCGATCTTCCTCCTGCCGGACGGCCGCACGATGGCGGAGCTCCCATCAGCCGCGAAGAACGCGATCAGTCACCGGGCCAAGGCGTACCGGGCTATCCTTCCCGCGCTCCTCGCGATGCTGCGAGGCGCGGACTCTCGGTCAAAGTGAGAACAACTATGGCGCTCGTCGTGCCGCAGCGAATCGTGTCAGCTTACGATTTCCCCCCCTCCTTCGACGCCTGGCGCAAGCCCCTCGGGCAGACCGGCATCCGCCCCGTCATCGCCGTCGCCGGCTCGCGCGGCAAGTCCACCGTCGTCCGCCTCCTGGATGCGATCCTGGCGACGGCCGGTCTGAGGACCGCCACCTGGACCGATTTTGGCGTCGAGATCGAGCGGTGCCGGCAGCGTGGCGAGCTGCTACCCTGGTCACGCGCACTCGCCGCGCTCGACGGTGGCGCCCTCGACGTCGCGATCCTCGAAGTCGCCTGGTCGACCGTCCCCACCATCGGGCAGAACGGCGGGCCCTATCCGATCGTCGTCGTCACGAATGTCTGCGCCAACCGCGAAGCCTGTCTCCTGCAGAGCGAGGCCAAGCGGGCGATGCAGGCCCTGCCGACGCTCCTGAATGCCGTCCAGCCGCACGGCGTCGTCGTCCTCAACGGCGAGGACTACGCCGTCTGCGGCGACGAGCTCCGCCAGCAGCGACCCCACGTCCTCGTCGCCGTCAACCGGGACTCGCCGCCACTTCGAGCCCATGCCGCGGACGGGGGCGTCGCCGCCTGGGTCGGCGCCGAGGGACTATTCGTCGGCCCCACCGAGCGACCCGACATCCTGTGCCGGCCGGCCGACCTGCGCTTCGCGCTCGACGGCGCCGCGGGATTTCAACTCCATAACGCCCTGAGCGCGGCCGCCGCGGCGATGGCCTGTGGCATCCCGGCGGACATCGTCGGCGCCGCCCTCCATGCCTTCGACCCACCCGCCCTCGCGATGCCGCGCTCACTCAACGTGCTGGAGCTTCGGGGCACAATGGTGATCGTGGATCGACCGGAACCGTCCTGGTTCCTGCGTCCGGTCCTGCGGGCGGTCCGCGATCTCTCCCGAAACCGGCTGCTGACGGTCGTGGGCCGGCTCGCGCCCGTCCCCGATTCGGACATCGGTGAAGTCGGCCGCCTGCTCGGTCGCCTGAGCTCGGTGCTCGTGGTTCACTCGGAATCCGACCGGCCCGAACGGCTGACCCTGTTTCGCCAGGGTGTCACGCTCAATCACGTTCCGCCGGTGATCCTGCACACACCGTCCGAGCGCCGCGCCCTGACACGCAGCTTGAGCATGGCCCGGCCGCGCGATGTGCTGCTGGTGCTCGCGGACCAGCCGGCGACGGTCCTCCGCACACTCGCCCGCGCCGCCCGCCTGGGCGAGCCCCGGAGCGCGTGATGCCCAATCTCTCGAATGCCGAGATCGCCGCGGTCCTCGAGCGGTACGGCCGGCTCCTTGAGATCGCCGGTGAGAGCCCGTTCCGCGTTCGCGCGTTGCTGCGAGCAGGCGAATCGGTCCGCGACTACCCAGACCCGATCGCGAACGTCGCCCGCGTCAAACGCTTGAAAAGCGTGCCCGGTGTCGGCGCGGGCATTGCCGCGATCATCACCGAGTTGATCGAGACCGGCCTCGTCCGCTCGTTCGTCGAGCTCCAGCGCACGGTCCCGGCGACGCTCCTCGAGCTGTTGGAGGTACCCGGACTTGGATCCAGGACCGTCTCGCGACTCTATGGCGACCTCGGCATCACCGACCTTGCGGGGCTCGAAGCCGCCGCGACCGCCGGTCGCATTCGCGATCTGCCGGGGCTGGGCGAAAAAACCGAAGCGCGGATCGTCGCCGGCATCGAATCACTTCGGCGCCGGACCGGTCGCCATCGCCTCGGCGCGGTGCTTCCGCTCGGACGCCGCCTCGCCGTCGATCTCCTCGCCGCCCTCCCCTCCGGCTCCAGCGTCAGTCTGGCGGGCAGTGTGCGCCGCATGGAGGAAACCGTCGCCGACCTGGATCTCGTCGTTGCCGCCGCGGACCTCCCCCGGGCGGGCGAGACCGTGGTGCGGCACGGCGCCGTGAACACTGTGCTCGAGCGCACCGAACGTACCCTCCGCGTCGAGCTCCAAGCCGGCGTTCGAGCAGACGTCACGCTCACCCCGCCGGAGCTCTTCGGCACGGCGCTCGTCCGAGCAACGGGCAACGACACCCACCTGGTATTGCTGGGCGGGCTTCCCGCGACGTCATCGGAGGAGGAGCTCTACGGTCGGCGCGGACTGCCTTGGATTCCACCCGAGCTTCGCCATGGCCTGGACGAGATCGAGTTGGCCCGGGCCGGACACCTCGATACCCTGATCACGCTAGAGGACGTCGGCGGCGAGTTCCACTGCCACACAACCTGGAGCGATGGCACCCTCCCGGTCTTGGCCATGGCGATCGCCGCCCGGGAGCGCGGTTATCGCTTCCTGGCGATCTCCGACCACAGCCGCAGCTTGGGCGTCGCAAACGGTCTCGACGCCGCGCGCCTGGCGGCTCAGCGGCGCGAGATCGCCACTGCCAACGACCAAAGCGGCATCCGGGTCTTCGCTGGTGCCGAGGTCGAGGTCGCCCGCGACGGACGGCTCGACTTCGATGACGAGATCCTCGCCGGGCTCGACGTGGTGATTGCCTCCACCCACGTCGGCCTTCGTCAACCACGCGAGGAATTGACCGAGCGTCTGGTCGGCGTCCTCGAAAACCGCAACGTCGACATCATCGCCCACCCGAGCGGCCGTCTCCTCGAGCAGCGAGAGGGCGGCGATTTCGACTGGGACCGCGTCTTCGCGACCGCCGCCCGCACCGGCACCGCACTCGAAATCAACGCCGACCCGGCCCGCCTCGACCTCAGCGCCGATCACGCGCGCCGGGCGCTCGCCGCCGGCTGCCTCCTGACCATCAACTGCGACGCCCACCACCCCGACAGTTTCTCGCTCCTCGAATACGGCGTCACCAACGCCCGCCGCGCCGGCGTCACTCCCGACCGGGTCCTCAACTGCTGGCCCCTCGACCGCATCGAAGCATGGCTCGCCGGTCGAGGTCACTGAGATTCGTGCGCCGGTATCGAAGAGTGTCCTTCCTGTCCCGTCATCCAAATGCGACGCGTGGTCCACGTCGGGAGACTCTGGGCCCGGTGCCACGCCCGCCATGTGCCTGAGCCGGATTCCGGTGGCAGGCGTCTCGTTCCGGGCGCCACCCTCACTCCCCGCCCCGCACGGACCCTCACCCTCGGCCCCTCTCCCGGTGCGCGGGAGAGGGGAGCTCGGGCAGGCACGGCCGTGCCGCCGGCTGGGGACAGGACGGTGCGCTTGAGATGCGACACGAGGAGCGCACACGCCCCTCTCCCAACCGTGGGAGAGGGGCGGGGGGTGAGGGCCGTTCCCCTCGCCTGGGATTGGTGGGCGCCCGCTGCGCACGCCCGCTGGGTTCGGCCGGGAGTAAGCGCCGACCAAGCTCTCAAGCGGCTTCAGTATGAGCCGGGCAATGGTGTTGAGCGGGGCCGGGACGGGAAGGCGGCGGTTCCGCTCGGACGTCGGGCGGTTCAGGTTTAGATTACGACGCCAGGCGTGGCTCCTCGACCTCGACGCGCTCGCTCCCCAGCACCTGGCGCAGCGCCCCCTCCAACTGCTCGCCCCACTCGACACGACGCGTCCGACTGCGCAGCGCGACCGGCTCCGCGGCGGTCGGAATATGGATGATCACGTCGTCGTCGCCCTCGAAGCGCTTGAGGATGTCGTCCACCGTCTGCATCAGCCGGATGTCGTCCCAGACGTCAGGTGAAGCAGGCAAACTCAGGTGAACGGCGCGCCGCGGCGTCGGTCGTGCCAATGGCGTGATCTCGTCGCTCGCCCGGTCACAGATGAGCTGCAGCTGCTCGCCGCGGCGGTCAACCTTCGCCACGGTCTCGATGATCCGATCGACCTCCCAGAGGTCGGCGTGCTGCTCGTAGCAGTCTGGGAACGCGACGAGCTCGATGTTTCCGGTCAGGTCTTCCAGATCGACGATCGCCATCGTCCGATTCGTCTTGGTCGTAATCCGGCGCACACCGACGATCATCCCGACGATGCGCACTCGGTCGCCCGGGCTCCGCTCACTCAGCTCGACAATCTGCGCAACGCCGTCGGCCAAACCCGACTCGACCACCTCATTCAGGGGGTGATCGCTCAGGTAGAGACCGATGAACTCCTTCTCCCAAGACAGGAGCTGGCGTCGCGGAATCTCCGGCACGTCGCCGCCCGTAGCCGCCTCCGCTAGTGTCCCTGTCCCGCCCATTTCGAACAGTCCCATTTGACCGCGGGCGCGCGCCTTTTGCCGCTGCTGACCGGCCGCGACCGCCACTTCGAGCGAGGCGATCACCCATGGTCGCGCACCGAAGCAGTCGAGCGCGCCGCACTTGGCAAAGCACTCCGCGACCCGCTTGTTGACGGCACTCCAATCGACCTCCTCGCAGAAGGCTTGGAGTCCGCTGAAGCGGCCGTCCGGCTGACGCGACCGCGCGTCGAGGACCGCGCGCACGGCCCCCTCGCCCACATTCTTGATCGCCCCAAGCCCGAACCGAACGGCTTGCCTGCCCTCTGACGTCGCCTCGACGGAAAAATCGAGATCGCTCGCATTGATGTCCGGTGGCAGCACCGGAATTGCCGCCCGGCGACACTCAACGATGTTGAAGACGATCTTTTCCGTGTTCCCGATTTCGGTCGTGAGCAGCGCGGCCATGAACTCGACCGGATAATTCGCTTTCATGTAGGCCGTCTGCGCCGCGATCACCGCGTAGGCCGCGCTGTGCGCCTTGTTGAAACCGTAGCCGGCGAACCGCTCGATCAAGGCGAAGATGTCGCCCGCGAGCTGCTTGGTCAACCCGTGCTCGAGGCAGCCGTCGACGAAACGCCCCCGGTATTTCGCCATCTCCTCGGGCAGCTTTTTCCCCATCGCCTTGCGCAGCCCGTCGCCCTCCGCCATCGAGAAACCGGCGATCACGTTTGCGATTCGGATGATCTGCTCCTGGTAGAGCGCGACGCCGTAGGTCTCGCGCAGGATCGATTCCATCTCCGGGTGCATGTAGACGATTGGGGTCCGGCCGTGCTTGCGGGATATGTAGTCTGGGGCCATCTCCATCGGGCCCGGCCGGATCAGGGCCATCAACGCGATCAGGTCCCCGAAACAGGTCGGCGCGACGTCGATCGTCATCCGCGTCGTCATCCCGCCCTCGAGCTGGAACACCCCGACCGTTTCACCCCGCCGGAGCAGCTCGTACGTTTTCTCATCGTCGAGCGGGATCATCTCCAGTGTCAGCTCGGGCGTCCGCCGCTGCGCCAGCGCGACCGCTTTCCCCAGCACGGTTAGTGTGCTCAGGCCCAGGAAATCCATTTTGAGTAACCCGATCTCCTCGAGCCGGCTCATCGGGTACTGGGTCGTGATTTCGCCCTCGCTCTTTCCGCCCGCCCGCTGCAGCGGCACATGCTCGACCAGCGGATCGCGCGAGATCACGACACCCGCCGCGTGCGTGGACGAGTGCCGCGCGATGCCTTCCACCTTCCGCGCCGAGTCGATCAGCTCCCGTAGGTGCGACTCCTGGTCGTAGAGCGCCCTTAGCTCCGGCACCTTGCTCAGCGCCGACTCGATCGTGATGCCCGGACCGACCGGGATGAGCTTCGCGACGCGATCGGTCTCCGCGAATGGCATTCCCATCGCCCGCCCGACATCCCGCACCGACGCCTTCGCCGCCAGCGTGCCAAAGGTCACGATCTGGGCCACCCGATCGTCGCCGTACTTCCGCACGACGTAGTCGATGACCTCGGCCCGCCGATCGTCAGCGAAGTCGATGTCGATGTCGGGCATCGTGATCCGACCCGGGTTGAGGAACCGCTCGAAGATCAGGTCGTACTTGAGCGGGTCGAGCGCGGTGATACCGAGCGAATAGGTGACGATGCTCGCCGCCGCCGACCCGCGACCGGGTCCCACCAGAATCCCGTGGTCCTTGGCGAATTTCACGAAGTCCCAGACCACCAAAAAGTAATTGGTAAACCCCATCGAGCGGATCACGTTCAGCTCATAATCCAGGCGCTCGCCGACGACTCCCTGGTCGTGGCCATAGAGCCGGCGGACACCCTCGTGGCAGAGGTGCTCCAGATAGCCCTCCGCCGAAAACCCGTCCGGCACCTCGAAGTGCGGCAGGTGGTACCCCTTGAATCCCAGGTCAAGGGAGCACATCTCCGCAATCCGCATCGTATTCGCCAGCGCCTCCGGGACCTCCCCGAAGACGCGGGCCATCTCCTCCGGCCCCTTGAAAAAGAGCTGGTCGCTCTCCGACTTCAGCCGCTTCGGATCCCCGAGCGTCGTGTTCGTTTGGACGCAGACGAGCACCTCTTGCGCCGGCGCGTCCTCCCGGTTGCAGTAGTGGACGTCGTTCGTCGCGACCAGCGGCAGGTTCAGCGACCGCGCCAGCGGKATCAGGTCTCGGTTGGTCTCGACCTGCTCCCGGATGCCGTGGTCCTGGATCTCGATGAAAAAGCGGCCCGGCCCGAAGATGTCGGCGAGCTTGCCCGCGTACAGCCGGGCCTGCTCGGGCCGCCCGTGGAGGAAATTGTTGGCGACCGGACCGCCGAGGCAGGCTGACGTCGCGATCAACCCGGTGCCGTGCTCGGCCAACATGTCGAGATCGACCCGCGGCCGGTAGTAATACCCTTCCAGGCTGGCGCGCGAGGCGAGCCCGAGCAGGTTGCGGTAGCCGGTCTCGTTCTCGGCGAGCAGCAGCAGATGGTACGACTTACGCTCTTTTTTCTCGGTCGCCTTGCCCTCGGCGAGGTAGGCCTCCATCCCGATGATCGGGTGCAGCCCCGCCTTCGTGGCCGCCTTGTACCAGTCCATCGCGGCGTACATGACCCCGTGGTCGGTGACCGCCAAGTGCTTGACCCCGAGCGCCTGAGCCTTCGCGATGTAGTCATCGATCCGGCCCATGCCGTCGAGCAGCGAGAACTCGGTGTGCAGATGGAGATGGGCGAACTCTGCCAACGGACCAACCTCCGCAATGAACCACGCCGCCGACCCGGGGCCCCGTGGGGCCTGAGCGCGACCGCGATCGTATCACAGGTGTACGTACGACCGGCAGGGCATCCGCGCGATCCGGTGATTTTGGAACGTCCTGGACCGTTGCCCACGACGAAGGCGGTTATCGCCCGCCGCCGCGGCACGATGCGGCGACGCTGGTGGAACCGTGGCCGATGGCAGGCGTCGCGGTGCGCCTTCGTCGCCCAATCGATCGACCCGTGCGGCGACGACCGCGGCGATGCACTGGTCAGCCGCCCCACCAAACGACCACGCGGGGGTGCCCAGGGAAGGGATCTCAAGGAACGATGCGCGGGCGGCAGGCGAGGGTGGGGCACCCTCCTGCCAGGACGGGGGAGTGCGAGCGGGGTTCGGTCGTGCCGAGTGGTCTACGCCGCGACGCCGGACAACCCGTTGCCGTTGCGTGGTCGCAGCGCGAAGCGGGCTTGCTCCGCCATCAGCCGCAACACCTGGCGCATATTCTCGCGGAACTCGGTCGGCACAGCCTCATCCTGGAGCAGGTCGAGCACTTCGCCGAGCGCCGGCTCGTTCGAGAGCAGGCTGGTGACGTCGCGCGGCAGGAACCCGGCCGCGGCCAGCAGCCCATCCAGCTCGCTCTGGGACAGATCGAGCGCCGCACCCAACCGGTCGACCGCATCGCGCGTCGGCATCCGCGCCGCGCTCTCCAACCGGCTCACGTAGCTGTGGTCGAACTCGGCCCGCTCCGCGAGCTTACTCTGCGAGACCGACCGCTCCTCGCGATACCCCTTGAGCAGTACCCCGAACTCGTTGCTGGTGTGCTGGATCACCGCTGACCCCCCGGTTCGTTGACAGCGAGTCACTACCCGCCCCGTTCGTGTCACTCAGTCAACAACCGATTGACTGAGTGACACGAGCTTACCACGCGCGTGTCCCGCCGTCAATGGGTTATCCCCACAATCCACAGCCGCCCGCCATGACTGCGCTTTACTGGATCGTAAATGACACGTCCAGGGCGCGCTCCTGTCGAAGCGGCAGATTATGACAGTGTCGCTGGCGGTGACTGCTGTTGATCGATGGCGACCGTCGATTTGACCAGGAGCCGGGGGTCTCGGAACCGCCTCTGGCGCCGCCTGGACCCGCCTACGGCTCGCCAGCATTGCTATACTCCCCACGGCGGTCGCCATCGGCGCGGCCGGTTTCGACAGCGCCGTTCGACTCGGGAGCTTGTCACCATCGCTACCGCGACCACCGAGGAGTCAGGAACGACACCGGGCGCGGCCGCCACGGCGGCAAAGGTGCTGCGCGGCGCCGAGCTTGCCGCTCGACTGCAGATCGAGATTCAGACGTCCATCGCGGCACTCACTGCGCGGGGCGGTCGGCACCCGCGCCTGGTCACCGTCCTCGTCGGAAGCCATCCCTCCGCCGAGGCCTACCGGACGTCGATCGACCGCACCATGGTCAAGGTCGGCATCGACCACCTGGCGCACGCGTTGGCCGAGGACACGTCAGAGGCATCGTTTGTCCGGGAGCTGCACGAGCTGGGTGCCGATCCACTCGTGACCGGCGTCCTGGTCCTCATGCCGTTGCCGCCCCACCTGCCGTCGACGCTCGTCCTCGAACACCTCGCGCCGATCAAGGACGTCGACGGCATCACCCCGACCAACGCCGGCCGTCTTCAGCTTGGCCTGCCCTCCCTCCGACCGAGCACACCGGAGGGCGGCATCGAGCTGCTCGACCACTACGGTATCGAGATCGCCGGTCGCCGCGCCGTCGTCGTCGGCCGCAGCCACGTCGTCGGCCGCCCGCTCGCCGCCCTGCTCCTCCGGCGCGACGCGACCGTGACCGTTTGCCACCGCCAGACGAGCGACCTCGCCGCCGCGGTTCGCCAGGCCGACATCGTCGCTGTCGCCGCCGGCCACCCCGGGCTCATCACCGCCGACATGGTCCGCCCCGGGGCGACCGTGCTTGACTTCGGCGTCAACGTCCTGAATGGCAAACTCGTCGGCGACGCCGACTTCGAACCCCTCCGCGGCGTGGCGGGCGCCATCACCCCGGTTCCGGGCGGCACCGGCCCGGTCACCGCCCTCGTCCTCGCCCGCAACACCGTCGCCGCCGGCTTCGCCGCCCTCGGCGGCGACCTCGACCACGTCGACCTCGTCCGCGCCGACCTCCCGTGCTGAACGCACCGAAGGCAGACGGCGGATCACAGCGCCAGAGATCGGTGCAGTTCGACGGCGCAGCGGCCTGGTGCTACAATTTCGGGTCAATTGGGGTGTCGTCTAACGGTAGGACGCCTGACTCTGGATCAGGTAGTTGGGGTTCGAATCCCTGCACCCCAGCCCAGCAAAAACCGCATATCTATTGGGGAATTTGGGGTGCGACAGGTGAATCCCGCCCCACCCCAATGGCGTCTATGCAGCCACCGGTGCAGCCACCAGGCTCAGGTCGTGCCGGTGGCGCCATCCGCCGGGGCCTCGAAGAAACGGCCCATGAGGTCGGCGGCGGCCCGGCGGTCCTCGTCGAGGACGTGGCCGTAGAGGTCCATCGTCGTGGCGATCTGAGTGTGGCCGAGGAGTTCCATGACGACGCGGGGTGGCACCTTCTGCGCGAGCAGGAGCGTGGCACACCAGTGACGCTGGTCGTGGAACCGCCGATAGGGGACGCCGGCCGCCGCGACCAGCCGCGCAAAGTGCTTGTTCACGTTCGACGGCTCGATTGGCGTCCCGATCGTCGTCGCGAAGACGAACCCGGCGTCGGCCCAGCGGCCGCCAGCGATGAGCCGCTCCTCGAGTTGTCGCACATGGTGAGCGCGAATGGCGTCGACAATCGGGGCCGGCAGCGACAGCGTGCGCCGGCTTTTCGCCGTCTTCGGCGTCTTCAGGACTAGCCCTCGATCCTTTGTCCGTTGCAGCTGGTGCCGGACGTGGAGGGTCGCCCCTGGTAGGTCGACGTCCTCCCACCGAAGGCCGAGTGCCTCGCCCTTGCGCAGTCCCAGCGCTAGGGCCACGGTGAACAAGGCACCGAGCCGGTCCTCCCGCGCGACATCGCGGAAGCGCATCGCCTCGGCGAGCGTCCACGGCCTGATCTCCTCGCGCTCGACCTTGGGCGGGTCGACGAGGGCGGCGACGTTGCGGCCCACCAAGTCCCACTTCAGTGCGCGATTGAGGGCGATTCGGAGCACCGTCCGGATGTACTGGACGGACCGCGGGGAGAGGTCGGTGCCCTCTTTGCGACGGAGCAGCGCTTGAACGTGCTGCGGTGTCAGCTTGACGAGCTGGTAGCGGCCGAGATCGGGGATGATGTGGAGGCGGACCGTCGACTCGTAGGATTCGTGGGTCTTCGGCTCGCGGTTGGGCTTGACCTCGTCCTCGAGCCAGCGCGTGAGGAACTGCTCCAACGTCTGGCGCTCGACGTGGACGGACAGGCCGCGTTGTCGCTTGGCAAGGGCCTCGGTGAGCTTGTCAGCGACCTCGCGGCGCGTCTTGCCGTAGAGGTACTTGCGCTTCCGCTTGCCGCCCTCCCAGCCGAGGTCGACGGCCGAGACCCACAGGCCGTTCTTACGCTGGTAGATGCTGCCCTCGTTCTGGCCTCGCTTGCGCTTGCGAGGACCGTCCTCGACCGGTGTTCGACTCGCCGCCACCACCACCGCCTCCTCGTTCACGCCATGAGAAATCGGACGCAGTTCACCGTCCGCGTCGTCCGCATCGTCCGCCGATGCTCGGAAGCCGCGTCGCGACGCGGCTTCCGAGGCAGACGGTGGGTTCTCCGACGACCGAATGGTCATCGTCCGCGTGGACCTCGTGATCGTCCGCAAGCAAAGCATTGGGACTCAGCCCGGCCCGACGTGGCGGGGKGCCTCCGACCGGGACGTTTCGTCCAATCCACGACATCCCGCCGGTCTCCTGGCTCGTTCACGCCATGCCGCTGAGCACGCGGCCGACCGAGTTGAAGCCCCGCGAGACGGCGGGGCGTGAGGCGCGTCGCCCGGCGATCCGAGACGCCGGGATGGCGTCTCACGGATTACTTCCTACGCGAATACTTACCGAGGAAACGCGACCGTCGCGATCCAAGTAGGAGACGGCGGCAAAGGTCCCTGGCCGCTCGCCTTGCCATGGGTCGCGGCCCTGCGATGAGGTGTAGCGCGTCGCCAGCGACTCACTGAAGTATCGTCTCAACAATCAGGGGGAGGCATCTGCGCGG
>JRHI01000733.1_pt1 | contig 33322 bp, 38 predicted proteins | sample 215371 | NCBI WGS metagenome assembly JRHI01 (sample SAMN02929681, study PRJNA255918) | sediment metagenome | biome: cave system; feature: Ice Cave; material: Sediment; isolation source: sediment from deep within a dark volcanic ice cave with no known source of... ...
TCCACGATGACGTGAGACAGGCGTCCGCCATGTCCTGAGACATGACAGTGAAGCGGGAGAAGGGACTCGAACCCTCGACATCCAGCTTGGAAGGCTAGCGCTCTACCAGCTGAGCTACTCCCGCTCGCCGGGCAAGGATACCAGCGGCCTGATCAGCCGCCGAGCACTCCCCCACTGCCGACTGCACGCAGGGTCAGCAACAGCAGAACGAACCACGCCACCGCCAGGGTCGCCGACGTCGCTCGGTCCGAGCGTCCCGCCGATACGCGCCGTGCGATCGGCAGCACGAAGAGCGTCAGTGGTCCGACCACGAAGTGCGTCGCCCCATCAGCCGGCCGGTCACCGAGGATCACCAGGATGATCCCCACCAGCGCCTGTACCCCGATGACGGCCGACATCGCGAGGGTGAAGGTCACCAGCCGCGGGTGGACGGAGCCGCGCCGCAGCCAGTCGTGCACCGCCCACAGGGACCCGCCGAGGGCCAGGAGGACGACCGCGATCGCCAGCGTACGATGCACAGCCAGCATTGGCCGACCCTCCCCCGATGACGACGGTCAGTGCGTCAGTGCGAGCAGGCCTTGGCCTCGCCGGCGCTGTCCGCCGTCTGAAAACTGTGGCCGCAACCGCAGGTCTTGACGGCGTTGGGATTGTTGATGGTGAATCCGCCGCCCATGATGGCGTCGACGTAGTCGATCTCGGCTCCCTCGAGGTACTGCGCGGAGTACGAATCGACGTACACGCGCAGGCCGCTGACGTCGACCACCTGGTCGTCGACCTTCGGGGGGTTCTCGTCGATGCCCATGCCGTAGGAGAAGCCCGAGCAGCCGCCCGACTGGATGTAGACGCGCAGACCAACCTGCTGCTCGGGGGCCTGCTCGGAAAACAGGTTCTGGAGCTGCCCGAGGGCGGTATCGCTGACGCTGATCATCTGGGGTTCCCCTGGATGGGCGATTTGAAACCGAATGACCACCTGAGGTGGCCGTACGATCATACCGTACCCTCGATTTGCCGCCACCCAGACGCAGAAGCGCGTCATTCGGTGACAGAGACGAGATCAATCACCGGCGCCACCGCGCTCGGAGGCGTACCGGGGCAGGTGGACGTCGTCCGATCCCACGAACCGCATCGCACCGGCCACGAGGTGGTGCCCGGCCACCTCGTCGATGAGCCGGTGCATCTCCTGGCCGACGCGACGGTAGTGGGGATGCCCCTGCGGCGACGTGCGCAACTCGATGAGGTGCATCGCCTCGCGCGCGTTCATCCTGATGACGTAGCGCAGCCGATGGCCGAGCGTCACCAGGTACTGGGCTTGCTCGGGGAACTCCTCGGCGATCAACTCGTGCGCTGCCTGGGCGTGCTCGACCGCCGCCCGCCAGCGCGCCGCCAGCCCGGCCTCCTCCACGGTCCCGGGCACTTCGTAGCCGAGCGCTGGGGTCAGCGGCTGCCATTGGATGGTCAGCATGCGATGGCGCTGGAGATCGCGGAAGGCGCCGTAGTCGGACACCACCTCGAATGTGTAATCGCAGTGCTCGAAGCCACGGCCGGGGCGGTGCCGACGGTTGCCCCGCTCCCCCACTGCGGCCGCGAACAGCTCCGCCCGTCGCGCGGCGGAAAGGCCGCACACGGTCTCGAGCAGACTCTGCAGGGTGACCTCGGTGTGGGGCAGCAGTGACGCGGCCAGGATGCGGTCCTCGCCGTCGCGGGTCCAGTCGACGAGACGCACGCCGTCCGGGCTGGGGTCGAACGCGGGCGCCACCTCCACCGCGGCTGCCTCGAGCGCCGCCGCCGTGTCAGCGATGTAATCGACCCAGGCCTCGCCACGGTCGGCGCGGTCAAGCCGGGTGAGGAACTCCGGGACCACCTTCTGCAGCTCAGCCACGATCAGCTCCGCGTAGGCTCGGGCCTCGGGCAGCTGGTGGGCGCGCAGCCGCAGCACCATTTGCTCATACGCCTGCGGCGAGGCGAACACGCCCACGTTGCTGACCGTGCCGGCGGGGAGCAAGCCGCGCAGCAGATCGAGCGCCAGCGCGCGGACGGCGCGGCGTCGAGCCGCCTCGTCATCCTCGGACGGAAGGGTGCGGTCGAGGTGCTGGCGGAGCGGGTCGAGCAGCGAGCAGTAGGCGTCGAAGAGATCGTCCATCGCCTCGACGTACGCGGCCGACATCGGCGACGCCGCCAGCTCCGGGTCGACGTGATATCGATACCTGCCGTCGCGTCTGTCTGTGTACGGGATGTACCGTGTCGACTGCTCGAGATAGCCGGCGAGCCTGCCCCACTCGATGGCCTTGGCGAGCGGCTGCGACACCTGCTCGCAGGCGATGTGCACGCCGGCGAGTTGGGCGACGGAGTCATCGCCGTACTCGGCGAGCACGCGGCTGAAGAGGTCGCTCGCCCGAGCCCGGCCCGCATCCGCGGGCGGACCCCCGAGCGCGGACTCGGACGCACCAACCAGGAACTCGTCGAGCAGCAACCGGCGCAGGCTCTTGGCGCTGCGGCTGTAGCGCGCGAACAGCGCTGCGGCGGTCACCTGCGGCAGTCCGGAGAGTGCGAAGACCGGGCCATCGACGTTGGTCACGTAACGCGACAGGACCTCTCGTTCCGCGTCGGTGAACGGCTCCGCGAAATACGTGGACGGCCTGCCGGAGGGCGAGTGAGCGACCTGGGTCATGGCACCTCGTGTGCGACGCCGGCTGGACCCGATGGGGGTTCACACAGCATCGTACAATGCCGCCGGTGACCGATCTCGCCGTCCCACCACGCTTCCTGGAAGACGTGTACCAGGCCGCCAGTGAGTGCAACAAGTGCTCGCTCTGTCAGGCGGTCTGCCCCACCTACGTCACCAATCCCGTCGAGTGGGAGACTGCGCGCGGACGTGTCGCCCTGATCCGCGACGCGATCGAGGGCCGTCTCGAGCTGCGCGACATCGCGGACGGCCCGCTGTCGACCTGCCTGACATGCGACAACTGCGTCGCCGCATGCGCTCCGCGCGTGCCCACGGCTCAGATCGTCAGCCGCGCGCGGATGGAGCTGCATGAGCAGGAGGGCCATCCCGCCGGTCAGTCGGCGGCGTTCCGTTGGGTTCTGCCTCGACCCGGCGCGTTGCGTTTCCTGCACAGGCTGTCGCGCGCCACCCAGGTGACGGGCGTGCATGCGCTCGCCCGCCGCACCGGCCTGACCCGCTGGCTGGGCGCGGCGGGAGCGCTCATGGAGCACGTCGGGCCGCTGCCACGAACGACCGCCCATCAGCGCGCGCGTCACCTCCCGGCGGCCACCGAGCCGGTGCGCGGCAGGGTTGGGTTCCTGGTCTGCTGCTACCAGAACCTGGCCGCGCCGCAGGCAACGGAGGCCACCATGCGCGTGTTGCTTGCCAACGGCTTCGAGCTTGTGGTGCCGCAGCTGGGCTGCAGCGGGCTGCCGGCCCGCTCCCTTGGTGACCGCCAGGCGATGACGGACATGGCTGCGGCCAACGTCGACGTCCTCAGCGAGCTCGAGGTCAACGTGCTCGTGGGCGACGTGGCCTCCTGCACGGCGCACTACAAGCAGTACGACAGCATCCTCGCCGACGACCCGCACCACAATGCTGACGCGCAACGTGTCGCTGACCGCACGCTGCTCGCCACCGAGTTGCTCGACGACGCCGGCAACCGAGCCGCGCTGGGCCCGCTGCGCTGGAAGGTGGCCATCGACGAACCCTGTTCGCTCTCGATCGATGGGCCGGCGCGTTCGGCGGCGCAGCGACTGCTCGCCGAGGTGCCGCGGCTCGAGCTGGTTCCGTTGGAGGAGGCCACAATGTGCTGCGGCGGGCCGGGGATGTATTTCCACAAGCAACCCGAGCGCAGCGAGGCGATCCTGGAGCGCAAGTTTCAGCACGTGGTGGCCAGCGGCGCCGACGTGCTGGCCACCGAGAACGTCTCCTGCCTGATGCAGCTGCGCAAGGGCGCGGCCCGCTACGCGCCCAACGTGCGTGTCATGCACGTCTTCGAGGTGCTCGACGAGTCCATCCAGACGGCGCAGCGGCGCAACGCGGTTCTCCCCGAATAGGTTCAGCCGACCGCGGCCAGCGCCTCTTCGGGCGTCATCAGCATACAGGTGAACGACGGGACATCTCGCACGGTGTGCGTCGAGGCCTCGCTTTCGCGCATTTCCTGCACCAGGTCGAGGAAGTCCGCCACCGAATCGCTCTCGAATGCCACCACGAACTCCTGGTCGTCGAGCCCGAATGAGTAGGTGGTGTTGATCTTGACCCCGGGGTACTTGTGGCCCGTGCCGATGTGCTCGCTCATCTGGCGCTGGCGTTCGGCACGGCTGAGCCGGTACCACGCACGCGTCTTCACGAAGGGGTAGACGAACAGGTAGCGGCGGTTGGTCGGGGCGATGACCAGGCGGTTGCTGCGTCCCTCCTGGTTGGCATGCTGGTGCTTGTCGACATACATGCTCTGCTTGGTCATCGCGAAGTAGCTGTAGGGCGATTCGAGGAACGCACCCAGGGAGGTGCGGTTCAGGCGCGACGAGAACTCATGAAGGTCCTCGAGGCGATCGCTGACAACCCACACCATGAAGTCGGCGTCGCCTCGGGTGCCGACCAGGCTGTAGGTCCGGAGCAGGACGTTGTCGCGGCGGTCGATGTCCTGGATGAGCTCAACGACCTCAGCACGGTCGGCGGTCCGCTGCTGCCCATCGCGCAGGCGCCATTCGGGCCGCACCCGGAAGAACGCAAAGCGGATGTGCTGGCGCGCGGTCGGGACCGGGGCCGTGGCATCGCGAGCCGTCAGCGGGGCGGCGACATCAGTCATTCCATCACTCTACAGGGCGGCCGGTCTCGGGCCGGCGTGTCCCCTCGCGCTGCGGGTGTCGATGACGCGCATGGCCTTCCCCGCCGAGCGCTCGATCGTCTGCGGCTCCACCACGTCGACCTCGGCGCTCACGCCGATGCGGTCCTTGATGCTGCTCGACAAGCGAAGGCCCAGGTTCGCCCTGTCCTCCGCGGACGCCGATTCGGGCCGCGCCTCGACCCGCACGGTCATCTCGTCGAGGCGTTGGGGTCGCGCCAGGACCAGCTCGAAGTGCGCTGACAGGCCGGGAATGCGGAGGATCAGCTCTTCGACTTGGGTGGGGAAGAGATTGACCCCTCGCAGGATGATCATGTCATCGCTGCGGCCGGTGATCTTCTCCATCCGCCGCATGCTCCGGGCGGTTCCGGGCAGCAGGCGGGTCAGATCGCGTGTCCGGTAGCGGATCACCGGCATCGCCTCCCTGGTGAGGGAGGTGAACACCAGCTCGCCGTGCTCGCCGTCGGCGAGGACATCTCCGGACGCCGGGTCCACGACCTCGGGAAAGAAATGATCCTCCCAGATGTGCAGGCCGTCCTTGGTCTCGACACATTCGCTGGCAACTCCTGGCCCGATGACCTCGGAGAGCCCGTAGATATCAACCGCGTGCATGTCCAGGCGATGCTCGATCTCTGCGCGCATGTCTTCCGTCCACGGCTCGGCGCCGAAGATGCCGACCTCGAGCGAGGTCGAGCGCGGGTCGACACCCTGCCGTTCCATCTCATCGACGATGGTGAGCATGTAGGACGGCGTGACCATGATCACCGTGGGCGTGAAGTCGACGATGAGGCGCACCTGCCGCTCGGTCATGCCTCCTGACACGGGTACCACGGTGCAGCCCAGACGTTCCGCTCCGTAGTGGGCGCCGAGACCGCCGGTGAAAAGACCGTAACCGTAGGCGACATGAACGATGTCGCCGCGCCGTCCTCCGGCTGCGCGGATCGAGCGCGCCACCACCGTGGCCCAGGTGTCGATGTCGCCTGGCGTGTACGCAACCACCGTGGGCTTGCCCGTCGTCCCGCTTGACGCGTGCAGCCGCACCACCTGCTCCCGCGGGACGGCGAACATGGCAAATGGATAGTTGAGCCTCAGGTCGTCCTTGGTGGTGTGCGGAAACAGTCGCAGATCCTCGAGGCTGCGACAGTCGGACGGGTGGACACCCACCTGGTCGAATCGCTGTCGATAATGAGCCACGTTCTCGTAGGCGTGGCGCAGCGTGTGCTGCAGGCGGGTCAGCTGCAGAGCGGCGATCTCGTCACGCGAGGCGAGCTCGATGGGTTCCAGGTCGTCAGCCTGCGGCTTGCGCTCTTGCATTGCTCAGCTACGACGGATCGTGCTGCTTCTCTCGCACCGCGTCGGCCAGGGCCGTCTTGCGCAGCAGTCGCTGTTCGCGGCGAACCCGAGCCTGGGTCTGCCGGCGGTGTTCCTCGGGAGCCTCGGCGATGACCGGGGGAACAGCGGTGGGGCGGCCGTCGACGTCCAGCGCCACGAACACGAGGTGGGCGCTGGCCACGTGGCGCCATTCCTCGCTGGCGATGTTCTCGACGTCGACACGGACGCCCACCTCCATCGAGGTGCGGTGAGCGTCGTTGACCATGGCGCGCACCGACACCAGGTCACCGATGTACACGGGCTGCACGAAGCTCATGTCGTCCATCGACGCGGTGACCACGCGGAGGCGGCAGTGGCGCATCGCCGCGATGCCGGCCGCCTCGTCGACCAGCCGCATGATGGAACCGCCGTGGACGTTGCCGTCGTTGTTGGCATGAAAGATCTGCATGACGGTGGTGATCTCCGTCCGCGATGCGGACGCCGGACGCGGCCTGAGGTCGATGGGGTGCTCGTACTGATGAGCGCGGTCGGCGCGCAGCCGCGCCCAGGGATCGCTCACTGCAGCACCGCCAGAGCCGCGCGCACCAGCGTGCCCACTCCCACACGGAGCGCCCGCTCGTCGATGTCGAAGTCCGCGCTGTGGTGCGGTGCCACACGCCCCCGCGCCGGGTCACCGGCCCCCACCAGGAAGTAGCAGCCGCTGCCGACCGCATTGATGAGGCAGGCGACGTCGTCGCCGACGGTGATCGGCTGCGGCGTGACCACGTTTTCCTCCCCCACCGTCGCCATCGCGGCGCGCCGCACCAGGGCCGCCGAGGCCGCGTCGCTGATCACCGGTGGGCATCCCGCCGCCCGCTCGAACTCGGCGGTCGCGCCCGAAGCGGAGGCGATCGCCGACGCCACCTCGGCCACCCGGCGCAGCAACCGCTCGCGATCCTCCGGGTCGACGGCGCGCACAGTGCCGCGCAGTCGGACCTCGTCGGCGATGACGTTGAAGGCGCGGCCTCCCTCGACCTGGCCGACGGTCACCACCGCCGGGGCGAATGGCGACGTCTCGCGGCTGACGATGCTCTGCAGGGCGAGCACGACGTGCGCCGCCGCCACCACCGGGTCGATGCTGGTGTGGGGCATCCCGCCGTGGCCACCACGACCGCGCACGGTGAGCCCGAACTCGTCGGCGCTGCCGAAGATCGGGCCGTCCTTGACGCCAACCTGGCCGACCTGCAGAGGAGCCCAGAGGTGGATCCCGAGCACGTGGTCGACACCCGCGACGACGCCGTCGTCGATCATCGGAACCGCGCCCGAGGCGATCTCCTCGGCGGGCTGGAAGCAGAGGCGCACTCGTCCCCGCCACACATCGCGCAGCGATGCGAGGACACAGGCGGCGCCGAGGGTCATGGCCACGTGGCCATCGTGGCCGCAGGCGTGCATCACGCCGTCGACCTCGGAGGTGACCACGCGGTTGTCGCCGCGTTCCAGGATGGGGAGTGCATCCATGTCGGCGCGGAGCATCAGCGTCCGTCCGTCGCCGCCGCCACCATTGAGGTCGGCGATCACGCCCGTGCCGCCGACTCCCCTGCGCACCGTGTAGCCGAGCTCCTCGCTGCGGACGGCGGCGATGTCGGCGGTGCGCTGCTCGTGCAGCGACAGCTCGGGGTGGCGATGGAGGTCGCGGCGCGTCTCGACCACCTCCTCGCCGACGCTGACGAGCTCGGAGGCGATCCGCGCCTCTAGGTCAGCCATTAGGCTGCACCGCCACCAGCCGCACCGCCGCCTGCTGGAGCGCACCATTGGTCACCACTTGGTCCGCGCCTCGTTCCATGGCTCGGACGCGCACGCCACGCTCGTCGTGCTGGCAGAAGCCGACCACCCGCACGTCGCCGCGCGCTCGCAGCCTGGCGATCAGCCCGAGACGGGCCTCGACGTCGTCGTTGAGGTCGACAAACACGGTGGCCGCCCCGGGCACGTCGCCGCTCGACACCACCACCACCTCCGCGCTGTCCGCGAGCGCCGCCCGGAGGCGGCTGGCGAACATCAGGTCGCTGCTGACCAGGGCCACGTGGGAGGTCGCCATCGCCGCCATCATAGGAGCGCGGCCGTGGCCGACTGCGAGGCGGCCGGCACACGTGGCCGCACCGGGGCGTCGTCCCCTTTGGAGGAAGAGATGGAGATCACCACTGTCGGCGTCGTCGGCGCCGGGCTGATGGGCTCGGGCATCGCCGAGGTCTGCGCCAGGAGCGGACTGCGCACCCGGGTCGCGGAAGCCGGGGCCGAGGCGCTCGAGGCAGGACGCCGACGGGTCGAGCGATCCCTGGACCGCGGCCGTCAGGGCGGCAAGCTCACCGACGACGACGTGCGGACCATCAGCGGGCGGCTCAGCTTCAGCACCGACCTCGAGGAGATGAGTGACTGCGACCTGGTGGTCGAGGCGATCGTCGAGCGCCTCGCCGACAAGGTGGAGCTCTTCGGCAAGCTCGACCGCATCGTGCCAGAGCGCTCCATCCTCTCCAGCAACACCTCCTCGCTGCCGATCATCGAGATCGCTCGCGCCACCAACCGTCCCGGTCGGGTGATCGGAACGCACTTCTTCAACCCCGCCCCGGTGATGAAGCTCCTCGAGGTGGTCCGCACCATCGCCACCACCGACGAGACCCTCGAGGAGACGCGAGCGCTCGGCGAGAAGCTCGGCAAGCGCGTCATCGTCGCCCAGGATCGCGGCGGCTTCATCGTCAACCTGCTGCTCATCCCCTTCCTCAACAACGCCGTGCGCCTCTACGAGTCCGGCTTTGCGACCAAGGAGGACATCGACGAGGGGATGAAGCTGGGCTGCGGGCACCCGATGGGCCCGCTGCAACTGCTCGACTACATCGGCCTCGACACCGCGCTGTTCGTCTGCGACGCCCTCTACGAGGAATACGCGGTGCGCGACTACGCAGCGCCGCCACTGCTCAAGCGAATGGTCGCCGCCGGATACCTGGGCCGCAAGAGCGGGCGTGGCTTCTACGAATACGAGGGAGCGCCGGCGCGCTGACCACTACGCAGGTGGCGGACTGCCCGGCGCCGGCGCGGGCAGCTGCTGCTCGATCACGTGAAGGCGCACCGAGTTGATCAGCGCGCCCTCATACCAGAACTCGGCTGCATACTCCCCGGGCTCGCCGAGGGTCGGCTGGAGCACGCTGACCGTGGAAACGCTGACCTCGCCGGTGCCGGTCGGAGGCGGACCGGCGGATTCGAAGCGCATGGTCGCCGGCGGCAGCACCAGCTTGCCGAGGGTATCGACGAATCGCAGTTCGACGAGGTGGACCCTGCCGGCGTCGGCGGTGCCGAAACGAAAGCCGGCAACGACCGCAAAGCTGGCCATCCCGGGGAGCGAGGGCAGCGCGAGCGCGCTGAAGCCGCCACCGAGGGCGTAGAACTTGCCATCCGGCGGGACTGTGGCCGCGTCGGCGAAGAACGCAAAGCTCATTTCCATGGCATCGCGACTCTGACGGACGGCAGCATCGCCGCGCAGCGGACGCCATCTCGCCGCACTGCGTCACCATCGGCTCCGATGGACCCCTCCGGCGGGCCTCGGCCTCTCCACGTCTTCGTCTGCACCACGGTCGGTCGGCACCACTGCGGCGGCTTGGGCAGCGAGCGCGTCCTCGTTCGCCTCCGTGACGAGCTCGAGCGCCGTGGCCTGACCCACGTGCGCACCACCAGGATGGGCTGCAACCAGCAGCATCACCAGGGACCGATCCTCATCGTCTACCCCGACGGGGTGTGGTACGGACACCTCACCGCCGACGACGTCGACGAGATCGTCGACGAGCACCTGATCGGCGGCCGGCCGGTCGAGCACCTGCGCATCACCCCTGACGGCGAGTGGGCTTCGACGGCACTCACGTAGTAGGGTGTTGGCCCACAACCGAAATCTTGGAGGACCTCGACATGGGCTATATCCGGGGATTCGTTCACGGCGGCGTCACCGGCGTCGTTGTCGGGCTCTGCATCGCGCCCCAGACGGGGACCAAGACGCGCCAGCAGCTTGCCGCGTTCGGGGCGGCCGCGCACGATGGCTACCAGGTGGCCGAGCGGACCGTCCGCCGGGTGGCGCCGTTCGCCGGTGCCGCCGCCGACCTTGCCCGTCAGCAGGTGGAGAGGGTCCGCCATGAGGACGACGACTCGGTCTCAGTTGAGGGCTCAGTACGCATCCACAACCAGACCAACGGCCGGCACTGACCGTACCGGTCAGCCGCGGAGCACTGACCGCGGCGCCGGCTCAGGATCCTCGACGGTGCCGAGGGCGGCGAGGACAGCGAGCACCCCGACCACGACGTCGAGGATGTTGAGTGCTGTCGTGAAGTGAAGACCGGCGAAGCCCTTGGTTGCGGCCGCGTCGTCGCCGACGAGGAAGCCGACCACCCCAAGCGCGAAGAGCACAAACCCGACAGCGCCGACGACGAGGCGGCCCGCGCGCCGCGAGGCGGCGAAGCCCGCATAGACGAACAGGCCGAGCAGGGCGATGTCAACGACGTCACGCGTCCAGGTGAGATGGAGGATGAGGCTGCCGATGTTGCCGCCGCCATTGGGGGCGGGCGGCCCGGCGTTCCCGGCAGCGAGGCCGCCGATGCCGATGACCAGGAAGACGAAGGCGCAGAGTTGAGCGTAGAGACGTGCCATGGCCCGGGAGTCTGCCCGATCTTCAGCGCGCGGCGCGCGACCGGGAGTTGCTCACGGCGCAACCGCGATCGCCGGGTCTGCGACGGCGCCTGCCACGGCATGGTGGAGGCGGTGCTCGGCGCGGGCGCGCTGCAGGCATTCCGGCGAGCAGTACCGGCCGCGCAGCTCCATGGCTTTGAAGGCGTCATAGCCGCCACCGCAGTGCGCGCACACCTTGACGCTGCGGACGCGCTGGCGACGGGCCATTTGCTTGGTCTCCTGGAGAGCGGGCGCAATCGGGTGCGGAGTGCTCACAGAACGCTGCGACCGCGGGATTGGTAACGCCTGTGGGTTCGCTGGGAGCTCAGCGGCCGAGGCGAAGCGCCAGGACGGTCACATTGTCGGTGGCGCCGGCGTCGAGAGCCGCCTCGGCGGCCCTTTGCACGACGGCCGTCAATGGTCCCGGGGTCTCCAGCAGAGCAGCGATGTGGGTGTCTTCGATCGGCTCCCAGAAACCGTCGCTGCACAGGGCGAGGATGTCGCCACTACGCAGCTCGACCGAGACCACCTGCGGCTCGATGGCGTCGCCCATTGCCGCCATGGTGATGAGGTTGCGACGCGGATGGCGCCGTTCCGAACCCGCCGCCAGCGTGCCGGACCTGACCTGCTCCCCCACCCACGAATGGTCGGTGGTCAGCACCGTGGCAACCCCCTCGCGCACCAGGTAGGCGCGGCTGTCGCCGGCGTGGCCGATGACCGCGCGGCGGTCGTAGACAGCGGCCAGGGTGAGCGTGGTCCCGGGGCGGCCGCCCATCTCATCGCGCAACCGCGCCACAGCGGCGTTGCCGTCGCGCACGGCAGCGTCCGCCCCGGGATTCTGCGCGTCACCGGCGCCCAGGGCGGCAACCGCCGCGGCTGAGGCCGCGCCCGCGGCTTCGGCACCGCCTGGCAGGCCACCCATGCCGTCGGCGACGAGCACCCCGAAGCCGGCGCCGCCGCCGAGGGGGGTCGCCGCGAAGGTGTCCTCGTTCTCCTCGCGCGTTGGTCCGATGTGGGTGGCCGCGGCCACCTCGATCTCGGCCGGGGCCACGTGGGAGAGGTCGATCACGGTGACCGGCAGGCGGCTCATCGGCCCTGGCTCTCGCCGGCGTCGGGTTCAGCTGCCGCCGGCCGTCCCAGCAGCATCTGGACCACCTCGTCGGCGGCGGCCACCGGGTCCCGGCACTGCACCGAGGTCATCCCCAGGTCGGCCGCGGCGTCGACGTTGCAGCGAAGGTCGTCGACGAACAGGCATTGCTCGGGGTGCAGCCCGAGTCGCTCACACGTCAACAGGAAGATCGCGGGATCGGGTTTGCGCAGCCCAACCTGCGATGAGTCGACGACGACATCGAAGAGCTCGTCGATCGGGAACAATGAGCGCCACACCGCCTCGCCGCTGCGCGATATGTTGGTGAGCAGAGCGGTCCGATAGCCGGCGCCCTTGACCTGGCGCACCGCGTCGATCATCGCTCCGCAGGCGGCGAGGCCGCGCCCGAACACCACGTCCTGGGCGACGCGCGCATTCACGGAGGCGTCGCCGCCGCTCGCGACATAGCGCGCGGTCATGCGGTCGAAGAACTCGTCGTCGGAGATCGCGCCGGTCTCGAGCAGGTGGAGATCGTGTGCCCCGGTCGGCAGATGGTAGACGTCCTTGAACTCGTTGAGAAAGAAACGTAACAGGTCGAGCTGAACGGGGTCGTCGATCGTCGCCCGGTGCGCCCCGAGCGGCTCGGTCATGACCCCGCCGAGGKCGAAGATGGCGCCTCTGAGGGKGCGCTGAGATGGCTGGCTGCTCACCGGGTCATTGTGGCGGATCGGCCGCCGGCGGCCGTCAGCCGGTGCTGCGGATTCTCTGGAGGCGGCGCAGCGTCTCGGCGAGGGCACGGACCAATTCCTCACGGCGGGCGTCTTCGTTGAGAACCGTGGCGCCCTCGGGGGCCGGCAGGTTGGGGATCGGGTGATGCCCGGAAGCCGGCGGCGGGGCGACGCTGGTGAGGACCTCGTCCGTGGGACGCAGGCGCGCCCGGCGGAAGCGCGACACGCCGTCGACCGGCGGACGGCGCAGGCGTTTCTCGAGGCGCACCGTGGCGTCCTCGCGGAAGATCGGTTCGAACGCGAGCTGGTCAACCGCCGCGAGCGCGATGGCCAGCAGGCTGTCCCCGGCGGCAACAGTGACGTTGCGCAGCCCAGCGTAGAGTTGGGCGTCCTGGGGGGAGGCGACGCCGACCACGAACCGCCCATCGAGGCCCGGCAGCCACTGGGCGACTCCGGGCTCGTGCGCCAGGAGGTGGACCGGGACCGTGGAGTGGGGGATGGCGTGTGCCCACCAGCGGTCGATCTTCGCCTGCCGGTCGGCATCGGCGAAGAAGGCAAGCCCGCGCACCGGAGGAACGGCGATCACCGCCAGGGGGGCGTCCGGTCGGCGCACCTCATCAAGCGCCGCAGCGAGGCGCTGCGCGTCCTCCACGTCGGGCAACAGAACAGTCATCGCGTACGCGGTGACCTGGTTCTCGGAGCGGGTGGTGATGGCGGTCGCTTCCTGATGTGGGGGCGCGGTGACACCGTCGTGGACGCGCGTCCCTCCGCCCATACACATCATAGCCAGCGCGGTGGGCAACCGCCATCTCTGATCGCGTCGATGGATAGCATCTGGTTCCCACCACCCGCCGGCGTCTGCTACTACCAGGCGTTCGGCAACGTCAGCATCAACAATCATTTCACTCACAACGGCAGCTACGGCAACCCCACCAACGGCGACATCGGGCTGGCCACCCTCCCGCACAACCCGGGCAACTGCTTCTCCGGCGACAGCGACCCGCCCAACGGAGCACCGGGAAGCGCAAGCACCGATCCGCCCGGCATTGAAGCCAGCGCCGCTTACCAACCCGTGAACGGCCTTTGCACCACGCCCAGCGGCGGCGACGTCGGACCCCTGCTTTTCGAGGCGGAATGCGCGTCGCAGCTGCTGGCACCGTGCCCAATGGTGCAGGCGACGGTCTGGTCACTGGTCGCCGGTCCATGTCCGTTGCCTCCGAAGCCACCCATACCCGCCAACTACCCGCGCGCCGACGCGATCTTCACGCTGCCGGCACCTCCGACCCAGACGTCGATGCCAACCCCTGCCTCAACGTCCCGACAAACCCCTGGTGCCCGGGCTCGGTGACGGTGAGGCCGAGCGTCGCGCTTGCAGTAGCACCAGCGGTCGCCGGGGGAGTCGCCGCAGGCGCGCTGGCGCTGAGCGGGCGGCTGCGCCACCGGCGTCGACCCGCTCAGTGAGGGGGTCCCCCGGACACCAGCAGCCTGTATCGTCCGATGATGCGCACAGGAGTGAAGCCGGCCGGAACCGGTGACTGAGCTCCTCCCGGCGACCGCAGCGGTGATCGGATGTGGGCGATTTGGACAGTTGTGGGCGCGGATGTTGCATGACGATTTCGAGCTCGTCGTGCACGACCCGGATCCGCAGCGCGCGGCGGAAGCCAGAGAGCTCGGTCTGACCACCGTCGGCCTGGTCGACGCGCTCGCCGCCGATGTCCTCTTCTACTGCGTGCCCATTTCGGCGTTCGAGGCCACCATCCGCGCGCACCTCCCCCGCCTCGCAGCGCTCGACGGGCCACGAACCGTCATCGACGTGTTCTCCGTCAAGGTCCACCCGCGCGAGGTTCTCGATCGGCACCTGCCCGCGCGATGCCAGGCGATGCTGACCCACCCGATGTTCGGACCGGACAGTGTCGCTGCCGGCGGCCTGGCGGGGCAGACGATCGTTCTTGACCCCTACCGGATGGCGGCCGAAGCATTCGACGCGTGGACGCGCTACTTCGAAAGCAAGGGTCTGGTCGTTGTCTTCATGTCGGCTGACGAGCACGATCGCCTCGCTGCGGAGAGCCAGGGCATCACCCATTTCATCGGCCGCACCCTGGAGCGCTTTGGCTTTGCCCCGACGCCGATCGACACCCTCGGCGCCAGGAAGCTGCACGAGATCACAGCCCAGGTGTGCAATGACAGCTGGCAGCTGTTTGTCGAGCTGCAGACGTACAACCCGTACACGCGGGCGCTGCGGGTGCGTCTCTCGGATGCGCAGGACGCGGTGTTCGACACGCTGTTACCGACGCGGATCGTGACCGACCGGCTCCTCGTCGGAATCCAGGGCGGTCGCGGAAGCTTCAACGAGGAGGCCGCCCGCCATTACATGGCCACCACTCCCGACATGCCCTACGAGCTGGTCCATTTCCACACCACCGAGGGCGTGCTCCGCGCCCTGCACGAGGGAACGGTCGACCGCGGTCAATTCGCCATCCACAACGCCGTCGGGGGCATGGTCGACGAGTCGGTCCACGCGATGGCGCGATACCGCTTTGCGATCGTCGACGAGTTCGCGATCAAGATCTCGCACGCACTGATGATCGCCGCCGACGCCGACCTCGCAGCTGTCGACACCGTGATGACGCATCCGCAGGTGCTCGCCCAATGCCGCAGCAGCCTCCACGCCAAGTATCCGAACCTTCGTCTGGTCAGCGGCGAGGGTGACCTGATCGACCACGCCAAGGTTGCCGAGCTCCTCGGCAGCGGGCGTTTGCCGTCGAGCACCGCGACCATGGGCAGCAGCGTCCTCGCCGAGCACTACAACCTGCGGATTGTTGACGACAACCTCCAGGACCTCGACGAGAACTTCACCAGCTTCCTGTGGGTGCAGCGCCCCGGCTAGCCGCGAGCGTGGCGGCTGCTCAGACGCCGGTCACAGTCGAACCGGCGCCCTCGATGTCCTCGGCGAGCCGGTGCAGGAAGCCACCTGCGTCGCCGCCGTCGCAAACCCGGTGATCGAACGCAAGTGAGAGCTCCAGCAGCGGGCGGGGAATAACAGCACCGTCGACGACCCAGGGGCGCTCGCTGATCCGTCCGACACCGAGGATGGCCGCCTCGGGCGGGTTGATGATGGCGACGCCGCCGTCGACGCCGAACGACCCGAAGTTCGACACCGTGAACGTGCTGCCGCGCAGCTCGGCGGCGTCGATCAATCCGCTCCGCGCAGCTTCGATGAGACGGGTCAGCTCCTCCGCGATCGCCACCGCGGGAAGCCGCTGCGCGTCGCGTACCACGGGGACCAGCAGTCCCTGCTCGACCTGCATGGCGACACCGAGGTTGACCGTATCGTGGGTGACAATCTCCTGCGTCTGGGCGTCGAATGCCGCGTTGAGGAGCGGGAACTCCTCAAAAGCACCCGCGCACAGCTTGAGCAGCAGCGCAAGCGGGGTGATGCGCACAGTGGGGTGGCGGTCGGTGAGCTGGTCCCGCCAGGAGAGCAGCCGGGAGGCGTCGACGGTGACCCAAGCCAGCGCCGCGGGTGCGTCGCGGTGGCTCTGGCTGAGCCGTTCGGCAGTCATGCGCCGGATACCGCGCAGCGCGATCCGGTTGGCGGATGTCGCCTCGGGGCGCCGCGGTGCCACCGCTCCGGGCGGCTGGAGCACGACCCGGCGACGTCGCGCCGGCACGTCGCCAGTACCGTATCCGACCAGGACATTGCCCGACGACTCGGGCGCGGCGGCAACCTCGATGCTGATCAGCGGGCTGCCCACCTGGACGATGTCGCCCTCCGCACCATGGAGACGCGCCACCGTCCCCGCGAATGGGGTCGGGACCTGCACCGTCGCTTTTTCGGTGGACATCTCGACGACCGGTTGGTCGACCGCGACGACGTCGCCTGCCGCGACGAGCCAGCGAAGAATCTCCCCCTCGGTCAGGCCCTCGCCGAGGTCGGGCATGGCGAAGTCACGGGTATCGGTCATCGGCTCAGTAGGTCAACGAGCGGGCGACGGCGTCGAGCACCCGGTCAACGCTGGGCAGGAAGTGCTCCTCGATCTTCGCCGGCGGGTAGGGCACGTCAAAGCCGGTGACGCGGAGAACCGGCGCCGCCAGCGTCGGGAAGGCCCGTTCGGTGACCTCCGCGGCCACCTCGGCGCCGAAGCCGGCGAAGCGGGCGGCCTCGTGGATGACGATGCCGCGGCGGGTGCGGCTCACCGATTCCACCAGCGTGTCGATGTCGAGCGGGCTAAGGCTGCGTAGGTCGATCACCTCGAGGTCCCAGCCCTCGCTCAGCCCAGCCTCGGCCGTCTCGAGGGCGGTCTGCACCATCGCGCCATAGGCGATGAGCGTGGCAGTTGTGCCGCTGCGGCGGATGGCCGCGAGCCCAAGCGGCACCGCCGCAACCGGCAGCTCCGTCTCCTCCTTCATCCAGTAGCGACGCTTCGGCTCGAGAAAGATCACCGGGTCGGGATGAGAGATGGCGGTGCGGAGCAGGCCGTAGGCGTCGCTCGGGGTGCCGGGGCTGACCACCGTCAGCCCGGCCGTGTGCGCGTAGTACGCCTCGGGGCTCTCCGAGTGGTGCTCGACGGCGCCGATGCCTCCGCCGTACGGGATGCGAATCACGATCGACATGCCCAGGCCGCCGCGGCTCCGGTTGCGGAGCTTGGCGACGTGGCTCACCACCTGGTCGAAGGCGGGGTACGAAAAGCCGTCGAACTGCATCTCCACGACCGGGCGCATCCCGTACATCGCCATGCCAACCGCGGTGCCGACGATGCCGGCCTCAGCGACCGGGGTGTCGAAGCAGCGTTCGCGGCCGAACGTCGTCTGCAGACCGTCGGTGATCCGAAAGACGCCGCCGAGCGTCCCGACATCCTCGCCGTAGACGATGACGCTGTCATCCTCGCGCATGGCGTCGTGCAGCGCAGTGTTGAGCGCCTTGGCCATGGTCACCTCGGCCACGTTACCCGGCACCCTCCTGCTCCGCCGCCAGCTCGGCGGCGAGCTGGGCACGCTGGGCGTCGAGCTGCGGCGTGCGCGCGGCATAGACGTGGTCGAACATCTCCAGCGGGTCGCCGGCCGGTGCTCCGTACAGAGCCCCGCGCATCCGCTCCGCCACCGCCTCACCCTCGCTCTCGACAGAGGCGAGGAAGGCGTCGTCAACCAGTTCGTGCTCGCGTAGAAGCGCGAGGTACGTGCCCAACGGATCGCGGTCGGTCCACTCCGACACCTCGCTCTCGGTGCGGTACCGAGTCGCGTCATCGGCGGTGGTGTGCGCGTTGATTCGGTAGGTGATCGTTTCGACGAGCGTGGCACCCCCACCGGCCCGGGCGCGCTCGACCGCCTCCTTCACCACTGTGTACACGCTGAGGATGTCGTTGCCGTCGACGCGCGCGCCAGCGATTCCGTAGCCGGCGGCACGCAGCGCAATTGACGATGCCCTGGTCTGGTTGGCCAGCGGCACGCTGATCGCGTAGCCGTTGTTCTGCACCACGAAGACGCACGGCGCTCCGTACACGCCGGCCATGTTCATCGCCTCGTGCGTGTCGCCCTCGCTGGAAGCACCGTCACCGAGAAAGGTGAGCGCCACCACCGGGTCGCCGCGCATGCGCGCTGCCATGGCCAGGCCGGTGGCGTGCACGACCTGCGTTGCCAGCGGGGTGCAGAGCGGCGCCACCCGGGTGTGGACCGGGTCGTAGCCGCAGTGCCACGTCCCCTGGAACAGCGCCAGGATCTCGACGATGTCGACGCCACGCGAGAAGACCCCGACGGCATCCCGGTAGGTGGGGAACAACCAGTCCTGGGGCTCGAGCGCCGCGACCGCGCCGACCTCGGTGGCCTCCTGTCCGAGGCTGGAGGCGTAGACGCCAAGCGCACCCTGGCGGGTCAGGTTGCTGGCCTGGAGATCGGCCCGGCGGCCCAGCGCCATCCGCCTGTAGAGGTCGCGCAGGGCTGCGCGGTCCAGGGTCACCGGACGACGGCAGGTCTCGCCGAAGCCTCCATCCACGCCCACCCCGCGCCAGGTGGCCACAGCGAGCGACCCGGTGGTCACGTGCAACGACGTCGATTCCGACTGGGCCATTGGCCTCCGTAACGCCGCTCCCCGTGGGGGCTGTCGCGACCCTGAGAATGGTAGTTCTGTGTACGGCGCATCATGGCGGCGAACGCGGCGCGTACCTGATCGGCGTCAGTCATGGCGGTATGATACAAACCAACCGTTCGGCAGTTTTCCGCGAGGGACATAGCGATGGCGTCGACGGCCCCGGCAAAGGACGTTTCCGGGGATGGGGGGCAGGCGGACAGCACCGCGCTGGCGGCAGCCTTCGACGCCACGATGGCGGCCGACGGACGGATCGAGCCCCGCGACTGGATGCCCGACGGCTACCGGCGCACCCTGATCCGCCAGATCGCTCAGCATGCCCACTCCGAGATCATCGGGATGCAGCCTGAGGGCAACTGGATCACGCGCGCGCCCTCGCTGCAGCGCAAGGCCATCCTCATGGCCAAGGTGCAAGACGAAGCCGGCCACGGCCTCTACCTCTACTGCGCAGCCGAGACGCTCGGCGTCGATCGGGCTGAGCTCACCGACCTGCTCATCAGCGGTCGCCAGAAGTATTCGAGCATCTTCAACTACCCGACCCTGACCTGGGCGGACGTCGGCGCCATCGGCTGGCTCGTCGACGGCGCCGCAATCACCAACCAGATCCCGCTCACGCGCTGCAGCTACGGGCCCTACGGACGAGCCATGGTGCGCGTCTGCAAGGAGGAGTCATTCCACCAGCGCCAGGGTTTCGAGCTGCTCCTCACGCTGAGCCGCGGCACGCCCGAGCAGCACGCCATGGCACAGGACGCTGTCGATCGCTGGTGGTGGCCGTCGGTGATGATGTTCGGGCCGCCCGACGAAAAGTCCACGCACGGCGCCCAGTCGACCGCGTGGCGCATCAAGCGGTTCAGCAACGACGAGCTGCGTCAACGCTTCATCGACATGTCGGCACCCCAGGCCGACGTCCTCGGCCTCACCCTTCCCGACCCCGAGCTGCGCTGGAACGCCGAGCGCGGTCACTACGACCACGGACCCATCGACTGGGCGGAGCTGGAGGCCGTCGTCGCCGGCAACGGCCCGTGCAACCGTGAGCGCATCGACCATCGACGTCGCGCCCACACCGACGGCGCCTGGGTCCGCGAGGCTGCCGCCGCCTACGCCCGCAAACACCTCGCCCGGAGCGCCACGTGAGCAACTCGCAAGGTTGGCCGCTGTGGGAGGTGTTCGTGCGCCCTCGACGCGGTCTCAGCCACAACCATGTGGGCAGCCTGCACGCGCCGGACGCGGCCATCGCGCTGCACAACGCCCGCGACGTGTACACCCGTCGCGCCGAGGGTGTCAGCCTCTGGGTGGTGCCCTCAGCGGCGATCACGGCGAGCTCCCCGGATGAGAAGGACGCATTCTTCGAGCCGACCGCAGACAAGCCCTACCGGCACCCGACGTTCTACGAAATCCCCGCCGAGGTGGAGCACCTGTGACGGCCGCCACAGCAACCGGCGCGTCCGCGTACGCGCTGCGCCTTGGCGACGACTGCCTCATCCTCGCGCAGCGGCTCGGTGAGTGGGCATCGCGCGCGCCGGAGATCGAGGAGGACATCGCGCTGACCAACATCGGGCTCGACCTCCTCGGCCAGGCTCGAACGCTACTGACCCACGCCGGCGAGCTCGAGGGCCGCGGTCGCGACGAGGATGCGCTGGCGTTTGAGCGTGACGAGCGGGAGTTCGTCAACTGCCTGCTCGTCGAGCTCGAGAACGGCGACTTCGCGCGCACCATGGGACGGCTGCTGCTGTTCAGCACCTACCAGCTCGCGCTCTACGACGCGCTGCGCGGCTCGGTCGACGAGACCCTCGCAGCCGTTGCGGCCAAGGGCATCAAGGAGGTGGCCTATCACCGCGAACGCGCCGCGCTCTGGACGGTGCGTCTCGGAGACGGCACCGCGGACAGCCACATGCGCATGCAGGCGGCGATCGACCTGCTCTGGCCCTACGCGGCCGAACTGTTCGCCACAGACTCGCTCGTCGCCGACCTTCTCCCCCGCGGCGTCGCGGTCGACATCGCGTCGATGCGCCCCGCCTGGGAGGCGTCGGTGGCCGAGGTTCTGGCGGAGGCGACGCTCGACGTCCCACAGTCCAGCGGCTGGATCCCCACCGGCGGACGCGTCGGCCGGCACACGGAGAGCTTCGGCTACCTCATCGCCGAGATGCAGCACCTCCATCGCTCGTACCCGGGAGCACGCTGGTGAGCACCGTCGAGCAGCGAGTCAAGGCGGCGGTCGAGGCGGTGACCGACCCGGAGATCCCGGTGCTGACCATCGCCGACCTCGGCATCCTTCGAGCGGTGCGCGTCGACGGCACCCACGTCGAGGTCGACATCACCCCAACCTACTCGGGCTGCCCGGCGCTGGAGGTGATCCGCGACGACGTCGCCGCGGCGGTGCGCGGAGCTGGCGTGGCCGATGTCACTGTCCGCACCGTCCTCACGCCGGCCTGGACGACCGACTGGATGTCCGCCGAGGGGCGGCGCAAGCTGCGTGACTACGGGATCGCCCCGCCGCCGGCCGTGGGACTGCGCGCCCTGCCCGCCGTCGAGTGTCCACAGTGCGGCTCCGCGCACACCGAGCAGGTGAGCCGGTTCGCCTCGACGCCGTGTCAGGCCCTGCACCGCTGCGTCGGCTGTCGCGAGCCCTTCAACCACTTCAAGGCACACTGAGCGGGATGATGGCGGTCCCGGCCACCGCCCAGGCCACCGCGCCCGCGCTGCGGAGAGCGGTCTTCCGCGTGCTGCGCGTGGCCTCGGTTGAACCGCTCACCGACGACTCCGTGGCGCTCACGTTCGAGGTCCCGGCGGAGTTGCGTGAGGAGTTCGAGTTCGTCCAGGGTCAGCATGTCTCGGTCCGCTGTGCCGCTGCCGGTGACGAGCTGCGCCGCAGTTATTCGATCTGTACGGCGGCGGGCTCTGGCGTGCTCAGGGTGGGCGTCAAGGTGCTGCCTGGAGGCGCGTTCTCGACGTACGCGCAGCAGCGCCTGCGACCCGGCGAGGCCATCGACGTCCTCACCCCCACCGGCGGGTTCAACGTCCCACTCGACCCAGCGCGGCGACGTCACCATGTCGCCATCGCCGCGGGCAGCGGGATTACCCCAATATTGTCAATCATGGCGACAACCTTGGAGCGAGAGCCGCTGAGCGCGTTCACCCTGGTCTACGGCAACCGCACCTCGGCGACGATCATGTTCCTCGAGGAGCTCGAAGACCTCAAGAACCGTTTCCCCTCCCGGCTGCAGCTGATCAGCGTGCTCTCTCGGGAACCCACCGCCACCGAGTTGTTCAACGGACGGATCGACAGCGGCAAGCTCGAGGCGCTGCTGGCGGGTCTGATCCCCCCGGACACTGTCGATGAGTGGTTTGTCTGCGGCCCCCTCGGCCTGGTGACCACTGCCAAGGAGGTTCTCGCCGACCACGGCGTCGACGCCCACCATGTGCACTCCGAGCTCTTTCACTCTGAGCCGATGGTGCGGCGCGACGACGCGGTCGCCAGTGACGCGGGCGCGGCCGAGGTCACCGTGGTTCTCGACGGGCGCACCACGACGCTCTCGATGCCCCGTGCCGGCGCACCGGTGCTCGACGCCGTCCTCGCGGTGCGCTCCGACGCACCCTTCGCCTGCCGTGGCGGCGTCTGCGGGACCTGTCGCGCGCGGCTGGTCGAGGGAACTGTGCGCATGGATCAGCATTACGCGCTCGAGGACGAGGAGGTCGAAAGTGGCGTGGTGCTGAGCTGCCAATCCCACCCCACCAGCGAGCGCGTCGTGCTCGACTACGACCTCTGACCGCGGCGCGGACTATTCGGAGGTCGGTCCCTGGAAGTCCGGCGCCCGGTGCTCACGGTGAGACGCCACCCCCTCGTGGACGTCGGGGCCGCCGAAACCGTAGAACTCCAGCGCCAGCGAGGCGTCGAAGGTGGGGCCGGCGAGTCGCAGCCAGTTGTTGAGCGCGTACTTGGTCCACCGTACCGCGCTCTGCGAGCCGGCGGCGAGCCGGCGGCCCACCTCGAGCGCTCGCTCGTCGAGCACGGCGTCCTCGACGCACAGCGAGACCAGCCCGATGCGCTCGGCCTCCGTCCCCGAGACCGGCTCGCACGTGAGCAGGTGGTATTTCGCCTTGGCCATGCCGCAGAGCAGCGGCCAGATGATCGCGGCGTGGTCGCCGGCGGCGACGCCGAGGCGGGTGTGACCGTCGATGATGCGCGCCGTCGTGCTGGCGATGGAGACGTCGGCAAGGAGCCCGACAACGAGCCCAGCCCCGACGGCAGGGCCGCGGATCGCCGACACGATCGGCTTGCTGCAGTTGATGACGTTGTAGACGAGATCGCGCGCCTCGCGGAGCACGCGGGTCCGCGCCGCGAAGTCGTCGCCCATCGAGGTCACCAGCTCGAAGCTGCCCCCGGCCGAGAAAGAGGCGCCCGCACTGCGGACGATTGCCACGCGCACATCGGGATCGCGATCGATGACCGCCCAGACCTCGGCCAGCTCCCGGTGCATCTCGGCACCGACGGCATTGACGCCGTCGCCGGCGTCCATCACCACCGTCAGGATGTGCTCGTCAGGATGTTCGAAACGCAGGCTCCCGAATGCCGCGTAGCGATCTTGGGGCATGCTCACGCGCCCGTGAAGGTGGGTCGGCGCTTCTCCTGGAAGGCGCCGATGCCCTCCCGGTAATCGTGGCCGCGCGACGTACGCCCCTGCGCCTCGGCCTCGGCAGCGAGCACGTCCGTGAAGGCGACGTTCTCGTCGAGCAGCCGGCGCACCAGGCGCTTGGACTCCCGAAAAGCGGAGGTCGGCCCCGCCGCCACCTGGCGGGCCAGGTCCCGGGTGCGGCGGAGCAGGTCGCCGCCGGCAACACTGCGGTTGACCAGTCCCCACGCCTCGGCCTCGCGACCAGAGAGGAGGCGGCCGCTGTAGATGAGCTCGAGCGCCCGGTGCGAGCCCATGCGGTTGACGAAGGCGGCGTGCGCGCCCGAGTCGAGAACCGCGCCCACGCGTGCGAACGGCGAGCCGATGCGCGCGTCGTCAGCCGCGTAGACGACGTCGCAGGCCAGCGCCAGGCCGAGCCCGGCCCCCAGACACGCTCCCTGGACCGCCGCGAAGGTCGGCGTGTCCAGCGCGGCCACGCGGGCTGTGAGCGGGTTGAGAACGTCACGAAGGATCGCCTCGCCATCCTCGCTGCCCGGGTCGGCATCGGCAAGGTCGCGTCCCGCACTGAAGGCGCGGCCCTCGCCGCGGACGAGCACAGCCCGCACCGCGTCGCGCTCGGCGCGGTTGAACGCGGCGATCAGCAGGTCGACCATGGCGTTGTTGATCGCGTTGAGCTTGTGGGGGCGGTCGAGCACGACCTCGGCGACGTCGCCGTCGTGCTGGTATCGAACCGGCGGTGGCGAATCAGATCCCGGCATACGCTGCGCGCTCCTTGGCGGTGAGGATCTTGAGCTGGGAGACGCATACCGTCTCGGCATTCTGGTTGAGCACGTCCCAGCGGTAGGTGACCAGGCCGGTCTTGGCGTCGCGGTCGCTCTTCTCGATGACCTCGATGTCGAGGTAGACGGTGTCGCCGAGCCAGGTCGGCTTGGTATACCGCAGCCGGTCGGTGCCGTAGTTGGCAAGAATCGTGGTCGCGTCAGCGGGCACTCCGAGCCCGGTGGCGAGTGCGAACACCATGATCCCGGGCGCCACCCGCTGGCCGAACATCGACCGCTCCGCAGCCACCTTGTCGGTGTGGGGATAGAACCAGTCGCCGGTCAGAGCACACCAGTTGACGACGTCGGTCTCCGTGATGGTGCGGCCGCGCGTGCGCTGCTGGTCACCCACGGTGAGCTCGTCGAATGTGCGATAGAGCAGGAATCGGTCCATCGGGTCCTCCGATCAGCGCCGCCGAAACCAACCGACCGGTTGGGCATGCCATCGCAGTGTAGGGCTCACGATCGCAGGCCGTCGAGGCAGATGTGCACCACCGCGTCGCCGATCGCGCGCGAGCCCAGCCTGCCCCCGGGCTGCAGCCATTCCGTCACCGAGTTGGCCATGCCGAACAGCAGGCGCGTCGCCAGCGCGGGGTCGATGTCGGAGCGGAGGTCTCCCTCGGCGATCGCCTCGGACACGATCGACTGCACGCGACGGTCGATCTCGCGACGGCGCCGGATCGCCCATCGCTCGGTGGCGGTGTTGCCTCGGACCCGCAGGAGGACCGTCACCTCGTCGAGCTCCCCAACGATGATCTCGCCGGTACGCCGCAGCACGTGCTCGAGCCGATCGACCGCGCGTCCCTCGCAGGCGGCCGGCTCGTCGAGCACACCACCGAGGAGGCCGAGCGCATGGCGCACCGCGGTGTCGAGAAGCTGCTCCTTGCCGGCGATGTGGTGGTACAGGCTGCTCTTGTGAATGCCCAGCGCGCGGGCGATGTCGAGCATCGAGGTGCCGTCGTAACCGCGCTCCTTGAAGACGCGGACGGCCGCAGCGACGATCTGCTCGCGGTCGTAGGGCTCGCGCTCGGCGCGCGCTGGTCGGGCCATGGCCGCCACGGTACCCTCGCAGGTGGGTGTCTGGGCGGGGGCGCCGCCATCCTGCCGTCTGCTAGCGTCGAATCGCCCGCGCCTTGTGGCGCGTCGGAGGGAACATGCAGCCGACATCGACGCTCAACCGGCTGGCCAGCTACGTGGCCGGGGATTGGTTCACCGCAACGGACGACGGCACCGTGGTTGCAGACGCGGCAACGGGCGAGCCGGTGGCCACGGTGTCGAGCAGCGGGCTCGACATGGCCGCAGCCGCACGCCATGCCCGGGCCATCGGTGGTCCCGCACTGCGCCGGCTCAGCTTCCACGAGCGCGCCGCCGCGCTCAAGACGATGGCGGCCTACCTCGACGCGCGCAAGGAGAGCTATTACGAGCTGTCCACCGCCACCGGGGCCACGCGACGGGATTCGGCTGTCGACATCGACGGTGGCATCGGCACCACCTTCGTCTACAGCAGCAAGGGTCGCAAGGAGCTTCCTGACGGCACGGTGATCGTCGACGGCAACCTCGAGGCGCTGGGAGCAGGCGGCAGCTTCGCCGGACGCCACGTCTTCACGTCCAGGCGCGGCGTCGCGGTGCAGATCAACGCGTTCAACTTCCCGGTCTGGGGGATGCTCGAGAAACTCGCCCCCGCCGTGCTCGCCGGCGTGCCCAGCATCGTCAAGCCCGCAACCCAGACGGCGTACCTTGCCGCCGCGGTCTTCCGCGACATCCTGGCATCCGAGGCGCTCCCCGAGGGTGCAGTGCAGCTCGTGTGCGGCAGCACCGGCGACCTGCTCGACAACCTCGGTGGCCAGGACCTCATCGGTTTCACGGGGAGCGCAGGGACCGCCGCGTGGCTCCGCGCGCACCACGCAGTTGCGGTTCGCTCGGTCCGCTTCAACGCGGAGGCCGACTCGCTGAACTGTTCCATCCTCGGCCTCGACGCCGCGCCGGGCACTGCGGAGTTCGACCTCTTCGGGAAGGAGGTCACCCGGGAGATGACAGTGAAGGCGGGTCAGAAGTGCACCGCGATTCGACGTGCATTGGTGCCACGTGCCCACCTCGACGCCGTGGTCGACGCGCTGCGAGCCCGGCTCAGCCGGGTGGTGGTCGGCAACCCGCGCAACGAGAGCGTCACCATGGGCGCGCTCGCCAGCCTCACGCAGCGCGAGGAAGTCCGGCGCGCCATCCAGGCGCTCAGCACATCAGCGACGATCGTCTCCGGCGACCCCGCTCACGTCGAACCGGTCGATGCCGACCCGGAGCGCGGCGCGTTCATCGCGCCGATCCTGCTCGTCGCTCGCGACGGGGGCGGAGATGAACCGCACCGCGTCGAGGCATTCGGGCCGGTGAGCACCGTGATCGCCTACGACACTGCCGAGGATGCGATCGCGCTCGCGGCGCGCGGTGCCGGCAGCCTGGTTGGTTCGGTGGTGTCGTACGACGGCGACTTCGTTCGAGCCGTGGTCACCGGCATGGCGGCGTGGCATGGCCGGGTTCTTGTCCTCGATCGCGATTCAGCGGCCGACTCGACAGGTCATGGAACGCCGATGCCGCAGCTGACCCACGGCGGCCCGGGCCGCGCCGGCGGCGGCGAGGAGCTGGGAGGTATTCGCGCTGTTCTGCACCACATGCAGCGCACCGCTCTGCAGGGTTCGCCGGCGGTCATCGACGCGCTCATCGGAGCCGACTGACACATGCAACCTGCAGCCGGCGCGGCGACGGATGTCGCGCCCGCCAGAGAGGACCTGTGGACATTCCACGAGGGGGAGTTCACGCAGTACCGGAATGCCCACCTCGGACTTCTCACCCACGCGCTGCACTACGGCACCGCATGTTTTGAGGGCATCCGCGCGTACTGGAGCCCCAACGCCAACCGGCTCTTCGTTTTTCGCGTCGCCGAGCATTACCAGCGGCTCAAGTCGAACAGCCGGATGCTCCACATGGAGATCCCCTACTCCGTCGAGGAGCTGACCGCGATCACCATCGAACTGCTGCGACGCAATCAATTTCGGACGGACGTCTACGTTCGCCCGCTCTGCTACAAGGCCACTGAGGAGATCGGGATCCGTTTCCACAATCTCCGCGACGCCTTCATGATCGTGCCCGTGCCCTTCGGCTCGTACATGGACACCAGCGCCGGGATCCGCTGCCAGGTGTCGACCTGGCGCCGGGTCGACGACAACGCCATACCTCCGCGCTCCAAGGCCAGCGGGCTCTATGTCAACAGTGCCCTGGCCAAGACCGAAGCTTTCCTCAATGGTTTCGACGAGGCCATCTTCCTCACCCAGGAGGGGCATGTCTGCGAGGGAAGTGCGATGAACATATTCATCCTCCGAAACGGCATGTTCCTGACACCACCGTCGTCCGAGAACATCCTCGAGGGAATCACGCGCGACACGCTGTTCACGTTCATCCGCGACGAGCTGCGCATGCCGGTCGTCGAGCGGCCCATCGACCGCAGTGAGCTCTACCTTGCTGACGAGGTGCTGCTCTGTGGCACCGGGGCCGAAGTCACACCTGTGGTCGAGATCGACCGGCGCCGGATCGGCTCCGGCGAACCGGGTCCAGCCACGCAGCGACTGCAGCAGCTGTACTTCGACGCCTGCAAGGGACGCGACGATCGCTACGCGGCGTGGCTGACCGCGGTGGACATCTAGCAGCGCCGCGAGGTCTTGGGTCTTGCGCGCTCGTGAACAACCAGCGTAGCATCCCGATCGGCGGCGTGGTGAGCCCCACCTGGCGCCGCCCGAGGATGGCTTCGGGACAGCGCAGAGGAGGTCAGCAATGCAGACCAGACACCAGAAAGTCGCCTTCGGAGTGCTGACCACGGCTGCCGTGCTCACCCTGTCGGCATGTGGCAGCTCGAGTACCACCAGCAGCAGCGCTGCCGGCGGTGGAACCCAACAGGCGATCGGCGGCAACGTGAGCGTCTGGGCTGTCTGGACCGGCACGGAGCAGAAGAACTTTCAGGCGGTGCTTGCCGACTTCAACAGCAAGACCGGGGTCACCGGCCAGTTCCAGTCCAAGGGTGACCAGCTGCCCACCGTGCTGGGAACGGCCATCGCCGGCGGTGCACCACCCGACGTGGCAATCCTGCCTCAGCCTGGCCTGCTCCACGACCTGGTCAAGAAGAACGCCCTCCACCCGATCGACAGCGTGGTCGGCGACATCCTCAACAGCCAGTACGCGCCGGTCTGGAAGACGCTGGCCACCGATGGCGGCAAGACCTACGGCGTGTACTTCAAGACGGCCAACAAGAGCACCGTCTGGTACAACGTCAAGTCGTTTACCGACGCGGGGATCACCAAGCCGCCGGCCACCTTCGACGAGCTGCTCACCGACATGAGCACCCTACAGCAGTCGGGCGTCACCCCCTTCGCAATGTGCGGTGGCTCTGGGTGGACGCTCACCGACTGGTTCGAGAATGTGTACCTGCGGGTCGCGGGCGTCGACAAGTACAACAAGCTGGCGGCCCACACCATCCCCTGGACAGATCCGAGCGTGACCACCACGTTCCAAACCCTCGCCAAGATCTTCGGAACCGACACCAACATGGTCGGCGGCAAGGCGGGTGCGGTGTCGACGCCGTTCCCGGACTGCGTGAGCCAGGCGTTCGGCGCCACCCCCAAGGCTGCGATGCTGTACGAGGCCGACTTCGTGGCCGGCGTGATCCCGACCGTGAACGCCGGCCTTGCTCCGGGCAGCGGCTTCAACTTCTTCCCATTCCCGTCGATCAACGGTTCGCCGGCGGCGGTGTCGGCCGGCGGTGACGTCGCGGTGATGCTCAAGGACACACCCCAGTCAGAGGCGCTCATGAAGTATCTGGCGTCCCCAGACGCCGGCTCGATCTGGGCACACCTGGGCGGGTTCACCTCCCCCAACAAGCAGGTCAATCAGTCCGTGTACCCCGATGACATCTCGCGCGCGGCTGCCAAGGCATTGGTCGACGCCGGCAACAACGCGGTGTTCGACATGAGTGACCAGGCGCCCGCCGCTTTCGGTGGCACCGCCGGCTCGGGGGAGTGGGCCGACCTCCAGAACTGGGTTCGCAACCCCAGTGACATCGCGGGGACCGAGGCGAAGCTCGAGGCGGACGCCGTCGCAGCGTACGGGCACTGAGAGCGCGGGCCGGCTCGCGCGATGACGACAGCTCCTTCTGTCGCACCGCCCCAGGTTCGGCCGATCCCAGAGGTGCGCGCGGGGCGCCCCCCCCGCCGAGGGGGCGCCCCGCGCGGCCTGGTCGTACTGATCTTCATGTTCCCCGCGGCCCTGCTGCTGGGGGCGATCGTCATCTACCCGGCCGTCGCCAGCGTCGCGCGCAGCCTGTACGACAGGAGCGGTAACAGCTTCGTCGGCGCCGACAACTACAAGACGCTGTTCGGCACCACCGACATTCTCATCGCCATCCGCAACAACGCCATCTGGGTCATCGTCTTCCCGTTCCTGGTGACCTTCATCGGTCTGGTGTTCGCTGTTCTGACCGAGCGCATCCGCTGGGCCACCGCGTTCAAGACGATCGTCTTCATGCCGATGGCGATCAGCCTCTTTGCCACCGGGGTGATCTGGCGAATCGTGTACGAGACCGACCCTCATCGCGGCGTCATCAACGCGGCGGTTGGCACTGTGGTTGACTTGGTCCATTCTCCTGGCCTGTACGCGCTCCCCAACATCAAACCGATCAGCGGCCTCACCTCGGCAGCCGATGGCAGCCTGGTGAGCAGCCAGGCGATCGAACCAGGTGGCAGCGTGAAGCTTGGCCTGACCGGCATTCCCCTGAGTGCGGTGCCGCCCGCCGCCCAGACAGCCGTGGCCCCGACGCCGACACCGAACGCGGTGACCGGCCTGGTGTGGCGCGACTTCTCGCCAGGTGGCCACGTGGGGATGGTCGATCCTGGCGAGAAGGCTCTCCCCGGGCTCCGCCTCAACCTCATCGGGGGCGACGGCAAGACAGTGGCGAACGCGACCAGCGGCGATACCGGATTCTTCAAGTTCGACGGCGTGAGCGGCGGGACCTATCACGTTGCCATCGACGCCTCGAACTTCCGCGCGGCCTTCGCGGGAGTCAACTGGCTGGGCACGCAGTCGCTGACTCCTACCAGCAGCCTCGGCAGCACCGGACAGGCGCTGCTGACGATCCCGCTGGTGGACCTGGCCGCGATCATGGCGATGCTGTGGATGTGGTCAGGCTTCGCCATGGTGGTGATCGGCGCCGGCCTGGCCGCGCTCAACCGAGAGGTCCTCGAGGCCGCCCGGATGGACGGGGCCAGCGAGCTCCAGACCTTCCGCTACATCACCTTCCCGCTGCTTCGGCCGGTGCTCATCGTTGTGTTCATCACGATGATCATCAACGTCCTGAAGATCTTCGACATCATCCTGGCGCTCGTCCCCGACTCCTCGCAGCAACAGGCCAACGTCATCGCTCTGGAGATGTACCGGGTGGGGTTCGGAGGGCAGCCGAACTTCGGGTTGAGCAGCGCGCTAGCGGTATTCCTGTTCGTGCTGGTGGTGCCGGTCATCTTCGTCAACATCCGGAGGATCCGTGGATGACTGCTGCTGCTACCGCTGCGCCACTCACCACTGTGAATCCGCCGCGGCCGCGAATGGCCCGGCTACGCCGGCTCTTCTCGCGGGGCAGCGTCAACGCGGTGTTGGCGCTGGTTGGGCTGCTCTGGATCCTGCCGAGCTTCGGGCTCCTGCTCACGTCGTTTCGACCGGCTCAGGACTACTTCTCGTCGGGCTGGTGGCAGGCGCTCACCCACCCGTTAACGCTCACGCTGAACAACTACGCCAACATCCTCAAGACCGGCGGTGTTGGCGACGCACTGCTCACCACCGCGCTGATCACCGTGCCCGCAACCATCCTGGTGGTGTTGGTCGCATCCTTGGCAGCCTACGGCCTGGTGTTCCTGCAGTGGCGCGGGCGCGATTGGGTGCTCGTGCTTATCGTCGCGCTCATGGTGGTGCCCCTGCAGATGGCGCTGATCCCGGTGGCCACTCTGTACGGTCACGTCGGACTCTTCGGCACCATCCCGGGTGTGGTGCTGTTTCATGTGGCCTTCGGTCTGCCCTTCGCCATCTTTCTGATGCGCAACTTCTACACGGGCATACCCAAGGATCTTCTCGAAGCGGCTCGGATCGACGGTGCCAACGAGTGGATGATGTTCCGCCGCATTGTGCTTCCGCTCGGCAAGCCCGCGCTGGCGTCGCTGGCGATCTTCGAGTTCCTCTGGGTGTGGAACGACCTTCTGGTGGCGCTGGTGTTCTTGGGCGGCTCGCCGCACGTGCCGATCACAGTGGCGATCTTCAGCCAGCTGCGCCAATTCGGTTCCAACATCGATCTGATCTCCACCGCATCCTTCGTGTCGATGATCGTCCCGTTGGCTGTGTTCTTTGCCTTTCAGCGCTATTTCGTGCGCGGCGTGCTCGCCGGTGCGGTCAAATGATCAGCAAGAGGGCCCACTGACATGGCACGCATCGCCTTCGAACACGTCGACAAGCGCTACAGCGGCGCCGAAGGACTGGCCGTCAATGATCTCAACCTCGATGTTGAGGATGGTGAGTTCCTGGTGCTGGTTGGTCCGTCGGGGTGTGGCAAGACCACAGCGCTGCGCTGTCTAGCCGGGCTCGAGGACATCAGCTCGGGGAACATCGTCATTGGCAACCGGGTTGTCAACGATCTGCCGCCCAAGGATCGGGACATCGCCATGGTGTTCCAGAGCTACGCGCTGTACCCGCACATGAGCCTGTTCGAGAACATGGCCTTCAGCATCCGCATGCGCAAACGACCGAAGGCAGAGATCGAGGCCAAGGTCCGCGAGGCAGCACAGATCCTTGACTTGGAGAAGCTGCTCGATCGCAAGCCGGGTGAGTTGAGCGGTGGTCAGCGCCAGCGCGTCGCTCTGGGGCGCGCGATCGTCCGCGACCCGGCAGCCTTCCTCATGGATGAGCCGCTCAGCAACCTCGACGCCAAGCTACGGGTGCAGACCCGGGCCGAGATCGCCCGGCTGCATCACCGTCTCGGCACCACCATCGTTTACGTGACCCACGACCAGGTTGAGGCGATGACCATGGGCGACCGCATCTGCGTGATGCGCGACGGCATTCTGCAGCAGGTGGGTAGCCCTCAGGACCTGTACGATCATCCGGCCAACCTGTTCGTGGCCGGTTTCATCGGGTCACCGTCGATGAATTTCCTGACCGGCCGCGTGCTTCTGGAGGGAGGCGCCCCCACCCTCGCACTGGACGGCTTGACGATCATCTTGACCGGCCGGGCAGCGGCAGCTGCACGAACCTCTGGCGAGGGGAAGATGTTGACCATCGGCGTGCGCCCGGAGCACCTGGACGTGGCCACAGCGGACATGCCCAACGCCGTCCGGGTGCCGGTGACGGTGGAGGTCGTCGAGTTCCTCGGCAATGACGCGCTCATCCACGCGACAGTTGCCGGCACCGACGTCGTTGCACTCATACCGGTCGCTCGCGGGGTGGCGGTGGGAGACAAGATCGAGCTTGCCATCGCCGACAACCTTGTCCACACTTTCGATCCGCAGAGCGACCGCACCCAGGCCGCTGAACTCGTTGCCTAGGTGAGGCTCCTGCGAGCCATGTTGCCGCCATTACCAAACAGCTAGAGAGCTGCCTCAAGCCTCCGGTTGAAATATGTAAAGCGCGGGCCGGATTGAGTCCTGGAGGTTGATGGTCGGGGCGACTGGATTCGAACCAGCGACTCCCTGCTCCCAAAGAGTTGGCGTCGAATTCGAATTCGCGAGGGCTCTTCGCCCGTCTTCGCTCGCTTCCTGCGGCTGCGTTGAACAAAAATTTGACCGCGAAGAGGAAGGGGTCACGAAGTATGTCGGCGCCAGCAGGCGCGGTACGGCCCTTGAGGCTGCGCCATCGGTGAGAGCGGGAGAAGATCCCCAGGGGGCCTGCCCGAGGTCGCAGCCCTCTGGCGCTGTTGACGGGGGGCGGCCACGGTGTCGACGTACTCATCCTGATGAGCTATCGCGTGGAGGACAGCGTCCTGATCACCAACCAGCCGTCACGACCTCGAGAACTGTCGGCGCTGATTTAATGCTGACCCCCTGACGCCGGTTGAAAATTGAC
>JRHI01000734.1_pt1 | contig 33304 bp, 30 predicted proteins | sample 215371 | NCBI WGS metagenome assembly JRHI01 (sample SAMN02929681, study PRJNA255918) | sediment metagenome | biome: cave system; feature: Ice Cave; material: Sediment; isolation source: sediment from deep within a dark volcanic ice cave with no known source of... ...
GGCGTGATGAGGCCCGAGAGCCCGATGATGTCGGCCTTCTCGCGCTTGGCGGTCTCGAGGATCTTCGCCGCCGGTACCATGACGCCGAGATCGATCACCTCGTAGTTGTTGCACTGGAGCACGACGCCGACGATGTTCTTGCCGATGTCGTGCACGTCGCCCTTGACGGTCGCCATCACGACCTTGCCCGCAGCGGGCATGGCATCGAGGCCGGACAACTTCTTCTCTGCCTCCAGATAGGGTTGCAGGTAGGCGACCGCCTGCTTCATCACGCGCGCCGACTTCACGACCTGCGGCAGGAACATCTTGCCGGCACCGAACAGGTCGCCGACGACGTTCATGCCCGCCATCAGGGGGCCCTCGATGACGTGCAGGGGTTTCTCCGCCTCCTGGCGCGCTTCCTCGGTGTCGGCCTCGATGTAGTCGGTGATGCCGTGCACGAGCGAATGCGTCAGGCGCTGCTGGACCGTTCCTTCGCGCCAGGTGAGGTCCTTCTCCTTTGCCTTCGCGCCGCTGCCGTCACCCTTGAACTTCGGCGCTGCATCGAGTAGCCGGTCGGTCGCGTCGGGACGGTGGTTCAAGACCACGTCCTCGCACAGTTCACGCAGCTCCGGGTCGATGTCGTCGTAAAGTGCGAGCTGCCCGGCGTTTACGATCCCCATGTCCATGCCGGCCTGGATGGCGTGGTAGAGGAACACCGAGTGCATCGCCTCACGCACCGGCTCGTTGCCGCGGAAAGCGAACGACAGGTTCGAGACGCCGCCCGAGACGTGCACGAGCGGCATCTTCTCCTTGATGCGCCGCGTCGCCTCGATGTAGGCGAGCCCATAGCCGTTGTGCTCCTCGATGCCCGTCGCGACCGCGAAGATGTTGGGATCGAAGATGATGTCCTCGGGCGGGAAGCCGACCTCTTCTGTCAGGAGCTTATAGGCGCGCTCGCAGATCGCGACCTTGCGATCGGCGGTGTCGGCCTGCCCCTGCTCGTCGAAGGCCATGACGACGACGGCAGCGCCGTAGCGCAACACCTTCTTGGCGTGCTCCAGAAAGGGCCGCTCGCCCTCCTTCATGCTGATCGAGTTGACGATCGCCTTGCCCTGCACGCACTTCAGGCCAGCTTCGATCACGCTCCACTTGGAGCTATCGATCATGAGCGGCACGCGCGCGATGTCGGGCTCGGACGCGATGAGATTGAGGAACGTGGTCATCGCCCGTTCGCTATCGAGCAGGCCTTCGTCCATGTTGACGTCGAAGATCTGCGCGCCGTTCTCCACCTGCGCGCGCGCGACGCTGAGCGCGGCGGCGTAGTCGTTCGCCTCGATGAGCTTGCGAAACTTCGCCGAGCCGGTGACATTCGTGCGCTCGCCGACGTTGATGAAGGTCTGTGCCGCGTTGCCCGTGGTCATTTTGAAACTTCGCCTTCCCCGCTTGTGGAATCCTCGCCTCTCCCTTTGGGGAGAGGCCGGCCCGCTTGCCGGCGCGTTGCCACAGATTTCTGCCGTCTCAGCGCGCCGGGTGAGGGGGCTTGCTGCCGGCCGAGCGCCAGATAGATTGCCTCGAGAACGCCAGTGAGGTTTTCCGACACGTCCGAGTTCCAAAACCTCAGCACGCGCACACCCTCCCGTTCCAGATATGCCGTTCTCTCACAGTCATATTGTGCTCGGTCGTCTAAGTGCTGCATTCCGTCGACCTCGATCGCCAGACCTGCATCCGCGCAATAGAAATCCAGGATGTAGGGCCCGTGCGGTACCTGTCGTTTGAACTTCCAGCCGTCCACTTGCCGTGCACGCAGCTTCCGCCAGAGCAGCTGTTCGGCGCGCGTTTCACGCTGCCTGAGCATGCGTGCAACGCCTGTGAGAGGCACTCGCATTTGAACCCCCTCACCCTAACCCTCTCCCCGAGGGGAGAGGGGGACTCGCATGTTGCACTCTTGCCGCGGTCAGCCTCTCCCCTTGGGGAGAGGCCGGCGCGCAGCGCCGGGTGAGGGGGCCGATGGTCATGTTCAATCATCAATCACCACACCCAACGCCTTCAGACGCGAATTGATCGACGCGAGATCCTCACGTAGATGCTCCGCGACCTGCGTCTTGAGAGCATTAGACAGTTCAATGAGGCGCCCGTGCTCTAAGGGCTTCCAGTTTGCTTCGAGGACGCAGCGGTTCGACCCAAAATGTATTCCCGTTATGGTGGACCCCTCTCGGATGGCGCGCTCCACTTCCTTTATGTCACGAAGCAACTCCTTTCGTTGCTCGATGAGGCCTTCCACCTTTTCGAGGTCAGAACTCTTCATCGCACGCTCACTCGTGCACGAAGGGCTCGAGCCCCGACAGCCGCATCCTCGGCGGGATCTCGGGGATCTGCCGCGGCTTATGCGCCTTCACATGCTCGGCGATGTGCGCGATGTGCTCCGGTGTCGAGCCGCAGCAGCCGCCGACCACGTTGACGATGCCATCCTTGGCCCACGGCTCCATCTGGCACGCCATGTCGTCGGGCGTCTCGTCGTATTCACCCATCGCATTCGGGAGCCCGGCGTTGGGATAGGCTGAGATGCGCGTGCCGGCGACGTGCGAAAGCTCGGCGAGATAAGGCCCCATGGGCTCGGCGCCGAGTGCGCAGTTGAGCCCGATCGAGAACGGCTTCAGGTGCCGCATCGAGTACCAGAACGCCTCCGGCGTCTGGCCGGAAAGCGTGCGTCCCGAAAGGTCGGTTATGGTGCCGGAGATCATGACGGGGAGCTCGACGCCCTTCTCCTCGAACACCTCGAGCGTCGCGAAGCCGGCGGCCTTGGCGTTGAGCGTGTCGAAGATGGTCTCGATCAGGATGATGTCGACACCGCCGTCGATGAGACCGCGGACCTGCTCCTTGTAGGCTTCGCGGAGCTCGTCGAAATCGACGTTGCGATAGCCTGGGTCGCTCACCTTGGGCGAGATCGACGCGGTGCGGTTGGTCGGCCCTACGGCGCCGGCGACGAAGCGCGGCTTGTCCGGCGTCTTCTTGGTCCATTTGTCGGCTGCCGCGCGCGCGATCTTCGCCGCCGCGACGTTCATCTCGTAGGCGAATTCCTCCATGCCGTAGTCGGCCATGGAAATGCGCTGCGCGTTGAACGTGTTGGTCTCGAGGATGTCGGAGCCGGCCTCCAGATATGCCTCGTGGATCTCGGCGATGATCTTCGGCTGCGTGAGCACGAGGAGATCGTTGTTCCCCTTGATGTCGCGTTGCCAGTCCTTGAAGCGCGCGCCGCGATAGCCGGCCTCGTCCAGCTTATGGCGCTGGATCATCGTCCCCATGGCGCCGTCGATGATGAGGATGCGCTTGTTGGCGGCGGCTTCGAGCGCCGCGTAACTCTCTTTTCTCTTCATGCCCGGGTCTCCGTCACACCACCGCGCGCGCCTGCGAGCGCTCCACGACTTCGCGCAATCCGAGCAAGTGGCAGATCGCGTACACGAGGTCGGCGCGGTTCAACGTATAGAAATGGAATTTCTTCACGCCTTCGTCGACGAGGTCCATAGCCTGCTCGGTGGCGACGGCGGCGGCGACGAGATGGCTCGTCGCGGGGTCGCTTTCAAGCCCGTCGAAGCGCCGCGCGAGCCACGAGGGCACGCAGGCGCCGGCCTTGGCCGCAAAGCTCGCCACCTGCTTGAAGTTGTGGATCGGCACGATGCCGGGCGTGATCGGCACCCAGATGCCGGCGGCGCGCGCGCGCTCGAAGAAGCGCAGGTAGTGCGTGTTGTCGAAGCCGAACTGCGTGATGATACGGTCGGCGCCGGCATCGACCTTGGCCTTGAGGTTGTCCATGTCGGCGGCAACCGTCGGGCTATCGGGATGCTTCTCGGGGTAACCGGCGGCGGAGATTTCGAAGCGCGCGATTTTCTTGAGGCCGGCGACGAGATCGGCCGCGTTGACGTAGCCGCCGGGATGCGGCTCGTACTTGACGTCGGGTCCACCCGCGGAATCGCCGCGAAGCGCAACGATGTGGCGGACGCCGATGTCCCAATAATCGCGCGCGACCGCGTCGACCTCCTCTTTCGTCGCCGCGACGCAGGTGAGATGGGCCGCGGGCTTCAAGTCGGTCTCGCGCAGGATGCGGGCGACGGTCGCGTGCGTGCGCTCGCGCGTGGTGCCGCCGGCGCCGTAGGTGACGGAGACAAACTCTGGACGCAGGGGGGCCAGACGCTCGATCGACGACCACAGCGCGGTCTCCATCTTCTCGCTCTTCGGGGGGAAGAACTCGAACGAGACGTCGATCTCGCCGGTGCCAAGCAGCCGGCTCTTGCGCTCGGGGCTGTTCGCCATCAGGGGGTCTCCTGCAGGGCATGCGCAGATGTCTTGCGCGTTATCGCAGCGGCTGTGGCCGGCTGCTCGGCGAGCCAAAGCGAGACGGTGAGCTTTTCCGAGCCACTTTGCTGCTCTGGAGCGAGGTCGCGCTGCTGGACCGGATTTAGGCCGGCATCCTTCATCCACTGCGCGACCTGCCCGGGGGCAAAGCCAAGCCGGTCGTGCGCGTGCTCCTCGCGCAAGAACTCCAGGTCATGGGGCGCGAAATCGACGATGAGCAGCTTGCCACCCGGCGCCAGCACACGCGCCGCCTCGCGGATCGCCAGCGCCGGCTGCGCAAGGAAGTGCAGCACCTGGTGCATCACAACCGCGTCGGCAACGCCGTCGGGAAGCGACAGCGCATAGATGTCGCCGTGGCGCACCTGGGCGCGGGTCAGGTGTGCGCGCGCGAGCTTGCTGCGGGCGTACGCAAGCATCGCCTGGTTGAGGTCGAAGCCGAGACCGCGCTCGAAGCGGTCGGCAAGGAACTCGAGCGTGCGTCCGGTTCCGGTGCCGAGGTCGACGAGAAGCTTGAATGGGCCCGGCCCCAGCGCCTGCCCCATCGCCTCCTCGACCTCGCTTTCCGCCACGTGCAGCGCGCGGATGCGATCCCAATCGGCGGCGTGGTTGCGGAAGTAACTTTGGGTAGCGGCTTCGCGCTCGCGCTTCAGAGCCTCGGAGCGTTCGCGGTCGCGCTCGACCACCGGATCGGTCTCGTCGACGAGGTCGAGAAGGTCCAGCGCGAGCCGGCCGCCGTGCGTGCGGTCGGAGACGTGGAAATAGGCCCAGCTCCCCTCCCGGAAGCGCTCGATCAGGCCGGCTTCAGCTAAAAGCTTCAGGTGCCGGCTGATGCGCGGCTGGCTCTGCCCGAGCACCTGCGTCAGGTCCTTGACGTTGAGCTCGCCTGCGGCCAGCAACAGGAGAATGCGCAGGCGCGTCGGCTCGGCCGCGGCCTTGAGCGCGGCGACGATCTCGTCGCTGTCGAATGATCCTGCCAAAGCGGCCTCCTACGGCCGGATCATATAAAGATATGTTTATGTGTCAAGTCGTGCTTTGGAGACGGTCGGTGTCAAGTGGACGGTTTTTGGGTCACCATTCCGGCACGCCAATTAACCTGCAGGTAAGCGCTGCCGTTTACCTTGCGGGAGCACGTCTCGGTCAGCCGCAGCGGCAATTCGGAGGGGACCGGCGGCTCGACCCGGTCGAAAATGGCGACGCGCATTTGAGGAGGTCCGTGCGTGATTACCTGTCCGTTCCGCTATGGCGTTGCTCATCCTCACGATTCCGGCCGTGTTCGCGGCCGTGCTCGCCTCCCTTATGCTCATCTTGGAGGCGCTCGTCATTCCGGGGCCGCGCGCCATCCTCGCCCAGCATCCGGTGCTTGGGCTCGAGATCCTCACCGGGATCGCGTTCTGGGCCTATCTCCTGGGACTGCCACTGAAACGTCTGGTCGACCGCCTAGCCGCGACCCGCACCATCCTGATCGATGAGACGACCGTAACCGTCACTGAAAGCGGGCATTTCCGCGAGCAGACCTGGTCGGCGCCGCGGTCCGATTTCGCCGGCATCGCGCATCACGTGCGCGCCTCGGTTTCGGGAACGCGGCACGAGCTCATCCTCGTGCATCCGGAGCGCGAAAAATCGCTGCTCCTGAGCCTTGCCCCCCGCATGTCACAAGGCGACGTCGACCGAGTGACAGCGCTGCTCGCGTGCGGCGAAATTCCGCCGAGCGCGCTTTATCGCTGGCCGGCACGGCTGCCGCGCTTCGTACTGCCGACATGGAGGAATCCCGCCCATGCATGACGGCATCCACGTTCCAAAAAACGACGTTATCCTCGCTCACCCTTTGACTGAGATGCCTTTCACATGGATTATTGAGTTGAAGGGACAACAGCGGCCCGGAGGAGGCCAGCAGACGCTCGTCTGCCTGTCGTTCCCTGGAGGGAGCAGAAACGAATGACGACCATCTCGACGCGAGCCGTCCCGCGCCGGTTGCCCTCGGCGTTTGCGCGCATCCTTGCGCTGTCCGGCTTCGCGCTGATCGCGCTGTCKGCATCCGCCAGCGCCCAACAAGCGCCGGCGGCCCCCGCTGCCAATCCCGCCGCTTCTCCTCCCGTCGCGCGCTCGCCGCTCGCCCCTGTCGCTCCGAGCGCAGCCACGCCCGCCGCCGCGCCGGTTGCGCCAGCTGCTCCCACCCGCGACGCGACCTCATCCATCGAGCGCAACGCCGCGCAGGCAGCCAATCCTCCTGCTGCCGCCAAGATCGACTCCCCGCCCGCCCGCAAAGAGTCGCCCGCCGGCTATATGAAGCGTGTGGGCAACGATCTCTTGCTTGCTTCGCGCGCGGGCTCGGTCTCGCAGATCGCCATGGTGCTCAGCGCCAATGCCGACGTTGCCTCCATCGGCCTCAACGCGCTCGGCGACTACGCGCGCAGCCTGCCCAAGACCGACCGCCCCATGTACTACAGCGGCATGGTCAACTTCATCGCGCGCTACGCCGCCAAGGAGGCGCCGAAGTATCCGATCGCGCGCTTCATCGTCACCGCGCAATCGCAGGACGACGCGCGCGGCACCTACGTCGATAGCCACATCACGCTCGCGAGCGGCGATGCCTATGACGTGCGTTGGCTCGTCGTGAAGCGCGAGGGGGTCTACAAAGTGCGCGACGCGCAGGTGATCGGGTTCTGGATGACGTCGTTCCTCGACAACCTGTTCCAGAACTACATCAGCGAGAACGGCGGCAACCCGAAGTCGCTCGTCGTCGCGCTCAATCACTGAGCGGACCCCAAACGCCAGTTCCCTAGCTTTGGTGCGCATATCTCGCGCGCGCGTCGACCGCGCGGCTATTCCGCCGGCTGCGCCGCAGCCCCACTCTGCGTGTTGCTGTGCGTTTCGGGACCTGAGAACAGGTTCGAGAGCTTGTCGAGGTAGATGTAGATGATCGGCGTCGTGAACAGCGTCATCGCCTGGCTAAGCAAGAGACCGCCGACCATCGCGTAGCCGAGCGGCTGCCGGATCTCCGCTCCCATGCCCGTGCCGAGCATCAGCGGCACGGCGCCGAGCAGCGCAGCCATGGTCGTCATCATGATCGGCCGGAAGCGCAGAATCGCCGCCTTGTGGATGGCCTCCTCAGTCGTAAGGCCCTCCTCGCGCTCGGCGACGAGCGCGAAGTCGACGAGCATGATGCCGTTCTTCTTGACGATGCCGATCAGCAGGATGACGCCGATCATGGCAACCAGGCTGAAATCGAAGCCGAACAACATCAGCGCGATCAGCGCACCCGCACCCGCCGACGGCAGCGTCGACAGGATGGTGATCGGGTGGATGTAGCTCTCGTAGAGGATGCCGAGGATCAGGTAGACGACGACGAGAGCCGCCCCGATCAGCATCGGCACGGTTGAGAGCGACTGCTGGAACGCCTGCGCGTTGCCCTGGAACGTGGTCTGCAGCGACGGCGGGAGGTTCAGCTCGCGTTCCGCCTGCTTGATCGCCTCCGTTGCCGTGCCGAGGGCGGCTCCTTGTGCCAGGTTGAAGCTGATCGTGACCGCCGGGAACTGACCCTGGTGGCTGATCGAGAGCGGCTTCGTCTCCTTCGTCGTCCACGTCGCAAACGTAGCGAGCGGCACGAGCTGGCCGGTCGTCGGCGCGCGGACGTAGATTTTGTCCAGGTTCTGCGGATCGCCCTGCAGCTCCGGCAGGATCTCCATGATGACGTGGTAGCTGTTCTGCTGCGTGAAGTACTGCGCCACCTGCCGCTGGCCGAACGCGTCATAGAGCGTGTCGTCGATCTGCTGCGGCGTCAGCCCGAAGCGCGCCGCGCGATCGCGATTGATGTCGATCGTCAGCGTCGTTCCCGACATCTGCTGGTCGGTCGCCACGTCGCGCAGCATCGGCAACGTCTTGAGCTTGTCGAGCAGCTTCGGCGCCCAGGTGTTGAGCTCGTCGATGTTGGCGTCCTGCAGCGTGTACTGGAACTGCGTGCGCGCTGCGCGGCCGCCGACGTTTACGTCTTGCGCCGCCTGCAGGAAAAGCTTGGCGCCCTCGACCTTCTCGAGCTTCGGGCGCAGCCGCGAAATGATCTGGAAAGCCGAGGCGTCACGCTCGTCCTTGGGCTTGAGCGTGATGTACATGCGCCCGTTGTTGATCGCGGCCGTCGAGCCGCCGGCACCGATCGCCATGGCGACGGTGGCAACGGCCGGATCCGAGGCGACGATCTCACCCAGCGCCTCCTGCTTTTTCATCATGTCGGCAAAGGAGATGTCCTGGGCGGCTTCCGAGATACCAGTGATGAGACCCGTGTCCTGCTGCGGGAAGAAGCCCTTGGGGATCACCATGAACAGATAGACCGTGAGCCCCAAGGTCGCGAAATAGACGAGCAGCGTCACGAAGCGGTGGCGCATGGCAACGGCGAGCATGCGCTCATAGCCTCCGAGCATGATGTCGAAGCCGCGCTCGGTGATGTTGTAGAGCCGGCCGTGGTGCGCTTCGGTCTCGGGTTTCAGGAAGCGCGACGCCATCATCGGCGTCAGCGTTAGCGCGACGAAGGCGGAGACGGCGATCGTCACGCTGACGGTGACGGCGAACTCGCGGAAGAGCCGCCCAATGATGCCGCTCATCATCAGGAGCGGAATGAACACGGCGATCAGCGAGATGCTGATCGACAGGACGGTGAAGCCGATCTCGCCCGAGCCCTTGAGCGAGGCTTCGTAAGGAGACATCCCCTCCTCGATGTGGCGGACGATGTTCTCCAACACGACGATGGCGTCGTCGACGACGAAACCAACCGAGATCGTCAGCGCCATCAGCGATAGGTTGTCGAGGCTATAGCCGGACAAATACATGAGTGCGCAGGCGCCAAGCAGTGCGAGCGGCACTGTCACGCTGGGGATGATCGTCGCCCACAGGCTGCGCAGGAACACGAAGATGACGAGGACGACGAGCACGATGGTGAGCAGAAGCGTCATCTCCACGTCCTTGACGGAGGCGCGGATCGTTTGCGTGCGATCGCTCAAGACGTCGACGTGTAGCGACGCGGGCATCGCGGCGCGCAGGCGCGGCAACGCTTGCCTGATCTTGTCCACGGTATCGATGACATTGGCGCCCGGCTGCTTGAACACCACGAGGAACACGCCCCGCTTGCCGTTGGCCCACGCTGCCTTCTTGGCATCCTCCGGGCCGGCGACCGCCTGCCCGATGTCGCGCACGCGCAGGGGGGCACCGTCGCGGTAGGCGACGATGACGTCATTCCAGTCGTTGGCGTCGATGAGCTGGTCGTTGGAGTAGATCGTAAAGCTGCGCTTGTCGCCGTCGACACTGCCCTTGGGGCTGTTGACCGTGGTGATCGACAGGGGCGTGCGCACCTCCTCCAGCGAGAGACCCTTGGAATATAGCTTGGCGGGGTCGAGCTGGACGCGGACCGACGGCTTCTGCTCGCCGCCGATCGAGACTTGGCCGACGCCCGAGATCTGGCTGATCTGCTGGGCGAGCTTGGTATCGGCGTTGTCGTCGACCTCGGTCAGCGGCATGGCCTCGGATACAGCCGAAAGGATCATGATCGGGGAGTCCGCCGGGTTGACCTTGCGGTAGGTCGGCGGCGAGGGAAGGTTACGCGGCAGCTGTCCGCTCGCGGCGTTGATCGCCGACTGGATGTCGTTGGCCGCCGCGTCGATGTTGCGGTCGAGGTCGAACTGCACGACGACGGTGGTGAGACCCAAGCCGCTCGTCGAGGTGGTTTGCGCTACGCCCGGGATCTGCGCGAACTGGCGCTCGAGCGGCTGCGCCACGCTCGATGCCATGATCTCTGGGCTGGCACCAGGCAGCGTGGCGGTAACCTGGATGGTCGGGAAATCGATCTGCGGCAGCGGCGCGACCGGCAGGTTGGGGAAGGCAACGAGGCCGACGAACAGCACGCCGACCATCAGCAGCGAGGTCGCGACCGGATACTTGATGAAGGGTGCCGAGATGCTGGCCATGTTATTCGACCTGCACGGCCGCCGGGCTCGCGGCCGAACGCTTGCCGGCGATGGAGTTCGGCTCCTCGCCGTGGCGAATTTCGACGGGCGTTCCCGGCTGCAGGCGGTAGGAGCCCGAAGTCACCACGCGCTGGCCGGCAGCGATGCCGCCTTTGACCACGGCTTTGCCGTCCTGGATCACGTCCACCTCGGCCTTACGCATCTCGACCTTGTTGTCGTCACCGACGACGTAGACGAAGAGGCCGTTGGGTCCGCGCTGCACGGCGAGGTCGGGGACAACCACGGCATCTTTCAGCGTCTCTATCTGCAGCCGCGTCGCAACCGTGAGGCCCGGCCACAGTTTCGTGTCGGTGTTGTCGAACTTCGCCTTGAGACGGATGGAGCCGGTCGCGGTGTCGACCTGGTTGTCGATGAGCGCGAGCGTTCCGCGGTCAAGCTCGGTCTTACCGTCCGAAGTGAGCGCGGTGACCGGGAGGGGTCCTGCCTGCACTCCAGCGGTTATGCGCGGCAACTCGTCCTCCGGCGCCGTAAAGATGACGGCAATGGGCTGGACCTGCGTGATGATCGCTACGCCCTGCTGGTCGCTGGCATGAACGATGTTGCCGCGATCCACCATGCGGAAGCCCATGCGCCCGGCGATTGGCGCGGTGATGGTCGTGTAGCTGAGCTGCACCTGGGCGTTGTCGATGGCGCCCTGGTCGGAATTGATCTGCGCCTCCTGCTGCTTGACGAGCGCGGCCTGGGTGTCGATCTGCTGCTGCGAGACGGCGAGCGTGCCGACGGTCCGGTAGCGCTCGAGATCCCGCTTGGAGTTGGCGAGCAGCGCCTCGTCGAGCGCCTTCTTGGCGATCGCCTGGTCGAGGATCGCCTGAAATGGCCGCGGATCGATCTGCAAAAGGAGATCGCCCTGCTTGACCATCTGGCCTTCCTTGAAGGCGATCTTGTCGATCTGGCCGTCGACGCGCGCGCGGATGGTCACCGTGTTCCAGCCCTGCACGACGCCCAGGCCATTGAGGTAGACGGGAAAGTCCTCCCGCTCGGCCGCAGCGACGTCAACGGGAACGGAGGCTTCGCTCGTTTTTGCAGACGAATCCTTCTTTCCAGCGCCGCCCGTGGCGTACCAGTGCAGGCCCCACACGCCGATGCCGGCGATGACGGCGACCGCGAGCAGCCGCCTCAGCACGCGCAGCGCGGCCGAGCGCCGGGGCGCGGTTATCTTGGATTCGGGGCTCGAGGGTTGCGGCATTGGGCTATCAGGCATGATCTTCTCGGTGAGCAACCTTCGGCATGGTTACCGGCCCCTTATTGCGCGAGTGGTTGAGTTAACGCGGCAGCTACTTGCGGCGATCCCCCGACCGCTCGATGCCCCCAGCCTGCAACGGCAAAACCGTGCCAGAACAGCGTCGGGTCGGGGTTCGGGCGAATGTCCGGCCGGGAGGGGCCTACACGGGATCAACGCGTCTTGGTCTACGTTTCCGTCGCCTGCCCGGCACGCGATAATGGGCGCGCTCCGGCGGCTGCGGCGACATGCATCACCTCCAACGCTCGCCCAGGTTCAGCGCGCGCTGACGCGTGTCGTGGCGAACGTCTGATCCGTCAGTCGGGCGCGTGCGACAGCGCCGCGGGGGTCTCGCGCGCCACCTTCATGGAGGTGAGCGCTACGATGAACATCATGGTCAGTAGGCTGGTGATGGCCGCCGTCTCCGCGATATCGCCCGTGTGCCAGGCGGTGCCCGTGGCGTCCGTCACCGTTTGCGAGACCTTCAGCAGATAATCGAAGACGAAATTGAGGGCGACGAGCGCATACATGGCGACCGCCTGCCAGAAGTAGGATTTCGGCTGCACGGTCTGTCGCTGCGGTCCGCGCCTGCGCAGATAGAGCGCGAAGAGCTGCATGAAGACGAACACCGTCAGGTACCAGCCGAGGTAGTTCTGCAGCGGCACGCCGAAGAAGCCGCCGCCGTCGTGCCAGATCCACCATTTTCCCTCGGTTGCCGCGCCGGGGTCGAGTGAGAGATCCCACAGCACCATCACGAAGGCGGCGATGAATGGCGTCGCGAACGTGGAGAGAGCGCTGGCGCCCCGCTTCACGTCCCCGACAAGGATCGTTCCCATCACCCACGACAAGTAGCCGACGCCGAGGTAGGCGGGGCCGATCATCAGCGGCACGTAACCAAGCTTCGGGCCCAGTGCGTCGGTGTAGTGGTAGTTGCCAAAGGGAAAGCCGGTGGCGACGCCCACGTTCTCGAAGATGTTGCTGACGACGAGGCAGATGACGGCGAACGCGAGCGCGCCTTTCCAGCCATAGCGCAGCGACGCGTGCAGCATCGCGAAGGTTACCATCAAAACGAGATGCAACGCCGTGATGGCGGCGACGGCGGGATAGAGCACGCCGGCCGCGCTTTCGATCGCAAACAGGCCGACGAGCACCCAGAGGATCTGCAGCGCGCGCTCCGTCGATGTTGGCTCATGATCGTTGGCGCTTAACCCCTGCGGCAGGCTTGCGCCGCCGAATGCGGGCGACTCGCGGCCGTCACGCCGGGCGAATGGCCTCAGCTCACCCATTTGCTTCATCCTCGAAGGGAGGCCCGGAGCCCGAGGACGGGCGCCGGCCGAACCTTAGAAGATTGGCAAAAGGAAGCTAATTTTCCCGGAAAGGAGCCCGAAGCATCCAAAGCAAAAGCAGTGCAACAGAACGCAACAGAGCGCCGCTGCCCGAGAGGCGGCGGCGCTCTTTCTTTTCGAGGCTAGCTGGAGCGCCGAGCCCCTAGCCGCACTTGCTGCCGAGCTCGTCGAGCGCGGAGTCGAGCTTCTTGCCGTCGGCCGATTTCTCGTCCACGCCCTCGCCGGCATTCCACGCCGTCCCGAAGTCGGGGCCGAGCTGCTTCATGTAGCCATCAATCTTGGCATCGGCGGCGGCATCGGGATTCTCGCCGGCTTTGTCCATGACGGCGGACATCTCGCAGAAAATCTTGAGCTTGCCGGCATCGCCCTCGACCGTTTTGAAGGTTGCGACCGCGCCATCGACCTTGCTGTCGGCGGCGAGCGCGGCGATCGCCGTCAGGCACACGGCGGTGGAAATGAGAATGGGACGGATCATGACAGTTCTCCCGAGCTTATAGTTTGACGATGCAAACAGGGGGATGGTGAGGGGAAGGGGCGGCGATAGGCCACCGCCCCAAGACGCTTAGCTCCACCAGCAGTGGCGGTGGTGGTTGTGCCAATTGCAGTGACGCTTTTTGAACCACCTCGCCTCGTGGATCATGGTCCCTACCGAGAGTGCCGGACGCGACGCCTCGATGGCGCTTCCCCCGACGACCGCATTGGCGGTGCTGAGGCCGCCGAACGCCATCAGACCCACCGCAACGCCCAGACACAGACTTGCTTTCATCGAATGCTCCCTTGCTTTTGAACGTACTACCCGTTGACACCCGCGCGGGTGCCGAAGGGTAAACGCGCAAGGGGGTCGATCCCGTCGCAGCGGGCGGCAATTGGCCTCAACCCTGTGGCCGCTTCGCCGCCGCGGCCGACGTATCGGGAAGCGACGGAATGGGCTGGGGTGCCTCGTTATTCATCGGTTCGCTGGGCGCGTCCGACCCTACCGCGTGCGCGACTCAAGCGAACATCCGGCGAGCAACGCCTCCCAAAACGTCAGCCTGCCGGCAATAAGCCTCCCAAACTCCCGGCGCCCCGGAGCCCCCAGCTTCGGGGCGTCATTTTGTGGGGCGCATGCGAACGGGAAGCGATTGCTCCGCTAGCAAACGTTTGGATCTAAACTCGCAGCCAAACCTGCAGAACCGGCGGCCTGCGGTCGCCGTAAAGCCGCTTCATGATCGCCTCTGACTCCGTGCTCGCGACCCTCGCCTTCGCCTGCCGGCCGGTGGCCGCGTATAGGGCCGCCAGATTATAGAGGGCGATCGCCACTGCAGGCGTGTCGGTTTTGGCGCCGGTCCGCGTCAGGTTGATCGCGCGCAGGAACAGCTGTTCCGCCTCGTCGCCGCGCTTGAGCTGGGCCAGCAGCAGAGCCTTGTTATTGAGTATCCCCGCCAGGCCGGGGCTGTCGCGCCCTAGCGCCGCTTCAAGGTTGCCCTGCGCCTCATCGTAGAGCCGTTCCGCCTCTTCGACTCTGCCCTCCGCCATGTAGAACTGCGCCAAAAAGATCGAGCGCGGCGGCGACCGCGGGGTGGCGAGCACCGAGCGTCTTGCGATAGATGGCAAGCGGGCGCTCGTAGAGATTTTCAATGTCGCCGAACCGTCCCTCGAGTCGTTTCACGACGGCCATGCGTAGAAGCACGTCTGCGACCTCAACGGCGTCGCGCCCAAGCGCGCGTTCCCGAATCGCCAAGGCGCGCAGCAGCGGTTCTTCGGCACGGTCCGGGTGGTCATCGGCGACATAGACTTCTGCAACACCGATGAGGCCGGCGGCAACGCTGGGATGATCGGGTCCAAAATGCTTTTCAAAGATGCCGATCGATTGAAGTGCGAGTTCTACGGCGGCATCGTATTTGCGCTCCACCTGGAACAAGGCGGCGAGCGTTCTTTTGGCGTTGGCTACCTCAACGGAGTCCGGCCCAAAGGTGCTCTTCTGGATCTCCAGCGCGCGGCGATCGAGTGCTTCGGCATCTTCATATTTGGCCTGTTCCTGCCGAAGCGAGGCCAGCGTGAAAAGACCGCGAACCATGAAAGGGTGCTGCGGGCCTACGGATTTCTCATAGATCGCAAACGCACGCTCGGCGATCGGAACGGCATCCGCAAACCGCCCCTGCGTCCGGAACAGCGCGACCAGGCTGACGAGCGTGTCCGCGACCTCAAAATGATCGGGCCCGAGCACTCGTTCCCGCGCCGCCAAGGCACGTTGCAGGAGCGGCTCCGCCTCCGCGTAGCGTCCCTCGTCCTGGAGAATGAGACCGAGCAGATTGACGTCGGCCATGACGTTGCGGTCGTCCGGTCCGTAAGCAGCCTCGCGGAGCGCGAGCGACCGGCACGCCAGCGGCTCGGCCTCGGCGTTGCGGCCCTGCCGCCGATACAGGGCGGCAAGGTTGAAAAGGCTGTCGCCGAGTTCCGGGTCGTTCGGTTTCAGGTGCTTTTCCCGGATACTCATGGCACGAAGATAAAGCGGCTCGGCGTGGCTGTAATCGCCGTGCAGACGGTAGCTCGTGCCGAGATGCACAAGGATACCAGCGAGCACGAGATCCTCGCTGCCTGCCGCCGACTCCTGCAATTGCGCGGCCTTTTCCAAGTAGCGCTCAGAATCTTCGTATTTGCCTTCTTGCTGGAGGGAGACCCCCATATTTGCGTAAACGGGCGCCAGACTCTCGGATACCGGGGCCTGGGGCAGCTGCTCAGGCCCGACGCAAGTACCTCCGAGGGCTGGGGCCTCTACCGACTGCGGACCTCGCGTTACCACGCAGTAGCCCCGAAACTGTGCCTGACCGGAGGCAGCCATCGGGAGCTGCAGAAAGAAAAAGCAAATTAAGAAGCCGAACCAACGCAACTTAATCCCCTGATCATCACGGCATGCACCAACGAGGCCAACGTCCTTTTATCTACGCCGGATGAGTCAAAAATATAGGGAAGAATGCATCGGGAGCGGGTTGCTCGTTTGCAACCCTCCTAACATAGAAGGGGTGCTCCTGCCCCTTCTTGGACCGGATCGTTCGCGCCTATTGCGGAAGCGAGCGTTAGGCAAGAGCCTAAGCCCGCTCGAAGCGCTTGAACTTGATGCGGTGGGGCTCGACCGCGGCCTCGCCGAGGCGCCGCTTCTTGTCCTCCTCGTAGTCGGCGAAGTTGCCTTCGAACCACTCCACGTGGCTGTCACCCTCGAAGGCGAGGATATGCGTCGCGAGCCGGTCGAGGAAGAAGCGGTCGTGCGAGATGACCACGGCGCAGCCGGGGAAATCCTCGAGCGCCGCTTCGAGTGCGCCCAGCGTCTCGGTGTCGAGGTCGTTGGTCGGCTCGTCGAGCAGCAGCAGGTTGCCGCCCTCCTTGAGCATCTTGGCGAGGTGCACGCGGTTGCGCTCGCCGCCTGAAAGCAGACCGACCTTCTTTTGCTGGTCGGCGCCCTTGAAGTTGAACCATCCGCAGTAGGCGCGGCTCGCGATCTCCTTCTTGTCGCCAAACTTCATGATGTCGAGGCCGCCGGAAATCTCCTCCCAGACAGTCTTCTTGGCGTCGAGATGGTCGCGGCTCTGATCGACGTAGGACAGCTTCACCGTCGGACCGAGCGTAATCTTCCCTTTGTCAGGCTTCTCCGCACCGGTCAGCATCTTGAACAGCGTCGTCTTGCCGGCGCCATTGGGACCGATGACGCCGACGATGCCGCCGGGCGGCAGCTTGAAGCCCAGATCGTCGATGAGGAGCTGGTCGCCGAAGGACTTGGACAGCCCCTCGACCTCGACCACCATCTCGCCGAGGCGCGGCCCCGGCGCGATCGAGAACGACGCCTTGCCGGCGTCCTCGCGTCCGGCCTGCTCGACGAGCTTGTCGAAGGCGGTGACGCGCGCCTTGGACTTGGCTTGGCGCGCCTTCGGCGAGGCGCGGATCCATTCGAGCTCGCGAGCGATCTGCTTCTGGCGGCCTTCCTCGGCCGACTTCTCGACCTCGGCGCGCTTGGCCTTCTGCTCCAGCCAGCTCGAATAGTTGCCCTTGTAGGGGACGCCCTGGCCGCGATCGAGCTCCAGCGTCCAATCGGTGAGGTTGTCGAGGAAGTAGCGGTCGTGCGTGACGAGAATCACGCAGCCCGTGTATTCCTTGAGATAGTGCTCGAGCCAGGCGACGCTTTCGGCGTCGAGGTGGTTCGTGGGCTCGTCGAGAAGAAGGATGTCGGGCTTCGACAGCAGGAGGCGCGTCAGCGCCACGCGCCGCTTCTCGCCGCCTGACAGTTTGGTGACGCCGGCGTCCCCCGGAGGGCAGCGCATCGCATCCAGCGCCTGCTCGACTTGGGTGTCGAGGTCCCACAGGTTCTGCGCGTCGATCCGATCCTGCAGCGCCGTCATCTCGTCGGCGGTCTCTTCCGAGTAGTTGGCCGCGATCTCGTTGTAGCGGTCGAGGATGGCCTTCTTCTCCGCCACACCGTCCATGGCGTTGCCGAGCACGTCCTTTGACGGGTCGAGCTGCGGCTCCTGCGCCAGGTAGCCGACCTTGACGCCGTCGGCGGCCTTCGCCTCGCCGAGGAAGTCGTCGACCGTGCCGGCCATGATCTTCAGCAGCGTCGACTTGCCCGCGCCGTTCAAGCCCACGACGCCGATCTTGGCGCCCGGCAGGAACGACAGCGAGATGTCCTTCAGGACCTGCTTGCCCCCCGGATAGGCCTTGGAGAGCTTGTGCATGTGATAGACGTACTGCGGGTTCGCCACCTAAGCGGCCTCCTTCAGAGCATGCATTGCGGATTGAGCCTCGCGCCTTCTAACGGATTGCGCCGCGCGCCTCAATGCAGCCCAGCGCGGCGATTGCGGCTGCATTCGGATGCGGAGCGTTGAGACGCCATCGCAGCCGGCGACGGTAAGTGTACGGCATATGTTGCATATCCGCCCCGGCTTGGCGGCTATCGGCGGGTGCCGCGGCCTTTGCCGTTGCCCGCGTTTTCTTGCGGGCTAGGCTCCCCTCGACGGCCGTGGCGCTTGGGGCATTTCAGGGGCGCGCCCGCGGCCGATATTCAACAAATCGTTGGCGCCGTGGTCCGCCTGCCCACACTGCGCGGGAGACACGCATGCGTACCCTTCTCGTTGCTCTCGGCGTCCTGGCGTTGGCCGGAGCCGCGACGCTCAACAACACCGCCAAGGCCGGGGGCGCCGGCAGCACCTACGTCTGCTGGACCGCGACGGGCGGATACACCGACTGCGACTGGCTACCGCGGCATTATCACGTGCCGGGCGTCAGGCACGCGCACTGCTGCGACGTCCGCCACGACTCCGATCGCGTCGAGTTCGTGCTGACCCGCGGCCGCATCCGCGCGCTCGCCGCGCAGGGCGTGCGCACGGATACGATGGCACCCGGCGCCTGGGCGCAGCTGCAGGCCGTCTGCCGCAAGCATCACCCCTGAACGTTGGCTCGCGCGGGCCGCATTAGCGGCCCCGCGACCTTCTTCTTCAGCGCCAGCCGACGATGCCGACTCCGGTGAAGAAGAAGCGGCCGAGGCCCACGGTGAACACGAGCGCGCCCCATAACGTGTGCTCGAGGTACACGGCCCAGAACGAGCGCGTTACCGCGTAGCGGAGCGCAAACAGCAGCCCCGTTGCCATTGTCCCCACTACGGCAAGCTCGGTGCCGATGACGATGTGCCCGAAGCCGAACAGCGCGGCGTTGACCGGGATCGCCAGCCACCAAGCGCGGGCAAAGAGCGCGCCATAGCGGTGGAAGAAGAACGTGCGATAGACAAGCTCTTGCGCCGGCACCGACATCAGCGGATAGAGCAGCATGATGGTCCAGTAGGTGTCGGGGCGGTTGCGAGGGAATTCGAGGAACCAGTCGGGATGATGCTGCGTGACCCAGTAGGCGACGGCTCCGCCGCCGATCGCGAACACCGCGAGGATCGACACAAACGTCAGCAGCGAGAATCCGCGTGAGAGCTCGCGCCTGAGGGAGAAGGTCGGGTCGACGAGCAGCAGCACGAGGATGATCGCGAGCACCGGTAAGAGCGCGATGAAGACCGGTACCTTGTAGCCGTGCACGGCCCGCTCGACGAGGAACAGCACGCCCAAGTAGATGACCGCCATCTCGATCGGCAGCCACAGCCCACGCGCGAGCGTGAGCGGACGGAGCGTGAGCGTGCCGCCGGCGCACAGGGTCCCGTTGGGAATGCCTGACGCGGTGGTGCGCGGAGCGCTCTCCGCCATCGCTGAGCTAGCTGCGGCCGGCATCTGCCCCCTGCCCTGGCTTTCCCCGGCCGCTCAACAACCAGCGCCGCTCGATGTCGCGCGCGATCTCGTCATCAGAGAACAGCGGCGCGTAGCTCCATTGCGGGATGGCGTCGAGCTTATCGGGCAGCGGCCGCGTGGCTCCGCGTGCTTGCAATGCCGCATGGAAACGGCGGAACTTGGCGGAGCCGCCGCCGGGCGTGAACACGAGCACGGGCTCTCCCGTCGCGCAGGCCTCGCCCACCATGTTGACGCTGTCGGCCGTCACGACGAAGAGATCGCCATGCGCAAGAAAGTCGCCGTAGGCGTTGGGGCCCTCCCCGTCCCAGAAGATGCGCGGGAAGGCACGCGTTGCCTCTTCGACAACCCGGCGCAGCCGGTCGTGCGTGCGCCGGGAGGGCGTGATGAGGAAGCTCACGCCGAGTTGCCCGAGCGAGCGTAACGATCGCGCGAGCCGCTCGTCGTCCTCGTCGCGGAACTTGTAGACCGCATTCTTGCCGCCCAGGATAACGGAGACGCGCGGGCGCGGGAGTGCGGCGATGGCGGGCGGCATCGTGCGCCGCAGCTCGGCCAGGCGCTTTGCCGTGAAGCTGTGCGGCGCGGTGAGAGTCGTGACTACGTTGGCGCCCCGCAGCCGGTCATGCTCCGGCACCCAGATCATGTCGGCCGTGCCGAGCCCGGTCTTGGGATCCTGCAAGACGACGGTGAAAGTTGCAGGTCCCGCCCGTCGCCGCAGCGCCCGCATGTAAGGGACGCCGCCGCGTCCGAGCGAGATGGCGATATCCGGCCACGGCGGGGCAAACTGCGAGCCCGGCTGCCCGAAGCGCTCCGACGGCGCCACCGGCGCCCAGGGCGCGCCGAACCTCCAGATCCCCCTCGGCTCGACGCGCTTCATCTCGTAGTCGAGGCCGAGCGCTTCCGCCACGCCCCGCGTCTGCACGTCCATGCCGGCCATGCCGGTGGTGATGAGCCACCCCCTCAGTCCGGCGAGCGGGCGGCGGCCGATCTCGTCTGTCTGGACATCCCTCATCATGAGGTGTTTCTCTCCGCTGCCGGCGCCCAAGTCGAGTCCCTTTGGGTCGCAGGACGGCGGCGCCCGCTCCAACCTCGCGCGGCCTCACAGAGAGACGTCCAATGTCCGTACGCCTCGACGCGCTCGATTGGCGCATCCTGAAGGAGCTGCAGGCCGACGGCCGCATGACCAACGTCGCGCTCGCCGAACGCGTCGGCCTGTCGGCGCCCCCCTGCCTGCGCCGCGTGCGTGCACTGGAGGAGGCCGGCCTCATTGCCGGCTACACGGTGCTCCTGGACGAGCCGGCTCTTGGGTTCAGCCTCACGGCCTTTGCCATGGTGGGGCTGCACAATCAGGCAGAGGCCGAGCTGCGGGCCTTCGAGAACCTAGTGCTCGGCTGGCCGCTGGTGCGGGAGGCCTACATGTTGTCGGGCGAGAGCGACTACATACTGAAATGTGTGGCGCCCGATCTCACCGCGTTCCAGGATTTCGTGCTCAACGCTTTGACCGCCGCTCCCAACGTCGCGAGCGTGAAGACGTTCCTCGCCATCCGGCGCGCCAAGCGCGAGCCCGGCGTGCCGATCCGCGTCAAGGGCGAGTGAGCGCCCCCGCGCTACTTCCACTCGATCTTGAGGAGCTTGTAGGAGCGGGCGCCCTTCGGCGTCGTCACCTCGACGGTGTCGTTCTTGCCCTTGCCGATGAGCGCACGCGCGATCGGCGAGGAGATCGAGATCTTGCCGTCACGCACGCTTGCCTCGAAGTCGCCCACGATCTTGTATTTGACCTTCTCGTCGGTGTCCTCGTCGACGAGGGTGACGGTGGCGCCGAACTTGACCGTGTTGCCGGACAGCTTGGTGGTGTCGACGATATCGGCGCGGCCGATGCGGTCCTCGAGCTCGGCGACCCTCGCCTCGTTCAAGCCCTGCGCCTCCTTGGCGGCGTGATACTCGGCGTTCTCCGACAGGTCCCCGTGCTGACGCGCTTCCGCGATCAGCGCAATGATACGGGGACGCTCTTCCGATTTGAGGCGCTGCAGCTCGGTCTCGAGCTTGCGGAACCCCTCAATGGTCATCGGCACCCGTTCCATCGTCATCTTCTTAACATCTCCCATAGGCCTGGCGGAGCTGCCAGGACCATAGCTAGACACACTTGTCTCACAACATGTGGAGCAGAACGCGCCGCGCGGGGCAGGCGATCCAGCGGCTCAGGATGGGTGTGTCACGTAGCTCTGTAAAGGCGCCACTTTCAATGTGCCCGCTTTGAGGGCCTTGATGGCCCGGGTGACCGCCACCGCACCGGCTAAAGTTGTATAATATGGGATGTGGTGAAGCAAGGCGGTCCGGCGGATGTCCTTGCTGTCGGCCAAGGCCTTAGCCCCTTCCGTGGTGTTGAAAACCAGGGCCACGTCGCCGTTCTTCATGGCGTCGACAATATGCGGCCGCCCCTCCAGCACCTTGTTGATGACTTCGCATTTGATCCCGTTCGCCTCGAGGTGGCGCTTCGTTCCGCGCGTCGCAATGATCTTGAAGCCCATGGCCTCGAGCTGGCGCACGGGCGCCACCATCCGCTCCTTGTCGCTGTCCTTCACCGAGACGAACACGGTGCCTTCGGTCGGCAGGCTCTGGCCCGAGCCGAGCTGGCTCTTGCCGAAGGCCAACTCGAAGTCGCGGTCGATGCCCATGACCTCGCCGGTCGAGCGCATCTCGGGTCCGAGCACCGGATCGACGCCGGGGAAGCGCGCGAACGGGAACACCGCCTCCTTGACGGCCACGTGCCCGAGCTTTGTGTTCTCGAGCTTGAAATCGGCGAGGGGTTTTCCGGCCATGACCTCGGCGGCGATCGCCGCAACGGGCTTCCCGATCACCTTGGCCACGAACGGCACCGTGCGGGACGCGCGCGGGTTCACCTCGAGGACGTAGATGTCGCCGTCCTTGATCGCAAACTGCACGTTCATGAGCCCGACCACTTGCAGAGCGAGCGCCAATTCACGCGTCTGCCGGCCGAGCTCGGCGAGCGCTTCCGGTCCGAGCGAGTAGGGCGGCAGCGAGCAGGCGCTGTCGCCCGAGTGAATGCCGGCCTCCTCGATATGTTCCATGATGCCGGCGACGAAGGTGTCGGTGCCGTCGGCAAGGCAATCGACGTCAACCTCGACGGCGTCGGAAAGGTACCGGTCGATCAACAGCGGGCGCTTCTCCGAGACGACGAGTTCGGACGGACGGTCGAGCGTGGCTGAGAGCTGCGCCACGTAGCGGTCGATCTCGGCGCCGTCGTGCACGATCTCCATGGCGCGGCCGCCGAGCACGTAGGAGGGCCGGATGACGACGGGATAGCCGATCGATTCGGCCGCCGCACGCGCCTGCTGCGGGGTCTTGGCGATGCCGCTTTTGGGCTGCTGCAGTTTCAGCTTCTCGATCAGAGCCTTGAAGCGGTCGCGATCCTCGGCGAGGTCGATCGCGTCGGGCGAGGTACCGAGGATCGGAACGCCCGCGGCGGCGAGCGGCTCGGCGAGCTTCAGCGGTGTTTGCCCGCCAAATTGGACGATGACGCCCTTCAAGCTGCCGTTCTGCCGCTCGGTTGCGATGATCTCCAGCACATCCTCGGCCGTGAGAGGCTCGAAGTAGAGCCGGTCGGAGGTGTCGTAGTCGGTGGACACCGTCTCCGGGTTGCAGTTGATCATGATCGTTTCGTAGCCCGCGGCCGTGAGCGCGAAGCAGGCGTGGCAGCAGCAGTAGTCGAACTCGATGCCTTGCCCGATGCGGTTGGGGCCGCCGCCGAGGATGATGATCTTCTGCGCCGCGCTGGGCCGCGCTTCGCAATCGGGAGCGTCGGGCTTGCCGGCTTCGGGCAGCACCAAGCCCCGCTCGTAAGTCGAATACATGTAGGCAGTCGGCGCTGCGAACTCGGCCGCGCAGGTATCAATGCGCTTGAACACGGGCACGACGCGGAGCGCGCGGCGCTTCTCATGCACCTCGGCCTCGGAGATGCCAGCAAGCTTGGCGAGCCGTGCATCCGAGAAGCCCATCGCCTTCAGCGCGCGCAGCTGCCCGGCCGTCTGCGGCAGACCGTGCGCCTTCACGCGTGCCTCCTCGTCCACGATCTCCTGGATGCGGGCTAGGAACCACGGGTCAATCTTGCAGGAGGCGTAGACCTGCTCGACGTCAAAGCCGTGGCGCAGCGCCTGGGCGAGCTTCAAAAGGCGGTCGGGCGTGGGCTTCGACACCGCGGCACGGATCACGTTCTTGTCGTCGCCGGCGCCGAGGCCTTCGAGCGCCACGTCGTCGAGACCGGTGAGGCCCGTCTCCATGGAGCGCAGGGCCTTCTGCAGGCTTTCCGCGAACGTGCGCCCGATCGCCATCACCTCGCCCACCGATTTCATCGAGGTCGTCAGCGTCGGGTCGGCACCGGGGAATTTCTCGAAGGCAAAGCGCGGGATCTTGGTGACGACGTAGTCGATCGTCGGTTCGAAGGAGGCGGGCGTGGCGCCGCCGGTAATGTCGTTGGCGAGTTCGTCCAGCGTGTAGCCGACGGCGAGGCGGGCGGCGACCTTGGCTATGGGGAACCCCGTCGCCTTGGAGGCAAGGGCGGAGGAGCGCGACACGCGCGGGTTCATCTCGATGACAACGAGGCGCCCGTCGGCCGGGTTGACGGCGAACTGCACGTTGGAGCCGCCGGTTTCGACCCCGATCTCGCGCAAGACCGCGATCGAGGCGTTGCGCATGATCTGGTATTCCTTGTCGGTGAGCGTCAGCGCCGGCGCCACCGTGATCGAGTCGCCCGTGTGCACGCCCATCGGGTCGACGTTCTCGATGGAGCAGATGATGATGCAGTTGTCCGCGTGATCGCGGACGACCTCCATCTCGAACTCCTTCCAGCCGAGTACGCTTTCTTCGACCAGCACCGAGTGCGTGGGAGAGGCGTCGAGCCCGCGCTCGATGATTTCGAAGAACTCCTCGCGGTTGTATGCGATGCCGCCGCCGGTACCGCCGAGCGTGAACGAGGGCCGGATGATGGCGGGAAGCCCGACGACATCGATCGCGGCTGCAGCCTCGACGCGATCGCGCGCCATCATCGAGCGCGGCGTCTCGAGCCCAATCTTCTTCATGGCGTCGCGAAACAGGAGGCGATCCTCGGCCTTGTCGATCGCCTCGGCGCGCGCGCCAATCATCTCCACGCCGAACTTCGCGAGCGTCCCGTTGTTGTAGAGCGCCAGTGCCGTGTTGAGCGCCGTCTGCCCGCCCATGGTCGGCAGCAGGGCGTCGGGTCGCTCCGCCTCTATGATCTTCGCGACAATTTCGGGCGTAATTGGCTCGATGTAGGTCGCGTCCGCCAGCTCCGGGTCCGTCATAATCGTCGCCGGATTGGAGTTGACGAGAATGATGCGGTAGCCCTCGGCCTTCAAAGCCTTGCAGGCCTGGGTCCCCGAATAATCGAACTCGCAGGCCTGGCCGATGATGATCGGCCCGGCCCCGATAATCAGGATGGATTTGATATCCGTGCGTTTCGGCATGAGGCGGCCTTGTATTGCCGATCGGGCGGTTTGGCTATAGCGCGCCTCCGATTTGTCCAGCACGTGCGCAGGAGCCCACGCGCCGGCACGCGGCCGGCGTCATGGGCATCGGGTAGCGGACAGGCGCCTTACTTCGCGTCGAGCTTGGGCGGTTCGACCTTGATATCCACGGGATAGCTGTAGGTCGCCTCGAAAATGGGCTTGTCCATCTTGTTGGCGCGCGCAAACACGCTGCGCAGCGGCAGCCCGGTGGTGGGGTCGACGTAGATGATGCGGACAGGCCGGTCGGAAGCCTTCGGCTGATTCTTGGCGGCGGCGTCCTTCTTCTCCTCCGGATCCTCGTTCTCGCCCTGATAGGCGAGGAGGTCCTTGCCGGCGACCTGCTGTTTGCCGAGGCACTCGAAGTCGGTGATTTTGGCGTCACCTTCGCCCACCGTATCTTTCATCTGATCGGCGAGCTGTCTCGTCGTCTCGGGTTGAAGCAGCGTCCAAGGTCCATCTTGACGGCTCCAGGCCTGGTTGCCGATGAGGATTGTCTCGACCGGCTTTGGGTCTTTCAACGTGCTCAGCGTCTGGTGCATGCGGTCAGGCAGCAAGTAGTCGACCGTCATGTTGACGAGGCCGTCCTGGCTCAGCATCACCGTCTGCATGCGAAAGCCGCTTGACTTGCGCTGCCGGTCGAGCGCCGCAGCGACCTCGTCCTTGCATGCAGCCTCCGCGGCACCGCTCGCCGCGATCAACAGGGCTAAGGCCGTCAACATCCCGCGCATCGTCGTTTCTCTCCTCATACGAACACGCAACAACTCTTGCTCACACTCACCCGCGTTCTTCGCGCGCGGCAAATCTCATCTACCGGACCTTCGCCAATGGCGCGCCGGGGTAGCCTTCGATCACGAGATCGGTCGGATACGAATAGACGCCTTTGAACACCGGTACGGCGCCGGGGGTGTCCTCCGCCACGAGGTTGACCGCGGGCAGCCCCGTCTTGGGATCGACGTAAATAGTCCGATGAATAGGATTGGCGGGCGCGGCGCTCTGCGGCTGCCCCGCTTCAACGCTGCGGTAGGCGAGGTACTCCACGCCGTCGACCGTCGCCTTATCGAGGCATTGGAACTCACTCACGTCCTTGGGCGGATCGACGACCGCCTCGCGTACCTGCGCGATGATGGTCTGTGCGATCGCCGGCATCAGTTCTTCCCAGTTCGGGCCCTGCCGGCTCCAAGCGCGCGTGCCGACGAGAACGGTCTCGAGCGCCTGCTGGTTGGGCGCGACGATCGTCTGGCGCATGCGGTCAGGAGCGATGTATTCGACGGTGATCTCGACCGGGCCGGTCTCTCCCTTGAGCCCCGCCACCATGCGGAACGCGGGCGCCGAGCGCTGCTTGGCGAATGCCGCGGCGACGGCCTCCTTGCAGGGGGCGTCTGCGCTCAAGGCCGAGAGGGCGGACAGGCCAACAAGCAGCACGCAAACGACGGCACGACGCAACATCAAGTCCTCCAGTGCACGGCGGCCCGCACTATAGCCAAGCCGGTGCGCAACGGCAGCCCTGCCCGCGTTAATGTTTCGTAGGGTAAAGCGGCACCTCTCAGCGGCCCTTCCCCTTGCGCATCAGCGCAACGAAACGGTCGAAGAGGTAGTGGCTGTCCTGGGGTCCGGGCGAGGCCTCGGGGTGGTATTGAACCGAGAACACCGGCCTGTCCTTCACCTGGAGACCGCAGTTTGAGCCGTCGAACAGGGAGACGTGCGTCTCCTCGACGCCTGGGGGAAGCGTGTCGCGGTCGACCGTAAAGCCGTGGTTCATGGACGTGATCTCGACCTTCTTGGTCGTGAAGTCCTTCACCGGGTGGTTCGCGCCGTGGTGGCCCTGGTGCATCTTGCGCGTGCGTGCGCCGAGCGCGAGCGCCAGCATCTGGTGGCCGAGGCAGATGCCGAAAACGGGCAGCCCGGAGTCGACGAGCTTCTTGATCTCGGGGACGGCGTAGAGCCCGGTCGCGGCCGGATCGCCGGGGCCGTTCGACAGGAACACACCGTCGGGCTTGCGCTCGAGGATGTCCTCCGCCTGCGTCGTCGCCGGCACCACCGTCACCTTGCAGCCGGCGCTGGCGAGGCAGCGCAGGATGTTGCGCTTCAAGCCGTAGTCGACGGCGACAACGTGCAGGTCCGCGTTGGTCTGACGCGCGTACCCCTCGCCCCATACCCAAGCCATCTCGTCCCAGGTGTAGCTCTGGCCGCTCGTCACGTCGGGCACGAGGTCCATGCCGTCGAGGCCGGGCCACGCCTTCGCCTCGGCCTTGAGCTTTTCGATGTCGAAGATGCCGGAAGGTTCGTACGCGATGACGCCGTTCGGCATGCCCTGCTCGCGGATGCGGGCGGTCAGCGCGCGCGTGTCGACGCCGGTGATGGCGATGATGCCGCGCGCCTTCAGCCAGCGGTCGAGCTGCTCAGCCGCGCGATAATTCGAGGAGGCGGTGACGGGCGCGCGCAGCACGCAGCCGCGCACGCCGGAGCGGGCGGCGAGGTTGGAGGTCTCGGTGTCCTCCGTGTTGGTGCCGACGTTGCCGATGTGGGGAAAGGTGAAGGTGATGATCTGGCCGGCGTAGGAGGGATCGGTGAGGATCTCCTGGTAGCCGGTCATCGCCGTGTTGAAGCAGACCTCGCCGACGGCGGAGCCGGTGGCGCCGAGGCCGGTGCCGGCGATCACGGTGCCGTCGGCCAGCACGAGGCGCGCCGTCAACGGCGCATCGGCCCAGGGTGCGGGCGCGTGCGGCGGGTTGGGCGTCGGCATGTTCAATTATGGCTCCGGGCGCCCTCAGCCTGTCGCGCAAGGAGCGCGGAGTTGCGGAGGCAGGGCGGGACGCGGCGGACTCTTAAGAGAAGCGCCCCGCGAGGTCAACCCGCGGGGGCCAGCTGCACACGGCTTGCGCGTCCGGGGCCGGGGCTCTACTCCCGCGGCGCAACCGGCGCCGCGCGCCCAGCTTGCCTCTGCGCGTCCGCGCGCCTAAATACGCGGCCCGAGACGTCAGGAGACGATGATGCGCGAGAAGATCAACGACGACCTGAAGACGGCAATGAAAGCCGGCGAGAAGGTTCGTGTCGGCACGCTGCGTCTCATCAATGCGGCGATCAAGTCGGCCGACATCGACGCGCGCCCCTCGGGCAAGGACAAGGTCGACGAAGCCGGCGTGCTCGCGGTGCTGGCGAAGATGATCAAGCAGCGCCGGGATTCGATTGAGCAGTTCGTCGCCGGCGGGCGCCAGGAGCTCGCCGACAAGGAAGCCGCCGAGATCAAGGTGATCGAGGCCTATCTGCCAAAACAGATGGACGTGGCCGAGGCGAAGGCCGCCATTGCCGCCGTGATCACGGAGGTGGGCGCGGCAAGCCAGAAGGACATGGGCAAGGTGATGGCGGCGCTAAAGGCCCGCTATGCCGGCCAGATGGACTTCGGCAAGGCGAGCGCGGCGGTGAAGGAGCTGCTCAAGTAGTCGGGAATCCCAGAGTGCTGACAAAGCAGCCAGATTCTGGCTGTTCATATGCGGGATAGCGCGGTTGCGCCGCGTCTATCGCACACGAATCAGCGGTACAGTTTGTACCTCTGATTCGAGGTCCGCTCCGCATGCGCTACCCGCCGCATTTCCTCGACGAGATCCGTGGCCGGCTGTCGGTCAGCCAGGTCGTGGGCCGCAAGGTTGCGCTCAAGCGCGCCGGCCGCGAGTTCAAGGGCCTGTCGCCGTTCAAGGTGGAGAAGACGCCTTCCTTCACGGTCAACGACCCGAAGGGCTTCTATCACTGCTTCGCATCCGGCGAGCACGGCGACATCTTCACGTTCCTGATGAAGACCGAGGGCCTGTCGTTCCCCGAGGCGGTGGAGCGGCTTGCCGGCGAAGCCGGCGTGCCGATGCCGAAGCCCGCCGCGCGCGATGAGGCGCGCGAGGACGAGCGCGAGCGGCTTTATCGGCTTGTCGAGACCGCAGCGCAGTTCTTCCAGAAGAGCCTGCTGAGCGGGGCCGGCGGCGAGGCGCGTCGCTATATCGAGAAGCGTGGCCTCAAGCGCGAGACGATCGCCGCCTTCCGGCTCGGCTATGCGCCAAACGACCGCTCGGCCCTGAAGCAGCATCTCGCCAGCGCGGGGTTCAGCCTCGAGGACATGATCGCGTCGGGCATGCTGATCGGCGGCGACGACATCCCCGTCGCCTACGACCGTTTCCGCCACCGCGTCATTTTCCCGATCACCGACTTGCGCGATCGCGTCATCGCCTTCGGCGGGCGCGCGCTCGATCCCGACCAGCCCGCGAAATACCTCAACTCGCCCGACACGCCGCTCTTCCATAAGGGCCAAGGCTTGTTCAACGCTGCCAAGGCGCGCGGGCCCGCGCACGAAAAGGCGCGCATTATCGCGGTCGAAGGCTACATGGACGTGATCGCGCTTACCGAGGCGGGTTTCCCCGAGACGGTCGCTCCGCTCGGCACGGCGCTCACCGAGGAGCAGGTGAAGCTCCTATGGCGCCTCGCGGATGAGCCGGTGCTGTGCTTTGACGGCGATGCGGCCGGCCGCAAGGCGGCCTTTCGCGCGGTCGAGACTGTGATGCCGCTCCTGCGCCCGGGCTTCAGTGTGCGCTTCGCCTTCCTCCCCGGCGGCCTCGACCCCGACGATCTCGTGCGCCAGCAGGGCCCCGACGCCTTCGCGGCCGAGCTTGCTCGTACGCGCGCGCTGTTCGACGTGCTGTGGCAGCGCGAGGAGCAGGAACAGGATCTCTCGACGCCCGAGCAGCGCGCCGCCTTCGAGACGCGCCTCAAGGCCATGGTCGGCAAGATCGGGGATGCGACGGTCAAGGCCCACTACGAACGCGAGTTGCGCGAGACGCTGTGGACCCTCAATCGCACGGTGGTGCGGGAGATCGCCCGGGGCGAGGGCCAGCGTCGGATGGGCCCTACCGGCGCCCGGCGCAACAATGTTACCCCCGACTGGCGCGTACGCGAGCGCGCCCGGCTGACCCAAGGCGGCCAACAGCCGTCGGCTCAAGCGCACCGGCAGGCCACGGCGAGCACGGAGCTTAGCCAACGGGCGGAATTGGTGCCTCCTCGGGAGGCCCTGATCCTCTGTACCCTTCTGAACCATCCCTGGCTCATCGAGGCCCATTCCGAGGAGATTGGGGCGCTAACCCTGTGTTCGGACCCGGCCGCCAGGCTGCGGGATGCCATCCTATCGGTGCATGCGCTCGAAAATGCACTTGACAGCACCGCCATACGCACCCAATTGAACGTCTCGGGCCTCAACAGGGTAATCGACCTTGTGGAGCGCTCCGTTACGCATAGAAGCGATCGTTTCGCTGAGCCTGATGCCCCGCGGGCCGAGGTGGAAGTTGGCTGGCGCCACACCCTCGCGCTGCATGAGAGGCAGGTCGGCTTGCAGAAGTCGCTCGAGGCTGCCGTCCAGGCTTACCACCAGGACGGCTCCGAGGACGCGCTGGCGCGCATCTGCGAGATCCAGGGCCTGCTTGCCAAGTCAAGCCAGTTGCCCCCCTTCGCAGAGCCGGTTGAGTAGAACTGGCGCGCCGTTTGCGTGTTGGGGCCGATGTGGGGAGCCGATACCGGCTCGTGCGGCAAGTGCGGCTGGGTGGCCCGGGGGCCAACTCCAGCCGTTCGTTGGGGGTGCGGAAGGTGGAGTGTCGCAAGGCCCTAATTTGAACGTGCGCAGACAGTGTCGCCAAGGGGCTGCCTGGGTCCCGTGCGATACGTTGCAGCACAGATTTTGAGCGCCTAGAGCAGGATCAGAGCCCTTGAAAGCCATGGCCGTCAAATCGAAAGCTCCGCAATCGGGATCGCGTAAGGCGCCTGCCGCGCCGAAGACCGAGGATCAGGACAAGCAGGGCACGGAGACCCAAGAGCGGGATAGCCCGCTGCTCGATCTCTCCGATCAGGCCGTTAAGAAGCTCCTGAAGACGGCCAAGGCCCGCGGCTACGTCACCTACGATCAGTTGAACTCGGTGCTGCCCTCCGAGGAGGTCTCCTCCGAGCAGATCGAGGACACGATGGCGATGCTGTCCGACATGGGCATCAACGTCGTCGAGACGGAGGAGAGCGAGGAGGCGCAGGAGGTTGCCGCCGACGAGCCCGAGGAGGAGGAGGGCCGCGCGCTCACCACCCAGGCCGTTCCCGCCACCACCAGCACCCGCTCCGAGCCGGCCGAGCGCACCGACGATCCCGTGCGCATGTACCTGCGCGAGATGGGCTCGGTTGAGCTGTTGTCGCGCGAGGGCGAGATCGCGATCGCCAAGCGCATCGAGGCTGGTCGTGAGGCGATGATCGCTGGGCTGTGCGAAAGCCCGCTGACCTTCCAGGCCATCATCATCTGGCGCGATGAGCTCAACGAAGGCAAGATTCTGCTCCGCGACATCATCGATCTGGAAGCCACCTACGAGGGCCCCGAGGCCAAGATCCCGCCGCCGGTGATCCCGGGCGAGGTCCCGCCGCCGCCGCAACCGGTCGAAGGCGAGGAGCCGCGGCCCGAGGGCGAGCTCGACGACGACGACGACTACGAGAACGCGCTGTCGCTCGCCGCCATGGAGGCCGAGCTGAAGCCGAAAGTCCTCGAGACCTTCGACAACATCGCCGGCACCTACAAGAAGCTGCGCCGCCAGCAGGACAAGAAGCTCGAGCAGCAGGTCGCGGGCGAGCAGGGCTCAAAGCAGCAGCAGAAGGCCTACGAGAAGGCGCGCGACGAGATCATCGTCGCGGTGAAGAGCCTTTCGCTCAACAACAACCGCATCGAGAGCCTGGTTGAGCAGCTCTACGGCATCAACAAGAAGCTCGTCGGCCAGGAAGGCCAGCTCATGCGCCTCGCCGAGTCCTACGGCGTGCCGCGGCAGGCCTTCATCGACGAGTATTTCGGCAACGAGCTTGACCAGACCTGGCTCGACCGCGTCGGCGCGCTGACGCGCAAGTGGACCCAGTTCATCAAGCACGAGAAGAAGCGCATCGAGCAGTTGCGCGCCGAGATCCACACGCTCGCCTCCGAGACGGGCCTCGAGATCCCCGAGTTCCGCCGCATCGTGAAGGCGGTGCAGAAGGGCGAGCGCGAGGCGCGGCAAGCCAAGAAGGAGATGGTGGAGGCGAACCTCCGCCTCGTTATCTCGATCGCGAAGAAATATACGAACCGCGGCCTGCAGTTCCTCGACCTCATCCAGGAAGGCAACATCGGCCTGATGAAGGCGGTCGATAAGTTCGAGTACCGCCGCGGCTACAAGTTCTCGACCTACGCCACGTGGTGGATCCGCCAGGCGATCACCCGAAGCATCGCCGATCAGGCGCGGACGATCCGCATCCCCGTGCACATGATCGAGACGATCAACAAGATCGTGCGCACCTCCCGCCAGATGCTGCACGAGATCGGCCGCGAGCCGACGCCGGAGGAGCTGGCCGAAAAGCTCGCCATGCCGCTGGAGAAGGTGCGCAAGGTCCTTAAGATCGCGAAAGAGCCGATCTCGCTCGAGACGCCCATCGGCGACGAGGAGGACTCACACCTCGGCGACTTCATCGAGGACCGCAACGCGGTGCTCCCGATCGATGCCGCGATCCAGTCGAACCTGCGCGAGACGACGACACGGGTGCTCGCCTCGCTCACGCCGCGCGAGGAGCGCGTCCTGCGCATGCGCTTCGGCATCGGCATGAACACCGACCATACGCTGGAGGAAGTGGGCCAGCAGTTCTCGGTGACGCGAGAGCGCATCCGCCAGATCGAGGCGAAGGCACTGCGGAAGCTGAAGCACCCGAGCCGGAGCCGCAAGCTGCGGAGCTTCCTGGACAATTGATCTCAGCCGCACGGCTGGCGACGACAAAGCGGCGGGCTTCGGCCCGCCGTTTTTCTTTGACCTTAGCCGTGCGCTCTGTCAGGTGGCTGGTCGTCCGCAATTGACCCAAAGCGGACGCGGGTACTTGTCCATCGGCAGAACATGACGCCCCGAGGGCTATGCGAAGTCAGCGGCGCGTCTGCCTCGGGAGAACACAGAGCACAGTCGACATCTTCGGAGCGGGCACATGAAAAATTATCTGGCGGTATTCCTTGGCAAACCTAAAGCGATGGACAAATGGAAGGCGATGCCGGAAGCGAAGCGCAAGCAGAAGGAACAGGCCGGTATTGAGGCATGGCACAAGTGGGTCGCAGACCACAAAGACGCGATCGTCGAGATGGGTTCGCCGCTCGGCAAAACAAAGCGCGTCGACAAGGATGGGGTATCTGATACGCGCAACGAATTGGGGGCGTGGACGGTCGTAAAGGCAAAGTCGCAGAAAGATGCCGCCAAGCTGTTCCTCAAACATCCGCATTTCATGATCTTCCCCGGTGATCGGGTCGAAGTGATGGAGTGCTTAGCGATTCCTGGAATGCAATAACTACCGGCTTCGGCACGAACCGTGGGCATGAAGTAGCGTAAGGGAATAAAATGTTCTGGCCCAGCACACGTTGAGACTCTACTCAGCATTCGTCCGCTGAGTGGGGTGAAGCGGTCGTATCCGCTCGCGCACAGCGTGTCTGCCCTTGACCCACAACAGACATCGTTCAGGTGGCCCCGTGCTCCATGAGAAGACGTAAGATCTCTTCCTGGGTGCCGTCCGGAATGCGGTTGGAATTTGGTGTGGCGCGTTCTCCGGT
>JRHI01000735.1_pt1 | contig 33302 bp, 16 predicted proteins | sample 215371 | NCBI WGS metagenome assembly JRHI01 (sample SAMN02929681, study PRJNA255918) | sediment metagenome | biome: cave system; feature: Ice Cave; material: Sediment; isolation source: sediment from deep within a dark volcanic ice cave with no known source of... ...
CTGCGTAATCCCGCACGGTCATTTAGGTGGCGGCCTCGGCGCCGTGGGCGGCGGTCTCGGCGCTTTGGGCGGCGGAAACGTAAACAATTCGATCAATCCCGGCGCGATCAATCGCTACAACATCGGTAACCTCCAGTACGGCGGTGGCTTCGGCCAGCTGGGCTTCCAGGGTAACAACAACCTCGATGGGACCGCAAACGGCATCCAGTTCACCCAGAATCGTCTTTCCTTCGAGCAGTTGCAGCAGCGGCGTCAGGAACAGCAAGCAGCGAAGGAGAAGGCGAAGCAACTCGGCAGCAGCTTGGCCGCCATCGACCTGAAACACGGCGTAAACTCCGCCGCCGCGGCCGAGGAACTCGGCGACTACTTCCAGTACGTCATCGACCACAAAATCACGCTGCCGCGGCAAAAGTCGGCCTTGCTGCCCATTGTCAGCCACGCGATCGAAGCGGCCCGTGTCAGCATTTTCAATGAGAATGTCCAGCCCCGCTTCGCGCTGCTCGGCCTGAAGTTTCACAACACCTCGGGCCATAACTTGATGCAGGGCCCGATCACGGTTTATGAGGGCAACAACTACGCTGGCGATGCCCGGATCATGGATCTCCAGCCCAATGAGGAACGCCTGCTCGCCTACGCCATCGACCAGGGGACCGAGATCAAGGTCGAAGCGCAGTCTGCGCCCCAGCAGTTGGTCGCCGTCAAAATCGCCAAGGGCTTGATGCTCGCGACGCACCGCCAGCGCGAGACGAAGAGCTACCTCATCAAGAACCGTTCCCCGCGGGAACGCACCCTGATCCTCGAGCATCCTATCCGCGAGGGCTGGAAGCTGGTCGCACCGGAGAAGCCGCTCGAACGGAGCCGGGACCTCTATCGCTTCCAGGTGCTCGTACCGCCAGGCAAGGCGCTGACCGAGCAGGTGGTCGAGGAACAGGTGCGGGTAGATGCGACGGCCCTGAAAGCGCTCGACGACAAGCGCGTGAGCCTTTTCCTGAAAGGAGAGATCGCCAGCCCGAAGCTGAAGGAGGCGCTCGAAAAGGCCGTCCTGCTGCGCACCCGGCTGAGTGACACCCAGCGCGACCTGGCCCAGGTGCAGGGACAGCTCAAGGGGATCACGGACGATCAAACGCGGCTGCGTGCCAACCTGGAGCGATTGCCGCCGACCTCCGCCGCCTACAAACGCTATCTGGAGAAGTTTGATACACAGGAGACGGAGATCGAAAAACTGCAGGCACAGATCCACAAACAGCAAGAAATGGAAAAGACGCAGCAAAAGGAGTACGAGGACTACCTGGCGGCGCTCACGGTCGAGTAACGGGCAGTCCGGCATGGTTATCCCGCAACGCGCAGCCCGCGCTCTGCTGCGCGTTGCGGCTAACCCATGGATCATTTCAAGCGTGCATCGAGCGCGGTCTGCAGGCATGGATTCGACAGCAACTCGGCGAGCACGTATTCGATTTTGTGACGAATTACGTCGGTCGGCTGGAGATCGCCCACGATCTGTCCGGCTTTCTTCTGCAGTGTGGCTCGCTGCGACTCGAACTCATCGACCTTCATGGCGCGGACCTTTTCGAGCAATTCCTGCACCTGCTCCGTGACCTTGTCGGCCCGTTCGTCCAGACCGCCCACCAGCCGGCCGACCTCATCCGCGACCGACTCGATCTGTTCCTTCGCTTCGTCTGCCTTCAACAGGCGCACCTTGTCGAACGCTTCCGTGATGTGTTCCAGCGGATCGATCACTTCGTCGGCGATCATGGCGATGTAGTTCGCCACCTGAGAAGGCTTGAAGAGCTTCAGCACTGCCGCCACTTTTGCACGAGCCGGCTGCGTGATCTCGTAGCCATCCTGAAGGTCCGGCGGGTTGGTTTCCCGCAACTGGTCGAGGCGGTCGTCGAGGCTGTCGATCAGGTCGTCGTCCTTCTCCTCGGCGAGGGCGTCGCGCAGCTCGGTCAGCAGTCCGACGTAGTCCTTCGCCGCCGTGGCCTTGTGCGCGCCAGGCTTGTTCATCGTCTGGGGAGCGAGCTTGCGCAACGATTTCAGTTGCTCGGGCGTGGTCTTGAAAAAGTGCAGGATGCGCAGCGCGTTGACTTCAAGGGTTAGTTCGGCCGCCGACGGTTCAGCGGCCAGGGCGCGCGGCAGCAGGACGAACGTGCTCACGACTGCGCACAGGAAGGCGAGACGACGCGGCATGACCACACTCCCTTGCTAGATCCGGTCCAGCGAGTCGATCCAGCGCACCATTTCCTCGAGCGTCTTGAGGTCGAGGTACTGGTGGCCCATGTTCGGGATCTCACGATGGACGACCGGAAACTTGTGTTCCTCCAGCTTCGTTTTGCTCTCTGCGATAGACCGGGCCAGGGGGTCCTTGCCGCCGGCAACGAGGAAGAAGGCCAGCGGCTCGTTGACGATACGCTCCTTGACCTGCGTCGTGAAAGCGGCGCCGGTCGTGGCGACGCCGCGCACCAGGTCGCGGGCGTGGAAGCCGAGATAGAATGCCATCTGGCCGCCGACACCCATGCCGTGGGCGACGATCCGCCGGCGGTCGATCGTGTACGTCGCCAGGACGCTTCGCACTGCCTCCTGCACGACCTCGGCCTCGCTGGCCACCCAACCTGTCTCATTCTCGGCCTTCGGGCCCACCAGGATGAGATGGTTCGCGGAGCAGTACTCGTCCCAGGTCTCGGTGATGTCGTTGATATCTTGCTTTTTGTTTTTGCCGACGGGGTGCAGCCATACCACGAGGGCATAAGCAATGTTCGGATCGTAGTTTTTGGGGACATAGATGAAGTACTGGTGATCGCCTGCGGCGTTGCTGCGCGTTAGCAGGCCGGTCTCGGGCTTCTTGGCCGGGTCCTTCTTCGGCTCCTCCTTCATCGGCGGCATGGGCGCCATGGGCGGCGCTATTGGCAACATTGGGCTGGCCGCCTTGCGAGCCGCCAGGGCCTTCTTGTGCGTTGCGTCCCTCGGCAGGTCCGCTGGCACCGTGTCCGGCGCCTCGCCGATTTTCACCGTCAACGTCTCAGTTTTGTTGCCTTCCTTGCGGCGCACCTCGAGTCTTACGTCCATACCCGGTTGAACGGACCCGAGCATCGCCATGAAATGGTCGCGGCCTGAGAACGGTTGCAACGGGCCGGTCGCCCCACCCAGTTTCAGGATGCGATCGCCGGCCTTGAGTCCGGCCGTTTCGGCCGGTCCCTTCGGAAAAACGTAGCGGATCTCGAGGCCGATCTCCGGATCGTCGCGCATTGGCAGGATGCCGAGGAAGGGGAGGGCGGTCGGCTGGGCGGCCGACCCAAGCACGAGGTTTGCCAGACCAATCTCCTCCTTGCCGCGCTGCACCTTAAGCGAGACGCTGTCGCCCTCGTACTTGGCATCGAGGACATGTCGCACCTGGGCATGGTTGCCAACCGGCCTGCCGTCGATCTCCTTGATGAGGTCGCCGGGTTTGAGACCGGCCTTGGCCGCGGTGGACGACGGCAGGACAGTGCCGATGATAGGCGCATGGCCGTAGATGTCTTGCGACTCCGGCGCGATGCCAAGCCGGCCGCGGTGCAGGTCCCTGCCCTGCTTCAGGCGCGGCAGAGCGGCGAAGACGTCTTCGAGGGGAATCGCGAAGCCGATGCCCGAGTCGTACCACTCGACGCCGGCCGTCTCGTCTTCGCCGGTCGGCGAGGCCGGGACCAGGACGCCAAGGACGCGGCCGTACAGGTCGATGAGTGGGCCGCCGTAGTTGGCCGGCGACACCTTCGCGTCGGTCTGCAGCGCCTTGCCCCAGATCCGGCCGACGGCGCTGACGATGCCGACGCTCACCGACGGCAGATGTTCGAGCGTGTCGAAGCTCCGGCCAAGCGCGATGGCCATCTGGCCGATGCGCACGTCCTGCTTGGCGGCGGCCTCCGGCACCGGCAGCCCGGTGGCGTCGATCTTCAGCAGCGTCAGCATGCGCGTGGTGTCGGTGGCCACGATCTTGGCGATGTACCCGTCCTTGCGTCCGGCAACCGAGACGAAGATGGACGCAGGCTTGTTGGCGAAGTTGAAGGCGCTGGAGATGAGATAACCGTCGGCACTCACGATGACGCCGCTCGTGGGACCGACGCCTTTACGCACCTGCCCGCCCATCGGCCCACTGGCGATAACCTCGGTGCCGCCGGATGTCTCGATGCGGACGACGGACGGGGCCACTCGCTCCATGGCAGCCTTGATTGCCTTTTCCTGCAGGGACTCCAGGTCCTCCGCGGCCGACGCCCGAACGGTCAGGCATGCCAGCACGGTCAGCAGGGACAGCGTTGCACGCCGGTACATGGGGTATTCCTCGAGTTTCCCGCTTGCGAATTCGCGATTCTGAACACGAACCTGCATGCGGGTGGGATCACTTTTTCGGCGCCGTCTTGCCTGTCGGATCTTCGAGCTTCAGTTCCAGCGTCATGAGCTTGTCACCGCGCCGCACCTCCACCCGGTACAAGGTTCCCGGCGGGGCATGATCGACGATCGTGTGGAAGTTCTTGATGCTCGTCACCTGTTCGCCCTCGATGTAGACGATCAGGTCATCCGATTTGAAGCCGGCCTTTGCGGCTGGCGAGCCGGTCACCACTTCCTCGACGTAGGGCGGCGTGCGATCGACCACGTTCGCCACCAGGATGATGCCGTGGTAGCCGCCCGGCCCATCGAATTTCTTCTTCTCAAGCAGCCGGGTGTACTTTCCGAGTTTGGCGTTCTCCACGAAGTCGAGCAGGCTGACCGTCACCACCTGCTCGTCGCGTTTCCCCTCCACCTTGGCCTGAATAGGCACCGCGTAGTTTACCCAGGTGTCCGTAAGGGTATTGCGCAGCTCGCGGCCGACGATACCAAGGAGTTCGCCCTTGCGCGTGGTAACAGCACCACCCGCGGCGCCCGGGTTGTTACTGATGGCGTCGAGCAGATACACCTCGCCGGTGAAGGCAGCATCATAAATGCCGCGCCGGCCGTGCAGTTTCGTGTAGGCGGAGACAACGCCGCGCTGCACCGACAACGGCTCGTCGCGCGTGGCGATCTCGAACTCGTTCGTGAATGCCAACACGCCCGTGCCGACGCCGGCGAGCGGCTTGCGCGCCGTCTCGGCAAGGTCGAAGTAGGGCAGTCCCTGCACTTTATCGATCTTGACGAGAGCCACGTCGAGCTGGGGTTCCGTGGCGATGATCTGGGCATGATAGCGCCGACCGTCCGCGAGATGGACGCGCAGGTCGTTCGTGTCGAGCAAGTGATTGGCGACGGTGATGATGTAGCCGTCGGGCGAGACGACGATGCCAGTGCCATAAGCGGCGAGGCCGCGGAAGCCGCCGGAACCGAACAGCTTGACCAGCTTCTGGTTGACCTCGTCCACCACCTTGGCAAGCGAGTCGTCGGCCCGCGCCGGCAGGGACGCGAGCAGTAGAACAACCGCGGCGGCCGACAGGTAGCCGGCTTTGTACCCCTCTCCTTTTTGAGGAGAAGGGTTAGCGACAAGGGCTTGAGCCCTGCTCATGACAATTTCTCCTTCGCGCTGGCTACTTCGGCTCGGCGAACGCAAAACGCTTCACGGTCAGGCGGGCGTAGAGTTCCTCGCCGTGGCGGACCTCGATCTTGTGCGGCAGGTCGCGTCCATCCACCCGGCGGTAATCCGATAGGTAGACCTCACACGGGTCGTCCTTGTCCTCGACGCGCAGCTCGAAGCCGAGCAACGACTGCTCGTGCGGCGTGAAGTACCACTTGGCCGCAACGCCAGCCTGTTCCGTCCGCAGCACCTCGCAGTCGATCCGTTGCTTGGCATAGTCGGGGCGAGGGCCGTCCCTGGATGGATAGAACGGCTCAATGCCGCCGTGACTGAATTCGCCCGTGAAGCCTTTTTCACCGATGCTCAGCAGCTGCTGATAGTGGTAGAGCGCGATGAGCAGGCCGCCGCTGCCGCGCGGTTCCTTGAGCTCCTCGGCGGTGACGCCCGTCTTGAGCGGCTCCAACGGGTAATCGACGCCACTGATAACTGCGAGCACCTTCGGCCGAGTCCCCTTGCCGTTGGCTTCCTTCTCCTCCGTGAGCGTGAAGTTTACCGTGGCGGGGCGCTGCCGGATCTCGCCCTCGGTCTCGATGGTCCAGGTGTGGCCGACCTTTGTGAAATCGCCGTGCTGCCGGAATTCCGCCAGCAGACGATCGCGCTCCTGTTTGTTGAAGTACCAGTTTGCGAACCCTGGTTTCTCGACATACAGCTTGGCGGCGGGCGAATTCTGGTTCGGCTTCCGGTGCGGCACCACCCTCGGCTGCGGCGGCCCGTCCGGCTTCGGCTCCTCCGGGTTGTGGATCTCCTGCCGCTGTACCCCCATGAGGCGCACCAGCACTTCCTTCTTCTCCACTTCCTTCTTGTCGTTCTCGTGGCGATAGACGATCGGCACGCGCCAGCCCTTCGGATAGAGCCCGAGGACGTTTTTATACTGGTTGACGGTGTAGAGCGGCCGGCCCGCGAAGGAAACCAACTCATCACCGTCCGCCAGGCCGCGCCGTTCGACGTCACTGTTCTCCAGAACTCGGCGCACGACTAATTGGGTGCCGCTCTCGTCCTCCGCGTCACTGGCGACCTCGGCGCCGAGCGACGCGTGGTCGGCTTCGAGGCCGGCCCGCAAGTGTCCCATGAAGTTCTTGATCTGGTTGATCGAGATAGCGTAGCCCACACCAGAATTGATCCTGCCGCGCTTCTCCAGCGAGATCCGGCCGTTGATGCCGATTAGTTCACCGTCAAGGTTGAAGAGGGGCCCGCCGCTATTGCCGGGGTTGATCGATGTGTCCGTCTGAATGCAGTCGGTGTACTCGAGCAACGTGCCGGCTGGGTACTGATAGCGATGGACGCCACCAATGAGGCCATATGTCACGGTCGGCGTGAAATCGGTCGCCAGAAGGAAGGGGTTACCCATCGCCAGGGACCAGTCGCCCGCCTTGACCTTGTCGCTGTTACCCATCGGAGCGAAGGGGAACTTCCTCCCTTCCGGTTTCGGTAACAGTTTGATGAGGGCCACGTCGCCGACCTTGTCGAGGCCCACAAGGACGCCGTCGTACATGACGCCGTCGGAAAGGCCGCATTGCATGACGGGGCCGGAGCCCTCGACGACGTGATAATTCGTCAAAGCGTAGCCGTCCTCGGTGATGAGCACGCCGGAGCCGCCGCCCTGGCCGCCGGGCGCGAACACGGCCACGACCGACGGCTTGACCTTCACGACAGCAGCGATGCGTTTCTGCTCAGCTTCGAGGACACGCTTGTCCGGTTCCTCCGCCAGCACGACCCACCCGCCCAGAAGGAGAATGGCCGGCAGAGCGAAACGCAACCAGTTGCGGTTAGGCATGGCAATCCTCAATTCGAGTGGCTAGTGGCTGGTGGCTAGTAAAAACTCGCTTCACTAGCCACCAGCCACTAGCCACTCATTTGCTCACTTTCGCGTCGGCCAGATCGACATGCCGGCCAGCATCGAGCACGTCACTGCCGCCAGGACTGATGACGATGCGCAGCCGGCGTACATCCTTGACGTTACACGTTACCTTGTGGGGCAGTTCCTTGGGTGCGACCGTGGCCGAGAATAGTTCGCGGCCATCGCCCTCGATGACGACTTTGATCGGGGCCTGGATGCCGCCGACCACGTCGTCCACCCCCACCATGGCGCTAAACTCCCGGTAGTCGCCGCCCAAGTCGAACTCCAGCATCGTCGTGGCAAACAGCGACAGGCCTTTTGCATAGGACTTGTTGCCGACGCGCAGTCCCGCATCGCCGTCCGGGTTCTTGTCGCGGAAGCGAGCGCAGAACTCGTGCCCGGTCGGCGACGACGCCTGGACCGGCTCCAGGTCAGACAGGTACGTCAACTTACCCTTGTTGTAATCGAGCTTTGCCACCAGTGCCTTTGGGTAGTCGATCTTCACTCCTGCCGGGGTCGTGATCGCATAACCGTCCGCCGTGACGCTGATACTGGAGGCCAGGACGAGGTTCGTTTGCGTGTCGTAGACCTTGCAGGCGACGGGCGGCGCCTGTGGGTTCGGCGGGCGAACAAAGAGCATGCCATGAATCCGATCCAGCTTCACACTCCGCGGATTGCCCTGACTGTTCAGGTCGAACTGGATCTCCTTCCCCTCAGCGTCGGCCTCGCCGAAGGTGCCGTTCAGGGCGATCATCTCGCCGTCCTTCAGGGAGGCGAGGAGATCGCTGCTCCGCTTCTTGGCCAGCACAGCCTGCCAGTCGCGCTGCACCTTGGCATCCTGGGCGTTGTTGAGGATAGACGCGATCGCATCGAGCGCCATCTTTACCTTCTGACCGGAGGTCAGATCGACTTCGACTTCCTTCCCCTTGAGGACGACCTGGCTGCAGTGCAACAGGGAGCCATCGGCCAGGGTCACGTCGATGTACTTAATGCCGCCGAGTTTGCCGGCCGGAGCGAGTTCGAGGAACAGGGCCTCCTCGAGCGGCGTCTTCGTCTCCTGGCCGTTGCTGCGCTGGACAATCTCCTTATCGGTGATCCTGACCACCTCACCGGCGATGACCTTGCCCTGGAGCGTATGCAGTTCCGGCGCCTTGTCAGCGCCAGCGGCCACCGGGACCAGTAGGAATAAGGCAATCAGCGTTCGCCCAGCTCGCATGGCAAACCTCTCCACGAATGCAGCGGGCTGCGACTCGGACAAATGCCCGGGCCGCAGCCGCGCTGGTCGATTTGCATTTTGCATTGTGCAATCTGCAGTTCCGGATCACCTGTTTCTGCCCTTGGCAATGTTGTCCGTCACCTCGCCAATCTTCAGCTGCCGTTCCGCAAGTCCCTTCAGCTCTCTCTGAACGGTCTGAAGCTTCTCGCGCTGGTCGGGCGGCATCTTCGGATCGGGGACAGGCGCCTGTTCCAGGCCCTTGTACTCGGAGCCATAGAGTTCCGTCCGCTGGTTGATCCGAATCTGGAGTGAGCGGATCATCTTTAGCTCGGCGAGGATGTCGATCAGGTTCTGCGGGGCCGGCCCCGATTGGCCGGGCGGTTTCGGCTGCGCCTTTTTCGCCTGCTGGTCTTTTTGAGCCTTCTTGAGGGCCTCGACCATGTCCTTCAGCGTGTCGATGATCTGCTGCTCGATCGTCTGAGTGACGACGGCCACGTCGGTTTTGCGCAGACGGCGAGACACATCCTGCATGTCCTCGCGGATCTGGATGAACACCTCAGGGAAGGCCACCGCGGACCCCTCGTTCTTGAGCAGGTCGATCGCCTTGCTCGCCTCGCGGACGATCTCGTCCTCACGGTCGGCCAGCTGGAGCGACCGCTGCACCTCGGTGCGCGACGGCTTCTTATCCGAATTGTTGTCGATGGCCTTCTGGGTGGACACAGTGCCGTCGCGAACCTCGATCTGCATCGCCAGCATGTGCTCACAACGCTGCTGCAAGGCCGCCAGCAACCTTTCGATCTCCTCCTCACGGAGCTGGCGGAGGAGTTCCTCGAGCTGCTTCTGGGCCTGTTTCAGCTTGTCGATGGCCACGTCCTGGTCCTTGGCAGCGTCGGGCCGTTTTTCCTTCTCGATGTTCTTTTCGGCGTCCTGCTGATCCTTGTGGGCGTCTTCGATTTGCTTGCGGCCCGGGGTCTTGTCCTGGGGCTGTTGTGGCTGCTGTTGCAGTTGCTGATCGCCCTTGCTCTGGCCGCTTTGCTGCCCGCTCTTCTGGCCGCTCTTGCTCTGGCCCTGCGGGCTCTGCTTCGGCTGGCCGCTCTTGCTCTGGCCCTTGCTGTCCCCTTTGCCGTCGCCCTTGCCCTTGGGATCGCCCGGTTTGCCGTCGCCCGGCTTGCTTTCCTTCGGCTGCCCCGGCTTGCCATTGCTCGGCTTGGTGTCCTTGCTGCCGCCCTTGTTCTCCTTGGGATCGCCCGGCTTCCCTTCGCCCGGCTTGCCTTCCTTCGGCCTGGCCTCCTTGCTGCCACCTTTGTTCTCTTTCGGGTCGCCACTTTTGGCGCCGCCCTTGTTTTCCCTCTCGTCGCTCTTCTTGGCACCACCCTTGGTTTCCTTGCTCTCACCGTCCTTGGCGTCGCCCTTTGCCTCCTTGTCGGCGTTCTGCCCGTCCTTGGCGTCGCCCTTTGCCTCCTTGTCGCTCTCCTTCTTGGGAGCGGGTTCACGGACCTTGGTGTCGGCCTTGCTCTCCTTGGTATCTTCCTTGGCCTCGCCCTTGCCCTTGCTACCCTTCTTGCCTTCAGACTTGAGTTCGCCCTTGTTTTCGTTGCCGCTCTTGTCGTTTCCCTTGGCCAGGGCGCGGGCCAGATCCTTCGTCGCCTTACTCACCGTGTTTTGTTCCCGGCCGAGCCGTTCCTTCTCCATGCCGTTCCGCTCGGTCCAGGCACGCACGATCTGCTGCTGGCGGATGATCTCGTTCAACCGCTTCAGCAGCAATTCCACACGTTCCCGCTCCCGCCGCAATTCCTCTTCGCGATTATCGGTCAGAAGGATATTGAGGATCGTGCGGATGTCGGCGGCCAGTTCGTGGTTCTGGTCGATCGCCTTCTGGAGGTAGTCGGGCGTCACCGTCTTGCTGGTCCGCAGAATCGAGACGAGGCGATCGAACTTGGTATCGACCCCCTCGGCCATCGCCTTCTCGATGGCCTTCTTGAGGATGACGGCTTTCTCGCGGTCCTCGGCCTTGCTGCTGGTCTCCAGCCGCTGGGCCAGGCGCAGGAGCGCCCCCTCGAACTCGCGAAACTGGCGCGACATTCGTTCCTGCTTGATGGCCGCTTCCTCGATGACCGCCTTCTCGTCCACCTTGAGGTCATCTTTGACATCGGCGCCGGCTTTGGGCACAACCTTGAGATTGACCGGATTGTCGGCCCGGGCCACCAGCACCAGGCCAAGGGCCGTGACGAGCAGCAGGGCCAGCATGCGACGTGTCATGGACATGTTCCTCTCTCACCAAGGGGAAGCCTCCCCTGCGTCTGCGCCTCCCGGACAAACCCCTCACGAACGACGGAACGAGCCCGGATCAACCCTGCCGCTACGACAGCACCGTGCCGGCCAGAGTATTGACGACCAGAACGTCTCCCCCCAACATCCTAACCGCTGCGCGGCCGTCCTGTCACGCTTTTCCACGAGCCGGCCGCTACTTGTGCCTGGGCTTGTCGTCGCCGAACAACTTGTCGAAAATGTTCTTTTCGATCTCCTTCTTGAGCCGCTCCAGCACCTCGTACTGCGCCCGTTCCGACTCTTCCAGATCGCGGAGCTTTTTGATGAGGGTGTTGACGCTGGTGAGCCCCTCCATTGAGTTCAGCACCTCGTCCAGTCGCCGGATGAGGGCGTCGAGCCGGTTGCGGGCCTCCGTTGCCGCCGTGCGGGCCTGGATCGCCTTGGCGTCCGTGGCCAGTTCCTTGTTGTCGAGCACCTTGCGCAGCTCGTCCAGGCCTTCGCGCGCCCGTGGGAATTCGCCGTGCAGGATCTCGTCGAGCGGGTTGGAGATGGTCCGCTCAACACGGCTCATGATGTTCGGCTGCACCCGCTGCACCCGGTTCAGGTCCATCTCCTTGAGGATGCGCTGGTAATCGTTCCACACTTCTTGACTCGCTGTCTCGGCCTTCTCGCGCACCTGCTCGATTTCCTCGGCGCGCACGCTCATCGGCGCGAACTGCTCGGGCTTGACACCCGGGGCACCCAGGTCGCCGACCACCTGATCGAGCTTGCCGCGGCTCTCCTTCAAACGGCCGGTCATGTCGTCCAGCTTGACGTGCAGGCTCTCCTCCTCCTTGGCGATTTCGGAGAGCAATTCATTGGCCGAGACGACCACGAAGGTGAACTTCTCCTTGCTCTGGCTGCGGTGCGGGCCGGTGAGGACGTCGTTATCGACGGCCTCAACCCATATCTGCATGCGGTAGCGCGGCTGAATCTCGCGCTCCGTGGCGATCTTTGGCCCGCGCGTCAGCTTTAGCAGATCGAAGCTCGTCGGCGCCTTCTCGGGCTCAAGTGTGAACTCACTGAACAGAGTGCGCAGCGAGATCGGGTGGGGCGCAGTGACGGTCCGGGTCGGATCGCTGGGCAAAGGCACCTGGGCGTCCCGGTCACCGCTTTGCGGCAGTAGTTTCAGGAAGACCGAGCGGGGCAGCACTTCGCGCGGTGTCCGCTCCTGCAGACCCTCAACGAAAGCTGCAATCGGCAGCCGTTCCGCCTCCGCTGACTGGTTCTCATTTACCTTCGCCAGCGCGGCAAGCTGCGCCGTTGCCAGCAGATCCTGGCCGAAGCCGCCCCCTAGCTGGTAGAGAGCGCCGAGCACCACGAGCGCCTTGCCGCCCGCCTCGGCCTGACTGTCGAGCCGGGTCAGCGTGCAAACGTAATTCACCTCGGCGAGGCCGTGGTCGTCGCGTACCTTGCCGCTGAATGGCACCAGCGCGAAGGGGGTGACCATGAAACCCTGATTCGTCTTGCGTACCACTTCCACCTGGGCATCGACCTCCGGCGCCGCGTCCTCCAGCGGCTTGATGAAAACGTGGCGCAGGCCGATGACATTGTCCGTGTCGGTGAATTCAAAGACGAAGTCGAGCGGCTTGCGAATGTCGTCGAAGCGCGTCTGGAATGTGGTGTCGTCGAGCAGCTGCGCCTTCGCCTTGACCTCGGCGACACCCTTGCGCGGCGGCAGGATGCGGACACCGTCCTCGACGTTCTCCTCCTCGCTCTTGCGGCGCAGCGGCTTGTCCACCTTGGCGGTCAGCACGAGATCGGTACCGGCCGGCAACTGGATCCGCGTTGTGTCGCCGCCGGAGACCGAACTGAGGCTGGCCAGGAACGCCTGCTTGCTGGTCTTCAGCTCGTTGGCCGTGGAACCAGCGGGAATGCGGTAGTAGAGGTACGCGGGCCGATACTCGTCGCGGGTGATGCTGACGACGCTCGGCGGCGGCACCACGGTGATCAGGCGCGAGGGCGTGTAATAATCCTCCCCGCGGATCGTGAAACGCACCGATTCCTTAAGGTCGGCCAAGGTGCCGGTGTACTCGTTATCGCCGGTCTTCTGCATGGTGATCGTGTTGTAGCTACTTGCGCCGCGTGCGAGGATAAACACTTTTTCGGGAACGATCACCTTGCGGAAGGAGTCGCGGTAACGGCGCGAGGCGCTCGTCTGTTCCAGGCGATCGAGCAGATCGCTCTGGAGGAGAGCCAACTTCGTTGCCTCCGCCTTTCCCAGTTTCGTCTCAATCTCATCCACCGTGACGCTGCCGCCGGCCGGCGCCCAGCCATCAGGCAGATCCGGCAGCGCCTCGTCGCTGCCCACGATTTGCTCGGCCATTCCCTTGACGTCCTGCCAGGTGAGCGAACGCCACTTGCCGCGGGTGGGATCGTCGGCGTAGAGCCATTTCGCCTCCTGCGCCTGGCCCTCGGCAGCAGGCGGATTGCGGCGGACCCGACTGTCCGGAGCGTTCATAAAATGGTCCAGTTTTTCTAGGACGAGCTGCACCGCCCGGAGCCGATCGGCTTCCAGCTTGTTCAGCTGCAGTTCCACCTGGTCGATGGTCCAGTCGGAACGCTCGGCCAGCCACGCTTCCGGCAGCGCCGGCGGTCCGGCGCCGCCGAGGAGCTGGGTGTGGTTGACGAGGTCCTGCCACGTCAGCGCCCGCCATTTGTCCGCCACCTGCGAATCGGCGACGATCCACTTGAGGGCACGGGCGCGGAGCGTCGGTGGGGGCGAGTCCTGACCGATACGCATCTCGCCGCTTTCGGGGAAGCCGACGACTTGGAGGAAGGCGCGGCGCGGCCAGAGCACGTCGCGCAGGAGGAGATTGCGTTCCGCCCAAATACGCGAAGTTTCGTGCAGCCGGCCGAAGCCGGCTAAACTGGCTCGGTGTTCGAGGAAGAGATCGACCGTGCAGGAGCCGATGCCGCTCAGCAAGTAGACGCCCACGATCATGACGCCGAGCACGATGCCGCGCAAAACGAGCCTGCGCCAGTTAAAGACTTCGCTAAGCGGTACTCGATCGACGCGCTCGGCGGCATCGACGATGGTTTGCTCGATCATCTCCCGCGAGTAGCCGTAACGTGCTGCCTTGCGCACATCAGCCAACTCGATCGCGGTGATGAGACGGTCGCCGAACAACTGGGGAAAGCGACGTTCCAGCACCAGGGCAAGGGCGGCGTCGCGGAAGTCGGTGAGGAGACGGAAGAGGACCTTCGCCGCCACGACGGTAAGTAGGCCGGCGACGAGAAGGAGGAGCGTCACCGTGCGGACCCAGGGGAAGAGCCATGGGCCCAGCCGGAAGGACCACGGGAGTTCCTGCACCCAGTCAGTGGCAAACAGCTTGAAGAAACCGTAGTCGAGGGCCAGACCGATCCAGAACCAAAGGGCCAGGTACAGCACCAGAACAATGGCGCCTTCCAGGGAAACGTAGCCCCGGATAAAGCCGCGCAGCCGTTGCAGTGGATGGCGGATTCGCTGCTGCGATTCGGCCAGGAGTCGCGGGGTCGGCTGCGAAGGAGTAACCGTGGCCATGTGCGCCCCGGGAGTTAGGAGTTCGATTAAGCCGCTTGCAGCATCAGGCGAGCCGCAGCAATTTGCGCGATAGCCATTCCACCGCAAGCAACAGGACGACGCCAACCAGCACCGCGGCAAACATCACTGGCTGATGCATATACCACAATACCACCTGCAGCGGCACCAGCGCCGCCAGGAGTACCAGAGTAAAGAGCAGGTACGTTGCCATCTCGGCACCCTTGCCGCGCGCTAGCGAAACCAGTGTCAGCACGCCGACGATGGCGAAGGCCAGCACCAGCAGCGCATTCACCAGCAACAGCGCCAAGTTTGCCCAGCCCAGGTCCATGCGCGGTCCCTTGTCCCAGAGATCGACAACGGCGCCGCGACTCTTCTGGTCCTTGCTGGCGGTAATCATGCAGGCGGGAATGATGTCGGCGTTCTGCAGCGTAAAGTAGAGCCGAGGTACGTCCCGGTCATGGACAGGCTGATCGCCGCCCTCTGTGCTCGCCCTCGGCTGCTCGGCCGGCTGCAGGCGGGGCCGCGTCGCGCTTAGCGTCGCCTTGAGCTGTTTCTGCGTCGGCTCGTCCACTCGGTTCAGCACGTCGGTCGCCTCGCCGGCCAGCCAGTACAGAGCATCAAAGTCCGGCCGGGTGTTGTCCAGCTCCGGATTGCTCTCCTTCACCACGAACTTTCCGGAGACGGTATCCCCGGTATCCGGCACCTTCAGATCGTAGCTGTACTCGCCCGGAGTCCGCACGAGAAAGCGGCAGCTGAACCAGCCGTTCCACTCGCCCTGGCTCGGCTTCGGCGCGAGTTCCACGCCGCGCTCCTTCTCGCTGCTGCCCACGGGGGGACGAAGTTGCAGGACTGGCTTGTCCTTGCTGTTCTCGGGCAAGGGGAGCAGGTCGCGGCCGAAGATCTGGGCCTCGAACTGGACGTAGCTATTGGCCGAGAACGATCGCCCCACGAGAGGGTTGATCCGCCGATTGAGGCGGCCGGTGTTGCCGGAGCCAGCGTAACGGCACAGTTTGGTCCAGAAACGCTCCAGAAACGACTCGCCGCGCGGGGCGCCCCGCAACCGCCACATCTCGCCCGAGCCGACCCAGACCACCTTGCCACTGCCGTAGGGCATGCTCACCAGGTACGGCTGCTCGCGGCCGTCTGCCAACCGAGCCCGCGGATCGGCGAAGGTTGCAATCACTGTGGCGCCTTCCTTGGCGCGCTCGACCGGGTAATAGTTATAGAAGCCGCGGAGCAGCGCCTTACCCGACGCTCCCTTGGCATTGCCGGTGAAAAACTCCTCCCAGCCGGCTAGCAGGTCCTTGTCCGGGTCCTCGTCCAGTTTCAGGAACTCCATTTCCGCGCTGGCGCCCGGAAAACTCAGCCGCCACGATTCGGCGGCACTGCGCTCGATCTCCTGAAGCCGGCTGTCCTGCAGGACGACCGGATAGACGTCGAGAATGGGCTTGAGCTTCTCTCGATTGGAGCCCGGCCGGGCCAGCTGTAGCGTGTTGATCGGTCCGCCAGTAACGACGAGCCCGCCGCCGTGCGTGCCGACCCAGCGCTCGATCATCGCCAGCTGCTCTGGCGACAGCCGCGTCCAGTCCGGATCGAAGCCAACGATCAGGTCGTAAGCGGAGAGATTATAGAGCCGTTCGTCCGGCTTATCGGCCGACTCGTCCTGCAGGCGGAAGGGAAACTGCGTCAGAAACCGTTCCGGCGGCACGTCCTGAACAATGCCCGGTCGGCGTTCGGTCTGTCCGGGCACCGGCTGCAGATAGATGCTCAGTTCGACGCGCTTTTTCTCGGATTCGCGGACCATGAGGGTCCGGGCGAACTGGTAATCGCGCGTCGAACCACCCGCGAACAACAGCACGCGCAACGGCCGTTTGACGACTAGCATGCGCGCGGGGTCAGTGACGTGCTCGGGCTTGAGGAAGACCTCGCGCCTCAGGCGCGGCACGCGGGCGATGAAACTCCATTCACCCTCCTCGAACTCCGGTTTCTTGACTTTCTCCTTGTCCTTGTCGTCGGGTCTGGCCAGGCCGGGAAACAAGGCGGGCTCGATCTCGAATTCCGCCTGGGCGTGGGGCGGCTCGCCCGGCTTGAACTTGACCGGCGCCTTGGGATGCAGCGTGGCCGCTTTTTCCTTGTTCGGCCGGATGACATCGAGGGAAACGTCGCAGTCCTGGTCGGCCAGTCCCTCGCCGTTGACTTCGACGATCACCTTGAACTTGTCGTCGGGCCGAGCCTGTTCCGGAGCGCGCAGGTCGGTGATGTCGATGCGCACCTGCGGCCGGTCCTCGCCGACGGCGACCACGAAGATCGGCACCTTGGCCCGTTGAGCGCGGTCGGCTAGTTCGCGGTATACCTGCAGCGAGCCCTCGGTGCTGCGGCCGTCGCTGAAGACAACGATTCCCTGCACCATGTTGTTGGCTTCGCGGTTTAGCAGCGTCAGCACCGAGTCGCCAACGTTGGTGCCACTGAAGAGCCGCTGCAACTGGTCCTGCTTCTTGCGAAAGACATCGCGTTCCTCGTCGTTCAGGTCCTCCGGAATGGCCGCCCTGAAATCGGGTTTGAGCCAGGCCCTCCACTGTTCTGCCAACCACGGTTTCGGTTCGAGGGGCGGCTCGTCGCTGGGACGGGGCCGGCCGCGGTCTTCCCACTCCTTGCGCGACCAGTGCATGTCGTCGGCGAAGACATGGAAGTCTTCGTCGAGCATGCGACCAAAACGATATGCGAAGACCGGATTCCGCTCCTCTAGCCGGCGCAAGAAGCCGCGCTGCGGATCGGCCAGGAACTGCAGGACCTGGTCCTGCCGGGTCGGCAGTTTCTCGAGCGGCGTATCGTCAGTGGGCAGGCCGTCGCGCGTTTCGGTCAGGCTCGGAGTCGTGTCAAAACCCAGCGCTACACGAGACTGGCTGTGCGTCTCTTCCCAATGCTGGCAGCCCGGAAGCATGAAGGCGCCGGCAAGAACGAGATAGACGGTGAAGCGCAGCATGCCGAGGCACATCGCCCAGGGCGCCCCTACAGAGCGGCCGTCGCGGACGTACTGGACGACGACGTAAATGAGACCCAGCAGCAGAACCGGCAGGAGGACGAGCCACCATGCCATGCCGGAGATCGGCTGTCCCCAGACGTGAGCGATCGGATCGGTGACGCGGCGCAGAATGGGCTCCTGGTCCGCCGTAATGCCGAACACGGCCGGCCAGACAAAGAGGATGAACGCGGAGACCAACCCGCTGAGAACGCCCCCGAGCAGCAGGAAGAACCCGGTGAGCGGGAGCAGCGTATGCAGGAAGACTCCGCTGCCCTCGGCCGGCTGGCTAGGCGGGGGATTTTGGAGTTGAGTGACCATGATGCACCTATCGTTGCGAGATCGGGCGTGTCCTGCTCATGCCATGAGGATTACGCCGCACTCGGCTGATGCGGCCGCACCGCCTGGCTCGGCAGTTGGGCCTCGTTCCCCTTTAGATGGAAGCTTAGGTGAACGGCCAGGGCCTGTTCCGCGACCAGGACCACCAAGAAGATCAGGAACACCCACGGCGATTCGGACAGATCGCTTTGCCGCTGGGCGAAACCCTTGTAGTCCGACTTGGCATTGTACAGGCTGATCTTGCCCCGACCGAAGCCAAGAGTGGCTGTGTTCCGTTCCAGGTCTTCCTTAGCCGCGCGTTTCAACTCACCCTCGGCCAGAGTGTCCACGTTGAAGGCGTACGCCCGCCACTCTGGCCGCACCTCGGCCTCCGGCTCCGGCGGAATCGGCGGCAGACCGAGCAGGTAAACGCCCGGCTCCCGCGCATTGTCAAACGTGAGGTGGACCCTGCCGTCCTTGCTCGTGCCGAGCAAGTCATCACCACCTTTCAAACCATCGGGATTGGCCGTCCCGCCTTCCGGCTGGAACTTCAGGCGCAACTTTGCCTGGTAGCGTGTGCCGTCCAGTTCGAGGTGGATTGGCGTGCCGGCCACCTGAAAAGCGTCCTGATCGGCACCGACCCGCAACGGCGTACAGACGTGCCAGTTGAGATCCTCGCCACCGCTGGTCAAGTAGCGCTGCAATTCCATCATGACGATGGGGTAGGTCGGTGAAGCCGGGCAGCCGCCGGGCCAGTCGTTCCATGCCTTGCCCGCCGTCGTCAGGAAGGCGATCGCGTGGCCTTTGCCGAAGCGCTTGCTGAGGACCAACGGATCGCCGTACTGGACAATCTCGCGGAAGCGGTCGAGTTCCACCCGCAGCGCCTGCTCCTCAGGCATCTCCCAGAATTCCTTGAGGTTCGGGTGCAGCGCGTCGCCGGGGTCCTTCGGATTCCCCTCGTCCTTGAGGACCGCGTCAAGGGCGTTCGCCAGGACGTACAGTTGGTTGCCGGACAGGGCATCGCGGATGGTGGCGTAATGGCGTTTCAGGCCGGGCTTGTATTTCTCGTATTTCGGGTCCGCATCGTCGAGGACCTTTTGCAGCTTGCCGTTCAGCTCATTGCCGGCGGCCCGGAAGTTCTCGAGGGGTTTCTCGTTCGGCAGCGTCACGAGTTCCTCAAGGGTACCCGGCTCAGTGTGCCACTTGTCGCGCCGCAGCGTCGGCCAGTAGCGGTCGATGATGAGGAAACGGAAGACCGTCTGAATCTGGCCGGGGAAGACGTCCGCAAAGATCGGGTGCGGACTGCGGATGAAGATCTTCTGCTGCTCATCGAGGAGCAGCTTTTTCAGCTTCTCATCGGGCTCCAGTGGTTCGGTCGGCCGGTCGGCCAGCGGCACCGGAAAGAGGCCATTGCCGTCGTTGTAGAGGTACTTGTTGTAATCGCCGGGCTTGACCTTGTCGCCGACGAAGAAGGCGACGTTGCCGCCCTGGCGGACGTAGTCTTCGAGGTTCTTGCGGGCCTTGTCGCTCTTGATCTCCGGCACATTGAGGATAAAAACGCTCGGATACTTGTCAAGTGGCCGTTCCAGCTCTTCAATACCGCGAGGCACGACCCGGTAGCCGCGGGCCGATGTCAGCACGGTCTGCAAGTAGAAGGTATCGCCGCCCGGCTTGAGGCCCGCTGCGCCATTACCGTCGATCATCAGCACTTCCACCTCGGGCCGGACCTCGATGACCGCGAAGCGTTTGTTGTCGCCTTCGAGGCCCACTTCCTCCTTCTCAAGTCGGGCCGTCACCTGGTTGAAGCCTTCCTCGGTGAAGACGACCTGGAAGGTGTGCGTCGTGATACTGGCGGGTTGGAGGACGGGGATCGGCTGCGAGGCGCCCTCGTAGTCGATGCCGTTCAGCTTGACGGCTAGGAAGACGTTATCCTTCTTCTCCTTGCCGAAGTTCATGACGGAGACGGTGAACTGCACCGGCATGTTCTTGGCGGCGACGCGTGTCTCGGCGCGCAGATCGACGATGCCGAGGTTGTCGTGGTGCAGGGGGGCCTGATTGCCGGGACCACGGCCGGGGTCGGCGGTGTCCACGAGGTAGACCTGTACACCACCCTGGCAGAGGCCGTCGAGTTCCTGGTTCAGGGCGGTCGCTTCGGGACCGGCCCAATCGAGGTCGCGGAAATCGCTGACAAAATGGAGCACGCGCTGCCCGGTCGGCTTGCTGCCGAACGCTTCCCGGGCGGCCTGGATGCCGATCTGTGGCTTGACGTGCAGGCCGGTCGGCTTCAGCCCGTCGAGCACGTTGGCCAACTGCACGAGCGTCTGATCGTTGAGCCGCTCGTCAAACAGGAGTCGATCCGGTTCGGAAAGGCGCACGAGTTTCAGGTTCTGGGCGGCGCCGGCTTGTGAAGCATTCTTGGCGATTTCCTTGATAAGGCGTTTGCCCTCGTCGAAGGCGGTCTTCGTGGCTCCCTGGTCCTTCCACTGGTCGGACATGCTCAGCGTGTCGTCGAGGACGATGTAGTGGGTCATCGTCTGAGTGGTCAGACCGACGGCGGAGCAGCCGATGAAGCGCGACACGAGAAAGGCGGCGAGCAACACGAGGAGGCAGCGGAGCAGCAGGAGCAGGATCTGCTCGATGATGAGCCGGCGCCGATTGCGCTTCTGCGACTTGAGCAGGAATTCCATGGCCGCCCAGCGAATGCGCCGATAGCGCATGCGGTTGATCAGGTGGATCAGGATCGGAACGCTGACCAGGGCACCGCCAACGGCCATGGAGACGGGGAGCAGAAAGAACGTAAACATGCCTCATCGCCTTTGCGAGTGGTCTCTCGAGCAAGCCGTCGCAGCAGTCCGCAGCGCCAGTGAAGGCACACCTTGCCTGCACTGCGGGTTGCCCCGACGTAAGGTCAACCGTGACCGCCGCGGGCCTTGGTAGCGTGGATGGCCTCGCGATGGTGAAGGAACTTGGAGAGGACCGCATCCAGGTATTCGCCGGTGCGGATGAGAGCGTAATCGATGCCTAGCCGCGTGCAACCGCGGCGCACCTCGACGAGGTACTCTTCCAGCGCCTCAATGTAGCCGTCGCGCAGAGAACGCGGGTCGCAGACGAGCTGGGGCAGTTCCTCCATCCCCTCAAAACGGGTGGTGCCGGCGAAGGGGAAGGTCAGTTCGTCGTCGTCGAGCACGTGGAGCATGAGGATGTCGTGGCGGCGATGACAGAGCATTTCCAGGCCGCGGAACAGGGGGCCACGATCGACGAGCAGGTCGGAGACGATGATAATCATGCCGCGGCTGGAGATGCTCTCCGTGACGCGGCGCAGGATCTTCTCGATGTCGGTCTTCTCGCGCGGCTTGCTGACGTGCAGAGCCTTGACGAGGGCGTCGATATGGGTGCGCGGGCTGCGTGCCGGCACGATCTGACGCACGTCGGAGTCGAAGGAGAGCACCCCGACGGCGTCCTGCTGGCGCAGGAGGAGATAGCCCAGGCAGGCGGCGATGGTGCAGGCGTAGTCGTACTTGGTCATCCCGCGTCCGTAGTGCATCGACTCGCTGACGTCCACGACGAGATGACTGCGGAGGTTGGTTTCTTCCTCGTACTGCTTGATGAAGAAGCGATCGGTCTTGGACCAGACCTTCCAGTCCACGTGGCGCACGTCGTCGCCGGGAACGTATTCGCGGTGCTGGACGAACTCGACGCTGTGGCCGAAGAACGGGCTGCGGTGCATGCCGGCGATGAAGCCTTCCACGACCTGGCGGGCGCGCAGGTCGAGCCGGCTGATCCGGGCAATCGTGGCGGGATGCAGGAAGCGTCGGGGGTCTTCGTCTCGGGCAGGCACGAGTGCGTATCCTCATGTGCCGCTTGCGGCTTGGCGATCCATGACGCCAAGCCGCAAGCGGCCTGGTGAAATCACGACGCGAAGATCTTCTTGAAGCGCTCGTCGCGCGTCAGCTCCCCTTCGCGGCTCGGCGTCTCCTCGATCAATTTCGTGACGACTGTATCCGGCGTGATGCCCTCGGACGCAGCCGTGAAGTTCGTCAGGATGCGATGCCGCAGCACCGGATGCGCCAGCGCCTGAATGTCCTCGCACTGCACGTGCGCTCGGCCATGCAGCAGTGCCCGCGCCTTACCACCCAGGATGAGATACTGCACCGCGCGCGGACCAGCACCCCACGCCAGCCAGTCGCGCACGAACTTCGGCGACCCCGGCTCGCCGATGCGCGTCTGCCGCACCAGCGCCAGCGTGTAGCGGATGACGTGGTCCGTCACAGGCACGCGCCGCACCAACCGCTGCAGGTCGAGGATCTGGTCGCCGGTCAACACCGTTTGTACGTCTTCCTGGATGAGGGCAGTCGTCCGCCGCGCGATCTCGAACTCTTCCTCGAAGCGTGGATAACGCACGAACACCTTGAACATGAAGCGATCCTGCTGCGCCTCGGGCAGAGGATAGGTGCCTTCCTGCTCGATCGGGTTCTGCGTCGCCAGGACAAAGAAGGGCCGCGGCAGGTCATAGGTCTTGCCGCCGATCGTGACCTGCAATTCCTGCATCGCCTGGAGCAAGGCCGCCTGCGTCTTGGGCGGCGTGCGGTTGATCTCGTCGGCAAGGAGGATGTTGGCAAACACCGGGCCCTTGACGAAGCGGAACACGCGGCCGCCGGTGGTGTGGTCTTCCTCAATGATCTCGGTGCCGGTGATGTCGGACGGCATCAGGTCGGGCGTGAACTGGATACGATTGAACTCCAGGTCGATAGCTCGGGCGATCGTTCGCACCATGAGCGTTTTCGCCAGGCCGGGCACGCCGATGATGAGGCAATGGCCGCGAGAGAACAATGCCGTCAGCAGGTCATCGACGATGTGCTCCTGGCCGACGACGATTTTGGCGATCTCTTGTTTCAGTTTCTTGCGGGCCTCGCCCAGCCGGGCGATTGCTTGCAAGTCGTCGGCGCTCGCGGGCGTTCCGGCGTTCAGCAGTGGGTTGGCCTTCGTGGATATCGGCATCGTGGGTATCTCCTGGGGTGGGAATGGCTCTGGACGCTTGTGGCCTGGCGTTCACGCGGCCAAGCCACAAGCGACCGGCGGGGGAATTGTTCAGTTCTGCAGCGCATACGCCACGATGTTCACCGCCAGCTTGCGGCAGGTTTCGGCATCGTAGCCGTTGCCAAACGGATCGCTCACCTGTTTGAGCTGGGTCACGGTGTCATTCTTCGAGTAGACGAGAACCAGTCGATTCTTGATCGCAATGCCTTCCAGGTCCATCGGCCGATCGGCGCCACTCTGGCGGTCCTTGCCGTTGGTCAGTGTGAAGAACGACCGGAACAGCGGACTCTCCGGCGGCACCGGAGCCAGTTTCTGGTCCGGAAACAGCTTCGCCACTGTGGCTCGCACGTGCTGATCAAAAGCGCTCCGCCCGCAGCAGTTGTTGATAAAGAGGAAGCCGCCCGCTTGCAGATGGTGCCGCAGCGCCTCGATTTCCTTGTCGCTGAACTTCGGATCGCGGTGTCCCGTCAGGTACAGGAATGGGTACGGCGCTAGCTGGTTCTCCGCGGCATCGACGTACTTCAGATTGAAGTTCACCGCCAAACTGGAGTCGTTGCCGACGAAACGCAGCCACTGATAGACGCTGTTCGGATCGGGGTTCCAGTCGCCCTGATGACGAACCTGCGCGAATGGCAGCTGATCGCGCGGCCGGACCGGCGGCGCAAGCAGCTCGTGCGTGATCGCCTGCGTCTCGCCCAGTTGCCGTTCGGCGGCGACATAGGAAATCATGTTGATCCCCATGCGCAGAGCGTCGCCGGGGATGAGACGCTTGCCGCGCTCGTGGCTGTGTTCGTCCCAGCCGCAGCTCACGTCGTAGGGCGTCAGGATGACCGCGGTACGGCAGCCGACATTCATGCCGAGCAGCTGTGGCGGGCCCTGGAATTCCTTCTTCACGCCGCCGTCGTAAATCAGGTAGTGGACCTTGTCCTTGTGATACGGGTAGTACGCCCGGTAGATCGGGTGATCGATCTCCAGCACGTCGAAGGAACGATTCGGGAACATGGTCACGACTTCGCGGCGGAACGAGTCGGCGAATTCATCGCGGCCGCAGCAGGCGTCGCCGAGGAGCGTGCCACCGTCAATGACGTACTGGCGCAGCGCCTCGCGCTGATTATCGGTGAACTGGAACGCCTCATGGCCGCTGAAATAGAGGATTGGAATGGTGCAGGGTTTGCCCGCCTTGTGCGTGGCCACGAGTTCGTTGAGGCTCCAGTGCTTCCAGCCGTACCACAGGCCGAGCTGGGCGCGGACGTGGCGCATGAGGTTATCCACGTCACCGGGATCGGTGTTCCAATCCTGGCTGATGCCATACTCCATCTTGGCAATCATGAGCGGCGGCGCCGGCTCGGCCTTCGGCTCGCTGCGCCGCAGTGGCACGGCCGGCAGCGGCAGCGGTGGCATGCCCTCGGCAGAGGTCTGCCGCTCCGGGTTCTTGCGCGGCGGCGGGCCGCACGTTCCCAGCTTTCGGCCGGTCGCCGTCTGGCCCGACGCCAGGAACGCCATGCACAGCAACAGCTGGCTCACCAGGACCGACCAGCCGGTCACACGCAGGATTTGCTTCATGACCTATCCTCCCTCGACAACAGGTTCACTTCCGCGTACCCGAATTCTCCGTCTTGAGCGCACGCAGCCGGATGCCGGCTTCCTTCGCCGGCGGCTCGACGCGGCCCAGGTCCGCTTTCGGTTCCTTCTCGGTCAGCTCCACGCCGCCCAGGGCTGGGTCGAGCGTGAGCGCCTTCTTATCAAAGTCCTTCGTCTGCAATCGTTCCCGGTAGAAAACCACTCCCAGCTCCTCCGGGTCCTTGATCCAGTGATCCTCCGGCTTCTGGAAGTGCCATAACTCCAGCCGCCAGATCATCTCGCCGGGCTTCGATTCGTAAAACGGTTTCGTTCGCTTCTTGTTGAGCACCACGGCCGCATGCTGGATGTTCCCCTGCACCACCAGCACCTCGACCTGGTCCTCGAACTGATTGAGCAGTTGAGCAATCTTCTTTATCGCCTCGACTTCCTCCTTCGAGAGCGGCTGTTCCTGCTCGTAGTCGGAGTGCGGCACCTTCAAACTGACGCCCTCCAGCCGGGCGGCGCCGCAGTCGAGGATGCAGTCGTATTGGGCGCCGAGCGGCAGACCGTCGATGGTGAAGCAGCCGGTCGCGGCGTCCATCTTGCCGGGATACTTCCTGCCGGAATCGCGGTCGATGGCAAACACCGTCGTCCGCGGTTCCATCTTGACGAGAGCGCCGGTGATGCTGCCCGTCCCGGCGGCGTGGACGGTCCCGCACGCCGGCCCAAGCAGGGTAACGGTCAGGATCGGTAGCAGGAAACGACATTGGGTCCGCATCGCTTCACTCCTTCCGCTCAGCGCTGGTACGCAGGCAGGAAGTGCATGTAAATGTCCAGGACCAGCGAACCCATCGCGGTCCAGTAGATCTTGTTCGGGCCGACGGTGCCTTCCGCCTCCGCGGTGCCCGGTGGCACGTCCCAGCTGCCGTCGGCATTCTGCTTGGAGAGGAGCAGTTCGCGGATGCGCGGGTGCCACTCGTCCCAGTACTTGCCGCCGGCCTGGTAGTTCGCCTGGATGGCGTAGTAGTGGAAGTAGTAGAAGTAATTCGCGCCGCCCGGTCCCCACACGATCTGGACCGTCTGAAGATAATCGAGAGCACGTTTCACCGTGGGATCGTCCGGCTTGCCGAGCAGTTGGAGCGAGAGCGTGCCGCCGGCGCTGGTCTGCGGGCCGCTGCCGGCGCCGGCATAGCCGAAGCCGCCGCCGGGGGCCGGCGCGGCACAGGCGCGGACGTAGGCGATCGCCTTCTCGATGGTCTGGGCGGGCACCGGAATCTCGGCGTTGTTGGCGGCACGCAGGGCAACGATCTGCATGACGGTAACGCTCAGGTCCTGGTCGGTCGGCGCCGGGCTGTAGCGCCAACCGCCGGCCGGCGACTGGCATTTAACGATCAGTTCGACCGCCTTGCGCAGTTTCGTTTCCAGCTCAGGATCGGGGTCCATGCCGTACATCTCGGCCATGGCCAGTGTCGCCAGGCCATGTTCGTACATGGAGCCGAAAGCGGTGAAGCCGGTCGGCTGTTGGGTCGCGAGGAGGTACTTCTTGCCGCGTTCCAGCACGTCCTTGTACGGGCCGCGCCCGGGAACGTGACCGCGTCCCATGAAGGCGAGCAGGGCCACGGCGTTGACGGCGTCGTTGTTGTGCCAGCCGCCGTCGGGCTGCTGCTTCGAGGCGAGATACGCAAGAGCCTTGTCCGTCGCCGCGGTGACGCGCTCGACGACCTTGATCTCCGTGAGCGGCTCGGCGGTGGCGGACTGGGCTGGCGCCGGCTGCGCCTGGGCCTTGCCGCGATTCCCCGGACCAGCGCTGGCCAGCAACGCCAGCAACGCGAGCAGGAGGCTGCACGCCAGCAGTGTACGGGTTCTGGTTGTCCTGGTCATGCCCATCTCTCCATCCACCCCGCTTGCGTATTTGCGGGACAGAGCCGCCAAGCCGCAAGCGGCTCACCTCACGACAATCCCGTCAGGCGCCGCAGCCCCACGTCCACCGCAAAAAGCCCCACAAGTAACAGCAGCGTCAGAGCGTTGTCCCACAGCGTCGCCTCGCGGTGCCGCTCGGTCTGCTTCGCCTCACCCTTCAACTGCTCGGGGATGCTCCCCAGGTCAGGCAACTCCACCAGCCGGCCTCCCGACGTTACCGCGAGCAGTTCCAGCGCCGGCCGATTCACGTTCGGATGTCGCAGTTCTTCGGGAGCCACCATCACCCGCACTCGGCCCTCGATCGGCTCCGCGCCCGAGCCGGGATCGTAACTCACACGGTATTCGCCAGTATTCTGCAGCGTGAAGCGGCCGGTGTACCGACCTTTTGTCGCGGAGTCGGCGGTCAGGTCCACCATGCCGGCGCCCTCGCCCCCGAGGAGACGTACCGGCAGGCGGGGCTCGGTGCGCGGCGAACCGTCGGCGTTGAACGCCATCAGTTCGACCGATGCCTGCTCGCCCGGCTGAGCGCGGACCGGCCGCACCTCCAGCCAGCTCTTTTTCGAGCCGCTCTTGTCCCGGCGAGCGACGAAGCGAACGCTTTGTCCCCAGAATTTGTAGAAGAAGCGATCGCCGACGTTCTGTCGCCACAGCCAGGTTGAGTCGGTGCCGACCAGCATCACCTTGCCTTCGCCCGCGTAGTGGTAGGCGATGAGCGGCAGCTTGCCGTAACGACCCTCGACACCGGCGTTCCACGCCAGCACTGTCGCGGCGGGAGACTGCCTTTCCACCGCGGCACACCAGTAGAACGACGGCATGTGGCTCCACGTGTTCTGGTTACGGCCCGGATCGTCGTACAGGCGCATCGCTTCGTGGATGGCCCCTTCCGGTGTCAGTTCCAGGCGGAACGGCCGGGCAATGTGCGCCTCCATGCCAGGCGCCTGGGGATGCAGCCGGATCGGCAGCAGTTCCTGGAAGCGCTCGCCGAAGGCATGGGGCATCGCTTGCGGGCCGGCCATAACGATCAGGCCCAGGCCCTTTTCGCGCACGGCCTTTGCCAGCAGTTCCACGAACGCCTTGTCGAGCAGTTTCGGCGAGGCGTCGCCGAGTACGACAGTGTGATACTCCAGGAGTTGCTCGAGGGTGCGCGGCAGTGCCGCCGCCTGCTGCTGGGCCGGCTGCCGGCGCCATTCCGTCTCCAGGACGATGTCCGGCCCCTTGTCCCCACGGCCGCCGAGGGCGTGGTCGCGGCGCATGGCGTTCTTGAGGAAGCGGAAATCCCAGCGCGGCAATCCCTCGACGTACAGCACACGCAGTTTTTCCTCGCTGACGCGGACGAAGGCTGTATCCGTGTTATTGGAACGCAGGTACTCCGGTTCTTCCGGCAGCGGCGGCACGTTGACCGTGAGATAGCGGGCACCGGGCTTGTCGGCCTGGAACGTTAGTTCCACTTGCTGTTGCTCCGTGCTTCGCAACACGAGGTCTTTGGTATCGAGAACCTTGTCGCCGTCCTTCAACTCGACCTTGATCGGCCGTTTGTCGAAGCCTTGTGATTCCAGCGTGACGGAGACGCGGGCCGTGTCGCCAACCGAAACGAGACCGGAGGTAAAGACGTCCACGATGGCAACGTCCTGCAAGCGGGTCGAGGCGCCGACCGGCACCGTATAGACGGGCGCCCCGGCAGCGGCGGCGGCACGAGCGGCCTCGGAGGGCGACTTGCCGCCGGTGTTCTGGCCGTCGGAAAAGAGGATCATGCCCGCGACCTTGCGGCCCGCCGCCTCGTCCAGGACGTGCTGTACGGCGTCGCCGAGATGCGTGGCGGAACCACCGGGATTGGGCGGCTCGGGCAGTTCAGGCTTCACCGGATTGACGCCGAGTGCCCTGGTCTCGCGGGAGAAGGAGTAGTATTGCAGGTCGAAGTTCTTCGCCAGCGGCTCGAGGAAGGAGTGATTGCTCGTCTGGACAACGGAGTGCGCCAGTTTGGCCCGGCTGATCCGGCCAAGCGCCTTGCGTGCCTCCGGATCGATCTTGCCCTCGGCGACGCGGTAGCCAGCCGCCTCCGCCATGCGGGCAGTCTCGCTTTCGGAATCGAACGGCCCGGCCGGCAGTTGCATACTTTGCGAATGGTCGAGGAGCAGGGCGACAATCGGCTTGTCCTTCTGTGTATACGCCAGGGCCAGGTAAGGGCCGCCGAGTAGCACCGCCAGGAGGAACAGGATCAGGCTACGCGTACAGGTCAGGGCGATGCGCACCGGCAGCGGAGCGCTGCCCAGGTTGCGCGGCTGGGCGAAGACGAGGTAGCCGAGGAGGACAGGAAAGAACACGAACATGCAGGCCACCACGACAACCTGCATCCACAAGGGCTGATCGGCGAGCGAGAAGTGCAGCCGGCCGAGCAGCCAGCCAAGAGCGACGCCGAGCAAGCCGAGCAGCAGCACCGCCCAGAAGAGACGCGGTTCCTGGAACACCAGGTGCGCCTCGTCCCAGTGCTGGAGGAACTCGTCGCCGATACCCAGAAACTTCAGAACCCACGGAAACATGAAGCAATACCTCGGTCAAGCCGCTTGCGGCTTGGCGGACCTACTTCGTCCCCTTCACCTCGGTCAACCGCTTGAAGTAATCCTCGATGAACTTGCGGTAACCCTCCGGCCCTTCCTCACGCATACCCTGCAGCAGTTCTTCCCGCACGCGCGGCGACAGCTTGAGGATCATGCCGCGGGCGGCAGGATCGAGCTTCGCCAGCTCGCCGTCAAGGGCCGCGGTCGGCGCGGGCGAACCCTCCAGATTCCCCTGCGTCGCCTGGTTCGGGGGCGGCTGTCCCGGCGGCCGGGGCGAGCGATTGCCACCCTGACGCATGCGGGCTGCCATCGCCAGTGCCTGCTGGAGCGACGGCGAGCGCAGCAACTGCGCGAGCTGCTGTTCCGCGCCTTCGCCCATCGGCTGTCCCTCGTGCGGTTGGCCGGGTCGCATCGCCTGTTCGATCTGCCGCAGAAGTTGTTCCAGCGCACTCTGATCGGACGCCAGACTCTGCTCGGCCTGATTCGCCTCACGCAGGCGCTGCTCCTGCCGCGCCGCCAGGTCTTCGCGGTGAGCGGCCGGGTCTTCCTTTGCTCCCGAGTTCGGCTGCGGTTTCTTCACGATGGGCCGAACCTTCTGGGCAAAGCGCGGATCGATCTTCGGCTTGGGACCACCGAGTGCCGGCAGGTAGAGCGGCTCCTCCGGCTCATCGTCCTTCTTATCCGCCTTTTTCTCGTCCTTTTTGTCGCCCTTCGCCGCGGCGCTCTTCGGGTCGCCGTCCTTCTTCGGAGGCTCGTCGGTGTCTTCCTCCTTTGGCCGTACCTTCTCTTCGCCGGCGTCCGGCAGGTACGGCTCGTCCGGGAAGGTCGGCCGGCGTTTCATCCGCCGGGTCTTTTCGTTGCCCAAGAGGTTGCGGGCCTCGGCCAGCAGGTTTTCGAGCTGCTTGTCGAGCCCGAGCTGCTTCTTCTCCATCTCGGACAAATCCTTGTCGTTGGCCTGCTTCGTCGACTCGTTCAGTTTCTCCTGGTTCCCCTCCAGCCGCTTCAGCTCGTCGCGCAACTGGGCGATGTGATCGCGCAACTCCTCGAGTTCGCGAGCCGTCAAGCCAGTGTTCTGGCGCAGCATCTGGCGTTCGAGATCCCCGAGCGCTTCGTTGAGGTTGTTGCGCATTTGCCCCCGAGCCTCGGCCAGCGACTGCAAGCGCTGCTGCAACGCCTCCAGTTCCTTTTGCACGCGGTCGCTCAGCTGCTGCATCGCCTTCAGGTCGGGCGCCGGCTGCTTCGCATCGGCACCTTTCGTCATCTGCGATTGCAGGTTTTTCATGCCGCCGACGCCCAGCTTCTGGAAAAGCTGCTGGAGCGCCTGCATCTGCTGCGTTAGCTGCTGCGGCATCATCTTCAGGCCGCTCATCTGCTCGGCGGACTTCGCCAATTCGCTGGACACCTGCTCGCCCATCTGCACGTTTTGCTGTTCCTGCTGGGCCAGCTGTCCGAGGTCCTTCTGCAACTCCTGCAACATCTTCGTGGCCTCGGGATCGAGTTTCAGCGGTGTCTCGGTCGGCGCCGGCTTCGGCGGGGCGCCCTTGGGCGCCGCTTCGGGTGCCGGCTGGATCTCCGCCTGCGCCGTCTTGATCTTCTCCGCGAGCAGGGCATACTTTGCGTTCAGCTTCTCGACCGCCGCGTGGACCTTCGCCTGCTGGGCGAGGAGCTGGGTCAGCTTCTCGCGGAAGGGGTCCTGCGTCTTCTCGAAGGCGGCGAGCTGCTCATCGGCGGCGCTCGGATCGACGGCAATACGGATCGTGAAATCTTGCGTCCGCGCCACCTGGCCCTTGCGGTCGCGAGCCTCGACGCGATAGCGCAGACTGTCGCCCGTCTGCATCTTCAACTCCGCCAGGTCGAGCGTCGCGGCCAGGTTGTCGCTGCGCACCGGCTTGTCGTAACGTTTGAGCGGCTGACTTTTCCACTCCCAGTCCGCGCCGCGCTGCATCACCAGTGAAACCTCGGCCAGGCCGAAATCGTCGAAGGCCGACAGGACCAGCGGCACCTTGCCCGGCGTACTCAGCACCAGGTCGGCGCCGGGTCGCTCCAGCACGATTTGTGGCGGATTGTCGGGAATGGCGACGTACTTCGCCTCCTTCATCGTCTTGTTGGCGTAACCGAGTTCGTTGCGCAGCTCGACTCGGTAAAGGCCGGTGCCGTGCAGTGGGAAGCGGCCGGCCCATTCGTTCTCATCTGCGGCTTGCAGCGGATAGCTTTCTCGGACGCCGAGGACCGGCGGCAGGACGCCCGCGCGCGACCAGTAGCACTGTCCACCCTGCACCTTGAAACTCATGCCGCGCAGGCCCTTGCCATGCAGACCGACCTGTTCTGCCGGTACTTCCAGACGCACCCATTGACCCACCTGCGGCAGTGGGCCGACCTGGCGGTGTCCCGGCGTGCCGGCCTTGCCGATCGAGACCTTATCGCTGCCCCAGATGGCTCGATGTTCCCAGTTCGTGCCGTCGTGCCACTCGACGACGAGCGCCTCGGGTTTCTGCTCCGGCGGTAGGTAGACCCAGACGAAGAGGTTGTCGCCAGGCTGCACCGCGAACGCCTCGGCGGCACCCTGGAACCAGTGGCCGTGCAGACCAAGGGCCGGCGGTTCGGTGTGCGCCGGCCGCTGGTGCTTCTGGCTGTCCCACGTCCAGGTCCCGTCGGGAACGGCGCCCGGCGGCGTTTGGTCCTCGAACCAGGCACGCTCCGGCCGGTCCTTCACATCGGGCCCAGGCTGGCGGAACTCCAGCAGTTGAATGTCGCCCGCGCTCACCTGGCCTTCGGACTTGACGACGACCTCGACCTGGCTCCCCTCCGGTCCGGTCACCTCGAGCGTCATCGGCGCTCCGACGCGCGGCTCGATGCCCATGTAGTCGGGATAGTGCAGGACCGTGTGATAGCCGACGAGGTTCGGCCGTTCGATCATCGTCACCTGGTACTGCTTGCTCCAGGTGCCGCCGCCGTGGACGCGATAGCGGAAGGCATTCTCGAAGCCCGGCGCGATGTTGGCGCTGCCGAGCGTAAACGCCCAGGTATGCGGGTCCAGTTTCTGCCGTTCCAGGTCGTAGCGCAGGTGTTCTCCGGAGGCGGAGCTGCGCAGTTCCAGCCACAACTTTTCCGGTTCGCCCTGTTCGACCCGCACCGCGAAGGGTACGTCCTCGCCGCGCAGCACCTTGGTATCGCCGGGAGCCACGGTATAAACAACGCCGGAGAGCGGCGGGATGTCGGCGAAGGGATCGAAGATGCGGGCCATGGCGACGGCCAGCCGATCCGAGAAGAGCAGCCAGGCGAGGCAAAAGCCGGCGAGGGTGACCGCGGTAAACACGCCGGCACGGCGCAGGCTGAGGAAATCGACGACGCTGCGGACGTGGAAGGCGCGGATGCGCTCCAGGGCCTCCTGCACGAGCCGCCGGTGAAAGGCCGGCGACAACACGCGCTTCTGCTCGTTGGCGTCGAGGTCGAGGCAACTGACGAGGCGGTTATGGATGCCGGGAATGTGCGCCTCGATGCGGCGCGCCACGTGGACGGGCGCCAGCCGGCGGAGCAATGGCCGGACAACGCCGATGAGGAGGACCCACAAAGCCGGCACGACGATGACGACGAGGCCGATAAGACGCAGAATCCAGCCCGGGATGGCAAGGTAGGGCAGGACGCTGCGCTCCGGCGTCAGACCGATCTCCGGCGCGATCGGCATGAAGACGTCGGCCAGGCTGACCGCGGCGAGCGTGCCGAGGAGCAAGCCGAGACTCAGGCCGAATCCCGTGAGGACCCAGCTGGAACGAAGCAGCAGCCGAGTCCGGCGAATCAGGCGATGGATTGGCCGGGTATCGGGTACTGCACGCGGGGACACGTCCTGTGGCATGTCTCAAATCTCCCACAAGTAGCCTACGTCATTGCAGGGCAAACGGGGCGGCGGGGGCAGCACGGCGGGCACAGGGAGGGAAACCCGGGGGGAGGAGGGTTGGACTCCGAGGTCTGCTCCTAGGATTGGAATTCATTTTGTCGCCGTTGTCAATCATCAAGTCGATTATCCTTCACGATGCGGGCTAGTGTTCGATCTTCCCCGCCCCTGTCATGCGCCCGACCCAGGCGCCCGGGCTAACCTGCTCCAGGCGTTCGCCCGCGCTCGGTCCTTCCTCCTGGCCCGTTCTCCCCCCACGTAGCGTGGCCAGCAGGAACTCCACCGTGATGACGAGGAACACCAGCCAGATGAGCGGTCGATAGACCTCGCGCTCGTCGCCGATGGTGCCGTGCTCCTGCTGCGCCTGCGCCGAGGCGTCGAGCAGCGTCACGTCGGCCGACGGCAGCAGGTCCTGGAACTGTTTCTCGTTCAGCGTGGCGAAGTCCGACTCCTCCGGAGCGAGGTTGACCGCAAACGCCAGGGTCGCGCCCTTCGCCTGGCCGCCGCTGCCGCCGCGCACGTCCACTGTGTAATAGCCGCGCTCCGTTGTCC
>JRHI01000736.1_pt1 | contig 33289 bp, 19 predicted proteins | sample 215371 | NCBI WGS metagenome assembly JRHI01 (sample SAMN02929681, study PRJNA255918) | sediment metagenome | biome: cave system; feature: Ice Cave; material: Sediment; isolation source: sediment from deep within a dark volcanic ice cave with no known source of... ...
TCACGCGGCTCTCTGTCGTGCAAAGCTGTTCATGGCCTCACCCGCTCCTCCCACGGGAGAATTAGTAGCGGCGATGGTCGGTTTTTTCCTATGATAGGGGATGCAAACTGGTTCTGCTGATCGCTAACGGCTGAATGCTGAGAGTGATATGTTCGTCGATCGTGTGGAGATTTTCGTCAGGGGCGGCGATGGCGGCGCGGGCTGCTGCAGTTTTCGTCGGGAAAAGTACGTGCCGCGCGGCGGGCCTGACGGCGGCGACGGCGGCGATGGCGGTTCGGTCATCATCCGCGCTATCGCCGGTACCGACAGCCTCGCCGAGATCGCCAACCGCAAGCATTGGCGCGCCGAGAGAGGCGGCAACGGAGGTTCGGCGAACTGCCATGGCTCCAAGGCCGAGGACCTCGTCATTCGGGTACCGCCGGGCACGATGATCTACGACCGCGACCGGGGCAACGTCCTGCGCGACCTGACCTCGCCCGGCCACGAAGTGAACGTGGCCCATGGCGGCCGGGGCGGCCGGGGCAATAAGTCCTACGCCACGTCCACCAACCGCGCTCCACGCCAGACCCAGTCCGGCGGGGACGGCGAGGAACGCTGGCTTGTGCTCGAACTGAAAGTCATCGCCGACGCCGGCCTCATTGGCTTGCCCAACGCGGGCAAATCGACTCTGCTGAGTCGGCTGACGCAGGCCCATCCCGAAATCGCCGACTATCCCTTCACGACCAAGTATCCAAACCTCGGCCTGGTCCTGATCGGCGGCGAACGCGCTTTCGTCCTGGCCGACCTGCCCGGCCTCATTGAGGGAGCGCACGACGGCGTCGGCCTGGGTCACGAATTCCTGCGCCACGTCGAGCGCACCCGCGTCCTCGTTCACCTGGTCGAGCCGTTGCCAGCCAACGGCGGCGACCCGCTGCACAACTACCACGTGGTACGGCGCGAACTGGACCTGCATAGCCCCGCCCTGGCCGCCAAGCCGGAAATCGTCGTCGTGAGCAAAGCCGAGCTGACCGGCAATGCGGACGTGCGGCAGCGGTTGGAGCAGGAACTCGGCCGGCCGGTGCTGGCCATCTCGGCGGTAACCGGGCAGGGCCTGGCCCATCTGGTCGGCGCCATCGTCGAGGAACTGGGCCGCGTGCGTTTGCGGGAACTGGCGGCCGTCGCCGCGGTAGCTGAGGCCCGGTCATGAGCGTACACGACCTTGTCGTGGACGTCGGCAACACCCGCGTCAAGTGGGGCCGCTGTAGCGAGCAGGGTATCAGCGACAGTGTCGCGCTGCCGGCGGACGCGCCGGAAGAGTGGCAGCGACAACTCGAGCGCTGGGACCTGCGCGGGCAGTTGCACTGGGTCCTTGCGGGTGTCCATCCCCACCGGCGCGACACCCTCGCGGGCTGGGCCCGGCAGCGTGGCGATACAGTGACGGTACTCGACGACTGGCAGCGACTGCCGCTACGGCTGCTGGTCGATCATCCCCAGCGTGTCGGCATCGACCGGCTGCTCGACGCCGTGGCGGCTAACAGCCGGCGCAGGCCGGGAACTCCTGCCGCCGTCATTGATGCCGGCTCCGCGATCACGGTGGACTGGCTGGACGTGGACGGCGCCTTCACCGGCGGCGCGATTCTGCCGGGCCTGCGTCTCATGGCCCGCGCCTTGCACGAGCACACCGCTCTGCTGCCTTTGGTGGAGGTACCGGTCGCGCCGCCCCCGCTGCCGGGTGCGTCCACGCCGACAGCCATCACCGCCGGTATCTACTGGGCCGCGGCCGGAGGCGTCCTGGCCCTCATCCGGCAACTGGCGGCACAAACGAGCGTCCGGCCAGACGTTTTTCTCACCGGTGGCGATGCACCCGCGTTGCATCCGGCCCTCAGCGCCGACGTACACCTCTGGCCGGCGATGACGCTTGAGGGGATTCGCTTGACGATATGAACACTGAGAACGCGCCCACCAACGTTGCCTGTCTGACGCCGCCCGGTATCGGGGCCATCGCCAGCATAGTCTTGCACGGCGCGCGGGCGTGGGAAATCGTCCGCGCGCTTTTCCAAACGCTGTCGCCGCGGGCATTGCCTGCGGAGCCCCAGAGTGGACATCTCTGGCTTGGTCGCATCGGCGGGGCCGTGAGCGATCAGGTGGTGGTTACCACGACGCAGCGCGACCACAGAGCCGGACCGTGGGTCGAGGTCCATTGCCATGGCGGCGGTGAAGTGGTGCGGCTACTGCTGGAGGAGTTCACTGCGCGAGGGGCCAGGGCCTGTAGCTGGCAGGCACTCGAACACGCCGCCGCCGCCGATCCACTCCAGGCGCTCGCCGCCGCGGCCCTGGCCGAGGCGCGGACACCGCGCACCGCAGCCATTCTGCTCGACCAGTACCACGGGGCGCTGCGGCAGGCGCTGGACGCCATCCTCGCCGCCCGGGGACGTGGCGAGAAAGAAGAGGCTGACCGCCTGCAAATGGAACTGGACCGCTGGGCGCAGCTGGGGCGTCGCCTGACGAATCCTTGGCGCGTGACCATCGCCGGCGCGCCGAACGCCGGCAAGAGCAGCCTTCTGAACGCACTGGCTGGGTACCAGCGCAGCATCGTCGCTGCCACACCGGGCACGACGCGGGACGTCGTCACCCTGGCAATCGCCCTGGATGGGTGGCCAGTGGAGTTGGCCGACACAGCGGGGCAGCGAGCGGACGCCGGCGTTCTCGAGGAAAAGGGCATTTACGAGGCGCGGCGTGCCATGAGCGCGGCGGATCTTTGTCTCTGGGTGGTGGACGCCTCGGCGCCACCGGTCTGGCCCGAGAATGCGGACGAGCGGCTGCGGCTTGTCGTCAACAAGATCGACCTGGCGCCGGCCTGGGACCTCGACCAGGCGGTTGGGGCAGTGCGGATTTCGGCACATACTGGAGCGGGTATGAATGAATTGTGCCAGGCGCTGAGCCGCTGGCTCGTGCCCGAGCCGCCGCCGCCCGGCGCAGCAGTGCCGTTCACGGCATAATTCGTTCGCAGACCCTGCTGTCATGGCCTGGGGCGCCGACGACCGGTTCGTTTTCCTTTCGTTTGTGGTGCTCGCCCCTGCGCTCGTCAAAAAAAATCCTTGACATCCCTCTCGCGCCTTTCTACGCTAGGATTTCAGACAATCCGTCTTGTGTGGGGTCAGTCATGGCGCGGACGCCGCAGAAGAATGTCCCCGATGCCGAACTGGCGGTCTTGCAGGTTCTCTGGGACCGTGGGCCGGCTACTGTACGCGAACTGACGGACGTTCTTTATCCGGAAGGCAAGGCGTCGCAATACGCCACCGTCCAGAAACTGCTCGAGCGGCTCGAAGAGAGGGAGTGCGTCACTCGGGACCGCCGACCCTGGCCGCATGTTTTCCGGGCCGCCGTCGATCGCGAAGAACTGATCGGCCGGCAACTCCGCGCGGTGGCGGAAAAACTCTGCGGTGGCTCCTTGGCCCCGCTGCTAACCCATCTGTTGCGCATCGAACATCTCAGTCCCAAGGAGAGGGAAAACCTGCGCACCTTCATGGATGAACTCGACCAGCAATCTCAGTAATTCGAGGATCCGCGGAACGGACCCGCCGGGGACGCGCTCCCGGACCTCGCCCATGACGACAGCACGACGGCAACCGAGCAGAGGCAGGAACGGGTACCGCGTCAACGGAGGCGGTGCCCGGCACGTTGTAACCTGAGCGGAGACAGCCATGCTGTGCGGGACCACCTCCTCGGCGCAGTGCAGCCCGGGCCGGTTCATCGTACTGGCCCTGAACGGACTACTTCTGTGCGTGCTGACGACCGTGGCTCAGACCGGCACCCGGCAGGCCCCGGCGGCGGACAGCATGGATGAGCCGGTGCTGTTCGAGCAGCGGCCGACCACTCTGCAAGACGGGGGTGGATTGATCTGGTCCCTCGCCCTGTCACCCGACGGCAAAACGCTGGCCGTCGTCACGGGCGGCGACTCGGACCAGCCCGGCAGCCTTTACCTCTGGGACCTGGCCACCGGCATGCTCCGCGCCCGCCTGCGCGAGAATCTGCCGATCCGCTCCGTCGCCTTCTCTTCCGACGGCAAGCTCCTTGCTACTGGCGAGTTCGATAGGACGGCTAAACTGCGCGATCCACTCACCGGGCAGGTGCGGACAGTCCTCAAAGGCCACACCGGCAAGCTCAACGGCGCCGTTTTCACGCCCGACAACAAGTTCCTCGTCACTGCCGGACACGATCAAATACTCAAGATCTGGGAAGTAGCCACCGGCAAGGAACTGGCCACGCTCCACGGCCACACGAAGCGCGTCCTCGACGTGGCAATTTCTCCGGACGGCAAGACGATCGCCTCCGCCAGCGACGATTTCACTGCGCGCTTGTGGGACTTCGCCACGCGCACCGAACGCGCCGTCCTCAAGGGGCACCAGAACGGCGTCGAACATGTCGCCTTTTCAGCGGACGGCAAGCTCGTGGCTACGGCCGGCTGGGACGCCATCATCAAGGTCTGGGACGTTGCCACGGGCGGCGGCAAGATGACCTTGCCCCACAATGGCTTCGTGGACAGCGTCGCCTTCTCGCCGGACGGCAAGACCCTGGCCTCAAGCAGCCACGACCGCACCGTTCGCCTGTGGGACGTGGGTGGCGGCGTACAGTCGTCCAGCGTCCAGGTCCATACCAACAATATCCCCGGCCTCGTCTGGTCTCATGACGGCAAGGTACTCTACTCGGGCAGCTGGGACCGCACCGTCAAGAAGCACGAGGTTGCAGACCGGACGCTCAAGTCCGCCGTGGATCTGCCGGTCTTCGGGCCGCGGGAGACGAACAGTTCGCCGGTGCTGGCCGTCGTCGTTTCACCAGACGGCAAGACGGCGGCCGTGACGACCGAGGACAAGGTGGTCCGCTTGCAGGATGTGGCCACCGGCGAGGTGCGGACCATGCTCGAAGGACACGGCGACGTCGTGGCCGGTGTTGCCTTCAGTCCCGATGGCAAAACTGTCGCCACCGCTAGTTACGACCGCACGGTCAAGCTATGGGACGTCGCCACTGGTAAGGACTGGCGTACGCTAACGGGCCACGGCAACTGGGTCTTCGCCGTCGCCTTTAGCCCGGACGGCAAGACTCTGGCCTCAGGCAGCTACGACCGCACGATCCGGCTTTGGGACGTTGGCACCGGCCAAGCGCAGGCCAGGCTCCAGGGCCACGCCGCCGCTGTCCGTTCGCTGTCCTTTAGCCCGGACGGCAAGACGCTGGCCTCGGGCAGCAGCGATCGCACGGTGCGGCTGTGGGACCTGGCTGGGCGCACTGAGCGGAGCCGACTCAAGGGACACACCGAGGCGGTCCGCGCGATCGTTTTCAGTCCCGATGGCCAGACGTTGGCCTCTGCCAGCGAGGACAAAACGATCAAGGTATGGGACATGGTCCGCGCCAAGGAGATCACGACGCTGCACGGTCATACCGATATGGTGCTGGCCCTGGCATTCTCCCCGGGCGGTAAGACGCTGGCCAGCGGCAGCCTTGATCTGACAGCCCGCACCTGGGACCCGTTCACCGGCGTGCCGCGCACCGTCCTCGGGGGTCATGGCGACGCGGTGACGGCCGTCGCGTTCACGGCAGGCGCTCGCCAGCTCATCACCGGCAGTTCCGACCGGATGGTACGGTTATGGCCCGGCGTGGCACCGCCAACGGTCCAGGCCAGGGCCGACCGCCGCCGCGACATGGAACAACGAGCCCGCGCGGTTAAGGCGTTTCAGGTAAACGGGCAGCAACGGCAGCCGCTCGACCAGTCGCCGGAGCCATTACTGCGCTATACCGATCCGGCTTCTCCGTATCAGGAACAGACGCTCTGGGCCTGGGGCAGCAAGGGCCGGCCGGCCGCACTCATGGCCATCGAGTATCGCCAGCCCAACGCCGGGCCGAGCAGGCCACTGCCCCCTGGGGTAGTCGGGTCTATGCCCCAAGTTGCCACGATGTCGGGGGATGCCGTCTGGTCCTATGAGCTGGTATCTCTTTCGTCCGGTCTCGTACTCGCGGAAGGAAGCGAAAGCTGGGCATGGTCGCCGCAGAAACCGGGCATAACGCTGCATCCCCTGGCCGAGGCGCCGGCTCCCGGTGCCTCCGCGATGGAACGGCTGGCGCAAATGGACCAGCTGGCCCAACGTTTCAGCGCATCGGAGAATTACGGCGGTCCGGTGCCGGATGGCGTGGAGCCGCCGCCAGCCACGGATCTGCGTCTTAACCCGAGGGCGCTCGCCCGCTATGCCGATCCGGATTCCGGGTTACTCGACGGCGGCCTCTTCGTCTTTTCCTATGGCACGAACCCCGAAATTGTGCTGCTCCTCGAGTGCCGCCGCGAAGGGGCGGCCGCACCGACCTGGTACTACGGTCTGGCACGGCTGTCGACGGCCGAGTTGAGCGTTCGCCTGGGAGACCACGAGGTGTGGCAGCAGCCTGCCGCCACGCTTGCGCGACCACAGGACTCCTACTGGAACCACGCAGTTCCGGTTCAGCCGCCGCTAGACATGGCCACCCTCAGCCTGCACAGTCATACCGGCCAGGTCTGGTTCGCCAACTACGCGCCCGACGGCACTACTCTGGTGACCGGCGGGGACGACAAGACGGTGCGCCTGTGGCGCGACACCAACAACCTTGGCCGTCCCGCTTTCCTCGCCCGAGTTCCCAGCGCCATTAGCGTTGCCTACTCGCCCAATGGCAAGACGCTTGCTTCCGCCCACTTCGATCGGCTCGTGCGCCTGTGGGACACCGCCACCGGCAAGCAGACCGGCACACTCCAGGGACACAAGCAGCCGGTCCGCGCCGTTGTGTTTTCGCCGGACGGTAAACTCATCGCCACCGCCGGCGGCGAGTGGCTGAATATGCAGCAGCCGAGCGAGGTGAAATTGTGGGACAGCGATACAGGCAAGGAGATCGCGGCGCTGACCGGGCACCAGGGGATGGTCTTCACCCTCGCCTTCAGTCCGGACGGCAAGACGCTGGCCACCGCCAGCGCCGACCAGACCGTGAAACTCTGGGACGTGGCCACGCGCACCGCGCGGGCCACGCTGACGGGACACCAGAAACAGGTTCGCTGTGTCGCTTTCTCGCCCGACGGCAAACTCGTCGCCACGGGCGGCTGGGACCAGGTGGTCAAGCTCTGGGATCAGGCGACTGCGAAGGAGTTGGCAACCCTGCGGACAAAAGTGCAAGGGGTCAATGCCGTCGCGTTCGCTCCTGATGGCAAGACGTTGGCCGACGGCGGCAGTGAGTCTCCGAGCAAGCCAGGGGGGTTAATCGAGCTGTGGGACGTGGCGACGCGGCAAGCGAAAAGCGTCCTGCCCGGCCACCGCGGCAACATCGTCAGCCTCGCCTTCAGCCCCGACGGCAAAACGGTGCTTTCGGCCGGCGGCATTTATAGGCAGTTCGCCGAGGCAAAGGTGCGCGACCTGGCGACCGAGCAGGCGCTGGCAACGTTCGATTATCCAAAGACGTTCGTCGAATCAATGGCCATGTCGCCAGACGGTAAGAGCTGGGCGTTCGGCATGAGCCGGGCCAACCAAGCCGGCGAAGTGCAAACTCGTGCGCTGGAACCGCTGCGCCAGGCGATCGTGCTCCACGGACACATGGGCGTCGTCACCTGCGCGGCGTTCACTGCCGACAGCAAAACACTCGCCACCGGCAGCACCGATCAAGGCATCAAATTGTGGGACGTGCTTGCCGGCAAGGAGATTGCCACATTGAACGGACACACGGGCCAGATCCGAGCGCTGCAATTCACGGCAGATGGCAAGACGCTCGTTTCGGCGAGCACCGATAAGACGATCAAGCTCTGGGATGTCGCCAGGCGTGCGGTCCGGACCACTCTTGCCGGGCACGCCGATCAGGTCGATGGCGTGGCGTTGTCGCCGGACGAAAAGACGCTGGCGACGGTGAGTCACAATCGGACGCTGCGACTGTGGGACCTGGCGGCGGGCAAGGAGCGTTTCGTCGCCCGCGGGCACCAGGACGTTATATGGAACGTGGCCTTTGCACCGAACGGCAAGACGGTAGCCACGGCCAGCGGTGACGGCACGGTGCGAATGTGGGACGCGGCCACCGGGCAGCAGCGCGGCGTCCTGCCGCATCCACAGCCGGCCCACGTGCGCGGCCTGGCGTTTGCCCCGGACGGCCAGACGCTGGCCACGGGCAGCCTCGATGGCAGCGTGCGCTTGTGGGACACCACTGCTCTGGCCCAACGGGCATTGTTGGAAGGACACAAGGCCCTCGTCTTCACGGTCCGCTTCGCGCCCGATGGCAAGACGCTGGCGAGCGCGAGCAAGGACGAGACGGTGAAATTGTGGGACCTGTCGTCCTTGCCTCCTCCGAACGCCATGGCTCGGACGGCCCCAGCGGCGGCGAACTAGCCCGCAATGCCGGCGAGAGACAAAGACATCCTCGTCGGCGCTTCGTGCTGGCCTTGTGAAGCGCAGCACCCGATCAAGGAGCAACTCCGTGACCGCGCTCCTCCAAGTCGGCCTGACCAATGCTCTCGTGGCGGCGTTGCTGGCGTTGCTGGCGACCGGTGTTAGCCGGTTCTGTCGCCGGCCCGCGCTCAGCCATAGCCTGTGGGTTCTGGTGCTCATCAAACTGGTTACGCCGCCGCTGTTGAGCATCCCCGTACCCTGGCCTGCCGCGGAAGCTCCGACTACCGTGGCGATGGCCCCGCGACCGCGAACGCCGCGTCCGCACAAAACCACGACACCCGTCGTCACGGCGGTACAGCCGAAGCAATTCCGCCGGCTGGCCGATCCCAACGACCTCGACCGCTTGATCCTCGAGCAGCTGCCTGTGCCGGAGCCGCCTACAGGCACAGTGTCGGCCCCCGTTGCGTACGTCGAGATCGAAGCCAACGACGAGGAGGGAGCACCCGAAATCACTGCCACGGCACCCGCAGCTGTTCCGCCGCGTTCATACCTAATGACACGCGACTTCTGGGTACCTGCCCTCTTCACGGTCTGGGTGGGAGGCGCGGTGGTCTGGTTCGTGGTTGTTGGCCGGCGCATCCGACGCTTCCACCGGTTGCTCCGTCACACGGTTCCGGCTCCGCAAACTTTGCGGGAACAGGCGGCTCTCCTGGCGCGGCAACTCCGCCTGCGCACCTGTCCCGGCATCTGGCTGTTGCCTGGTTCGCTTCCGCCCATGGTGTGGGCGCTCGGCAAGCCGCGGCTCTTCTTCCCGTCCGGACTCCTCGACCGCCTCAATGACCAGCAGCGCGCCACGCTTCTGGCCCATGAGCTCGCCCACCTGTGCCGGCGCGACCACTGGGTGCGCTGGCTCGAGCTGGTCTGCCTCGGTCTATTCTGGTGGTACCCGCTGCTGTGGTGGGCGCGCCGTCAACTGCACCTCGCGGAGGAAGAATGCTGCGACGCCTGGGTGGTCCAGGACCTGCGCGGCAGCGCTCGCGCCTACGCTCAGGCACTACTGGCCACCGTCGATTTCCTCTCCGAGGTACGGCCGGCGTTGCCGCCAACGGCCAGTGGGCTCGGCCAGTTGCAGTATCTCAAACAACGCCTGCGCATGATCGTCCGCGGTAATACGCCCAAGACCCTCTCCTGGACGGGGCGCCTGGCGGTGCTCGCCCTCGCGGTCTTGTTGTTACCGTTGGCCGTGCATTCGATGCCCCGTGGGCGGGGTCAGGAGTCAGCTGTCACCGGTCAGGCAGAGAAACAAGGGGCGGAGGCGCCCGGGGAACAGGCGGTGCCGGAGGAGCGCGAGGAAGAAGCGCTGCAATTCGAGCAGCAGCCAATACTCCTCCAGCGCAATACTGGGGAGATCTGGGCTGTCGCCTATTCGCCCGATGGCAAGACGCTCGCCACGGCAAGTGGTCTGTGGGACAAGCCTGGCCAGCTAACATTGTGGGATCTGGCGAGCGGCAAGGTACGCGCCACCGCCCTAGAACCGCTCGGCATCCGCGCGCTGGCTTTCTCGCCGGACGGCCGGCTCCTGGCGACGGCCGACTATATGGACAGGACGGCAAAGCTTCGCAACGCCTCAACCGGTCAGGTGCAGTTCATCCTGAGAGGTCACGACGACGGCGTCAACTTCGTGGCGTTCTCACCCGATGGCCGCACTCTGGCCACCGCGGGCCTCGACAAGACGATCAAACTCTGGGACGCCGTGACCGGCAAGGAAAAGGCCACGCTCAGCGGACACGAGCAGGGCGTCTACTGCATCGCGTGGGGACCGGATGGGCAAACACTCGTCTCGGGCAGCGGTGATGGCACCGGCCGGCTGTGGAACGCGACCACCGGCAAGGAAAAGGCCGTCCTCAAGGGACACCGGAGCGCCGTTGAGGCGGTTGCGTTCGCGCCCGACGGCAGGTTCGTCGCCACCGGCAGCTGGGACAGGACGATCAAGCTTTGGGACGCTGCTAGCGGGGGAGAATTGGCGACTTTGCCGGCGCAGACCTGGGAAGTGCTGTCATTGGCCTTCTCGCCAGACAGTAAGCTCCTCGCTTCGGGCAACGGCCGCTGGGGCAATTCCAACGGCGGCGACGCGGTTGAACTCGTCGGCGCCAGCCTTGTCGCCAGGCCAAGAGCAACCGTCCCGAGTAATGGCGGCGAGGTCAAACTGTGGGACGTCGCTGCGCGCAAGGAAGCCGCCACGCTGGCGGGGCACACGAATCGCGTCTTCGGCCTGGCCTTCGCGCCGGACGGCAAGACGCTCGCCTCGGCCAGCTGGGACAGGAGCGTCCGCCTGTGGGACGTAGCTGCACGCAAGGAACGAGCTGCCCTGCTGGACCCGGAGCAGCGTCCGGATGCCGCCTCCCCCGTTCTTGCCATCGCTTACTCCCCTGTGGGCGGCCGCCTTGCGACGGCTGGCGAGGACAAGTTCGTCAAGGTGTTCGACGTTGAAACCGGCGTGGTTCTGGTCGGGGTTGAAGGGCACGACGACGCCGTCGTGGGCGTTGCATTCTCTCCCAACGGCAAACTGCTCGCCACGGCCAGCTACGACCGCACCGCTCGGATATGGGACGCAGTCACCGGCAAGGAATGCTTAACGCTGAAAGGACATACGAACTGGGTCTTTGGTGTCGCTTTTTCGCCGGACGGTAAGACTCTCGCTACCGCCGGCTACGACAAGAAGATCTTGCTCTGGGACGTGGCCACCGGCCAGGAACGGGCCACGCTCCAGGGACACAAGGGCACCGTCCGCGCCGTCGCGTTTTCACCGGACAGCAAGACACTCGCCTCCGGCAGCGGCGACGCGACGATCAAGCTCTGGGACATGGCCACGCTCAAGGAAACGAAGACTTTGAAGGGGCACAAAGGCGCTATCCGTGCCGTGGCCTACAGTCCCGACGGCAAAACGCTCGCCTCGGCGAGTGAAGATCGAATGGTCATCCTGTGGCACCCGGACACAGGCCAGGAACGCTTGCAGATGCAGGCACATGGCGACATGGTGCTCGGATTGGCGTGGTCGCCCGGCGGCAGGACTCTGGTGACGACGAGCTTCGACAATACCGTGCGGGTCTGGGACCCGGCGACGGGCCAGCCGCGCGGCAATCCTCTGACCGGCCACGCCGATGTGGTGACCTGCGTGGCCATCGCGCCCAACGGCCGCCAGCTGGCCACGGGCAGCCTGGATAAAACGGTGCGTCTCTGGCCGGCCGCCATCCCGCGCGGCACGACGCGTGCCACCATCAGCACGCACAAGGGGCCGGTTCGCTTCGCCGTCTATTCGCCCTCTGGCAGGAAACTGGTCACCGGCGGCGACGACAGGATCGTTCACGTCTGGGATACCGGCGCCTGGCCGGTACCGCTGGCCATGCACGAGCGGACTACCGCGGTCTTCGGTTTGTCGTATGAGCCCAGCGGCAAGGTGCTGGCCACCGCTTGTGACGACAGTACGGTCAAGCTATGGGACGTCGCCACCCGCCGCTTGCTGCGGACGCTTTCCGGTCACACCGCGCGTGTCTGGTCGGTGGCGTATTCACGCGACGGCAGGTTGCTCGCTTCTGGTAGCGGCGAATGGGACGACACGACCAGGGGCGAGGTCAAGCTGTGGGACCCGGCCACGGGAAAGGAACTTGCCACGCTGGCAGGGCACACGGACCTCGTCTTCTGTGTCGCTTTCAGCCCCGATGGCAAGCTGCTGGCCACGGCCAGCCGCGATGGCACCGTGCGTTTGTGGGACGTGGCCACGCGGCGGGCGCGCCATAACCTGGCGGGCCACAAGGGCGCGGTCCGCTTCCTGGAGTTCTCTCCCGACGGCAGGGCACTGGCGACGGGCAGCTTCGATGGCGCGATCAAGTTGTGGAACCCGGTCACCGGCAAGGAGTTACGCTCCTTCCAGACCGGTTCAGGAGGCCTCAATTGCGTGGCCTGGTCGCCCGACGGCCAGACGTTGGCCGCCACGTGGCAGCCGGCGCCGGAAGGGGCGCCGGGTGAAGTCAAGCTGTGGAACGTGAGTACCGGGAAAGTGCGCGCCACGCTCAAGGGACACCGCCAGAGAGTGCTGTGTGTGGCCTTTTCGACCGATGGCCGGACGCTGGCAAGCGGAGGCGGCAACTTTGGCGAGTTCGGCGAAATCCTCCTGTGGGACGTCGGCTCTGGCCGGCAGCTTTCGTCGCTCGACGGCCTCGCGCAATGGGTCGAATGTCTGGCCTTTGCTCCCGATGGCCGTACCCTTGTCAGCGGCGGCGGCATCAAGGACTCCGAGGGTGAATTGCGCCTGTGGGAGGTTAGCCGCCCTGCGGAACCGCTCCTTCTTCGCGGACATGACGGACCCGTTCGTTGTGCCGCTTTCAGCCGTGATGGTAAACTGCTCATCACCGGTTCACGGGACAAGACGTTGCGGATCTGGGACGTAGTCACGGGTCAGCCACTCGGCCCGCTGGAGGAGCACAAGGAGGACGTCTGCCAGGTGGCGTTCTCGCCGGACGGCAAGACACTGGCCAGCTGTAGCGACGATAAGACGGTCGAACTGTGGCAGGTGCCCCCGCGCGGAGCGCCGTGGCGGAAACCCCTGAGGCTGACCGGACACAGCCGCGCCGTAACCGACCTGGTGTTTTCGCGCGACGGTAAGTCGCTGGTGACTTGCAGCGGTGATGAGCAGACTCGCGGCGCGAGGAGCGAGATCAAGCTCTGGGACGTGGCGACCGGCAAGGAATTGCGGACGCTGCAAACCTTCCAGGCGCCCGTGCGCTGCCTCGCCGTTTCGCCGGACGGGAAGCTGTTGGCAGGAGCGGTCGGCGGACACGGCGTCATGGTGTGGAACCTGTCCACGTTCCAGGAACTGAAGACGCTGCCGCGGACACCCGGTGTGCGAGCCCTGGCTTTCTCGGTGGATGGCCGCACGCTGGCTGCGGGAGGTGAGGGTAGAGTAATCCGATTGTGGAGCACGACGACCTGGCAGGAGCGCGGGGTGTTGCAGGGACACGGCGATGGGATACTCTCGGTGATGTTTGCGCCGAACGGGCGGACGCTTGCCAGTGCCAGCGGAGATGGCACCGCGAAATTGTGGGAATTGCCCACGGCGTCCAGCGCTGTGGTGGTGAAGCAACGCAAGTGAGCTGTTTGCGGTTCAGCGAGTCTAACGCTGGCTCGCAAGCGGGTTGGATCTGGGGGATCGACGAGATGAATCGCAATTATTCATGGATTCTCGCACTCGGCGTGCTGCTGGCCTCTCTGCCGGGGGCCTGGGCCGGGCCGCCGCAACCCGACGATGCGCAACAACTGGCCACGCGCATCGACGGCTACCTGGCGGCACGCTGGCAGGCCGATCAAATCCGGCCAGCACTCCCGGCCGACGACGCCGCCTTCCTGCGGCGCGTCTACCTGGACATTACCGGCAAGATCCCGCCGGCCAGTGAGGTGCGCCGCTTCCTCAAGGATCCCGCGCCCGACAAGCGCCGCAAGGTCGTCGAGCAACTCCTCGACGGTCCCGGATACGTCACTCACTTCACGAACCTCTGGCGGCATCTGCTGCTTCCCGAGGCCGACAGCAATTTCCAGGTCCGCTTTCTTGCATTTGGCTTCGAGAATTGGCTGCGCAAGCGCCTCACCGACGGCGCCGGCTACGATGCCCTGGTCCGGGAAATCATCACGCAGCCGGTCGTCAACGCCCCGCAACCGTACGTCATCAATACCGGCCAGGACGACGACCCCGTCTCGCCGATCTCCTTCTACCAGGCGAAGGAAGGCAAGCCGGAAAACCTGGCCGCAAGCACGGCCCGCCTCTTCCTCGGCGTCCGCGTCGAGTGCGCCCAGTGTCACGACCACCCCTTCGCCAAGTGGAAACGCGAGCAATTCTGGGGTCAGGCTGCCTTTTTCGCCGGCATCCAGGGCCGCAGCCAGAACGGTTTCGTCGGCCAGATGCGTGAACTGCCCGACCGCCGCGAACTGCCGATCCCCAATACCGATCGCGTCGCCCAGGCGATGTTCCTTGACGGTCGCGAACCGCAATGGAAGTACAAGGTCGGCGCCCGCCAGACGCTCGCCGATTGGATGACCTCCCCGGAGAATCCGTTCTTCGCCCGCGCCGCGGCCAATCGGTTGTGGGCGCACTTCTTCGGCCACGGCATCATCGAGCCGATCGACGATATGAAGGACGAGAACCGGCCCAGCCATCCCGAATTGCTCGATGAACTGGCCCACCAGTTCGCCGCCCACAAGTTCGACTTCAAGTTCCTCATCCGCGCGATCACGGCGACGCAGGCCTACCAGCTGAGCAGTATCCTGACCGACGCCAGCCAGGCAGACCCGCGGCAGTTCGCGCGCATGGCCGTCAAGGGCCTGACCCCCGAGCAGGTCTTCGACAGCTTCGCGCAGGCCACCGGCTACAAGGACCCGACCCCGCTTCGCCAGCGAGCCTTCGCCTTCAACTCGGTGCGCAACGATTTCCTCAACAAGTTCACGCAGCAGGATCAGCTCACCGAGCTCCAGACATCGATCCCGCAGGCCCTGGCGCTGATGAACAGCCGGCTCGTCACCGACGCGACGAACCTGGAAAAGAGCGAGACGCTCGCTGCCATTGTCGAGGCACCGTTCATGGACACGAACGCCCGCATCGAGGCGCTGTTCCTGGCGACGCTCTCACGCAAACCAACACCGGTGGAGGCGTCGAGATTGGTCCATTACGTCGAGAACGGCGGCCCGAAGAAAGCGCCGAAGCGGGCCCTCGGCGACGTATTCTGGGCGCTGCTCAACAGTGCGGAATTTATCCTGAATCATTGATCCACGGCCGGCTTCTTCTCCAGCCGCTCGCGCCCGGGCGGAAAGGACCGCCAAGCCGCGAGCGGCTGGAAGAGATGCCGGGATACACGAAGGAGACTTCTTCCATGCTATCTCGTCATGCTGATCTCCATTTGTCGCGGCGCGACTGGCTTCGCCTGTCCTCGGCCGGCGTCGTTGGCTTCTCGCTCTCCGGCTGGCTCGAGCGCCTGGCCGCCGAGACGGCCACTCATCCGCAGCGGCAGCGGGCCTGTATTCTCTTGTGGATGAACGGTGGTCCCAGTCAGCTCGATACCTTCGACCTGAAGCCGGGACATGCAAACGGCGGCCCCTTCAAGGAAATCGCCACCTCGGTCCCCGGCATCAAGATCGGTGAGCACCTGCCGAAGATCGCCCGCTCCATGGAGCACCTGTCCATCGTGCGCTCCATGAGCACCAAGGAAGGCGATCACGACCGCGCCGCCTTCTTCTTGCGCACGGGCTACCGGCCCGGCGGCCCAATCCAGTATCCGCCGCTCGGCGCGCTGCTCGGCAAGGAACTCGGCACCGACTCCGCCGAGTTACCCAACTTCGTCAGCATTGCTCCCTACCGTTTCACAAACCCGGCGGCGTACGGCTCCGGCTTCCTGGGGCCGCGCTACGCGCCCCTGGTCGTCGGCGACAACAACCTGCAATTCAATCCACAGGCCAACTACGAGCAAGCGCTCAAGGTACAGGACCTGCTGCCACCGCAGGAAGTAGGCAAGGAAGAAGTGAATGCCCGCATCGATCTGTTGCAAGGACTGGAGCAGGACTTCGTGTCCCGGCACGGCAGCATCCCCAGCCAAAGCCACCAGGCGGCCTTCGAGCGAGCCGTTCGGCTGATGCGGACGGTGGCGGCCAAGGCATTCACCATGGAAGAGGAGCCCCCAAAGCTGCGTGACGCCTACGGCCGCAACCTCTTCGGCCAGGGCTGTCTTCTCGCACGCCGGCTGGTTGAGCGTGGGGTGCCGTTCGTCGAAGTCACCCTCGGCAATGTGCCCGGCGTCCCGGAAGGCTGGGACACCCACCAGAACAACTTCGACCAGCTGCCGAAGCTGTGTAAAGTGCTCGACATGGGTTGGGCGACGCTGCTCGAAGACCTGAAGCAGCGCGGCCTGCTCGATTCGACCGTCGTGGTGTGGATGGGCGAGTTCGGTCGCACGCCCCGTATCAATCCGCAGAAAGGCCGCGACCACTTCCCCAACGCCTGGTCCGTCGTCCTGGGCGGCGGCGGCATCAAGGGCGGTCACGTCGTCGGCAAGACCAGTCCCGACGGCATGTCGGTGGCCGAAGGCATGGTTGCTGTGCCCGACCTGCTCGCCACAGTCTGCAAAGCTCTGGACGTCGATCCCCGCAAGCAAAATCCGTCGAACGTCGGCCGGCCGATCCGCATCGCCGACCCGGCGGCCAAGCCGATCGCGGAGGTGCTGGCATGAAACGGTATCATCTCCTCTTGACCGGCGCGTGTCTGCTGCGCCTCGCCTTTGCATGCGAAGCCCAGGTCGTGCCACCTACTGTTCCCGCGAAGACTGCGCCGGCCGCGGCGCCGGTGGCCGGTCCGGTGGTGCCGGCGCCTGAGTCGAAGGACGCCCAGGATCTCGTCTTCTTCGGCGACACGCGACCGCTGCTATTCCGCCTGCACGTCCTCGTCAACGGCAGGCCGTTCCCGAGCGCCTGGGACGACTTCGTGATAAAACTGTTCGACTGGTATGACCTGGACGGGGACGGCGTCCTGACCAAGAAGGAGACGCAACGGATCATGCGCTCCCAGGACCTGGTCAACCTCCTCTCCGGTGCCTTCGACTATTTCAACTATCAGGCAAACTTCGCGCGGCCGGAAGAGATTGACACGAACAAGGACGGTAAGATCACGCGCGAGGAGCTCGGCGCCTACTATCGCAAGGCGGGTACCGGCGCGCTGCAGGCGAGCCTCAATCTTGGCGGCGGCGGTACGTCGGGCAAACTGACGACCACGTTGTTCCGCCTCCTCGACACGAACAAGGACGGCAAACTTTCCCGCGACGAACTGGCCGCCGCGCCCCAGGCGCTCCGCAAGCTCGATGTCGATGACGATGAGATGATTTCCGCAGAAGAACTGCTGCCGGCGCGGAACAACGTCTATTACAGCCTGATCGGTGGCGCCAACATGGCCGGCGGCCTGCCCGACAACGCCGCGTTCATGCTCCTGGTGCCCGGTTCGCCGCTTGCCAAACTGACGCAGCAGTTGCTGAACCGCTACGACAAGGACCAAAAGCAGAAACTGAGCCGAGCGGAGATCGGCCTCGACAAGGAAGCGTTCGACCAACTCGACGCCAATCACGACGGCCAGCTTGACACCACGGAGCTGACGAAGTGGCTCAGCCGGCCGCCGGACCTCGAACTGCTGGCCCAGTTTGGCGCTCCGCCCTCAACCCGCACCACGCCATCGCTCTTTGATCCGTTCGTGGAGCTGAGCAAGTTGTTGTCGAAGAAGGCGCCGGTGGACGTGTTCAATCCCACTGGCCGCAAGATGCCGCTGGCGTCGGCGGCCCGCAGGGAAGGAGAGGGGCTGCTCATGACACTGAGCGACGCTCAGCTTGACCTGCGTCGCGGCAACGGCAATGGCATGAACAACTCCGCTGGCGTCAAGCAGTTTTACCTGCAACAGTTCAAGCAATCCGACACGGACAAGAAAGGCTACCTGGTGAGGAAGCAATTTGATCAGCCGCAACTGCAATTCCTGCGCGGCCTTTTCAACTTGGCTGACCGCGACGGTGACGACAAGTTGTACGAGAAGGAGCTGAGCGGCTTCCTCGACATGCAAGCACTGGGAGCAGGGGCGCACACCTCTCTGCAGATCAGCGACCACGGCCGCGGCCTGTTCGAGCTGCTCGACGCCAACGGCGACGGCCGGCTGAGCGTGCGCGAGCTACGCACGGCGTGGAGCCGGTTATCGGCGTGGGACCGGAACGGCGATGGCTTGCTCGCCGAGACCGAGGTGCCGCGGCAATTCGAGATCACCCTGAGCCAGGGGCAGCTGAATTACCCTTATCGGTCGTTATCGATTGGCGGCTACAATCAGCGGGTGCGCAACCAGCCGGCGCCGAGGGGACCGCTGTGGTTCCGCAAAATGGACCGGAACAACGATGGTGACGTGTCGTTCCGCGAATGGCTAGGCAGTGAGGAGGAATTCCGCCGCCTCGACACCGATGGCGACGGTCTGATCAGTATGGAGGAGGCCGAACGGGCCGAGACGCTGCTGAAGAAGGACAAGACCGTCCAGCGCTGAGCGCGGCGGTCGTTCACCCAGGCGACTTGTCATCTCCCAATCAGAGCCGGGAGCGTGGGCGACGGGTATAACCACCCGGACGCTCACGCTTCCGGCTCTGATTAGCGAGGGGCTGGGCATCTCCAACAATTGCGCCTTTTCCTTTGCTTGCGGGGCAATGGTCCCACACAATGAGCAAGAGACCCCGTCGAGGACGAGCCTGGACGGCCTGTCTGGACCCTGAGGACATTGCGATGCGCACCGCGCGATCTCTGTACATCCTGCTGCTGCTTTCTGGCCTGTTGCTGCCGTCGCCCGTCCGAGCCGGCGGCCTCCTGCCCACCGATTTCCAGCCTGATCCACGTTCCGTCCAGCGCTACGGCTCGGCTTATCGCTATCCGCAGGCCGGCTGGATCGTGTTGCACATCGAAGGGGAGCCGTATGAACGCGGCTACCAGCACGGCCGGCTCCTCGCACCGGAAATCGCCGGTTATGTCCGCTGCTTCGCGGCCTTGCAGAGTCCAACGTCGCCCAGCGACGGCTGGAAGCTTACGCGCTCCCTGGCCGATGCGCTCTTCGTGCGGGGCTACGACAAGGAATACCTCGAAGAGATGAAAGGCATCACGGCTGGGGCCAACGATGCCGGCGCCCGCTTTGACGGCCGGCCACTCGACCTCACCGACATCGTCGCCGTTAACGCTTGGCCGGAAATCGACACGCTGAACTCTGCCCTGATCGCGACGCCGACCGGGCTGGAAGGTTTACGCTTTCCCCAGCCCCAACTCCAGGCCATGCCATCGCCCAAGCCGATGCACTGCTCCGCGTTCGCCGCCACTGGGCCGGCCACCGCCGACGGCAAGATCGTCTTTGGCCACATCACCATGTTCGGCCTCTACCCGTCGAACTTCTTCAACGTTTGGCTCGACCTGAAGCCGGCGCGCGGCCAGGGAAACCGCATCATCATGCAGACTTACCCGGGCGGAATCCAGAGTGGCTTCGACTACTACCTGAACGACGGCGGCCTGCTCGTTTGCGAGACGACCCTGGCGCAAACGCGCTTCGATGGCACGGGCCAGTCCCTGGCCTCACGTATCCGCAAGGCCCTTCAGTACGCCGACACCATCGACCAGGCAGTGGACATTCTCAGCAAGGGGAACAACGGTCTGTATACGAATGAATGGTTGCTCGGCGACATCAAGACCAATGAGGTCGCCATGTTTGAACTGGGTACGCACAAGACTCATCTCTGGCGCAGCAGCAAGAACGAGTGGTTTGGCGGCACCGAGGGCTTTTACTGGGGCTGCAACAATACCAAGGACCTGCAGGTGCGCCTGGAAACGCTTCCCGCCCTCAACGATCGGCCCGCCAACGCCGTCTTCCATCCCTCCGAACGCGACCGGACCTGGCAGCGGCTCTATCAGCGCTGGAAGGGTACGATCAACGCCGATTTCGGCAAGGAAGCGTTCACGACGCCGCCGGTGGCTGCATACCATTCGGTGGACGCCAAGTTCACGACAACTGACATGGCCAAGGACCTGAAATCCTGGGCGCTATTCGGGCCGCCGCTCGGCCGCAGCTGGCAGCCGACGCGCGAGGAACAGCAGAAGTACCCGGAGATTCGGCCGCTCGTGAGCAATCCCTGGACCATCCTCCACGCCGGTGCGCCGGTGCAGAATGCCGCGCGCGGCGCCGTGGCGGTGGACCTGCGCGGCCGCGGCACCGCAGAGACACCGAGCCGCGGCGAACGCACGGACCGGGAGCGGCCGCTGATTCGTGACGCTGCCTGGCGCGGCACCCTCCTGCCCAAGACCGACGGCGACATCTGGCTGACGACGGCCTTCGCCAATTACGAACGGCTGGTCACGGCGGAAAACGTGCAGCGCCACCGGGCAGCGAATAGCCGGCCGACGCCGGAGGAACGCGATCAGGTCGCCGTGCAGCTCTATGCGTATCGTTCGAGTTACCTGGCCGCTGCGCGGAGCGGCGACGTGCCGTTGGCCGAGGTGCGCTCGGACATCGCGCACGATGAATGGTATCGCATGGCGGCGGGCAAGGGTGTGCTGCTCATGGACGAACTGCGGCATCTGGTCGGCGATGCCGCGTTCACCGATGCCATGGACGCTTTTGGTCGGGAGAACGCAGGCAAGGAGGTGACGACGGCCCAGTTCCGAGCCCATGTCGAGAAGACCAGCAAGGTGCCGCAAGGCTTCTTCGATTACTGGCTGAAGCATTCGGGACTGCCAACGCTGCACCTTGGCAAGACGACCGTGACTCCGCTGAAGGGACCGTCGGGCGGCTACAAGGTGGAAGGAGAGATCCGGCGCTCAGCCACTGCAGACGCCGGCCGCTTGCCGACGGGTATGGTTGAAGTAATCGTCGAGACAGCCAGCGGCGAGGTGAGCAGAATGGTCCGGCTGGAAGCGGCCGGTACCCCGTTTGTCGTTGAGACGACATCACTGCCGCAGCGCGTGGTCGTGGACAAGTACGGCGGGGCTGCTCGAGCCAACGGTGGCGTCTTCACGGTTCGCGCCTTCGACGCTGATCGAGACCTGACGCTGATCGTCTACGGCACCTCGGACGAGGCGGCGGCCAACCGCGAGGCGGCCGAGGCGCTACAGCGGGCCATCGTACAGAGCGGCTCCAACTACACCGTGCCGTTCAAGGCGGATCGTGAGGTAACCGACGAGGAATTGCGGACGCACCACCTGCTGCTCATCGGCCGGCCCGAGACGAACCTGATTGTCGAACGTTTTCGGGCGGTGCTGCCGGTGAAGTTCGGCACCCGGTCGTTCGTGGTGCGGCACGATGCTTATGCTCACGCGGATAGTGCCGTACTCGCCGCGGCGGTCAATCCCCTCAATCCACGCTATTCGGTGACAGTGGTTGCCGGCCTGAGTGCGGCGGCCACGCTGCGGGCGGCGCCGGCCCTGGTCCAGCGTGGCGATGTTGGCTCGGAAGTGTTCGTGCTTGCGCAGGGAAGCCGGGGGCGGCGCGTGGTGGTGCCGCCGCCGGAACTGGTACACGAGTTCCAGGAGCGCTGAGCAATCCAGTGCAGTCGTGCCGCGATGCAGAGCGCGGGCTGCGCGCTCCGCATCATGGCACGGCCGTACTGGTCACTGCATCAATAAGGATACGGATACGTCTCGAAATTGGTCGGGCTGGCGTCGTTGGGGCGGAACTCGGAAGTGTCCGACCCGGAGCGAACCGGCGCCTTCTTACTGGTGCTTTTCCTCGGCTTGGCCAGGGGAACGCCGTCCTCGTTCCGCGGCGACTTGCCTGAAAAGGGACAGCAGCCCGAGCGCGGGCAGCCCGGATAGTTGTGGCCATAGTCCGGATCTTCGCGGCAGTCCGGCATGTCCTTCGCACCCGGTTCGCACTCCGCGCCGCTGCCGCTGTCGGTGCAGTGGCCGGCCGTCTCCTTGAACAATGCCCAGAGAGCCTCAAGGCTGGCCGACTCCTGGCCGTACACGTCGTCTTCGATTGCATAACCCATTTTAGCCGGCGCATCGCAGCCTTCGCCGACGTGTTGCATCCTCGCCGGGGCAGTATCGCATTCCTCTACGGCACCTGGTGCGGGCGGGGCCACAGCTGGTTCGTCGGCATCCGGCTGGATGACTATGTGGCCGAGCATGTGGCCGTGCGCAGACTGCTGCACTGCGGCGGCACCGGGTTCAGCGACGGGCGACGTCTCGATCCCTTCTTCCTCCGTCTCGTCTGTCAGGCTTTCCTGAACGCCATGCCAGGTGCGCCCGACGGCGGCCTGCCCCATCTGGTAAATCGGGTTGTATTTCGTTCCCGCGCGGCAGGTCGTGACGACGCACTGGCCGACCATCGAATCTGTATGGCGATTGGCGTAATCGGCAGACACATAGACGCCCGCCGCCAGCAGCAGCGCCAGCAAGGCGCAGCACCACATCACTTTCCGCATGATTTCTCCCCGTTCCGTATGAGGTCGACAGGATCGCCCGTTCCGGCACGCCGACAGGACGAAGGATTTCATCCCGTGCTCCAATGCCGGCGCGCCCCTAGGAAATGTCGCTCGGCTAACGTTCGGCGCGAAGCGGAAATATAGCGAGAGGGATGCCGCTGTGCCAGAGCAGTTGCGGGCACTCTGCTTCGTCCTCAACCGTGCGGTAGTACTGGTCTTGCGCTGGCCTTTCTCGCACGTTCGGCCTCAGAATTGCGTACAATAGAGCAGCCAGGGATGGCCTGGCGCTGGCCTCGATTGCAAATTGGGCAGGACAGCCGAACCTGAATCGGACAATTCTGTCTGAAAAGATACAGTAGTCGTTCTCCGGCACGGTTCCACTGTTGCGGGTCGTGTGGAGGATGCCGTCGGTATGGCCTTTGCGGCGGCTCCTTTTTTACGGGGGCTGTGGTGTGGCTGCTTGACGGCCGTTTGGGGATGGAGGATGATAGCAACAGTGCGCCAACCCAGCCCGAGCCGGCGCCGGAATGGGTTGACACAAACGGGTTTCTCGATCGGCCCAGGAGGTCAGCAACGGCTCCAGTGATTGCCACTCAATCTGCAATCCGCTGCGCGACTCAGACGACCTCCCGGGGTGGGTCCCATTCATCAAAGGAGGTCACTTGAACGTCGCAACGGTGAAACGCACTTCGACCCCCACCTTGGCGGCCGCCAAAGAACGCGCCTGCCTCAGTGCCCGTGTTGCCGCGGACCACAAGGCACGTGACGTCCTCGTCCTCGACATGCGCGGGATCACTCCTCTGTATGACTACTTCGTCCTGGCCACCGGCACCAGTCGGCGGCAAATCCATAATCTAGCCGAAGAGATCGACGCGGCCCTCCGTGCCGAGGGCGATACGCGGCGCAACATCGAAGGCTACGAGGCCAGCCGCTGGGTCGTGGAGGACTACGGCGACGTGGTTGTCCATGTCTTCGATCCGGAGACGCGCGCCTATTACGACGTCGAGGAACTCTGGGCCGACGCCGTGCGGGTGGACTGGGAGCGGGAGTAGCGCCAGCTGCTCCTGGCAACGTGGTCCGGCTGACCCTGTCCCGGTGAAGCCTGCGCATTGCAAGACGCTGCTGCCCTCAGCTGCGGTGTCCCGGATGTCGTTGTCCCACTGTCGCGGCTTCCACACGACGGGAAGGGTTGCAAGCTTCCGCAGGAGGTGTCTTGCGGAGACGGGAGTTGTTTTCTTTCCGCGAACGGTCCAGAGACATGAATCTTCTCAAGCGTGTGCAGCAGCAGGTCCGCACAGCTCTCACCGGATTGGTTGACGATCCCGAACCTTACGTGGCCATGGTGCGCGCCGCGCAGGATGCGCGTTTCGGCGACTACCAGGCCAACTGCGCCATGTCGCTGGCCAAGGTACTCAGCCAGGCGCCGCGGCAGGTGGCTCAGACCATTGTCGAACGGCTGGAGCTAGGCGATCTGCTCGAGGCACCCGAGATCGCCGGCCCCGGGTTCATCAATCTGCGCCTGCGGCGCGACTGGCTGGCCGCTCAGGTGCAGCAGATGGCGCGGGGCGAACGGCTGGGCGTGGAGCCAGCGCTACCACCACGGACGCTCGTCATCGACTACAGCTCGCCGAACGTCGCCAAGCCGATGCACGTTGGCCATTTGCGTAGCACAATTATCGGCGATGCGCTGGCCCGGCTATTCCGCTTCCTTGGACACAAGGTCATCACCGACAACCACCTTGGCGATTGGGGTACGCAGTTCGGCATGCTGCTGTATGGTTACAAGCACTTCCGCAACGACGAGGCGCTGAAGGCCGACCCGGTGATGGAAATGTTGCGGTTGTACGTCCAGGTCCGGAACCTGATCAAGCCGGTCGAGGTCGACGAAGAGGAGGAGGAAGACGCGGCGAAAGACCGGTACACTCCCGCACAGGTGGCCAGGGCACGGGAAGTGCGCGAGGCCGCACGGCAGGAAACCGCCAAGTTGCACGCCGGTGACGCGGAGAACTTTGCCCTGTGGCAACAGTTCATACCGTGGTGCCGGGACGAGATCGATCGCATCTACCAGCGGCTCGACGTCCGCTTCGACTACACGCATGGCGAGAGCTTCTATAACCCCATGCTGCCGGCTGTGGTCGAAGACCTGGAGAAGCGCGGCCTCGCCCAACCAAGTGAGGGGGCAATTGTCGTGCACTTCGGCGAGGGGCAGTCGCCCGCGATCATTCGCAAACGTGACGGTGCCTTTACTTACACCACGACCGATCTGGCCACGATCCGCTACCGCGTTCAGCACTGGCAACCTGATACGATCCTCTACCTCGTCGGATCGCCGCAGGCATTGCACTTTCGCAACCTATTCACCATCGCCCGCAGCTGGGGCTACGACAACGTCGAACTGGTTCATGTTCCTTTCGGTACGGTCCTGCGCCGGACGCCGGAGGGCAAGATCGAGCCGTTCAGGACCCGCGAAGCAGGTGCCATCGAACTGAGTGGCCTGCTGGATGACGCCATCCGGCGAGCGGGCGAGTCTTATCAAGCATCCGCGAAGGAGAGACTCGAACGCGGCGATGAAGTGCCCAGATTGAGCGCCAAGGAGATCGACGCAATCGCTGAGGTTGTCGGCGTCGGGGCCGTCAAATATGCGGACCTCTCCCAAAACCGCACCAGCGACTACGTTTACAGCCCAGAGAAAATGTTGTTGATGGACGGGAACACGGCAACCTACATGCAGTACGCCTATGTGCGCAATCGCGGCATATTCCGCAAGGGCGACATCGACACCCGACCGCTGCGGGAGGAGCCGCCGTTGCTTTCGTGGGACCGGCCGGAGGAGCGAAGCCTGGCGCTACAACTACTCCGCTTCGAGGAAACCCTCCTGGCCGCTGCCAGCGAGTACAAGCCGAGCACCATCACCAGCTATCTGTGGGATCTCTCCAAGGCGTACAGCGCGTTCTTCACGAACTGCCCCGTACTGAAGGCGGCGTCGCCGGAGTTGCGCCAAAGCCGCCTGCTGCTGTGCGACCTGACTGCTCGCGTCATCCAGCAGGGATTGCACCTGCTCGGCATACGCACTGTAGAACGGATGTAACACCTTTGAGCCACTTGCGGCTTGGTGGTTTCGCCCGCCGCGCCCCAAACAGCTTACTCAGCTTGTCCGCCTTTCCCGCTTCGCTTACAGTGCCTTTCATGAATACCCCGCACGATACCCCTGCTACAACCTCTCGCCCGAATCGCCCAATCCTCAGCTGGCTTGGCAAACGCCTGCGCGGCTGGCGGGTTCGGCACCAGCTGCCATTCAACTTCGCCATCCACATGGTCGGTATCCCCGTGGCGGTGGCCGGCTTCCTCGCCCTTTTCTTCACTCCCTGGCACTTCGAGGCACTCTACTGGGGCCTGGGCGGCCTTTTTGCCGGCTACCTCCTTCAGTACATCGGCCACGCCGCTGAGGGGAACGACGTCGGCGAATGGGCCGCGATCAAGCGTTTCCTCGGCCTGCCGTACGTGGCGATTGCGCCGCGCTGGGAAGACAAGACCAGGCAGCAGGTTTGAGCCGGCCGGGCAGCGCGGTCAAGCAGGCGAAAGTTCACCTTAACCCGCCTTCTCCCCTCCAAGACATCTTTACAGCGGACGGCCGGTATTCCCGGTACAACCCGCAAAAGTTTCCTGTTTCCTCGCCCATGGACTGCCGATATAGGGGGTAGCATCTCGGTTCCGTTCTCACTGAGACTGCGCCAAGGATCATGGGTCAACTCGGCACTACCGGTCCGTACCTCGGCCGGGGATGGCCGGTGCCAACGGGGTGAAGACTATGCGCTGGAGAATCGTGGTCGCGGGACTGATGCTGGCGCTCGCACAGGCCGCGGGATGCAAGCAGCAGTGTTTCATGACGGATTGCGACTACCATCACTACCAGGAATTGGGCCTGCCCTCAGGCCTGGAGTGTGATCCCAGCGCCGGCTCCCAAGCGGGGTCGAGGAGCCTCATTCCACCGCCTGCTACCATCCTGCACCCAGAGCGTGACATTCGCTACATCTCGCTTGCTGAGGCCATCGCCATCGCCCTGGAACAGGGCACCGTCGGCAACGGGTTTCAAAACGTCGTGCGACCTGGACAGCCAGGCAGCTCGCCCAACGTCGATGACACCTTGCCGACCTTCCGCGGGCAGCTGGGTGAGCGCTCCGACAGCATTCGCGTGCTGTCGCTGGATCCGGCCATCACCGGCAGCAATATCGAGGTCGCCCTGTCCAAGTTCGATGCGCACTTTACCTCGAGCATGACCTGGACCACGACGGAGCAGCCGATCGGCAATGCGCAGACCGGCGTCCAGGCCCTGGGCCGACCGAGCCTGCAATCGATCAACACTCAGGCAAACGTGTTCGATGTCGCCTTCGTGAAGCCCCTGCCCACCGGCGGTGTAGCCGGTATCACGTTCATGGACGATTACTCGCTGACCAACTCGCCGCTGGCCCGCGTCAATCCGTCCTATACGCCGACCTTGCAGTTCCAGTTTGAGCAGCCGTTGCTGCAAGGCTTCGGCGTCGAAATCAATCAGCTGCGGGCGGCTCACCCGGGCGGTATCCTCCCTGGCGACCAGTTCAACACCGGCGGGCGGGTGGAAGGTATCCTCATCACGCGGCTGCGCTACGACCAGGCCCGGGCCGAATTCGAGCGCAACGTGCAGGCCATGGTCGTGAACGTGGAGACGGCCTACTGGAGCCTCTACGGCGCCTACTGGGACCTGTACAGCCGCGAGCAAGCACTGCGTCAAGCCTTCGAGGCGTGGAAGATCAGTAACGCCAAATTCGAGGCCGGCAACGCGAATATCAGCGACTTCTCCCAGACGCGCGGCCAGTACGAATTGTTCCGTGGCGACCGGATCGAATCCCTTGAGCGGGTCATGGAAGTGGAACGCAACCTGCGCGGCCTCCTCGGGATGCCCATGGAGGACGGCAAGCGGCTGGTGCCCTGCGACACACCGACCCTGGCGCCCTTCCATCCCGACTGGGACACGGCGCAGAATGAGGCCATGACGCTGAAGCCGGAACTGGTCCTGGTGCGGGAAGAACTGAAAGCTCGCCAACTCGAGCTGATTAACCAGAAGAACCTGCAGCTGCCCGACCTGCGCTTTACCTCCACCTATGGCATCACCGCAATCGGCCAGCAGCTCGACGGCCCGGGCACCCAAAACGCCCTGCGCAACCTGGCGTCGAACCATTTCAATAACTGGAGCCTGGGTCTGCGGTTGGACGTGCCGCTGGGCTTCCGCGAGGCGAATGCGAACGTTCGGATCGCCCGGCTCAACCTGGCTCGCACCTTCCTCGTGCTGCGGGATACAGAGTACCGCGAGCAGCGCTTCCTGACGGAGGCGTACCGCAACCTGTTCGGGCGTTACGCGGTCATCGAAGCCCGGCGGGCACAGCGAGAAGCCTTTGCCAGGCAGCTAGGGGCCCAGTTCGCAGCGTACGAGGCCGGTCGCGGCACCCTGGACATCCTGCTCGAGGCGCAGCGCTTCTGGGCGCAGGCCCTGTCCAGCGAGTACCAGGCCATCGTGGACTACAATAACGCCTTGGCGATCTTCGAGTTTGCCAAGGGGACGATCCTACACCACGACAACGTTTACATCGCCGACGGGCCGCTGCCGCAGTGTGCCCAGGTGCGAGCGGTCGCCCACGAGCAGGAACGGAGCAAGGCGTTGGTGTTGCTGGAGCGTGCGGTGCCGGTGGAACATGCACCCGCCCCTGGCACGCACAACGCGCTTGTCCTGCCGCAGTTGCCGGTCGCTACCGCCCCCTCCTTGCCGGCGCTGTTCAAGGGCAGTCCATCGTTGCCTGGCGAGGGGATGGAAGGACTGCCGATGCCCAAGCAGGCCACCAGCGATGCACCCGCGATGGACAAGGGGCCGAGTTGGATGCCGCAAGGCCCGGCGACGCCGGCAACGTCGAGCGCAACCCCGGTCATCCCGACCGCCGTTGTGGCTCCGAGCCCCGAGGCAGCCAACGGGACTCCGGAGGCCGCTCCCGCGAACGAGACGCAGCCGGCGGCTCTCACGCCGGGCACCTCGCCGGACGGGCGCTGAGTCATGCCAACCTGCAGCGCCCGCAAGGGCTTCTTGTCCCGTGCGGGCGCTGCGGGCTGGTAATCTTTCCAGGATGCTTCCTCCTTTGCGCGTCTTTATCTACGAGTATCTGTGTGCCACTGAAGCCAGCGCGCACAATCCTCTGCACTGCGAAGGCTGGGCGATGCTGGCGGCGATCCTTCAAGATTTCGCACGTCTCCCGGACGTCCAGCCGACAACAATCCTCGCAGCCACAAATGTTACGGTTCCTCCCGGAGTCGTTGTCTATCATCCAGACCGTTCCGACGAAGAAGCAGTCTTCCGTGAACACGTCCGCGCCAGTTCTTGCTCGCTGGTGATCGCACCGGAATCAGACGACCTCCTGGAAAGCCGTTGTCGCTGGGTAGAAGAAGAGGGCGGTCGGCTGCTCGGGCCGGATAGCCGAGTCGTGCGTCTCACGGGCGATAAACTCGCCCTGGGCGAGCACCTGGTTTCTGCCGGCGTGCTAACGCCTCCCAGCGTGCCACTCGCGCAAGCGTCGGGGTTTGGCAGTTTCCCCGCCATCTGCAAACCGCGCCATGGAGCCGGCTCGCAGGACACTTTCTTGCTGCTTGATTCCGACGCCCTGGCACGAGTCCAGGTGAACGACTGCCTTGGAGAACTCCTCGTGCAGCCGTTTCTCCCCGGACAGCCTGCGAGCGTGGCGTTCCTCGTCGGCCCACGGCAACGGCTGGTCCTGGTACCCGCGACGCAGGAACTGTCGGACGATGGCCGGTTCCATTATCGTGGTGGGGTCATGCCACTGCGAGCGGACCTGGCCGAGCGCGCCCGCCGATTGGCGCTGCGGGCGGTGGAAGCGGTGCCGGGCCTGTGCGGCTATGTCGGCGTGGATCTGGTACTGGGAACGGCAGCGGACGGCAGCGCCGATTGGGTGATCGAGATCAATCCCAGGCTGACGACATCCTATGTGGGACTGCGGGTGCTGGCCCAGGACAACCTGGCGAACCTGCTGCTGCGCGTGGTGCGCGGCGAGAGGGTGCCCGAGCCGGCCTGGCATGCGGGAAGTGTTCGTTTTGAGGCGGATGGGCGGGTTGTGCGGGAGGAAGATCCCTGCCCGCCGGACGGTATCACTACTTCTTCTTGCGGGGACCCTTCGGTTTATCGGGACCCTCCAGGTTAGTAAGGATGTCGCGCAGTTCCTCCGCTTCTGGCAAATCCCAGCCAACGTCCTCGACCGTCGCCACCTCGTCGTCGATGGGGATGAGGAACTCCTCTTCCGATTCTTCCAACTCGACGGCGGCCGTTTCGTCCTCCTCGGCGGCATTGGGCACGGCCTCGTCCACCTCCTCAGCCTCGACCAGCTCGACGTCTTCGCCGAGCATGCAGTCGAGCGCCGCCTGGGTCAACTGGTACTCGACGACAAACGTCACTGGACCGACCTGCAGGTGGTCCCCGGGGCGCAGCACCTCGCGGCCGGCGATCTCGGTGCCGTTGATGTGGGTGCCGTTGGCGCTGTCGAGGTCCTCGACGGTCAAATAACCGGCCTGTTCCATAAAGATCCGGCAGTGCTGCCGACTGACTTCGGAAGAGGCGACGCGCAGCGTGGCGTCACGCCGCCGGCCAATGATGGTGACGGGGTGGCGCAAGCGGACCGAGCGCACCGGCGAACGACCTTTCTCGATAACGAGTCGCGCATCCATCATGGGTCAACGAACCTGTGAAGGCGGGACAACTTATCGGTGTTCGGACACAACTCCACCATCACCATACCACGCCGTGACAGCGGGAGCAACGGCCGCGCCGCGCTTTCGCGCCCGCGCCAATCGTCTTTTTCGTGGAGTTTGGCGGGACGCACCGTTACAATCTTCCCGTTTCGTCCCCCGGAGTTGGCATGGTTGGCTTTTCGTGCCCTGACTGCAAGGCTGCTCTGGAAGTGCCCGACGCCCGGGGTGGATCGGTCGTCGCGTGCGGCCGTTGCGGCGCGCGGCTGCGCATCCCGACTCTCGCCACGACCGAAGACATCCTGGCGCCGCCACCCTTGTGCCGGAACTGCGCAAGAAGTACGACGCCCAACTGCGTCAGGCCATTCTGGACGGCCTGGCCGCGTTCGAGAAACTTGCCGTGACCCGGCTGCGCGACACTTTCGGCGCCGTGGAAAAGCGGCTCGGTCAGGCGATCGACGATTACTTCCTCTGCTACGATCGTCTCGTGCAGGAAATGATCGCCGAGGACCAGGCCGGGGCGGCCCGGTTGGCGCGGTTGCGCGGGCAGCCACATGCCGACTTGCAGGAACTGGACGAGCGCAGCCGGCGGCTGGAGCAGGCCCGCGAGCGCTTGCGCGGGCTCGTTTCGATGGAGGCGAATCACTCACCCCCTCTCCACGAAAAAGAGCGGGAAGAGAAGAACTGATAAGGTGCAGCCGATGGACACGGCTCTTCCGCTCATGCTCACACGGGCGCGGCAACTTCTGACAGAAGCAGGACTGGATGCCCTCCTTCCGGAGTGGCACCAACTCTTCGCCCACCTTAACGAGCGCGCGTTCACCGTGGCAGTGGCCGGCGAGTTTTCGCGCGGCAAGAGTACCCTTGTGAATCGGCTGCTCGACGCCGACGTCGTGCCCGTTGGTGACTTGCCTACCACCGCAATGCTCACGCGCGTCCACCACGGCAAGGAGCCGGCATTGTGGCGCATCCACTCGGATGGACGCCGGGAACGACTGCACCTGACCCCGGAGATTTCGGAAGAACTCGTCGCCGACGACAGCGGCCGCGATCCCGAGGGGAGCGTGGAGGTCGAAGTGCCGTACCCCTGGTTGGAGCAGACCGGCATTCAGCTGTTCGACACGCCGGGGGCCGGCGACCTGGCTGAGACGCGCGGAGCGCTGGCCACTGCCGCCCTCGCCGCCAGCGACGCCGCGCTGGTGGCCGTCGGCGCGACGATGGCCATGAGCCAGACGGAGCGCGCCTTCGTCGAGGAACACGTCCTGGCTCGCAAAGTACCACACGTCGCGGTCGTGCTGACACGGCTCGATCAGGTGCCTGAAACGGAGCGACCGCGCGTGCTCGCTTATACCTGCGAACGGCTGCACGATTGGGCCCCGGCGGCGGTGTTGTGGTGCGCCCACGGCCCACCGGTACTGCCTGCCGGCGCGCCGGTCGAGGCGGCGGGACCGGAAGCGATCCGAGAACGCCTCGCCGCCTGGGCCGCCGACCCTGAGCAGGAGCGACTGCGCATCCTCCAGGTTGCCGTTCAACTTCTCGATCTTGTCGAGGTACTGCGGGCGGCCCTGGCCGATCGCCTGCAGGCCGCCGCGCTGTCGGTAGGCGAACGGCAGAAGGCGCTCCAGGCGGCGCTGGGGGAAATGGAGCGCACGCGCCTTGATTGGGAAGACCTGCGGCTGGAGATGGATCGGCGCGACCTGGCGGCGTTCACCTGGCTGGAAGAGAGTATCCGCAAGGGGCGCGACGATCTGCACGAGCAATTGACGCACGGCCTGCGGAGCGCGGCGCAGGTCAAGGACTGGTGGAGCACGGAACTGCCGTACCTGCTCCGCCGCCGATTGTTGCGCCTGACCGCCGAGAAGGCGCTCGGCCGCTTCCTCATCCACGAGCGCGGCAAGATCAAGCTCCTGCAACCGGCGCGGGAACTGACCCGGGCAGTGCGCGTGGCGTTGCACGAAGTCTTGCCGGCCCAGCGACGCTTGTTCGAGGACGACCTCAGCAACTTGCAGCAGCGTTACGCTGCGAAGAAACCGGAGCTGGACGGCGCGGAGCGGCACCGCGCCCAGATCCTGGAGCGGATGCAGCGGCACTGCGATCGGCTGCGCCAGGACGTGGGCCACGCGGTCGAGGCGCGGGTCGCGGAGTTGGCGTCCCTGCTGCCCGGCTGGGCGAAGGACTTGCAGCCGCAGAACACGATCCAGTTCCTCAAGTTCGAGGGGATGGTACCGCAGGGTTTCGTCACACAGACAAAGCGGCTGGTCGAGGAAGTGGTGCCGCTTTTGTCGGCGCGTCTGGAGCAAGAGCAGGCGGTATGGCAGCGCGACAAGTTGCAGCCGCTCGTCCAGGCCCGGCTGACCGAGATGAGCCAGGACGTCACCGCTCCCCTGGAAACCTTCCTCGCGGGACTGGACACGATCAAGGCCGACCTCTCCGGCGTGCAGGCGGAGCAGGCGCTGGGGGAGGAGCGCATCGGCGGTCTGGAGCGCGTGCTGGCAGCGGCGGGTGGGCTCCTGATCGGCGGCGCCGGCTCGGCCCTGGTAGGCGCGACGATGGGTTACAAGGAGATGCTCAAAAGTCTGGGGCCACAGATTGCTCTGGTCGTCGGTATGATGCTGATAGTGGGTTTCAATCAGATGATGTTGCTGCCGATTTTGCTGGCTGCCGGCATCGTGCAGGGCTTCTGGAAAACCCGCTCGACGACGGAAAAAGTCAAGGTCAAGGTGGCTGAGGACATGGCGGCCCGGTTGCGCGCGCAGGCACCCGAGACTGCCGAACGGCTGGCGACGCAGGTGCGCGAGCAGGCCGAGAAGCTGGTGCAGACGATCAATCGCGGCATGGAAAAGGAGATCCAGAGTGTCCGCGAACAGATCGAGCCGGTCATCGCGGCCAAGAAGGCCGGCGAGGAGCGCGTTGAGACGCAGCGGCAGGCGCTGGCCGGAGCGGAAACGCAGCTCAAGGAAATCGACGCGGCGCTGTGCGACATGATCCTCGCCGTCGCCGGTCTTCCGCGGTAGCGCCGCAGCGCCAGCCAGGGCGAATAAGGTTCATTGCTCGCGCGGCGGGCCAGGAACCTAATTCTACAGCGTTATGTTCGTAGGTTAGCCTTTCCAGGCTGACGCAACCGCCGCAAGGTCAACCAAACTGGGCAAG
>JRHI01000737.1_pt1 | contig 33217 bp, 20 predicted proteins | sample 215371 | NCBI WGS metagenome assembly JRHI01 (sample SAMN02929681, study PRJNA255918) | sediment metagenome | biome: cave system; feature: Ice Cave; material: Sediment; isolation source: sediment from deep within a dark volcanic ice cave with no known source of... ...
GTACTATACCATCTTGGAGGCAACGGTTACAGTAGAAGTAGTAGAGGACAGAGCAGGCGCTTTGGTCGTGGTCGGCGGTCGGGTGGACTTCCTGTCCGACGACGCTTGCCACCCAGCTGCGCAAATCCAGGGAATGATACACGCTCAGGCAGATGGGAGCGTGTCGGTGCAGCGCCTCGTAGGAAAGAGTGCCGCCCTTTTTGTGCATCGGGATGGTCATGCGCTCGGCGCGGGCCTGGTTGGCGCGTGCCTCGGCCTGGAGCTGGCGCAGCACTGGTTCGGGCAGGAACTTCTCGCAGCGGACCAGGAAATCGCGCCGAAATGTTTCGGCCAACTCCGGCACGACCTGCTGGGAAGGCACCAGGTCGGCGTGCCGGTCGAGAGTCCCCTGACGCTCCTTGGCCAGGGAGTGGTAAACGCGCGTCCGCCTGGAATGGTGCAAAAGCCATGCGGCCGTGGTGCCTCCAACAATGGCGGCGGGAACCCCAATCCAGATGAGTTGCACCCGAGGCCCTCGTTGAAGCTTGCCGGCGGCCGGCGGCCATGGGGCGCGGCCGGCCGCGCCGCACGAACACGGGCCGCTGCTGTGGAGGAGCCAGCCGGCACGGGGACAATACCCTACGTACGTGCGGCAGGCAAGGAGTTAATTGAGCCAGGGCCGCGGATTCAGGACGCCGGTGGGACGGACGTGCGGAGGTTAACGACTCCATCGAGAAGGCCGCCCCGTAGGATGGGAGGAATGGACCGGGGCCGGCGCCGGTCCCGAACGACCGCGCTTCAAGGGAGCGTCGCCATGGCAGCACCGTACCGGACCGTCCTGCAGAAGATCCGGCAAGCCTTTCCACAGCCAACGTCGAATCGGGTCCACGACTCGTATCTCGTGCATTCGATCATGCGGGCACTGGACCGCGTGGACGAAATGAAGTCGGAGCTACCACTCCTCAGCCAGGGCCGGCCGGCCGACTATGACGCCGCGCGGCGAACTCGTCTCTCCGAGCACGGCGCCTCCGTCGAAGAAGTGACCGCCGACCTGGTCAGTTACCTGGGCGGCATGACCATCTTCGGCCACCCGCGCACCCAGCAAAACGTCGTTCCGCAGCCGTCGATCCCGAGCCTGATCGGCGTTCTCCTCGCGTCGCTTTACAACCCGAACCTTGCCTGGGACGAGTACAGCCGGCTTGTGGCGCTCGCCGAGGTCGAGACATCGGCGATGACCGCAGGGCTGGTCGGTTACGATCCCGAGCAGGCCGCAGGCATCTTCACCTTTGGCGGCACAGCCACGACGCTCTACGGCGTCAAGGTCGGTCTGGAGAAGGCCTGTCCGAACGCGATGGTCGAGGGCATGCGCGCGCCGGCCGCCGTCTTTGCTTCCGACGCCGCTCACTACTGCCGCTTCAACGTGGCCGGCTGGCTCGGCCTGGGGACGAAGAACCTCGTCACCATCCCGACCGATGACGGCAATGCGATCCGGCTTCCCGAACTGGAGCGGCAAGCCCGGGCGGCGCTACAGGATGGCCGGCCCATCGCCGCTTTTCTCGCCACCCTTGGCACAACCGACGCCTTCGGTCTCGACGACCTGGAAGCAATTGTCGCCCTGCGAGACAAGCTGGTCGAGGAATTCCACCTGCCGTACCGGCCGCACGTCCATGCCGATGCGGTTATCGGTTGGGCCTGGTCCGTCTTCAACGATTACAACGTGGAGACGAACCCGCTCGGCTTCCGCCGGCGCACGCTGCGCGCCCTGGCCGGAGCGTGCCGCCGCATCCGTCACCTGAACCTCGCCGACTCCATCGGTGTCGATTTCCACAAGACGGGTTTCGCGCCGTACCTGTCGAGCCTGTTCCTCGTGAAGGACCCGGCCGATTTCAACCGCCTGAGTCGTTCGCCGGAAGAGATGCCGTACCTTTACCACTTCGGCGACTACCGCCCGGGCATGTTCACGCTGGAGACGTCGCGGGCTGGCACCGGCGTCCTGGGAGCGCTGGCCAACCTGCGCCTGCTCGGCAAGGAGGGGTTGCAGGTCGCCCTGGGCCACATGGTCGAGATGGCGCAACTCCTGCGCGAACACCTGGACGGTCATGAAGCGACGAGCGTCCTCAACCGAGATAATGTCGGCACCGTTACGCTGTTTCGTGTCTATCCACCGGGTGTCGATACCTTCGCCATTGGCCGGCATGAATTCGCGGACCCGGCTTACCGGGCTACCTTGCAGAAGCACAACGACTACAACCGCCGCATTGCCGGGTATGTCCACGGCGAGGCCATGGCTGGCCGAGGCGTGATGATCTCGCTGACCGACTGCTACCGTGAGACGGCCTATGGCGAGCCGGTGGTGGCGCTGAAGTCGTACATCCTCTCACCGTTCGTGGACGAGGAGCACGTCGAGGTGGTGGTGCAGAAGATCCTGGAGGCGCGGGAGCGCATCGGCGAAACAGGGACTGTGTAGCGCGACCTGCAGCGGCGCGCACGACCTTGCGTGGCGCTGCGCATCGCGGCTACACAGTGCGAACACGGGAGGAGGTTCGCCAATGTGGAAGCCCCGCTGGCAAGGACCAGGCGATTCGCGCGAACTGCTGCTGCTGGCGTGGCCGTTCATCCTCAGCAACGCCTGCTGGACCCTGCAGATCACGCTGGACCGCATCCTGCTTGGGCGGCAGAGCAGTGACGCCATCGCCGCCGCTTTGGCCGCTTCCTGGCTGTACTGGGTGCCGATGAACCTGCTTTACTTCACGGCCCGGTATGCCGCCACTTTCGTCGCGCAGTACACAGGCGCCGGTCAGCCGGAGCCCATCGGCGCCACGGTCTGGCAGGCGATCTGGTTCAGCGTCTTCGCGGGCGTGGCTTTTCTCGGCCTGGTGCCGCTGGCCGGTCCCTTTATGGCCCTCGGCGGACACGAGCCACAGGTGCAGGCGCTGGAGGCCGCTTACTTCCGCTGCCTTTGCTTCGCCACCCTGCCGATGCTCCTGACCGCCTCGGCGACCAGCTTCTTCGCCGGGCGCGGCGATAGCCGCACGGTCCTGCTCGTTAACGTTGTCGGCCTATCCGCCAACGTTGGCCTGGCCTATCCGTGGATCTTCGGCCTCTGGGGCTTCCCGGCCTGGGGCATCACCGGTGCCGGTTGGGCCACCGTGGCCGGTTCGAGCGCCTCGGCAATCCTGTCTCTGGGCTTCATGCTGCGGCGGCCTTACCGCGAGGCCTTCGGCACCGGCACCTCCTCGCGCTTCGACTTCGCCCTCTTTTGCCGTTTGCTGTACTATGGCATTCCAAGCGGCGCGGTGGTGGCCCTGGATACGCTCGCCTTCACGGTCTTTCTGGTGATCGTCGGCTGGCTCGGCAGCGCGCAGCAGGCGGCTGCCAGCATCGCGTTCACGCTAAGCATCTTCAGCTTCCTGCCGGCGCTCGGCATTGCTGAGGCCGTGGCCGTGCTGGTCGGGCAGCGTCTGGGTGAAAATCGGCCGGACCTCGCCGCGCGCACGACCTGGACCGGCTGCATCGTCGCCCTGGTGTACATGATCCTGGCGGTACTGCCGTTCGTGCTGATGCCCGGCATGTTGACGGAACTGTTCCACGCTCGGGAAGACGGCGGCCAGTGGGAACGGGTGGCCGCGCTTGTGCCGGCGCTGCTCGGCTTCGTTGCGCTTTACTCCCTTTTCGATAGCGTCAATCTCGTCTTTTCGTTCGCCTTGCGTGGGGCGGGCGACACGCTCTTCGTCACGACGGCAGCGTTCTGCCTCGCCTGGCCAGTGATGGTGCTGCCGACTTTCCTGGCCTGGCACTTCCACCTCGACCTGCGCTGGGCCTGGTGTTTTGTCACGCTGTACGTCGCCTCGGTGGCCGCTGCCAACTTCCTGCGCTTCCGTCAGGGGAAATGGCGCTCGATGCGCGTCATCGAGACGCACGGTAGCCGGACCGTGCCGGCGCCGCCGCTTCCGGTCGCACCTTTTTGAGTGCTTCCTGTGCCGCGCTACGGACCAGGCCGCGCGGATCGTGGGTGAGTTTCGCCAAATCGGGGATCGCGGAGCCTGCCGCGGGGCCGATCTTGCCCAGCGCCAGGGCCGCCTGCCGGCGCACCATCCATTCCGCATCGTGCAGCGCCGCAGTCAGCGCCGGCACAGCCGAAGCTGCCTCCGGCCCGACCTCGCCCAGGGCCAGGGCCGCATTCTGCCGCACCAGGACATCCTCCGCCCGCAGCGCCGCGGTCAGTGCCGGCACGGCGTCCCGCGCTGCCGGGCCCAGCCGGCTCAACCCGAACGCTCCCTGTGCCTGCACAGCCGGATCGGCCTCGCGCAGCATCCGTTCCAGCTCGCCGGCGCTCTTGCCCTCATACGGTGCCTGCCGCATCCGGCACGATGCCGGCGCCAGGAGCGGCACGAGGAACAGGGCCCAGATCATTCGCCGTCGGCGCTGCATGGCACCTTCCGGACAGGAGACCACCCAGTGGAAGATCCTGGCATTCCCAGACTGCCAGCTTACAATCGAAGCGTGGCGCGTTCCACACGCTGCCCGCAACTTTGCAGGAGGACCTGGTCATGTCGCGCGGTCGAACCGCATTCACCCTGATCGAGCTGCTTGTCGTTCTGGCCATCATCGGTGTGCTGGTCGGCCTGCTTGTGCCGGCTGTGCAAAAGGTTCGCGAGGCTGCGAGCCGTATCCAGTGTGCCAACAACCTCAAGCAATTGGGCCTGGCCCTGCACCATTATCACCTCGTCAACGACTGCTTCCCCTGCGGCCTGCACATGACCAGCGATTTGCAGGACTCCTGGGCAACCGGCTACACCTACCTGCTGCCGTATCTCGAACAGGACAACCTCTATCGACTCTATCACTTCGATGCTCCCTGGTACGCGGCGGTGAATTACGAGCCGGTCGGCGTTGAGGTGAAAGAGTTCTACTGCCCGAGCAACCGCATGGGCGGGCACATTGACCTCGCCGCCATCCAGGCCCAGTGGGGCACGCCCATGCCGCCGCGGGCAGGCGCCTGCGATTACGCCTTCTGCAAGGGGGCCAACGCCGGCCTCTACTCGGACGCGACCCGCATCCCACCGGCTGGCCGTGGCGTCTTCAATGTCGCCGCCGAGAGCGGCGTGCTGTTCTACGTGCGGTTCACCGACATTAGCGACGGCACCAGCAGCACGATCGCCATGGGCGATGCGGCCGGCGGCTCCTCGATCTATCCGGTATGCGATCTTCGCAACCCAAATCGCCCGGCAGTCAATGGGCTGACAGGCCAGTCCGACTACCTGGAGCAATCGTGGAGCGCCGCCGGCGTGGGCGATGCCAACCATCCCTGGTACGCCAGCGTCTTTGCCGTGACTGCCCAGTACGGCCTGGCCCCTGCGCCCCGCGACGAACCGATGAACCGCCGCCCCGGTACGCCCACCGTCATCGGCAACGATTCCTCCGGATTCAACCGCAGCGGCCGCGATTTCGTCAGCGGCTTCCGCAGTCTGCATGCGGGCGGCTGCAATTTCCTCTTCTGCGACGGCGGTGTTCATTTTCTCAGCCAGTCGATTGCACCGGCGACCTACCGCGCCCTGTCCACCTATGCCGGGGGCGAAATCGCCGATGCCTCAAACTACTAAACAGATATGTTAACAAGAACACCTGGATTGCGACTTTTGGCTTTCGTTCGTCGCACATTCACCTTTAGCCGCCGAGTGGCAGGCCAGTTTCGCAGCTGACCCGCCGCTCCGTTCAAGCGCAAGTTGCTTTACTTCTTACCGCGCTTGATCTATACATTAGTTCATGTATGTGCCGCTGCACGTTCACAGCTGGTATTCGCTGCTGGAGGGTGTCTCCAGCCCGGACGCGCTGCTGGAACGCGCCGCGGCCTGCGGCTGCACGGCCCTGGCCCTGACCGACACGAACAATCTCTATGGTGCCGTGCCATTCGTGAAGCAGGCGTTTTGCCGGGGCCTGCGCCCGTTGCTGGGAGCGTGTTTGCGGCAGCACCGTTCGCGCTGCGTCGCCCTCATCGCCGACCCGAGCGGCTATCGCAACCTGTGCCGCATCCTCAGCCGGCTGCACCTCGATAGCGCGGGCCAACAGACCCTTACCAACCTGCTCCGCGATTACAACGAGGGACTGCACGTCCTCGCGGACGACCTTGTTCTCGCCGAACAGCTGCGCGAGGCGTTCGGCCCCCGTCTCTGGCTGGAAGTGGTACGGCCGCCGCGTTCCGTACGGCAACAGCAAGAATTGCTCGAAGAAGGCTGCCGCCTCGGTCTGCGGCCAATCGCCAGCACGGCGGTCCACTTCGCCACGCCCGAGGAACATTCAACCTTCCGCCTGGTGACGGCGGTGCGTCAAACCATGCTGCTCGATCAATTGCCGCGGTGCCTGCCAATCACGCCGGCTCATCATCTCGTCGAACCACGCGAACTGGCGCGGCGCTTCCACGACCTGCCGGAAGCGGTGCGTTCCACCGACGTCCTGGCGGAGCAACTCCGCTCCGACGTGCTGCCGCGCGCTACGATCCTGCCTCCCGCCCATCTGCCGCGCCAGCTGGACGCCGTCCATTACCTGCGGCTGCAGTGTGAGCGCGGTCTGCGCCGCCGCGATCTTGGCGACAGCCTGGACGCCCGCCAGCGGTTGCGTGAAGAACTGACCGCGATCGAGGACGCTGAATTGAGCAGCTATTTCCTCGTGGTGCGCGACATCGCCTGCTACGCGCGCCGCAAGGGACATGGCATGGCCCTGCGCGGCTCGGCCGGCAACTCGCTCGTCTGCTACTTGCTGGAGATCACTGACGTCGATCCGCTGCGTTTCGGTCTGCCGCTGGAGCGTTTCCTGCATCCGGGCCGCGTCGATCTGCCGGACATCGATCTCGATTTCGACTGGAAGGTGCGCGACGAGGTGATTGCCCACGTCTTCGAGCGCTGGGGACCGGCGCACGTGGCCCAGATCAGTACCCACCTGTTCCTGCAACCGCGTTCCGCCTTCCGCGAGGCGGCCAAGCTGCACGGGTTATCGAGTGAACAGGTCAGCCGGTTGCTGGAGCAGAGTTTTGAGGTTTCAGTTTTAAGTGATGAGTTATCCAATGGCGTTGCTCTCGAACACAAAACACAAAACACAAAACACAAAACTCCTCCTGGCTTTCCGCTGGAGCCCGAGCGCTGGCCGCGGATCGTAACGGCAGCGCGGCAGCTGCTCGGCCGGCCGCATCACCTGTCGCTGCACCCCGGCGGCGTGGTCCTGACGCCGCGGCCGCTGGAAGAATACGTCCCCCTGGAACGAGCGGCCAAGGGCGTGATCGTCACCCAGTTCGAGAAAGACGCCGTCGAACACGTCGGGCTGGTGAAGATCGACCTGCTCGGCAATCGTGGCCTGGCCACGTTGGATGAGGCGCGAGGGTTGGTTCGATCTGTCCGAGAATCGTGTAGCCGTGCTGCACAGCGGAGCGCGGGCTGTGCGCTCCGCTGCGCAGCGCGACCACACGAGGTGGAGCCCGCCGTCATGGCCCTCCTGCGGCGCGGCGACACGCTCGGCATCACGCAGCTCGAATCGCCGGCGGTGCGTCACCTGCTCATCCAGATGCAAGCGTCCGGGCTCGACGACGTTATCCAGGCGCTCGCTCTGATCCGGCCCGCGGCGGCGTCGATCGGCGCCAAGGAAACTTTCATTCGCCGGCGGCGCGGCCTAGAACCGATTGTCGTGCCCCACCCCAGCCTGGAACCGTTGCTGCGCGACACCCAGGGATTGATGCTCTACGAAGACGACGCCCTGCACGTCCTCCAGATCCTGACGGGACTGCCGGCCCCGGACGCCGACCGCTTCCGCAAGCGCATCGCGAAGCATCGCACCGACGACGAGGCGCGCGCCCTGACCGGCGAATTCCTGGCTGCCTGCGCCCGCAAGGGCGTGCCGCGCGCGGTGGCCGCCGAGATGTGGGTGCAACTGGCGAAGTTCAACCAGTACTCGTTCTGCAAGAGCCACGCGGTCAGTTACGGACTCATCGCCTGGCAGGTCGCCCATTTGAAGGTGCAGCAGCCGCTCGCTTTCTGGACGGCGGTGCTGAACAACAACCAGGGCATGTATCCGCGTCGCGTCTACATCGAGGCTGCCAAGCGGGCCGGCCTCACTCTGCGTCTGCCGTGCGTCAACCGCTCGCTCAACACATTCACCCTCGAGGACAACAGCATCCGCGCCGGTCTGGGCGCCCTCGCCGTGTTGGACCAGGGATTTGTTGCCGCTCTCCTCGCCGAGCGCCGGCGCGGCGGTCCTTACCACAATCTCGCCGACTTCCGCCACCGCGTGCGGCCAGGACCAGAAGCGCTATCACTGCTCATCCGCTGCGGCGCTTTCGACTTCACCGAACGCTCCCGACCGGCCCTCTGCCTGGAAGCGGATGTACAGCAACCGCAACGCGCCACGGAACTCTTCTCCCAGACGCTCGACTGGGCGCCGGACGATTACGAGATCGAACGTCGTCTGCGCGACGAGTGGGACCTGCTCGGCTTCGTCGTTGGACCGCCGCTGCTGGCGCTGTTTCGGCCAGGGTTGCCGAGCGATTGCGTCCGCAGCCGCGACCTGCCGGCACACGTCGGCCGGCGCGCGCGCGTGGCGGGACTGGTGGCCACGTCGCGCCGCACGACGACGCGCGACGACCGCATCATGCAGTTCGTCACCCTCGAGGACGAATGGGGACTGACCGAGGTGACGCTCTTTCCCGAGACGTGTCCGCCCGTGAGCCACCTGACGCTGGGGCCGTACCTGGCGAGCGGGCTGGTCGAGGAACAGTACGGTGTGATCGCGCTAACGGCCCAGGAGTTTCAGCTTCACCGCGGCAAACCATGAACGAATCGCCTTGCCTTTCTCCGAAAAGTGCTCGATAATGTCAGCGTTTACAAGCGTTTCCCCGGCCCGGGTAATGCTGCGTCCTGGTACACATCAAGAACATGACCAACTCCTTCGCCGAGGGATTGCCTGCGGACCCGAACCGCGCCTTGCCGGCGCCGAGTGCGCTCCGGCTCGCGCGCCTCCTGGAAGAGCAGCGGCGGCGCTGGCAGACCGGCGACCGGGTGCGGGTGGAGACATTGCTGGAACGAGAAGCGGATTTGCGGAGCGATACGGAAGCCGTCCTGGATCTCATTTATCAGGAATATCTGCTGTGCGCGGAAGACGGCGCGCCCGCGCGGCTGGACGACTACTTGCAGCGCTTTCCCGACCTCGCGCCGCAGCTGCGGGCACAGTTCGAGGTCGAGCGCGCCCTGGCCGGAGGAGAGTCGGCCGCTGCCAGCACGACGCCGGAATCCCTCGACGCTCGGGCGGTTGCCGTGGAGCGGCCGAACATCCCGGGCTACGAGGTGCTGGGCGAACTGGGTCAGGGCGGCATGGGCGTCGTCTGGAAGGCCCGCCACATCAGCCTGAACCGCCTCATCGCCCTCAAGGTGCTCCAGACTGGCAGCAACCGCGACCTGGCCCGGTTCCGCCAGGAAGCCGAGGCCATTGCGCGTTTGCAGCACCCGAACATCGTGCAAATCCACGAAATCGGCGAGTATAGCGGCCAGCCCTACCTGGCGCTGGAGTATGTCGCAGGAGGCAACCTGGCGCAGCAGCTGCACGGTAAACCCCAGCCGGCGCGGACCGCCGCGCAACTCATGGAGACCATCGCCCGAGCCATGCACTACGCCCATCAGTGCAACGTCATTCACCGCGACCTGAAACCGGCAAACGTCTTGCTGGCCGCAGGCAACCTGGCGGAGAGCGAGAGCGCCTGGCCGCAAACGGCGTTCATACCCAAGATCGCGGACTTCGGCCTGGCCAAGCGCCTGGACGTGCCAGCCGGGCAGACGCAAAGCGGCAGCATCCTCGGGACGCCCAGTTACATGGCGCCGGAGCAAGCAGCGGGAAGGTCGCGTCAAGTCGGCGCCGCGACAGACGTGTACGCGCTGGGCGCGATCCTCTACGAACTGCTGACCGGCCGGCCACCTTTCCGCGGCGAGACAGCGCTCGATACCGTGATGCAGGTGCTTCACTCCGAGCCGGTGCCGCCTGGTCAGCTGCAGCCAAAGGTGCCGCGCGACCTGGAGACCATCTGTCTCGAATGCCTGCACAAGGAGCCGCGCCGCCGTTACCCGAGTGCGGCCGCTCTCGCCGACGACCTGGCCTGCTTCCTGCGCGACGAGCCAATTCGGGCCCGCCCTGAAGGCAATGCCGAACGACTGTGCCGCTGGGCACGGCGCAACCCGTGGGTGGCGGCCTTGCTGCTCGCTCTTTTCCTGGTCCTCAGCAGCGGCCTGAGCGTTGTCAGTTATCTCTGGGCACTGTCCGCGGCCCGGGGCGCCGCGCTCGCGCAGCAGGCGCGGGAAGTCCAGCACCAACGGGACCGCGCCGAGAACAACCTGGACCAGGCCCTCGAGGCCGGTGACCACTTCTTCAACGACGTCAGCCAGGAGGAGTTGCTCGACAAGCCGGGCCTGCAACCACTACGCAAGAAGTTGCTGGCCAATGCGCTTGACTACTACAAGGGCCTCGTGCAGCAACTCGGCGACGAACCCAGGGTGCAGGCTCGCCTGGCCAAAGCTCATTTTCGCATCGGTATTATCGTGAATGAGATCGGCTCGAAGGAAGAGGCCCTGGCCGCCTTCGCGCGCGCCCGCGACTGCTACCGTGATCTCCTTGCCGAGCAGCCGGAGTCAAGCACGCTGCGCTATGAGCTGGCGATGACGCTCGGCAACATCGCCAACCTGGAGCAGGAAACCGGCCGAACCGCGGAGGCGCTGTCCTTGCAGGAGGAGGTACGCGACCTGTTCCGCAAACTGCTGGGGGCCCGGCCCGACGATCCCACGCTTCAGAGCGACCTGGCACGGGTCCTTTCCAACGTCGGCAACTTCAAGAGCCGTCTGGGACAGCTGTCCGCGGCAACCCGCTCGCATCGGGAGGCCTTCGCGCTGCGGGCCAAACTGGTCAGCGGTGTCTGGCAGAGGAAGTCCGATGCCTGGAATGACCTGGCTGCCAGTCACGAACATCTGGGCCGATTGTTCCAGACCACCGGCCAACCGATGGAAGCCCGGCAGTGCTACGAAAAGGCCCTGGGCATTCGGCGAAAGCTCCTCGGCGCCCGTCCGGACAGTCTCACCTTGATGCACTCGTCGGCCGTCAGCCTCCTCGATCTGGGCCACGTGCAGCACGAGGCAGGCAAGGACGCCGAGGCTCGCCAGAATTACGAGGAGGGCCGAAAGGTACTTGAGGACCTCGCGGCGAAGAACCCGGGCATGGCGGTGTTCCGGCGCGACCTGGCCCAGGTCTGTCAGGACCTCGGCAAGCTCGAACAGGGTGCTGGCCGAAGGGATGAGGCACGCCGCTTCTGCGAGACGGCCCAGGTCTACCAACGGCAACTGCACGAGGCCGACCCGGACGTTGCCGTCTATCGCTGCGACCTGGCCCGCACGCTCAACGACCTGGGCGGGCTGCAACGCGACTCCCAGCCGGCGGAGGCGCTGCGCCGGCACGAGGAGGCCCGCGACCTGATAGCTCCCCTGATCCGACTTGATGGGGAAAATGTCGATTACCGCTCCGCGATGGGCGATACCCTGGGTGTCCTCGCCGCCGTCCTCACCCGACTGGACCGCCACGAGGAAGCTGCGGCGGTCCTGACAGAGGCCGCCGCCCACCAAAGTGCGGCCCTCGAGAAGATTCCGCAGGCGGTTGGCTGGCGCCGGACCTTGAGCGGCCACTATCGTGCCCTGGCACAGGCTCAGCGCACGCTCGGCCGGCTGAACGATGCCGCGGTCGCCGATTGGGAAGGTGCCCGGCTTGTAGCCACGCCGCCGGCCGAACTGTACGACGTGGCCCGCGCCCTGGCACTGTGCCTGCCGCGGGTGGGCGGCGGCAAGAGCGATCTCACCGCAGACGAGCAGGCCGAACGCCTCCGGTACGCAGACCAAGCCATGGCTGCGCTGCGGCAGGCCATCGGCGCTGATTACACGGACTGGCAGCAACTCGAGACCGACCCGGCCCTGGCGCCGCTGCGGGCGCGGCCCGATTTCGCGGCGCTGCACAAATAAGCCGCTTGCGGCTTGGCTGTCCGCCAGGAGGAGAACGCGCTGCCATGTCCGGTCCCCAGTCACCTGCTCAGGAATGGACCCTGGCCGCTCGCTGGATCTTTCCCATTGCGCGCCCGCCGCTGGAATGGGGCTGCGTGACGATCGCTGGCAATCGGATCGCGGCCGTCGAGCCGCGCGGAACACTTACGGCGGACCTGGACCTGGGAAACGTCGCGATCCTGCCGGGTCTCGTCAATGCGCACACGCATCTTGACCTGACCGGCCTGCGCGGCCAGGCGCCGCCGACGCCGGATTTCACCGCCTGGCTGCGCCAGGTGATCGCCCACCGCCGGCGCAGGACGCCGGAGCAGGTGCAGGCGGACATTCAGGCGGGCGTGGCGGAATGTCTGCGACACGGTACGACCCTGGTCGGCGACATCTCGAGCGACGGCGGCAGTTGGATGTGGTTGGCGGGAGCGCCGGTTTGGGCGGTAGTCTTCCGCGAAATGCTCGGACTGTCCGCGGAACGAGCCACCCGGGCATGGGCCGATTTGGACTGCTGGCTGGAGGCCCATGCGGCCACGCCCACCTGCCGGCCCGGTGTGAGTCCGCATTCCCCCTACAGTGTGCGTGCATCCCTCTTCGCGGCCACTTCGACCCTGGGTGTACCGGTCGCCGTGCATCTGGCGGAGACCCTTGGCGAACTTCAATTGCTTGGCCAGCGTCGCGGCCCAATTGTCCCATTTCTGAAGGAACTGGGCGCCTGGGCACCGGACGGACTGGCGGATGACATCGGACACGTGCTACACCTGTGCAACGGCCTGTCACCGACCCTGCTCGTTCACGGCAATTATCTCCCGCCCGCCGCGCCGATCCCGGTCAACGCCAGCATTGTCTACTGCCCGCGCACCCACGCCGCCTTCGGCCATCCGCCGCACCCATTTCGTGTTTTCCTCGATCGCGGCGTCCGCATCGCCCTCGGCACCGACAGCCTCGCCTCCAACCCCGACCTCAGCATCCTTGAAGAGGCCCGCTTCTTGCACCGTCTTTATCCGGATCTGCCCGGCACCGTGCTGCTGCGCATGGCCACGCTGTCGGGCGCCGAGGCACTCGGTTGGCACGCTGAGACTGGCAGCCTGGAACCGGGCAAATCCGCTGATCTCGTGGTTGTCCCGCTGCCCGAGACAGACGATGGCGAACCGCACAACCTAGTCCTGGCGACGGACCGTCCAGTGCGGCGCGTGCTCTGGCGCGGTCAGTGGACAACCGGAGTCTCTTGAATTTGGCGAGCCAGGTTATATTAATCATCGAAGAGCGACCTACTTGACGTTTGCATCGAAGGATGGCCTCGACATGCCTGTCGGTTATCTCACTCTCGTTCTGCACGCTCACCTGCCGTTCGTCCGTCACCCGGAATACGAAGATTTCCTCGAAGAGGATTGGTTGTACGAAGCCATCACGGAGACGTACATCCCAATACTGGAGGTCTTCGACGGCCTGGAACGGGACGGCGTCGATTGGCGGATGACCATGTCGGTGACGCCGACGCTGGCGGCCATGCTCGCCGATCCGCTGTTGCAGTACCGCTACGTGCGGCACATTGACAACCTGATCGCACTGGCGGGCAAGGAGATCGAGCGGACGCGCTGGCAGCCGGAGTTCAACCATCTCGCCCACATGTATTATCAGCGTTTCACGCGCTGCCGCGACGTCTTCGTGAAGCAGTATGGCAATAACCTCATCAACGGTTTCCGCCGTTTCTTCGAGACGGGCAAGCTAGAGCTGATTACCTGCGGCGCCACGCATGGCTTCCTGCCGCTGACGACGAACCGCAACGCCGCGCGCGCCCAGATCGAGATTGGTGCCCGCGAGTTCGCCCGCCACTTCGGCAAACGCCCGCAAGGCATGTGGCTGCCGGAGTGCGGCTACGTCGAAGGGGTGGATGAGCTACTGCGCGATTCGGGCATCCGCTATTTCTTCGTCGATACGCATGCCGTGATGTTCGCCGAGCCACGGCCGCGGTACGGCGTCTATGCCCCTCTCCTGTGTCCGAAGAGCAATGTGGCAGTCCTGGCGCGCGACACCGAGTCGTCAAAGCAGGTCTGGAGCGCCATCGAGGGCTATCCCGGCGATTACGCCTACCGCGAGTTCTACCGCGACGTGGGCTTCGATCTCGATTACGAATACCTGAAGCCGCACCTGCACCAGAGCGGCATCCGCAGCCACCTGGGCATGAAGTATTTCAAGATCACCGGCCGCACCGATCACAAACAGCCATACGATCCGCGGGCAGCGCTGGACAAGGCAGCGGACCATGCCGGCAACTTCATGTTCAACCGCGAGAAACAGGTCGAGTGGCTCAGCGGCGCCATGGAGGGCCGGCCGCCGCTGATCGTCGCTCCCTACGACGCGGAACTGTTCGGCCACTGGTGGTTCGAGGGACCGGACTGGATCAACTTCCTGCTGCGCAAGATACACCACGATCAGCAGATTGTGAAAACGATCACCATTCCGGAGTATCTGGATCGTTTTCCAAAGGTGCAGGTGAGCCAGCCGACACTGTCGAGCTGGGGCTACAAGGGTTACTGCGAGGTGTGGCTGGAGGGGTCGAACGACTGGATCTACAACCATTTGCACGAGGACGCCGATCGCATGGTGGAGCTGGCGCAGCAGCACCCAACCGCGGACGGGTTGAAGCGACGGGGGCTAAACCAGGCGGCGCGCGAGCTGCTGCTGGCGCAGTCGAGCGACTGGGCCTTCATCATGAAAACGGGGACGATGGTCGAGTACGCCCGGGAGCGGACGCGCGTCCATGTGGTGAATTTCAATCACCTGTACGAGCAGATCAAGCGGAACGAGATCGACGAGGGGTGGCTGACGGAGGTCGAGCGGCGGCACAACCTCTTCCCGGATATTGATTATCGGGTGTATGCGTGACGCTGCCGACGGTCGCTTGCGGCTTGGCGGCGCCATTCCGTCAAGCCGCAAGCGACTGGTTGCACTAATGAGACCCACCATGAAACGCCTTCTGCCCCCGCTGTTCCTGGCGTGGTTCCTGGTCCCTTTCCCCACCGCCACCCGCGCGGCTGACCCCTTCCAGTTCGCCGCCGGGGATCGTGTCGCCCTGCTGGGGAATACCCTCATCGAGCGCGAACAGCGCCACGGCTACTGGGAAACGGCCCTCACCGCCCGTTTTTCAGACCGCAACCTTACCTTTCGCAACCTCGGCTGGAGCGGTGACACGGTCTTCGGCGACGCCCGCGCCGTTTTCGGCACTACAGCGGACGGTTTTCGCCATCTCAAGAACGACGTCTTCGCGGTCAAGCCAACCGTAATCGTCGTCGGCTACGGTAGTAATGAATCCTTTGACGGCGCAGCTGGCTTGCCGCGCTTCGTCAGTGGTCTCAACACACTTCTCGACACCCTCGCGCCGACGAAGGCCCGTTTCGTCTTGCTGTCGCCGCTGCGTCAGGAAGACCTGGGCCGGCCGCTGCCCCAACCCGCTGAACAGAACAAGAACCTGGCTCTCTACCGGGACGCTCTGCAGCGTGTCGCCGATCAGCGCGGTTATCCGTTTGTCGATCTGTACGCCCTGCTCGACGAGGCGAAGAACGGCAAACCGCTGACGGAGAATGGAATCCACCTGACGGCCTACGGCTACTGGCGCAGCGCTGCAGCCATCGAGCGCGGCCTGGAGCTGCCGCCGATCCGCTGGCGTATCGACCTCGATGCGACAGGCAAGAACGTACGGGTCGAAGGGGTCCGCCTCGACAAGGTCCAGGCAGCCCCGCTGCGATTCCTGGCCACGGATGTGCAACTGCCACCGCCACCACCGCCCCTGACCGGGCTCCGGGAAGCGCCCCTCGCTGGAGGAATGCGTGTGCTTCGTGTGCGGGGGCTGGCCCCGGGAAAGTATGTTCTCCGCAATGACGGTAAAGTCATTGCCACGGCGATCGCCACGGAATGGGACGCCGGGGTTGACTTGACCCGCGGTCCCGAGTTCGACCAGGCGGAGGCGCTGCGCACGCTGATCGTCGCCAAGAATCGGCTTTATTTCCATCGCTGGCGGCCGGAAAATGAGACGTACCTGTTTGGCTTCCGCAAGCAGGAACAGGGCCAGAATGCGAAGGAAGTACCGGAATTCGAGCCGCTCGTTGCCGGGGTCGAAGCAGAGATCGCCAAACTGCGGGCGCCCGTAACGCATACCCTGGAATTGACCTCGACACCCTGACAGGAGATGGCACGGCGCTTCGGCCGGAAGGGAAGACCATGAAACTCTCTCCGTTTCAGTTGCGCTGGGGCCATCTGGCATGGCTGACCTGCATCGTGGCGCTGCTCGCCGCCGGCCCGCTGCACGCGCAGGGCATTCTGGTCAAGGTGCCCGACCCCGATCCGGAACTGGAACGCCGTTCGTTCCAGGTCGCGTCTGGCTTTGAAATCAACCTATTTGCCGCCGATCCACTTCTGGCGAAGCCGATCCAGATGAACTTCGACGCTGCCGGCCGACTCTGGGTCGCCAGCAGCGCCGTTTATCCGCAGATCAAGCCGGGCCAGGAAGCGAACGACCGCATCATCGTGCTCGAGGACACGAAGGGCGCTGGCCGGGCCGATAAGACCACCGTGTTCGCCGATGGCCTGCTCATCCCGACCGGCCTGCTGCCCGGCAACGGCGGCGTCTACGTCGCCAACAGCACCGACCTCGTCCATCTGTCGGACACCGACGGCGACGGCAAGGCCGACCGCCGCCGCGTCATTCTCTCCGGCTTCGGCACCGAGGATACGCACCACTTGCTGCACACTCTCCGTTGGGGCCCGGATGGCTGCCTGTACATGAACCAATCCATCTATATTCACAGCCATATCGAGACGCCGTACGGCCCGCGCCGGCTGGGCGGCGGCGGCATCTGGCAGTTCCGGCCGGAGACCTTGCGCCTCGACGTATTCGCCCGCGGCTGGGTCAATTCATGGGGCCACATCTTCGACCGCTGGGGACAGTCGTTCGCCACCGACGGCGCCGGCGGGCAAGGAATCAACTACGTCGTCCCCGGCGCCTCCTACGAGACGGCGGTCGGTGCCTCGCGCTTGCTGCCCGGTCTCAATCCCGGCAGCCCGAAATACTGCGGCCTGGAGATCCTCAGTGGCCGGCATTTGCCGCCCGAGTGGCAGGGCAACCTCATCACGAACGACTTCCGCGCCCATCGCGTCTGCCGCTTCGTCCTCAAGGAAGACGGCAGCGGCTACACGGCTCGGGAGATGCCGGAACTCATCAAGACAAATCACGAGGCATTCCGACCGGTGGACGTCAAGATGGGCCCAGACGGCGCCCTCTATATCGCCGACTGGTACAACCCGATCATCAACCATGGCGAGGTCGATTTCCGCGACCCTCGCCGCGATCACGTCCACGGCCGCATCTGGCGCGTGACGGCGAAGGGCCGCCCGCTGGTGCCACGGCCGCGGTTGGTGGAAGCCACGACCGAACAATTGCTCGATGCACTGAAGGCGCCCGAGGACTGGACGCGCCTCTTTGCCAAGCGTGTCCTCAAGGAACGAGGCGCCGCCAGGGTGCTGCAGGCGCTCGCCGCGTGGGTAAAGCGGCTCGATCCAGCCGACGCCGAGCACGAGCACCATCTGCTCGAGGGACTCTGGACGTACCAGTCGCTCGACGTGGTCGAGCCGCAGCTGCTGGCGAGCCTGCTGCACGCGCGCGATCATCACGCACGCGCGGCGGCCGTGCGCGTGGTCGGCGCCTGGCACGAGCGTCTGTCCAACTCGCTGGAATTGCTCGCCGCGCGGGTGGCCGACGATGAACCGCAAGTTCGTCTGGAAGCGGTGCGGGCGCTGGCGCTGCTACCGAGCGCGCGCTCGGTCGAGGTGGCGTTGCTAGCGCTCGATCGGCCGACCGATCGCTGGCTCGATTACGCCGTCTGGCTGACGGTGCGGGAACTGGAACCCCACTGGCAGCCGGCGCTGGAACAGGGACAACTGGCGTTCTCGGGCAACGTGCGCCATCTCACCTTTGCGCTGCAGGCGGCCGGCTCGCGCGCAGGACTCGCCCCGCTCGTGAACCTGGTGCGTTCCGGCAAGATCGCCGGTGACCGTGTGGAAGGCGTGTTGACACTGTTGGCCGGGCAAGGCGGGCCAATGGAACTGGGACTGGTCTTCGAGCGCGTGCTTCGCGCCGACGGTCTGAGCGCAGGCCAACGTGCAACGATTCTCGAAGCGCTCGCGCAGAGCGCCCGGCAGCGCAAAATCCGCCCCACCGGCGACCTGACCCGCGTCGCCCAGTTACTGGCGGAGGACAACGACGCGCTTCGTGCCGCGGCTGCCCGGCTCGCCGGCCTGTGGCAAGTCGAAGGGTTGCGAACGCAGTTGCTGGAGTATGCCCGCGCTGCCGGCACCAGCGACACGGTACGGCCAGCGGCCGTCGAGGGGCTGGCCTTGCTCGGAGGCAAGGCGAGCCGCGACGCGCTTGACGAGTTGGCCGGCGACCGCCAGCCGCTGCCGGTGCGCCGCCTGGCCGTCGTCGCGTTGGCGGACATCGACCTGCCGGATGCCGCTCGCCGTGCCGCCGATCTCCTTGCCGCGCTGCCGGCCGAGGTGGACCCCGCCGACGTGTTCGCCGCGTTCGTGCAGCGCAAGACCGGCGATACCGCGCTGGCGCAGGCGCTCGCGGGCCGGAAGTTGCCAGCCGACCTCGCCAAGATCGGCGTGCGGAGCGTGCAGGCGTCGGGACGGATCGCGCCGCAGCTCGTCGAGGCGCTGACGAAGGCCGGTGGTTTGACCGGCAAGGCCCGACCGCTCACCGACCAGGAAATGCAGCGCTTGCTTGCCGACGTTCGCCAGCACGGCGACCCGGCCCGCGGCGAGGCGATCTTCCGCCGCAAGGACCAGTTGTGCCTCAAGTGCCACGCCATCGCCGGCGCCGGCGGCCAGGTCGGCCCCGACATTGCCAGTATCGGCGCCAGTGCTCCAGTCGATTATCTGATCGACTCCATCCTCTTGCCGAACAAGGCAATCAAGGAAAACTATCACAGCCTGGTCATCGCCACGATTAGGGGGCAGATCTTCACCGGCATCAAGGTGCGTGAAGCGGCCGGCGAGCTGGTCCTGCGCGATGCGGAGGACCGTGAGATCGTTATTCCGACAAACCAGATCGAGGAACGCACCATGGGCGGCTCGCTCATGCCGGAGGGGCTCGCCGATACGCTGACGCGCCCGGAGTTAGTGGACCTGGTACGTTTCCTGTCGGAGCTGGGCAAGGTGGGGCCGTACTCCGTGAGCAAGGCTCGCCTGGTGCGGCGCTGGCAGACACCGGCGCCGTTGCCGGACGCGGTCCGCTCATTGCAGCGGGGCGGCCTGGCTTCGGTGACGCGCCTCAACTCGGCTCAGGCCTGGTCGCCGGCGTACAGTACCGTTGCGGGAATACTACCACTCGACGCGGTGCCGGGCGTGGTGATCGGGCCGCCCCTGGACGTACGGGCACTGGGGATCGGCTTCGTCCGCTGTCAGCTCGACGCGACCACTGCGGGCAAGGTCAAGCTGCGGCTCAACGCCACAGCCGGCCTGACGGCCTGGCTGGATCAGTCGCCGGTCGAAACGGGCGAGGAAATGGTGCTCGACCTGCCGGCCGGGACGCACACGCTGACCTTCGCGGTCGAATTGGCCAAGCGGCGCGACGGCTTGCGCTGCGAACTGGACGATGTGCCCGGCTCGGCGGCGCGGGTACGCATCCTTGGTGGGAAGTAACGGCCGTACGGAGCATGGGATGGCATCCCTCGCGGGCATTCAAGGATTCTTTATCTCTGCGAACAAGACCGACTTTGGGGCGATCTTTCACTTGCCTCTCTCGCTCCGAGAGTTACAATGAATCTACCACTGGAACACCAGGACAGGTAACTGGTTCGTGGTTTGTCGGATGACTAGACAAGAGGCAACCCGGCCATGCCGGGAGGCTTGTTGAAGAGTAAGCCGACGTGGTGAGATACCTCCGGGTGTTCTTCCACGTGGGCTTTTTTTGTTTGGAAGGGTGGTTCCTCATGAAGAAATCGTACGCTGCTTTGCTGGTGATGGCGCTGGCTGTCTTGGCTGGCTGCGATCTGGGCACTCCAGGGGTATCGGGAGCGGGTGACCCGGCCGCCAAGAAGGCTGTCCACGGACAGGCCGACGGTTATCCCCATCTCAAGATGGGCAACCCCAGCCAGGCCAGGGACGATCCGAGGGACAAGGACAACTACCTGATGAAAAAGGAGTTTTTTGCCCTTTCCTACCACAACCGCAACGGCACGCCCAACTGGGTCAGCTGGCGCCTGGTCAAGGAGGACCTGGGTGATGCCCCGCGGGTGCCGTTCTACCCGGACCAGACCTTACCCAGTGGATTCACGCGTGTCCTCCCGAAGGACTACACCGGTTCGGGGTTCGACCGCGGCCACATGTGTCCCCATAGCGATCGGGCCAGCTCCGCGGAAGCCAGTACCGCCACCTTCGTCATGACCAACCTCATTCCCCAAGCCCCGGGTGTCAACCAGGGGGCCTGGAACGACCTGGAGGAATACTGCCGGCACCTGGTCGCCAAGGAGTCCCACCGGCTCTACATCATCGCTGGACCGGCAGGCAAGGGGGGAACTGGAAAGAACGGGGAGGAGAACACCATGGCCGGCGGCAAAGTAGTCGTCCCCGCCACCTGCTGGAAGGTCGTCATGGCACTTCCGGACGGCGACGAGAAGGATGATATCGCGAAGGTATTCGGCAGGACGCGCCTGATTGCCGTCATTATGCCCAATGATGCAAGCGTGAAGCACAATTGGCCTCACTATCGGACGTCGGTCAAGAAGGTCGAGAAACTGACCGGCTTCACTTTCTTCGACAAGGTCCCGGCCGAGATCATTAACCCGCTCAAGGAAAAAGTGGACGAGGTCATCGTCCCCCCTGGCCGGCCCCACAGCCACGACAAACACACGGACAAGTGACCGCGGACCCATCGGGAGAGAGCCATGTCGAGTACCAATGCAGTCGCAGCCCTCACGAAGGCAAGCAAGGGCTTGCTTTATCAGAGCGAATCCGACGAGCCGTTTACCACGTTCACCTGGAAGAAGGCCGAGGGCGACCTGACGAAGGAAAAGCTGCTCGGATTCGCCCGCAAACCAGCGAACAGCCCAGTCCAGGAGGTTCCGCTTGAGGCCTTCTTCAAGGACCTTACGACGGACCAGGACTGGCATGAGGAAGAGGAGAAGGCCGCCGTAAAGAAATACAGGAACCTCCTGGCGGTCATCTCACAGAACCTTGCAGGCGCCAAGGTCTTCAAGGTTGGGTCCACCAAGATCAGCATATTCATCGTCGGCAAGACGGATGAGGGCGACTGGGCCGGGCTCGCGACGACCGCCGTGGAAACGTAGACCTGCATACGCCCGCCGCTGCGAAGAGAGAGGGCGGGTACTATCGTCAAGCTCCGCCAGGCCGCGGTTGTTGCAGGAAGACATCGAGATGTCCCTCCAACACTTGCGCGACGCGACCGGTGCTGCGGCCGGTTCGAACGTCGCGCACCAGCGGCGCCGGTCCCAGCCCGTAACGCCGCACGACGGGCGGCCGGCCGTCCCCGTCGGACCTCGCTCGCTTTGCTGCTTCCACGCGCGCCTGCAACAGTGGCCGCAGCCGTTCCTGTGCCTGCGCCCGCGTACCGTCCGTCCAGCCACGCACCGCGATCATCGACGGCACGTGCAACAACCGTACCTCGAACCGCGGCCGTGTCACCAGGCGGCCCTGCTCCTCGCCGAGTTCGCGCACCTCGGTTCGCACCTCCTCCGCGGGAAGAGCGACCTCGCTGGCCGGCAGCACCTCCACCCGTACCACGTCGCGGTCGATCGGCCGGCGGCGACCTTCGCGCCCTTCCCGCCGGCCGCGCGCGACCTGATGCAGCCCCGACTCGCCCGCCAGCAGGGCGTGGGCGCCGACTCCGCTGACCAGCAGCGCGATACCATCCTCCGCGGGTTCACCGCCATGGTGGTCGTCCAGTACCTTGACTTCCAGGCCGCGCCGCCGCGCCAGGGCGACGTACATCCGCGCCAGCCGGCCCACTCCATCCAGAGCCGCGCCATGGGACGCCACCAGCGTCAGCGTCAGCAGAGCGTCCCCCAGGTCGCGCGCCTCCCGGCAGCCGACCAGGAAAGTGACATGCCGGGCCTGGCTCTCCAGTGACTCCAGGCGTTCCTCGATGCGTGCCAACTCGCGCTCCGAGCCACGCCCTTCGCGGAGTGTCTCCAGTTCGCGGCGGGCGGAGCGCTCCACGGTGTCCAGGGCGGCGAAGATGCCGTCGATGCGGTACACCTCGTCGAAGACCTCCTGCGCCTCCCGACGATTCTGCCAGAACGCCGGCCGCTCCGAACTGGCGAGCAGCTCCGATTTGCGCGCCGCCAGAGGGGCAGCCTGTGTGCGCAGCGCCGCCACTTGCCGCATCAGCGCCTCGGCACGCTCCGCCGCTGGCGCCGCCTGGGGCGCCGGTAGAAAGACTGTGTCGCTGCCGTCCACCAGTTCCGCGAGCGTCACCTCCACCTCGACCCGGGCACCCCGGGCCACCAGGCGCAGCACCGAGCCGGGCGGCACCTTGCCCGCCGTAATCGTCTGCGCCACCGGAAGCAGCACGAGGCGCTCCACAGTGCGCTTGAGAGGGCGGGCGCCGAATGCGGCGGAGTAGCCTTCGCGCAGCAACAGGGGAAATACCGCTGGTTCGACGTCCAAAACGAGCTTGCGGCGAGTGATGCCGCTCCGCTCCAGGACGCGGGCCACTTCCCGGCGGGCGATCTTCTCGGCCGTCTCCTCGGCCAGTGGACGGAAGTTGACGATGCGGTCGATGCGGTTCAGAAACTCCGGGCGGAAATACCGGCCCAGTTCGCGCAGCATGGCGTCGCGGTCCGGCTGCGGGGGGGCGCCACGGCCAAAGCCTACTGGTGCCGTCTTTCCCAGGCTGGAACCGATGTTTGACGTCAGGATGATGATGGTGCGGCGGAAGTCGGCGGTGCGTCCCTGGCTATCGGTAAGCCGGCCGGCGTCGAATATCTGTAAACAGAGATCGTAGATATTGAGATGCGACTTCTCGATCTCGTCGAGCAGGACGACGGAGAACGGCCGATCGCGGACCAGTGACGTGAGCGTGCCCGGCTGGGTGCCGCGGCCAATGAGCCGCTCGAAGGCATCGTAGGTAGCGTATTCGCTCATGTCGAGGCGGATCATCCGGCCGGGGTCGCCGAAGAGCATCTCCGCCAGGGCGCGGGCCAGTTCGGTTTTGCCCACGCCGGTCGGACCCACGAAAAGCAGCACGCCGAATGGCTTGTTCGGATCGGTGAGGCCGGCCTTGAGGAGCGTGGCCAGGTCCACGACGGCGTCCACCGCCTCGGGTTGGCCCATGACGCGGGCCTCGAAGAAGGCGCGGACCTGACCGCGTTCCAGCGGAATCGCATCATCGAGGAAATCGACCGGGATGCCGGTTGAGGTGGACATGGTCGCCAGCACGTCGCGCTCGGTAATAGCGCCGGAACGGCCGGCACTGGCGCCGAGGACGCGGCGCAGCAGGCCGACCGACCGGCCCGGTTGGGCAGCGCCGGCAAGGTAGTAGTCGGCGAGTTCCATCAAGCGGTCGAGCACCGGTTCGGCCAGGTCGGCGCCGGCCTCGTCGCGGACAGCCTGGAGAATGGCTCGCGTCTCCTGCGGCTCGGTCGGTGGCACCTCGACGGCGTGGAAGAGCCGGCGCAGCGGCAGAATAGCCCCCAGGCCGGTGCGAAACGCTTCCGGCGTGCTTTCGCCGAGGATCGTCACCTCGCCGCGCTCGATGTGGGGCGCCAGCATCGTGGCGACGTTGAGGTCACTCTTGGAAGTGGTGCCGACGCCGGCCAGTTCCTGCAGGTTGGGCACGTAGAGGATGATTCGCTTCGGGTAGCGGATCAGATTGAGGACATTGCGGAGCTTCGTTTCCCATTCACCGATGTAGGTCGTGCCGGTAAGGAATTCGCCGGGCAGGATGCGGAGGATGTGCCAGGGGCCTGAGGGATCGCCGACCAGGCGATGGGCGAGTTCGTAGACGATTGCGGTCTTACCCGTCCCCGATTCGCCGAGGAGCACAGCCGCCCGGGGAATATCGCCGGTCAGGACGCGGCCGAGCGCTTCGCAGGTCTCCTCGACCTGATAGGCGCGCGGCAGCCGGCCAGCGTCGACCTCGACGGTCAGCAGGGTACCGAACGCCTTGAGCGGTTCCACGTCGATTTCCCGGGCGACGCGCTCGTCGAGCCAGGCGGCCAGGCGCGGATAGGTAGCAGTGGAGAAGCCCTGGACGCGGCGCTGGGCCTCCTGGAGCACGGCAGGCGCTGGCCGCGCGAGGCCGGCAGGGTAGCCGTCGAGGCTGCCAAGGTGTTTCTCGATGGAGGCGGCGCAGGCTCGCTGCACATCGACGTCGCCATCCTCGCCGAGCCGGCCGACGAGGGCTGGCAGTACGGTGCGCGCCGTCGCCGTCGCCAGCGCCCACGCGATCGCCTGCCGCACGCGCCAGCTATCCTCCTGGCCGAGAAGGGCGACCAGAGTGCCCTCCATGCCGGAACGCCAGCGCGCGGCCTCGACGGTGGTCAGGCGCACGTCGCTATCGTCGTCGTGAAGGAGTCGTTCGACGACGCGATCCAGCGGCCAGGCGGGGGCCTCCTTCAAAGATTCCGCCAGGGCCTGGCGCACGCTGGTCTTGGAGTCGTGGGCCAGCGCGGCCACGGCGTCGAGCAGCCCCGGCTCGGTGCGTCCCTGGGCACCGGCGATGGCTGCCCGGCGCAGGGCCTCGTCGGGAGAGTGGAGCAACTCGAGGAGGTCGCCGAGCGGTACACCGTCGCCCTGGCGGAGGTGGGCGACGAGTTCCCAGAACGCGTCGCGGCCGCCGTCGCTGCGGACGCGCTCGATCAGTGTCTGGAGTTGACTTTCCACGAACGCAACCTTCTCCTGACCGCTCGTGGGCCAGCGATCCACCGCTGAACGCCAACGGGAAAATGCTTACTTCACCACGTTCACGTTGATTTTCGCTTCCTGCGCAATCGGCTTTTCGTGGACCGTCGCGGTGGCCCGGACGATCAGGCTGCGATTGCCCGGCCCGCCCGAGCCGTCCGTCTGAAGGACCAGCGTCGCCTCGTCCTTGCCCGCGGGAATGGTCACCTCTTCGGCATGGACACCCTTCGTTCCCTGGTCGACAAGTTGCACCTTGAATTCGCCGTCGAAATCGTACAGGCGCGTCACCTTGACCGTGATGTCGGCGTCTTTGCCTTGCTTCACCGTCGGATTGGACGGTCGCAACGTCACCTGGGCGACCTGCTTCGGCAGCACCGTCAGCAGGATCGGCGAGGACGGCTGCACGATGGTCAGGTTCTGCCGTTGCTTCTTCTTTGTATCCTTCATGTAGGCCAGCTGCGTCTGGCCGCGCAGCACGATGGTATAGGTGCCCGGCGGGACATTGTTCTTGACGTCCAGTGTTACGCGCGCGTCAACCTTGCCGGGATTGAGCGTGGTCACAACCGCGTTGTTACCTCTCTGCGACTGCGGCAGGTTGAGGATGTTGATCTGCACCGGCCCCTTGAGGTCAGCCCAGTGTCGCTGCAATTTCAGAGGCACCTCAACCTTTTCGCCCTGCGTCGCGGTGACCTTGTCGAGGCCGGCGGTCAGCGTGAACGGCGCCTCGTCGCGCACGGCCAGCACCAGTTCCTGGTCGAGACGGCTGATCGCCGTGACGTTCTGCTGCACCGGCCAGGTGACGCTGGCCGAACGAGCCTCGCGCTCGACCGCGCGCCCGTTGATCGTGGCCGTGCACTTGACGTGGATTGGCCCGGTCCAGTGCGGGGCGTTGTCGGCGGCGCTGAAGACTAGCGTTGTTTCTCGCTGCTGGCGTCCCACCGTCTGCGGCGGACAGGTGACGCCCTCCGGCAGACCGCCGGCGGTCAGTGTGATGTCGCCGTCAAAGCCGTCCTGCCGCCAAACGTAGACCATACAGTACTGCCGGCCGCCGCGGTGGACGACACATGCCTCGGGCGTGTTGAACGATTGCGGCATGACCACGAGACGAAAATCCGGCTGTTCCGGCGTGATCCGTACCGTGTAGAGGTGACGCGGTCCTGCCTGGACGTATGCCTCCCGACTGCTCACCATCAGTTGATACTTGCCGTTCGCCGGCACCGTCAGCTTGAAGCGCGGCGGGTCCTCGCTCCGCGTCAGGAATTGCAGAGGATTTAATACCTCCGGATTATCGTCAAGATCGGCCAGCGTTTGCTTGCCGTCGCCCGTACGCAGCACGAAGTATAGGTCGAGCGGCGAGCCCAGGCGATCGCCGAATGCCTCGATACTATAAACGTCGCCCTTCCTGGCGCTGAAAGTGTACCAGTCCCGATCCCGTCGTTTCTCGATGCGGCCGGCGATCGCGCAGGGCACGGGCACTTCCTGGGCGGTCTCCGGAGTGTCGTTCGCCTCGTTGTCGAGGACCACCGGCGCCCGGGCGAAGGTGAGCATCCAGGCGTTGGACGAACCCGTCTCGTTGTGGAGCCGGTACTCGAAGCCGTCGAGCCCGCTCTGGTGCGGCGGCACCAGGCCGCGGTAAGCGAGGCCCTGCAGCGCGCCCGGCTCCTTGGGCACGTCCACCGTGACCGTGGCCTTTTCCAGCACCCGGCCATCAACCACGGCCGACGGATCCGTTTCGCCGCCGGGCAGGTTACGGCCGTAGACCGTGAGCCTCGCCGTCTTGCCCGGCTCGACGACCGGCGGATAGACGGCGTCGATCCAGGGAGCGGTCGAGATGGTTAGGCGGTAGAAATACTCGTCATTGCCCTGGGTGTAGGTAAAGGCGAAGACGCGCACCTGGTAGTCGCCGTCGGCCGGCAAGGTGCAGTCGAGAAGGGCGTCGTTGCCCTGGTAATTGCGGTTGAATGCCAGGAGACTGCCGGTGCTGCTGAAAAGTTGCAGGGCCGCCGGCAGCCGGCTGTCGATGCTCGACGCCAGGCAGCTGAGGACGACGCGCTGGCCTTTCTGGCCGCCAAAGACGTAGTAATCCACGTCGGTCGGGGTCGAGATCGTGCCGTTGACCGTCGTGTTCAGCTCGACCGGCTGGGCCTGCTTGACGTCGTTGTTCGGCTCCTTTTCGAGGATTTCCGGCAGGTCGCCGACGACGAAGGTGCGCGGGTTGCTGATGCCCAGTTTGTTAACGAGGCGGACGTCATGGTTGCCAAGCGGGGTGTCGGCGGCGACGGCAACCTTGAAGCGATGGCTCGTCAAGCCCTGGTTGTTCTGTTTCCCCTGCGTGGTCTTCTTCGGATCGGGTGGAGGCGTGGTCTCCGAGACAAGTTCCGCCTTGAGGCCGGGATGGCTGAAGACCAGCGCCTGCGGCTCTTCCAGATCCTGGCCGGTGACGGTCATTTCGAGGGTCGTACCGACCTTGCCTCCCGGCGGCGTCAGGACGAGCAGCCGCGGGCTGGGGAGCCCGGGTCCCTGCTGCTGCGCCAGGACAGCGCCTGGCACGATGAGGACGGCAGCAAGGATAGCTGAGAAACGATGGCAGCGCATGATGGACCCCCTGCAGATGCGGTTCGCCGCTTGCGGCCCAGCAAGCAAGAACGCCAGGTCGCATGCGGTCTAAGGTGCAGGGTAAACGCTCCCCGGGTCCGGTTCAAGCGCCTCGCCAGGCAGGAAATGTCCCCGGCCGCCAGTTTTGGCGTTCCGCGCGTAGTAGAATCGCTAACGTCCATTCACCCGCTCGGGGCAGTGGCATTCGCGCCGGACGGCCGGACCTTGGCCTTCGCAGACCAGGGGGGGCACGCCTTCATCTGGAACGTGGCTTCCGCCAAGAAGCAGCGCGCATGGCAGCTCCCAGGCGCCCTGCATCAGGTCGCTTTCAGGCTGGACGCGCTACCTAGCCACAGCCAATGGTAGCGGCACCCTGTATGTCCTGCGCCTGGCCCCTCCGCCCGCGAAGGCGAGTCCGTGGAGTGGCAAGGTCCCTGACCATGTCCGACGGTGTTGGCAATGCCTGACTGGTCTTCATCCAGGTCCGAGCAGTTTCTCGAATTCCTCCTCAGTCAACACCGGCACGCCCAGTTCGCGCGCCTTGTCGAGCTTGCTCCCCGCGCTCTCCCCTGCGACGACGTAATCCGTCTTCTTCGACACGCTCCCCGCTGCTCGGCCGCCAAGGCCCTCGATCAGGTCCTCGATCTCGTCGCGCTTGTACTTCTTCAGCGTCCCCGTCACCACGAACGTCTTGCCGCTCAGGTTCACGCCGCCCTTCGGCTTCGGCTGCGTCTCGCCGGTCAGTTTCACCCCCAACGCGCGCAACTCCCCGATGATCTTCTGCCCACCCGCGCTGTGGAAGTAGTCGTGAATGCTCTGCGCCCGCCGCGGGCCAATCTCCATCACCTGAGACAATCGTTCCGCCGTGGCGTTCATGAGGGTATCGATGTCGCCGAACTCGCGGGTCAGCACCTCGGCCACGTGATCGCCAACATGTGGGATCGCTAAACCCGTCAGCACCCGCGCCAGGCCGCGCTCCTTGCTCACCGCGATGCCATCGAGCAGGTTCTGCGTCGATTTCTCAGCAAAGCGCTCCAGCTCCAGAAGGTCCGGTTTCTTCAGCCGGTAGAGGTCCGGGAGCGACTGCACCAAGCCGCTATCCACCAGCTGTTCGACCGTCTCCACTTCCAAACCGGTGATGTCCATGGCGTCGCGGCGCGCATAGGAGCAGAGCTGCTTCTTTAGCCGGGCCACGCAGTTCGGCCCCGTGCAACGGTAGAAGACACCGTCCCTATCCCGCTCCACCGGCGCGCCGCACACCGGGCACTGCTTCGGGAAATGGAAAGCCTGCTCTGCACCGGTCCGCGCGCCCGGTTCGGACCGGACGATGTACGGAATGATCTCGCCGGCCTTCTCGACGACGACCATGTCGCCAACCCGGATGTCCTTCGAGGCGATGTAGTCGGCGTTGTGCAGGCTGGCCCGCGACACCGTCGTGCCGGCCAGACGCACTGGTTCGAGATGGGCCACCGGCGTCAAGGTGCCGTGCTTGCCGACCTGCACCTCGATCGCCAGCAGTTTCGTCAGCGCCTGTTCCGCCGCGAATTTGTACGCGACCACCCAGCGCGGCGCCTTGCTGGTCATGCCCAGCCGGCGCCGCTGGTCCAGGTCGTTCACCTTGATAACGAGCCCGTCCGTGTCGTAGGGCAGTTCCGCCCGCCGATGCTCCCAGCTATTGCAGTAGTCGATAACCGCGTCGATGGTGTCGAACGTCTCGATGTGCGGATTGACGGGGAAACCGTAGCGGCGCAGGAGGTCGAGACACTCCAGGTGTGTCTGTACCTCCACGCCCTTGACGGCGCCCAGGGCGTAGGTGAAGAGCCGCAGGCGGCGCTCGGCGCACTGGCGCGGGTCAAGCAGCTTGAGTGTGCCAGCCGTCAGGTTGCGCGGGTTGGCGTAGGTCTCCTGACCTTTCGCCTGCCGTTGGCGGTTGATGCGTGCCAGTTCGTCGCGAGTCATGTAGACCTCGCCGCGCGCCTCGAACAGGGCCGGCGACTCGTCGGCCCGCAGACGCAACGGCAGCTCGTGCAGCGTCTTCAAGTTGTGCGTCACGTCGTCGCCGCGCTCGCCGTCGCCGCGCGTCGTGCCCACCGCGAAGAGGCCATCCTCGTAGGTCAGCGACATGGCGACCCCGTCGATCTTCAGCTCGACGACGTACTGCACCGCCTCGCCGCGCAGCGCCTTGCGGATGCGCCGGTCGAACTCACGCAGGTCGCCGGCGCTGTACGTGTTATCGATTGACAGCATCGGCAGGCGATGCGTGACCGTGGCGAAGCCTGCGATCGGCGCGCCGCCGACGCGCCGCGTGGGGCTGTCGGGCGTCGCGAGTTTGGGGTACTTTGCCTCGATTCCCTTGAGTTCCTCGAGCAGCCGGTCGTATTCCCGGTCGGAGATCTCGGGACGGGCCTCGACGTAGTACTTGTAGTTGTGGTGTTCGAGGAGTCGCCGCAGTTCCTCGGCACGCTGCGCGATGGTCGGCATGATCGCACCAGTCACGAAGGGGTTGAAGTTTGGCTCTCACCCTGTGCTGGTGGGATTGTGTGCGACTTCCTTTCGTTTTGCAAGGTGCGTAGCCGATCCAGCCCCATGCTGAGCAGGCCGAAGACGATCATGACGCCGACCTCGGAGTACAGCAGCCACTTCCAGCCGTCGGCGCGCAGGGCGTCGCGGAAAGCCGACTGCGGCGGCGCACTGCCGGCGGCGGCCGCCTTGTCTTCCAGCACGGGTATCACGCCATACGCCAGGGCTGTGAGGACAAAGAGCAGACTCGCCAGCAGCAGTAGCAGGTAGAACGGGTTGCGCGGTTCGGTGTTTGGCATGGATGGGGGTCTTGGTTGGCCGCGGCGCGCAGCGGAGCGCGGCTTGCGTTCCGCGAGACGTAAACATGGGGCGGCTGGACGAGGATGTTAGCCTAACTGCCGGCGATCCAGGGCGTATCGACGGGTTGCCAGGTGACCAGTTCGCCGGGCTTGAACCAGAGAGCAATCTCGAGCGCCGCGTTGTCGGAACTGTCGCTGCCGTGGATCAGGTTGTTCTGCACGCTCAGGGCATGGTCACCGCGGATGGTACCCGGCGAGGCTTTCGTACCGTCGGTGGCGCCCACGAGTGTGCGGGCGACGGCGACCGCCTCGCGGCCTTCGAGCACCATGGCGACAGTCGGGCCGGACGTGAGGAAGCCGAGCAGCGATTCGTAGAAGGGTTTGCCCTTGTGGACAGCATAGTGCTGTTCCGCCAGCGACCGGCTGGCCTGCACCAGTTTCAGGCCCACCAGGCGGAGGCCCTTTTGCTCAAAACGTGTAATCAGAGTGCCGACCAGGCGGCGCTGCACACAGTCGGGTTTCAGCAGGATCAGGCTCTGTTGCATGGCTCGGGGCTCTTCCTCCGAAAATCGTTACATGGGCAATTGCCGAGTACGTGGGGCACAAGAGAGTTATTCTAGCAAGGTAAGGGCCGCACCGTCTCCTGCTCCACCACTAGTATTTATTGGGCGATTCCGATGACCACAACCCGATGAGGCAGGCTCAGCTGCGTGACGACAGCAGCTGTCAGCGCGGGACGGTCGAGATGCGGTCGAGGAAGGCCGCGTTCGAGGAGGATTCGCTTAGTTTCTTGACCAGCGATTCCATCGCCTGGACTGGGTTGAAGGACGTCAGGGTGCGGCGCAGCAGCGTCACCCGCCGGAGCACTTCCGGGGCCAGCAAGCGTTCCTCCTTGCGCGTGCCGGATTGAGCGATGTCCATCGCCGGGTAGACTCGACGGTCGGACAGCTTGCGATCCAGGACCAGCTCCATGTTCCCGGTCCCCTTGAACTCCTGGAAGATGATGTCGTCCATCCTTGAGCCGGTCTCGATCAGGGCAGTGCCCATCACCGTCAGCGAGCCGCCTTCCTCGAAAACGCGCGCCGAGCCGAACAACCGTTTCGGCACCTCCAGGGCTCGAATGTCGATGCCGCCGCTCATGGTCCGGCCGCTGTCCCGGACGTTCTTGTTGTAAGCCCGTGCCAGGCGGGTCAGGCTGTCGAGCAGGACGAAAGCCTGCCTGCCCTGCTCAGCGAGGCGCTTGGCCCGTTCCATGACCAACTCGGCGAGACGGATGTGGCTGTTGGAATCTCGGTCGGAACTGCTGGCGATGACCTCACCGCGGACCGTGCGGCGCATCTCGGTCACTTCTTCCGGCCGCTCGTCGACGAGGAGCATGAGCAGGATCATCTCCGGATGGTTCTTGGCCACGGCCTGGGCGATGTGCTGGAGCAGGATCGTCTTGCCGGTGCGCGGTGGGGCAACGATGAGGCCGCGCTGCCCCTTGCCGATTGGCGTGAGCAGGTCCATGACGCGCGTGGTCAACGGCTCGGCGCCGGTCTCGAGAACGACCTGCTCATGCGGGTCAATGGGGGTGAGTTCGTCGAAGTTACGGCGGGGGTACTTGTCGGGCTCCTCGCCCTCGATGTGTTCGATGCGGGATAAGCGCGGGCCGTTGCCTCTCTGGGCGGTCTCGGTGGGACCGGCAATGAGCAGCCCTTCGCGCAGACGGAACTTCTGCACGAGCGGCGCGGGGACATAGGGATCGGCTGGCTGGGCGACATAGTGCCGCGTCGGGTTGCGCAGAAAGCCGAAGCCCTTGGGATGGAGTTCCAGGACGCCCTGGACCGATTGGTCGTTACGAGCCATGAAGTTTCTCGGAAAGCAGGATGGGCGGGCCGCACGTTCTCTCTCAGGCCCGCGTAAATGCGTCAGACTTTGCGGTGCTGCGTAACCGCCTCGAATGTGCCGTCGGGTAATGGCACCCGTTGATAATCGCCGAAGAGATTCGGCGCCTCTTGTTGCATGATTTCCAGGACCTTGATAGCCAGCTTGCGGATCTCAACCTCGGCATGCCGGCTGCCGCGCAGCTCGATGAAGTGCCGCAGTGCCCGGGCGTTGGCCGAGACGAAAACCTTCGTTTCGGTCGCGTTGGGCAGGACGCTGCGCGCTGCTTGCCGCGCCAGTTTGCGGCGCAGCGTGCGGTCCGGTTCGGCCTTGAATGCCTCCTGAAGTTTCTCGGCCAGTTTCACGTAGGCCCGATGGCCATACGCGATGGCGTCGAGCCAGATTTCGTGCAGTTCCGGATCGGCGGCGATGCAATCGGGTTCGACGTACTCGGCCACCGACTCATCGACGTATCGTTGGCTCAGCTGGGAATAGGCCCAACCGGCTCTGTGTCTGACCAACTCATGTGTCAGCGCACGGCTGCAACCGGCGAAAATGAGGTTCCAGACCGAATGTTCCAGGACCGAACCGTGGCCGACTTCCAGGATGTGCCCCAGGTACGCCCTGTTGCCGCCCGGGCGTGGTTTAGCAAAGCTCAGGTAACAAACACGGCCGGCCACCTCGCACAGTTTTTCCCCTGCGACCTCTGTGTCGGTTTCCCACGTGCTGACGTTGTGGTCCGCCAGAAATCGCTCCAGTCCGGTTTCGTCGATTGTCTGCCGGCCGACAAGGTAGACGGCCGGTTCGCGCAATACACGAATGTCCCTTGGGTCGAAATCGGGCATGGAAATCCAATCCATGTTCGAGAGAGTACGGGCCAATCACACGTCAGCAGGGGCGGCGAGGGGACCGGGGGGAGCTTTCCCCGGCGATGGGAAAGTGGTTCCCATCATAGTATTATGGCGGGGCGTGTCAACTACG
>JRHI01000738.1_pt1 | contig 33156 bp, 37 predicted proteins | sample 215371 | NCBI WGS metagenome assembly JRHI01 (sample SAMN02929681, study PRJNA255918) | sediment metagenome | biome: cave system; feature: Ice Cave; material: Sediment; isolation source: sediment from deep within a dark volcanic ice cave with no known source of... ...
ACCATCTTCACCAACGTCTCGCAATCCCATCGCATCGCCCGCGAGGAGATCTTCGGCCCTGTCCTCTCGGTGCTCACGTTCCGGACACCCGCCGAGGCCGTTGAGAAGGCGAACAACACCCCTTACGGCCTGTCAGCGGGGGTCTGGACCGAGAAGGGCTCCCGGATCCTGTGGATGACCCAGCAGATGCGCGCCGGGGTGGTCTGGGCCAACACCTTCAACCGCTTCGATCCCACGTCCCCGTTCGGCGGATACAAGGAATCCGGGTTCGGCCGGGAGGGCGGCCGGCACGGGCTGGCGCCCTATGTGGAGCTGACCTGAGTGTCCGAGGAGGAGATGGTTGGCAGGCGGGTCGAGGTTCGCAAGACGTACAAGCTCTATCTGAACGGTGAGTTCGTGCGCTCGGAATCGGGACGCGCCTACCAACCACAGCCGGATGTCAACGTGCCACAGGGCTCGCGCAAGGACCTGCGGGACGCCGTCAAGGCGGCACGGGGCGCCTTTGCCGGGTGGAGCGGTAGAACGGCCATGAACCGCGGCCAGGTGCTCTACCGGGCTGCCGAGATGCTCGACGGCAGGCGGCAGCAGTTCATCTCGCTCCTCGGTGGCGGGCGGCGGGCGGGCCGGGAGGTCGACGCGGCCGTGGAAGCCTTCATCTGGTACGCCGGTTGGACCGACAAGCTCGCCCAGGTGGCGGGCAGCGTCAACCCGGTCGCCGGGCCCTATTTCAACTTCACCATCCCCGAACCGACCGGCGTCGTCGGACTCGTCGCGCCGGACGAGCCGGCGCTGAGCGGTCTGGTCCATCGCATCGCCCCCGCGCTGGCCGGAGCCAACACGGTGGTCGCATTGGCTTCGCAGACCAACCCACTCCCCGCCCTGACCCTCGGTGAGGTTCTCGCCACCTCCGACTTTCCCGCCGGGGTGGTCAACATCCTCAGCGGTTTTCGCAGGGAGGTACTGCCCTGGCTGGCCGCGCACCTGGACGTCAACGCCATTGACGCCGGCGGCTGCTCGAGCGAGGAGCTCGGCGCGGTCAGGGCGGCCGGCGCGGCCAGCGTGAAACGGATAATTGGGCCGCGCGCGGACCCCGGCCGGCTGAACCTCTATGCGATCACCGACCTAATGGAGATGAAGACCATCTGGCATCCAATCGGAGTGTGACCAGGCCACGCGGGCAGGCTGCCCGGCCCCGCTGGCGGGACGGCTTCATCGAAACCAACGGGGTGCGTCTGCATTACGTGACCCAGGGCTCGGGGCCGCTGCTGCTCTTCCTCCACGGCTTTCCCGATTTCTGGTTCTCCTGGCGGCACCAGATCCCCGAGTTCGCCACCGATCACCAGGTGGTCGCTCTCGACATGCGGGGCTACAACGACAGCGAGAAGCCTGCGTCGAGGGGCGCTTACCGCGTCCGCGACCTGGTCGCCGATGTCGCGGGAGTGATCACGACCCTCGGCCGGGGAAAGGCGACCCTGGTCGGGCACGACTGGGGTGGGGCGGTGGCCTGGGCCACCGCCAATTCCCGACCGGAACTCCTGGACCGCCTCGTGGTGATGAACCTGCCCCACCCGGCCCTCTTCGCGCAGGGGCTGAGAAGCCCGTCGCAGCTGCTCCGCAGCTCATACATGGTCTTCTTCCAGCTGCCCCTTCTTCCCGAGCTCGCCCTGACCATGAACAATGCCGCGCTGGTTGCTCAGATCTTCCGGGATTCCCTCGTCGATCGCTCCGCGATCACCGATGCGGAGCTCGATCGGTACCGGCAGGCGATGCTCAAACCAGGAGCCGCCACCGCGCAGCTCAACTACTATCGCAACCTCTTCGGGCGGGGCGGCCCGGCGCGGGACTACAGGGTGCTGGAGATGCCCACTCTCCTCATCTGGGGGGAGGCGGACAGGGTTCTAGGCAAAGAGCTCACCTACGGCACCGAGAAATATGTGAAGAACCTGACCATCCGCTACATCCCCGACTGCGGCCATTTCGTGCATCAGGAGCAGCCGGCCGTGGTCAATGCGGAGCTCCGCGCCTGGCTGGCGACATCCGGCCGAGCAAGGAATACGCGCCGCGGTCGTGAGAGTTCCAGATAGCGTGATAAAGATGTACTCGACGTCCTGGTGCGGTGACTGCAAGATGGCCAGGCACGTGCTCGACTCGAACAATGTCGCCTATGAGCTGATCGACATCGACAGCGTCCCAGGTGCGGCGGAGCTCGTTCAGAGCATGAATGGTGGGTACCGCACTGTCCCGACGATCCTTTTTCCGGACGGTCGCGTGCTGGTGGAACCCAGCCGCCGCCAGCTCGAGGCTGCGATCGCCGCATAGGCGACCCGCCCTCGGCGGGCTATCAGCTCGCCGCGTGTTTGTGAGCGATCTCCTTCGCCGGAACCTCGGCGCCGTAATACCGGGCCAGATCGGCGGGCAGCATGTGAGCCGGCTCGTCGTCGAAGAGGGCCGACGTGCGCTCCAAACCCCTGGCGACCAGGGCCGAGCACATGAGGTGCGATTCATAGGAGATGTTCACCTTGGCGCCGGTCAGGAGTGACAGCGCGACACTGAACATGTCGAGGAATCCGAAGGGCTGCCCAACCACGCTGTTGGCAAAGGCGACCACCTGCTCGCGGTCACGCCTGTCCGCGCTGTCGCCGAGGCGGACGAGCTGATATTCCTCAGGTTGGTACTTGCTGAGCGGCGACTTCACAACGCCCTTCGTCTCCGCCTCGACCAACGTGCCGTCGCGGTCGATGATCACCGCGGCGTGGCTCCAGTAGGAATACTTTCGCTCCCGCCCACGGATCTTCTGGGCGACCCGGATCAGCCGGGAGATCAGGTGCTTGCGGTGGGTCAGGATGAAGTCGCCGGGCTCGAACTCGGTGGCAGCCTCGCCGGGACCCAGGTGCTGAATTGCGTAATCGCCCATCTCTTCACTCTATCTTCGACCATCGCCAGGCCGGACCGGCTGGTTCTGCTTCGCTTAGAGCCGGGACCGCTCCAAGGCATCGGCGAGCTTTTCGAGAGCGATTCGGGCGGCGGGCAGGTCGAGCTCCTTGTCACGCTCTTCGCGGGCGATCGACCGCAGGTCCTTGAGGATGATCCCGATCGGGCCCGTCAATGCGTCGCCCTCCCACATCGCGAGCACCTTGTCCCAGTTGAGCGCCGGCCAGCTGCTCCCGGTGCTGGCCGCGATCACCGGGAGGACCTGCTCGGGCCTGATGCCGGACGCCGCCGCGACGCTCAGCCCCTCGAGGGTTCCCATCAGGGAGGCGGCGAGCATCAGCTGGTTGGCGAGCTTGACCGCCTGGGCCATTCCCGGCCCCTCGCCGATCACGAAGATGTTGCTGCCCATCACATCCAGAAGCGGACGGGCGCGGGCGATCGCTGCCCCGTCGCCGCTGACCATCACGCTCAGTGAGCCGCCTCTCGCCCCGGCGACCCCGCCGCTGACGGGCGCGTCGATGGCGACCGCGCTCCGCTCGGCCGCGCGCACCGCGATGTCCGCCATCGAGCCGGGGTCGATCGTGCTCATGACGATGATGTCCAGTCCCTCCCGCCCGGCCGCCAGGAGGCCCGCCTCGCCGAAGATCGCCGCCTCGGTCTGGTCGAGCGTTCGAACCAGGGAGATGACGATCGGTGACCGATCGGCCACCTCGGCCGGCGAGGCGGCGGCGAGCACCTCGGACGCGGCCAGGGCGGCGCGGTCGACGTCGTAACCGACAACGCTGTAGCCGGCCTTGCGCAGGTTGGCAGCCATCGGCGCGCCCATGGCTCCCAGGCCGACGAAACCGACGTTATCCGCCATCTGGCTCGGCTTTGAGGCGACGGCGCACCATGATGGTGCGGCCGATCTCGCGGTAGGTGGCGAATCCCTCCGACAGGTACATGGCGAGTGAGCCACGGTAACTGTCGGCCTCCGTCCGGGCGGTGCTGTTTGGGTAGGCCTCGACGGTATCAATGCCCAGCGCTGCGAGGCGGTCACAGGCTGCGGCGAGCAGGCGGCGGGCGACGCCGTGGCGGCGGTACTGGGGCGCGATTACGAAACAGCCTATTGAGCCAACTCCCTCCTGGTCAGAGGCACTGAGGCCGAATCTCTTCACGAGTCCGTGCAGAGCCTTGGTCGGTCCGTAGTTGCACCAACCGATCGGCCGCTCCCCGTCAAAGGCCAGCAATCCGGTGACCTGACCGCTCTCGATCCGCGCCGTCATCTCAGCCCGGTTGTGGCTCGCCGGGCGGGGCGGTGCGCCGTCTGGTTCAGCGATCGAAGTCTCGCTGCAGTAGCACGCTTGCCAGGCTGGATTGTCCCGGAAAGCCTCTTCGTCAAAGAAGCGCTGGTAGCCGGCCACGCCGGCCGACACCACATCCCGAATCGTCACCTCCCCAACCTGGTCGAGCCGCGCCAAACCGGCGCGCAGGGCGGGGTCGACGGCGAGCCGCAGACCCGACAGCAGGACACCGTCGTCATTGCGAACGACGCCCTCGCTGAAGGACCCCGGCTCGAACCCGCTGTAGATGAGCCTGACATGGGTTCCACCCGGCCTGGGTTCAAGCTCCCATCGCGTCCGGTGGAGCGGCTCCTCCGCACCTGCTGGAGCGAACAGGAATCGCGTCTCAGTTTCCAGATGCCGTTCGGTTTCGATGCTCACAATGAGGCCACTCTCCGCCGGATCGCCAATTGGAGACTGATAGACAATCGCGTGCCCCGCGATCCAATCGGAGCTGACGTCCATACCGAAGTAGTAGTGGCGGGTCAGCTCGGTTTGCGTCAAACCGGCCCATACGTCGGCCGGCCCGACGTTGATCTCAACCTCATGGCTGAGATTCAATTAGTAGCCGTTACGGTCCACTTAGTCTCGGTAGCGGTAGACGATCCGACCCCGGGTGAGGTCGTACGGTGAGAGCTCGACACGGATCCGGTCGCCCGGTGTGATGCGGATGAAGAATCGGCGCATCCGACCGGCGGCATACGCGATCAGCTTGTGGCCGTTCTCCAACTCCACCTCGAACATCGCATTGGGGAGGGCGAGGGTGACCGTCGCCTCCATGGCGATGGCCTCCTCCTTCTGATCCTCAACCGAGACCGGCGCCCTGGCGCGCGCAGGCTTGCGCGGGCCGCGGGACTGAGGGCGTGAGGATCGTGCCAAAACCGAACGAAGTCTATCGGACGAGACTTTCGACGGCGGCCAGAGTATCGCTGCTGAGGCGGCCGCTGCCGGGCAGTCGGGGAAGCAGCAGGCGCCAGTTTTCCTGCCGCAGGATTGGCTCCAACAGCTCGCGCGCCCTCTCGCGCTGCCCCCGTTCAACCAGCCGGAGCCCGATCCAGAACCTGATCTCCACCAGCTCCGGAGCCAGGCCGAGCGCCTCGGCCTCGGCCGCCTCGGCCACTCCCCGGTCTCCCGCCAGGTGGGCTTGCGCGGCGCGATTGTGAGCCTGGTAGGCACGCTTCAGACGGAGCAGCCGGGCGAGTTCGTGAAGTGGCTCGGGGTGGTCATCGACCCGCAGGTCGATGAGTCGATCGACCCAGGGCTGCCCGCTGGGCTCGCCCGACACCACCAGCATCGCCGCCGATTGCCTGCCGCGGATGTCGCCACCCTCGCCCTCGGCGGCCTCGAGAGCGGCCAGCAGCCGCTCCGGGAGCGGGCCGGAGCTCGCCTCGAAGGCGACCGCCATGGCGTCCCAGACTGTCGCTCTCAGCATCAGGTTGGCCTGCACCGAGTACCCGTCGCCGACCCGGTGACCGGCCTCGGCGATGCAGTTGCTGCCGGTGTGAGCGGCCACTCCACCGGCGGCGTCGACCATCGCCAGCTGCCGGATCTCGGGCTCGCGGTCCGCCGAAAGTACGGCCGCCAGCGCCCGCTCCGCCGGGTAGCCGGCCGCCATCAGCCGCAGGCCAAGGGGTCCAAAGCGCACCTCCACCCGCGATTGGGTGGCGACCGCCCCGATCCTGGCTCGAGCCCAAGGCACGGTCGGCCCCACCTGGAAGTAGTGAGACTGGACGGCGACACCGAGCTCGCCGGTCGAGGGATCGCGGGCGACGATCGAGTAGGTCACTTAGCGGCGGTCAATTCGGAGAGGGCAAATCGGGATGCAACGAGGTGTTGTAGCCAAGTCGGCGCAGGCGCCCAGCCTCGGCTGTCAGAAGCGCCTCCGCGAGGAGCGGGTCGCCCGATTCGAGCAACGCCTCGAGCTTGGTTGGTTCCACCTGCAGGATGCAGCCGACCAGCCAGGTCAGGTCGGATGTCATCTCGGGTGATGGTCGTAACGCGACAGCCACGCCCATCGCATCGAGGTAGCGCTGCAGCGCCGCGATCAGAGACGGGGGTGCCGGTTGCGGGTCCGCGAGGTACTCGACCTCGCCAACCAGGTAGGGCTGGGAGCGGTCGAGTGCCCTGATGCGGAAGCGCCGGCCACCGCGACAGAGGAGGGCGAACCGGCCATCGGGTAGCTCCTCGACCTCCACCATCTCGGCCACCGTGCCGACCTCGTTGATCTGCGGTTCCCCTCCCCCATCCCGGCCGCCACCAGCCTGTGGCGCGGCGGCGACGTCGCGCCCTTGACGGATGAGCACCACCCCGAATTCGCGGCGCTCCCGGACCAGCATTCGATAGCGCTCCTCGAAGATGTGGAGCGGCAGCACCCCGCCCGGGAAGAGGACGGTGTGGAGTGGAAAGAGAGGTAACTCCGAAAACGTGGGTGCCAGCTTGTCCTGAGCTTACCCGGCCGGCTTACTTGCCCTTCGGGAGGAAGCTGTTGTCATAGGTCTTCTTCAGGTCGACCTTGTCCGGCGTGATCTTGGGGTCGACCAGCTGAAGCGTGGCCAGGACGTCCGCCGGGCCGTCGGCCGGCATCAAACCATCGGGGCTGAACATCGGCAGGCTGGCCTTGAGGGCGCTGATGTAGGTCGCCTTGTCGCCGCCGTAGAAGTCGACCGGCATCTTCGCCGCGATGTCCTCGGCCGAATGGGTCTTGATGTACTTGAGGCTCTTGGCGCCGGCGCGGGCGAGGGCCCCCACGGTGTTCGGGTTGGCCTTTATGAAATCGGTATTGGCGTAGAAGCCGCCGGCGGGCCAGGCGCCCCCGAAGATCTCCTTGGTCTGCTGGGCGGTGCGGGTGTCGAAGAGAACCGTGCCGAGGCCCTGGTTGACCATAAGGGTGGCCGCCGGGTCGACGGTGACTCCGGCCCACATGTCGCCGGGGTTCTTGAAGGCAGCGATCGCGTCGCCCCCGGTCCCGATGTTGCGGACCGGGATGTCGTCGGGGCTGAGGCCCGCCTTCTTGGCCAGGATCTTCACCATCTCGTCCGTCGACGACCCCTTGGCCGTGACGCCCACCGAGTGTCCCTTGAGGTCCTTCATCGAATGGACCTCGTTGGCGTGCGCCTTGGTGACGAGCAGAACCAGCCCCGGGTAGAGATCGAAGAGCGTGAACATCGTCAGCTGCTTCTGCTGAACTTGGAATCGAATGGTGTGCTCGTAGAAGCCGGTGGTCACGTCCGCCTGCCCGGCGACCAGCGCCTGGGCGGCCTGCGAGCCGCCCTTGAAGTCGGTGACGTGCACGGTCAGCCCCTCGTCCTTGTAGTAGCCGAGCTGCTCGGCCAGCGTCAGCGGCATGTAGATGAACTGCGACACGCCCCCGACGGCCATCTCAATGGTCGTCTTCTCGAGCTTGCCGCCGGCTGTCGGAGACGGCGTGGCGCCCCCCGAGGTGCCGCCGCAGGCAGCCAGGAGCAACATCGTCAGGACCGCCGGCGCCAGTCTTCTCATCTTCCCCCTCCGCTTCATGTGATGAGTAACTAGATTGACGGATCGGAGAGTGCAGCGGGGGCGGTGGTGAGCGGGACGAAGCCACCTTCGATCGACGCCTCCTCCTCGAAGCCGCCGGCGTTGCTCCGCAGGCGCCTCACGGTGGGGGGCGTGCCCAGCGTCGGCACTACTGCGATCGCCCCGCTGCGGAGCTGTGCGCGCCAGCCCGCCGGCGGCTCGCTCACCGCCGCCCAGCTGATCAGCCCGTCATAGGGGCCGGCGGCGGGATGACCCTGCCGGCCGTCCCCACAGAGGACGCGGACCCCACGCAGCCCGGCGGCCGCCAGCATCGGCTGAACCCGGGCCACCACCTCGAGATCGATATCCATGGAGATGACGTGTCCGGTTGCCGACACGAGATGGGCGAGGATCGCCGTGTTGTAGCCGCACCCGGTGCCGATCTCGAGGATCGAATTGCCCGGCTTCACATCAAGCAGCCTGATCATGGCCACCACCAGAGGCCGCGGAATGGCCTGCGGGCGTGGCCTGCCGGTCGGGTCCAGCGACCATGTGAACCAGGGCACCCGGTCAGCGGCCGCCTCCACGCTTGCCAATCTCGCGCTGCCCTCCTCAGACGACCTGCGCGTCGGCTGCGCGAGGATTCCAGCGCACCAGCCGGCGCTCCACCTGGGTGACGAACAGCTCGACGATGATCACGAAGACGACCAGCACCAGCATCCCGGCGAAGACCTGGTCGGAATGGAAGTTGCCCTGCGCCTCGGAGATGAGATAGCCGATACCGCTGGAGGAGCCCAGGTATTCGCCGACCACCGCGCCGGCGATCGCGAAACCGACCGAGGTGTGCAGGCTGGAGAGGATCCACGTCATCGCCGAGGGGAGGTAGACATGGCGGACCAGCTGCATCTGGCCGGCACCCAGCAGGCGGGCGTTGTTGAGGACCAACCGGTCGACCTCGCGCACGCCCTGATAGGCGTTGAAGAAGACGATGAAGAAGACCAGTGACACCGCCAGGGCGATCTTGGAATTGGGGCCCAGACCGAAGATCAGGATGAAGATCGGGGCCAGGATCAGGCGGGGAATCGCATTGAGCACCTGGACGTAAGGGTTGAGGACCCGCGACCAGAACCGCGATAGGCCAAGCAGGAAGCCGGCGATAACCCCCGCCAGCACCCCGACCACGAAGCTCACCAGGCATTCCCAGGCAGTGATCCCGAAGTTCTTGGCGATGGTTCCGTTGTTGAGCCAGACCAGCGCCGCCGCCCCGATCTCGGTGGGCCGTGAGTAGAAGAAGGGATCGATCAGCCGGTTGGTCGAGGCCAACTGCCAGATGACCACGAGCCCGACCAGCAGGCTCACCTGCAGGGCCAGCACGACGGGCCTGCCGTCAGCTCGCGCGAAACTTCTCATAGGTGCTCATCACCTCCTCGCGGAGGTCCTCCCACAGCCGCTGGTAGAGCTCGGCGAAGCCGGGCGCAAAGCGGGCCTCGACGACGTTGCGCGGCCGCGGCAGGCCAACCTCGTAGTCGGCCTTGATCCGCGCCGCCGGGCCCGCCCGCATGATCACCACGCGATCGCTCATCGCGATCGCCTCCTCGAGGTCGTGGGTGACGAAGAGGACGGTCGCCCTGAGCTCAGCCCAGAGAGTGAGCAGCTCGTTCTCCATCAACGCCCGAGTCTGCACGTCGAGCGCGCTGAAGGGCTCATCCATCAGGAGCAGCGGAAGGCGGTTGATCAGCGCCTGGGCCATCGCCACGCGCTTGCGCTGGCCCCCCGAGAGCTCGTGGGGATAGCGCGCCTCGAAGCCGCGCAACCCGACCCGGCCGAGCCACTCGCGGGCCTGCTCGCGGGCCTGGCGACGCGGGGACCCGCGCAGGGTCGGCCCAAGCATCACGTTGTCGAGGGCGCACTTCCAGGGCAGCAGCGCATCCTGCTGGAACATGTAGGCGGCCTGCCGGTTCACCCCGCCAACCGCCCGGCCGTCGAGCGCGACCCGCCCGGAGCTGGCCCTGAGCAGGCCGGCGACCAAGTTCAGCAGAGATGACTTGCCGCAGCCCGTCGGTCCCACGATGGCGGTGAACTGGCCGGCCGGTACCACCAGGTCGAGCGACTCGACGGCTGTGTATGCACCGAAACGAAGGGAGACCCCCTCCATCTCGATCCCGGTGCCGGCTACCGGCGCGTCGGTCTTGGTTGGGTTGCGTTCCATCGGTCGATCCACGAGCCCATAACCTCCCTGGTCTCCCGCCCGTCGGCGAGGTCGTGAACCGCCTTCTCGACCCGGGCGGCGAAGGCGCGGGAGGTTTCCCCGTCGGTCACTCGAAGCGGTTTGCCGATCTTGATCTCGGTTGGGGCGGGTAGCGGGATGTCGCGCCCCTTGGGCATGATTCGATGGGAACCCCGAACGTGCATGGGGATCACGTCAACGCGATTCTCGGTCGCGAGGTGACCGACGCCGGGCCGGAACTCCTGCAGAGTGCCGTCCGGCGAGCGGGTGCCCTCGGGGAAGACCAACAGGTTCCAGCCCGATTTGAGCAGCTGGCTGGAGCGGTGCAGCACCTCCTGCGGACCGCCTGTTCGAGAGAAGGGGAAGGTGTTGAGGATGAGACTGGTCAGGAATCCGACCCAGCGCCGCTCGTAGAAGTAATCGGCGGCGGCGGCCACCACGGTCCTCTCCCGGGCCCGATCGCCCAGCGCATAGAGAAGGAGCGGCGTGTCGGCGTGGCTGGTGTGGTTGGAGGCGATGATGACGGGCCGGTCGAGCTCGCGAACCCATCCCTGTCCCTCGACCCGGGGGTGGGCCATCGCCTCGGTGAAGGGAATCAGGATCCCCCTCTGCAACAGCTGGCGGACCGTGCGCATCGGCTCCAATCGGGCCCAGCCGAGGTCGGTCGGTCGGTCCGGCACGGCGCTCTCGGCGGCGGGCCAATCCTTCGGTCGCGGGCCGCCGGTGTGGAAGCCGCGGCGCATCGAGCGGTAGTCCCTGACCATTCCCGAGGCGAGGCGGGCCAGGCCGGCCACGCCAACCTCGCCCGAATACCAGGGCACTATTCGACTTCTGCCAGGAAGAGAGGCGGAGTTCGCAGGTGGCTGACGCTGGGGTGGCGGCCGACGGTCTGCTCGGCCATCTCGAGGGCATCCTCAAGAGTGGTGGCACACTTGAACCCGAGGCGGTGCACAGTGGCCCGCTCGCCGCCCACGACGATCACATCGCCGACGTACTCCAGGGCATGGGCAGCCCAGTACCAGGCATAGAACGGGTGCACTCCGTGGTAGGCGTGCGACTGCCGATACATCTGCCGATACCAGGGATCCTGCGCGAAGCGGGTCTCGTACTTCTTCTCGATCTCATGGGAATCGATGGTGTCGGCGAGCACCTCGTCGAAGAAGTCGATGTAGCTGGGGTGGTGGACGGAGTGGAACTCGTACCGGCAGGGGTGCGCCATGATGACGACGCCTCCCTTGCGAACCACGGGCTTGTTCTTGTAGAGATTGAACAGGTAGCCGAGGCCAAGGCACACGACCAGGACCGGGTTGAGGATCGAGTTCGGGTTGTAGGGCCCCAGGTACGGGATGCCCATCGTGACGATGTCGGTCTGTCCCTCCACCTGCACCAGCATCTGCTTACGCACCGTCTCAAGGGTCTTGTCATGCACCTTGTCCACCTGCCCCGCCTGCACGCTGGTCAGCCCGTAGGGCGCCTGGATGGAGTGAAAGATCGAGCGCTTCATGTCGGGCGGGGCGAGGTCGGTCGCCTGCTTCATCGCGTAGAACGCGGCCTGGTCACCGGTGGTCCAGTCCGTCTCGCGCTTCTGGAGAAAGTTGGCGATGGCAGGAAAGGCGTGGTTGTTGACGCTGGTCTCAATGTGGAAGACGCGCACGGCATCCTCGATCAGCTGCCCCTGCCGGATGCAGGAGTGGTGCAGCGCCGAGTCGGGCGGGTGCATGTAGCTGTTCGAGTGCAAGAGGGTGTCGACCGTGTGGTGCTCCTTGATGCTGCGATAGCAGCCGAGCCCGGTCGACATCGACTTCTGGCCACCATCCATCGGGACCAGGGTGAGGTTGACGTAGACCACCAGGTCCGACTCCAGCGCACGCCGGTTGAGCCAGGTCTCCTCCCCCTGCGCCGTCTTGCCGATCAGCAAATTCCCCTCGGGGTCCTCGGCGTCGTGGTTGTAGAGGCGGTCGGGCCAGAAGGTTGTGAAGACGCGCTCCCCGACGATGTGGCGGATCTCGTCGGCGGTCATCTTGCGGTGCAGTCCGATGGCGGCGATCAGCTCGATGTCCTCGACGCCGGCATGGGCAGCCATGTCAATGACCTCTTCGATGACCAGCTGGCGGACATCGGGCGAGGCCATCGGGGGCAGCGGGAGGCTGATGTCGTCGAACGCGATCGTCAGCTTCATCCCGGCCCGGAGCAGCTCCTTGAGGGGATCGTCGTCGATCGGGTTGTTGAGGGCCCGCCGGATCGCCCGCTCGGGGTGGTTGATCGGCTCCATCGGATCAGCCGGGTAGAGGATGCGGGATCCCAGGGGAAGCCGCTCAAGCCGGAATCCCTCGCCGAAGTGGAACAGCGTCGGCGGGGAATTCCTATCAACCTCGACAACCGCGCCCGGTCTAGCCACGCTCAACCACCCCCCGACTCTGTACTGCGAGCGGGGGAATTGCCACCACCGCCTGTCTGGGGGGCTCTGCCCCCCCGAAACGGCGGCCGGCATGCTGCCCATGCCGCCCTCCCCCCAACGCCGGCACTCGCCGGCGTCCCTGGCCTGCGGCCGGGTCCCGTCCCAGCGTTGCGAACGAGGGGGTTGCCACCACCGCGTGCATTCGCGGCCGCCGTGGACTGCGGCCGGGTCCCATCACTGGTTGTCCCTCAGGTCGAAGGCGACGCGGATCGCGTTGAGGCGGCCAGAGGACATCGCGTATTCGATCGCCTCGCGGTAATCCTCGAGTGGAAAGAAGGGGCCGGCCAGCCGGTCCAGCTTCAGGGACGGCGCCAGCTCCAGCGCCATGTCGAAAGTCCGCCTGCCATTCGCCTCCACGCCATAAGCGTATGCGCCCATCACATTGAGTTCCCGCTGCCAGATGGGGGCCCAGTCGATCTCCTCCTTGCCCGGCATGCCGACGAGGGTCACCTTCCCTCCTCCCCGCGCCAGGCGGACGGAGTCGCCCAGGCTGGAGGCGCTGCCGGCACATTCGAAGACGACGTCGGCGCCGCCCAGCAGCACCGGGCGCCTCTCGAGCAGATTGCCCTCGGTGTCGACCCGGCGCGCCTGGGTGGCGAAGCGGACGCGCTGATAAACCTCGCCAGGAGTGACCACCTGGTCGGCGCCCAGGCTCCGCGCCAGCGCGGCCTGGTGGGGGTATTTGGCCACACAGATCAGCCGCCGCGGCGGGGTGAGGCTCTTGACCGCCGCGACCGTCAGCAGCCCCAGGCAACCGGCTCCCATGACCAGCACGGTGTCCTCGGGTTGAGCGGCGGTGCGGAGGGCAGCGTGGATCGCGCAGGCGAGCGGCTCGGTGAGCATGGCGGCTTCGTCGCTCAGCGCTGCCGGCACCGGGTAGATCTGCGAGGAGTGGGCCACCAGCATCTCGCCCCAGCCACCGCCGGTGTCGTGGCAGTAGCCGGTCTGGAGGCCGGTTTCGATATCCCCGGTCGTGACGTTTTCGCAGAGCCCGATCCGCCCCTCGGCGCACATGCGGCAGGGCGGCTCGATACCGCGCACGGCGCATCCGAGCACCGGCTGGACCACCACCCGGGTGCCATCCTCGAGACGCCCGCTCAGCTCGTGGCCGGGAACGAAGGGAAAGCTGGTCAGCGGATCCATGTAGAAGGACGCGTGACCCGTGATCGCCGCGATGTCGGAACCGCAGATCCCGCTGACGTGGGGATAGACGTGGTGCCAGTCCGCGCCCGGCAGCTGCGGCGGTTCGATGTCCTCGAGGTGGATGAGCGCCAGCGGGCTGGTGGCGACCGCCGGCCGGCCACCCGCCGCCTTCACCAGGGCGTAGGCCGGGATGTTGCGTTCGAAGGTAAGCGCCAGCATCAGCGCCTCACCTGGCGAATTGGCTCCGGTACTCCTTCGAACGGGGGTCCGGGACCGGCAGGCGCCAGTTCCCGGGCGGCATCGACCAGCGCTCCACGCGCCACCCCCGCTGCAGCGCGACAGCGCTGAGCCGGGCGTCTGGGTTGACAGGCATAGGGGTGCCGACCAGCTCCATCATCGGTAGATCGCTGAGGGAGTCGGCGTAGGCGAAGCTGTCCGCGAGAACCAAACCATGGCTGGCGGCATACTCCTCCAGCAGCGTCCCGCGAGCCTCCCCCGCCGGCGGCGGGGCCGAGAGGTCGCCCGTGATCACCCCGTCCTTCACCAGCAGGCGGGCGCAGTCGACCTCCACCTGAAGCAGCTCGGCGAGCGGCTCCACGACGACGTCGAGCGCACCGGTGAGAAGCAGAACGTGGTGCCCGGCATTCTTGTGCTCGCGGATCCGGCGGACCCCCTCGGGGTAGAGGCGGCGCAGGGTGACCGAGTTCATCGCCTCCCGGCCGAGCTGCTTCATGTCCTCATAGTCGAGCCCCTCGTATTCGCGATAGAAGCTGCGCTGGAACTCGGCCCGCGAGCGGCGCTCGAGCTGCAACCAGCCGGGCGCCTCGCGCAGCAGGCCACCCAGGAACTCCGGCCACTCGCGGACCGGTTGCGCCTTGAGGCGCATCCAGAGGAAGTACTCGATGACGTTTGTCTCAGTTAGCGTGCCATCCACGTCGAACACCGCCAGCACGTCGGTCCGGCCGGCCCGGCGCCGGATCTGCTGCACGGCCAGGTCCCGGGTCTCAACCGGAACGGTGCTGCCGGTCGGTTGCTTGCCCTTGCGAGCGCCGGTCTCGGCGCGCGCCATGCGGATCACGGTCGGCAGATGGACTTTTTGGAAGTAGTGAGTCCAGTCGTAGAGCGCCGGGTCAAACGGGAACACCTTGCGCTCGGCCGGGGGGACCTTATCCCAGAGCTCGATGGTGTGGCGCGTGTCGTAGACGCAGTCGACCTCGGTGTACACGCCGTACAGCTCCGACAGGTTGAGCCCGCGCTCGATCTTGGCACGGGCGTCATTGAGATCGTCGGACATCGCCGCGATCCCGGTGATCGGCAGTCGTTCGACCACCCAGGACATCGCGTCAACCGCCCGCAGCGCCAGCTTCGCCCGGCTCTCGAGCTGGCTGCGGGGTGGGAAGGTCCACTTCGGGGCCCCGATAGCCTGGCCATACCTATCCCGCAGCGGATGCTCCGCGAAGTAGTTCTCCGACTCCTCCTGCATCCGCCTCAGCCGGAGCGGGTTGCGGTTTCCCGACGCCGCGTGATAGATCCGGTATTCACCCTTGGGCGGAGGCGCGGCGGCCACCGCGAGGACTGCGTTGACAACGTAGTCGGCAGGGATGATGTCGAGCAGCGCATCGGGCAGGCCGGAGAAGTCCTCGAGCACCCGACGGCCGTAGGCCAGGATGATCGGCTCGGCCATTCGGAAGCCCTCCAGCCAGCCGGGGAAGGGCTCGGCGAGCGCCGACTCGATGATGGACGGGCGCACGATCGAGAGCGGGAGGTTGCCGTGCAATTCGACCACGGCCCGCTCCGCCATGGCCTTGGTGAAGGAGTAGATGTCGGAGAAGCCGAGCGCCCGGGCATGCATTCGGCCCCTTTCGACCAGCCGGTCCTTGACCCACTTGTCGCGCAGCCGCTCCACCGTGCGGGCCACCGCCGGCGTGCCGGCCGGACCCATCCGCGAGCGGGCCTGCTTGACGAGCTTGGCGAGAACCTCGGGACTGCGTGACTCCTCCTCGACCACCGGCCGGAGCGTGCTGAGGATCTGCGCTTCGTGTCGCCAATTGAGCCCGGGATCGAAAGGCAGCTCCTCCCGAACCAGGCCCCGCAGCATGCCGCCCACGTAGGCGGTCGAGATGTGGACCAGGTGGGGGTCACCACCGCCTTTGGCGAGCGTGTCGACGAGCCTCGACGCGCCCAGAAGATTGGTCTGGGCGGAGAGGTCGGCGGGATTGTCGAACTCCACGGCGGCGGCCGAGGCGATCACGATCTGGCTGCCGAAGACGATCTTGCGCGACTCCTCGGTGAGGCCGAGGCCCTCCTTGCCGAGGTCGATCTCGACGACGGCCAGCTTTTTGGCAACCAGCTGGCTGAACGCCTCCTCACCCAGCTTTTCCCGCAGCGGCTTGAAGGCGGGGCTGGTGAGAACCTCCTTGTGAAGGCGCTCGGCGGCCGAACGTCGGGCTGAGGCGCGGATGGCCAGGTTGATCCGCTCGACCTCGGGGACCGAGCGGAGGAGCTTTTCGACAATCGATTTGCCGAGGAAGCCGGTGGAGCCGGTGATCAGGACGGTCTTGCCGGCGAAGCCTTCGGCGATCAAGTGTCCAATTCTAATTCGGCGGGTTCAGGTTCCATGCGAAGCCGGCCGGGCTCGGGAGCGCCGCGGCACCGCTTCAGCGGCCCGGGGCGGTCTCCTTGCGGAGGGCGACCGCGGGGGTCGCGGCGGCGTCGGTATGGCCGAGAGCGGAGGTCGCCCTGACCAGGAACCAGTACTGGTGGCCGAGCGCTCCGCGGACGCCGACGCTCGTCGCGGCGCTGCCTGAGAGCAGCCGGACCCCGGCCCCATCGTCGGTGAACTGGGTGACGTCGAAGGTCAGCCCCGCCCCCGGGCTGGTCCACCTGACAAGCAGGTCGGTGCCCCCGTCCGCGGCGGCTTCGACGCTGGCTGCGACGCGCGGGGTGAGCAGCGCCGGGCTTCGAGCCGCCCCCCCGACCCAAAGGTTCCCGACGTCGTGCGACCAGGGGTCGGGCCCCGCGCCGGACCAGCCGAAGGGGTCGACCGGATCCCAGGTTGCGTGGTGGTAAACACCGAAGTGAAGGTGCTCGCCCGTGCTCGCCCCGGTGGTCCCCGAGACCCCGATCACCTGCCCGCGGCGGACCCGCTGGCCGCGCGCCACGTCGATCCGCCAGAGATGGCCGTAGAGGGTGTCGAAGCCGTTGCCATGGTCCAACCGGACACCTCTGCCAAAGCTGCACCGGGTGCAGCCGGCGGTGCTCCAGTCGGCGTAGGTGACGGTACCGTCGGCGGCCGCCACCACCGGCTCGTAATAGAGCCCCATGTCCACGCCGTCATGGCCGTCGTAGTAGAGGTAATCATCCTTGCCCGACGTCTTCGCATACCCGGTCGGGGCGTCGGGGTCACTGCCGTTACCCGCGTAGGCGACGGTGCCGTCGAACCGGCAGATGACGCCGTCCCGCGAGTAGTCGGGGTGGCAGTGGTCGAAATTGGAGCTGATGAAGTGGCCGTCCCCCAGGTAGGGCAGCGTAAGGAAGCCGACGGTACCCGGCGAGTAGACGGCACCGATCCCAGCCGGTGGCATCTGGTCCGGGTATTTGTCAACCACCCGGGCGGGGGGTGGCGGCCCGGGCAGCGGCAGCGGTGCCGCCGAGGCCGAGGGCGTCAGCACGGCGGCCACGGCCAGGCCGAGAGCAAGGGCGCTAAGGGCGGAAAGTGGGCGGCGCAATCGGGAGCGAAGCTTAGGCAGCTGCCTCAGATGATCCGACGACGAATGGCGGCCGACGAGTAATCGATCGCGCTGGTCACCGCGATCACGACGATCAGGAGCATCGCCATCCTCGGGTATTCGAAGAGGCCCATGTACTCGATGAAGAGCAGGCCGAGCCCGCCGGCGCCGATGGCGCCGAGGATCGTGGACGAGTGCACGTTGACCTCGAATGAATAGAGGACGTTGGCGATCATGTACGGCATCACCTGCGGCACGACGCCATGGACCACCACCTGGACCGGGTTGGCGCCCGTAGCGGTGAGCGCGTCCACCTGCCCCCAGTCGATGGCCTCGATGGCCTCGCTGAAGAGCTTCGAGATGAGCCCGACGCTGAAGGTGGTGACGGCCAGGACCCCGGCGAAGGGGCCGATCCCGACCACGATCACCCAAAGGATTCCCCAGAAGAGGGTGGGCACCGACCTGACGATGCTCATCAGGAACCTGACCGCGAAGTAGGCAATGGTGCCAGCCAGGTTGCGTCGCATAAGGTTGCGGGCCCCGAAAAAGCTCAGGGGAACCGCGATCACAGTCCCCAGGAAAGTCCCAAGGATGGCGATGTACATGGTCTCCAGAGCCTTGTCGGCGACCGCCCGGAATTCCCCCCAATCGGGATGCAGGAAGCCCGCGAAGACCCGGCCCATGTTGTCGGCGTGGAGGATCAGTTGGGCGGGATCGAACTCGGTCTTTCGGTAGGTGAAGGCAACAATCACCAGCGCCACCACGGCGATGGCCGAGTTGCGCGTGCGTTCGGTGCGGACCTGGGCGCGGGCGCGGTCCCTCAGCTCCTCGAGGGACGGCCGCGGTGGTGCGGTCTCAGTCGAACCCGAGGCGGCCATAGATTCTCCGGTAGGCGGCATCGTCAAGCGCTGCGGGCAGGCCGTCGTAGACGATCTGTCCTGCCCTCATGGCGACGATTCGGTCGGCATAGCGCTTGGCCAGTTCCAGGTGGTGAATGGAGCAGACCACCGTGATCCCATCGGTCCGATTGATATCCCTCAGGTACTCGAGGACCACGACCGCCGTCTCGGGGTCGAGGCTGGCGACCGGCTCATCGGCGAGCAGGATCTCAGGCTGCTGCGCGAGCGCCCTCGCCATGGCGACGCGCTGCATCTGGCCCCCTGACAGCGAGTCGGCGCGCACGTTCGCCTTCTCCTCGATCTCCAGGCGCTTCAGGCTTTGCCAGGCTCGGTCCTGGTCCTCGCTCGAGAAGGAGGGCAGGTAGGTCCGCCAGCCCTCCTGGTGCCCGAGGCGCCCGGTGAGCACGTTGCGGAGCACCGTCGAACGCTTCACCAGGTTGAACTGCTGAAACACCATCGCCATCCGCCGCCGGCCGCGGCGCAGCGCCGCCCCGTGCAGGCTGGTCAAATCCTCGCCGGCCAGGAAAACGCGCCCGCTGTCCGGCTCGAGGAGCCGGTTCATGCAGCGGAGCAGCGTCGACTTGCCCGATCCGCTCGGTCCGATGACGCAGAGGAACTGGCCTCGCGGCACCTCGAGGGTGACCGAATCGAGCGCCCTGACCCCGCCCCGGAAGACCTTCGTCAGGCCCTCAACCCGGATGGCGGCCGAGTCGGCGGTTATTTGCTGGGGGAGGCGGCGGTGCCCGTGTTCAGCAGCTCGGGCTTGGCCTGCTTCACGATTTCCCTGATCACGTCGTAGTCAGAATCCTGGGCCGGCGCCAGCGAGTCGATCGTGTAGAGCGCTTTGAGCGCTGCGCCGATCGTCGGGTCGGTGCCCATCGCAATCATGGCCTCCTTGAGTTTCTTCTTCTGCGCGCCATTGAGGTTGTGCCGGATCATCTGCGGGTCACCCGGGATGGGATCGCTGGTGGATAGGACCACCGTCTTCTCCATGACACCCGGGCAGGAGGTGTCGACGCCCTTGTTCTTGCGGGCGTCGTCGTAGATGGCCCCCGCGTTGACCGCGTTCTGGCAGACGTTGACGGCGATCTGGGTCTGGCTGGCGATGCTGACACCCTGGACATCCTTGTCGGGGTCAAGGCCCGCCTTCTTCATCTCGTACCTGGGATAGAGGTTGCTCGAGGTAGAGAGGGGATCCCCGAAGGCGAACTTCTTGCCTTTCAGGTCCTTGATCGAATTGATGTTGGCGCTCTTGTTCACGATGATGAAGGCCTTGTAGCTGGGCAGGCCGTTGCGCACCGACTTGGTCACCGCCTCGGCCCCGTTGATCTTGTGAGCGATCACGTAGTCGAGTGGTCCGACCCAGCCGATGTCGACGTTGTTGGAGGTCATCCCCTCGGTCACCGCGGCGTAGCTGGTCAGCACCCGGGCGGTGATGTGGTAGCCGGTCTTCTGCGACAGATAGGTGCCGAGGATGTCGGCATTGGTCTGCACGATCGAGCTCGTCTGCGACGGCACGAAGCCCATCACGAGCTCCTGTTTGACGGGCGCTTCGGCCGGCGCGGGCGAGCCGCCGCAGGCGACCAGTAAGAAGGCCGCCACGGTGAGCAACGATCCCAATCGCTTCAGCATTTTGTCGAATCCCCCTGGTATGGCCGCCCGAATTAGCGCGGCTACTATACCAACGAGTGGGAATCAGCAGCGAAGGCCTTTCGGCGGAGTACCAGGAGGGGATCGGCCCGGCCGGCGTCAGGCTGCGCGAGCGGCCCCGCACCCCTCTCCAGGACGGCCACGTGGCGATTGCCATCAAAGCAGCGGGGATCAACCATCTCGACCTCTGGATGGCCCATGGCCAGCAGCGGGTCGACCCGCCCCGGGTGATCTGCGCCGATGGCGCCGGGGTTGTCGAGGAGTCGAACGACCCGCGCTGGCACAGGGGCGACGAGGTCGTGCTGCTGCCAACGATCTCCGACGGCACCTGCGACCACTGCCGGCGCGGTGAGGAGGTCTTCTGCCCCGCCTTCGGAATCCTTGGCGAGCATACCGACGGCACCGCCTGTGAGCGGATCCAGGTCCCGGGCCGGATGGTCTACCCCAAGCCCACCTCGCTCACCTGGGAGGAGGCGGCGGCGTTTCCGCTGACCTTCCTCACGTCGTACCGGATGATCACCACGCGAGCCCGCCTGCGCGCCGGTGAGACCATGCTCGTGGTCGGCGCCGGGGCAGGCGTCAGCGTCGCCGCCATCATCATCGGCAAGCACCTCGGCGCCCGGGTCTGGGCCACCAGCCGGTCCGAGGCGAAACTCGAGCAGGCGCGGGCTTTGGGGGCCGAGGAGGTCTTCCTCACTGAGGGGTTCGCCAAGGGTGTCGGCGCCAGGACGGATCGGGAAGGGGTCGACGTGATCTTCGACTCGGTCGGCGCGGCCACCATCGACGACGATCTCAAGGCGATCCGAATGGGTGGCCGCATCGTCACCTGCGGCTCGACCAGCGGTCCCAAGGTGACCCTGCTCTGGCCTCGGGTTTTCTTTCGCCACGCCGACATCCTGGGCTCGACGATGGGCAATGCCAGCGAATTCGAATCGGTCTTGAAGCTGATCGACGAGGGCATGAAGCCGGTGGTCGACAGCGTCTACCCGCTGGCGGAGGTGGAGCAGGCTCTCGCCCACCTCGACGCCGGCGAGCAGTTCGGCAAGGTGATGCTCAAGGTGGCCGGCTGACCGGTCGCCCGCGGCCGCACATTCTCGTCACGAACGACGACGGGATCACCTCGCCGGGACTCCACGCCCTCTATCGGGCGATGGCGGAGATCGGGACGGTGAGCGTGGTCGCCCCGGACGCCGAGCGATCGGCGGTCGGCCACGCCATCACCACCCTGACCCCGCTGCGCGTTAAGCCCTTCATGCTCGACGGCGAGTTCCTCGGCCAGGCGGTCAACGGCACCCCGGCCGACTGTGTGAAGCTGGCTCTCGGGGCCCTCCTCGAAACCCGGCCTGACCTGGTCGTGTCAGGTGTGAACCTGGGCCCGAACACGGCCACCAACATCATCTATTCGGGAACGGTGTCGGCCGCCACAGAGGCGCGCATCCTCGGGGTCCCCTCCGTCGCAATCTCGATCGGCACCCATCGGGAGCCCCTCTGGGACACCGCCGCGACCTACGCGCTGCGAATCGCCCGCGAGGTCCTGAAGAGGGGTCTGCCCGACAAGGTCCTGCTGAACGTCAACGTGCCCAACCTCGCCCTGCGTGACGTGAGGGGGGTGCGGGTCACGCGGCAGGGCGACTCCGCCTTCGAGGAGAAGTACGACATCCGCGCGGATCCCCGCTCGGTTCCCTACTACTGGGCCGCGGGCAGCTACCGGATGACCGACAGTGACGAGGGGACCGACGCCGTCGCTCTCGACCAGGGCTTCGTCAGCGTCACGCCGGTCAGCTTCGATCTCACCGCCTACGAGCTGCTCGAAACCATCAGCTCGTGGAAGCTCAACTGACTCCCAGGCCGAGCTCCGCCGCTCCGTAGGAAACTCCTGCCCGGGGCAGCAGGCTGGGGAAGCCCGGTACCTGGAGGGCCTCCGGCACGCGACTGTGGACGGGCAGCACGACCCTGGGGGCGACTCGGGTGACCGTCCGGACGATGTCCGCCGGGCGAGAATGCCCGGAGGCGCTGATCACCTGGAACTCGAGGCCGAACCTGGCCACCCAGGCTTCCATGACTGCATAGGCCGGGTCGTAGCTGCCCAGCGGCACGCCCCCGCTGTGGACGTAGACCGAGCCCGCCGGGGGTTCGAGGTCGATCAGCAGGGGCAGAGTTTCGAAGCCCAGCTGTAGGCAGTGAGCGCGCGGGTTGGCCCTCACCGCCTCGAGCGAGCCGAGGATGCCGGGCCAGCCGGCGAGCCCGCCCATCTCGGGCTCCATGAGGAGCGTTCGACCGGCGGCTGCGCAGCCCGCGGCAAGGCCGGCCACGCGTTCACGGTTCATCCCGTAGCAGTTCACGATCACAAGGCCTGCCGCTTGCGCAAGCACCACCTCGAGCTGCCGGATCACCTCCCGTTCATCAGGCGGCGGTGGGCCCTCGACGTCGAGGGGAACGAAGCCGAGGCTGACGCATTCCTGGATCAGGACGTCGGCGCCGCGCGCCTCGTCTGCGAAGGCGGCTGTGATTTCAGGATGCAGGCCATGCCAGCGCTGGTCGCCGCTGAAGGCGATGGTCAATTCGGGTGAGGTGATGAGAAACCCGGTGGCACCGGGAACATCGTGGTCCACAGCCACGAACCTGACGGACATCTCCCCGACCGGAACGGTGGTCCGATCAGGCACGCGGAACCCCGCCGGGATGCGCCACTTGAGATACCCCGACGCGGCGGCAGCCTGCCTCACGTCCTCCATGCCCGCGGGATAGAAGAGGGGGACGTCAGGTCCCATGTAGGGCACGAGGCCGGTGTGATCGAGGTGCATGTGGCTTATGAAGACGGCGGTCTGCCCGTCCCACGCCTCCCCCGCATACACACCGCGGATCGGCTGCGCCTCACCGACTCGAATCAGGTCGGCCAGCTCGCGTCCCGGCCTCGGTGTGAGGCCGAGTGAAAAGGGCGCCCGGCCCGGCGCATGCTCGCGGCCGAAGTCGAAGAGGGCTCTGGCCTCGCCGTGTTCGACAATGAATTTGAGCCCGGTCGGGTTGCCGGTGTGCAGGAAGGTCAGGGTGGTCCTTGCGCTGGTCATGGGAAGCCGTCGATCATATCCCTCCGGTGATCCACTATCGGCGGCGCAGACAGCCGGCCGGGGCCCGGCCGGGAGCCTAACTCGGAGTGCAACGAACCAGTGCCTCAGCCAACGCGGTGCCCCTCGCCGGCCGGGCGGCGGCGCGGCGGAGAGTGGCGCGCCGGGACAACGTCGCGGGCTTCCTGCTCATCTCACCGGCGATGGCCCTGCTCATCCTCTTCATACTCATCCCCTCGCTCTGGATTTTCTGGCTCTCGTTCCAGCGCTGGGATCTCGTCAGTGGCACGAGCGACTTCATCGGGACCGCAAATTACCAGCGGCTGTTGCTTCGGGACGACGTCTTTCGCAAAGCGTTCTTCCAGACGGTCTACTTCGTGGCCGTAACAGTCCCCGTAAGCATGGCGCTGGGGCTCTTCCTGGCGGTGCTCCTGAACCGCAAGATGCCGTTTCGGGACCTGCTTCGCACCCTCATCTTCACGCCCTACGTGATGCCGATAGTGGCGACGGCCCTCATCTTCAGCTTCATCTACCAACCCGATGTCGGGGTGCTGAACGCCGCCCTTCACGTCTTCGGCATTCCCCGTATCAACTGGCTGAACTCGCCTCGAGCGATCATGCCGGCGATCATCATCTACAGCGTCTGGCAGCACACCGGGTACAACACGGTGATCTTCCTGGCGGGCCTGTCGAACCTTCCGCCGGAGATCGACGAGGCCGCCCGCGTCGACGGCGCTCGGGCCTGGACGAGGTTCTGGCGGATCACCTGGCCCCTGCTCAGCCCCACCACCTATTTCGTGCTCCTGATCAGCATGATCGGCTCCTTCAAAGTGGTGCAGCCGATTCTCATCTTCGCGGGTGGCGTGAGCGGTGCCACAGCCGGGGGCGGCGGTCCTGACAAGGCTGCCGAGACGATCGGTTATTACCTCTACGTGCAGGCCTTCTCGTTTTTCCACGCGGGCTATGCGGGTGCGATCTCGGTGATCCTCTTTCTGATCATCCTCGCCATCACAGGCCTTCAGATGGGCGTCCTCTCACGTCGGGTCTTCTATCGATGAGCAGGCGTCCCGGTGCAAGCTTGCTGCGCGAGATCCCCCGCTACCTGTTGCTCATCCCGTTCGCCGCCCTCTTCGTCTTCCCCTTCTACTGGATGATCGTGATCTCCCTCGGCACCCTCCAGACGGTGTTCGTCTTCCCGCCCATCCTCTATCCCCTCGGCCACTGGGAGAACTACCTGTCAGCGGTCGGACTGCTCCCTGATCCCGCCACCGGCCAGTACCTTCACATCCCCTGGGTGCGGTATTTCATCAACACGACGATCGTCGCGGTCGGCACGACCGGGCTGGTGCTCCTTACCTCGGTCCTCGCCGGCTATGCGTTCGCGTCAATGCCATTTCCAGGCAAGCGGGTCATCTTCGGCCTGGTGATTGCCATCTACATGGTGCCGGGCGAGGTGACGCTCGTCCCCAACTTCATCATCCTTGCCAACCTGCACTGGATCGACAGCTACCAGGCTCAGATCGTTCCCTTCGGAGCGTCGGTCTTCGGGATCTTCCTGATGCGTCAGTTCTTTCTCGGCCTGCCGATCGATCTCTGGGAGGCGGCTCAACTGGATGGCAGCGGCCACCTTCGCTTCCTGTGGTCGATCGCGTCACCGCTGGCCCGGCCGCCGATGGTGACGATTGCGCTCTTCCAGCTCGTTGCCAGCTGGAACGCCTTCCTGTGGCCGCTGATCGTGACCAGCAGCGACGCCTACCGCCCGGTCCAGGTGGGCCTCCAGGCCTTCAGTTACGCTGACGCGACGAATCCGGTGCTCCACGCGGCAGGGAGCTTGATGGTCACGCTGCCGATCCTCATCATCTTCCTGCTCGCCCAGCGTCAGATCGTGGGCGGGATCGCGGCCAGCGGGATTCGGGGTTAACTTTCTGCACAGACAATTTGCACTTCCGACAAGAGGGGGAATCAAGCGAATGAGAAACGGTAGATCGGCCAGCCTCCTGGCTGCCTTGCTGGTGGTTGCCTGTGGGGGCGGCGAGCCCGCCGCCCCGGCGCAGGTGGGAGCCCTCAAGACAAGCGTCCAGATCAACTTCTGGCACGGCCTCTCCGGCAACCTGGAGGCGGGGTTGCGCCTCGTCACGGATCAATTCAACTCAAGCCAGACGCAGGTCAAGGTCAACCTGGTGTCCAAGGGCGCCTACGCGGACCTGAACAAGGCGATCCTAACCGGGCTCGCCGCGGGCCAGCCTCCTGACCTCGCCCAGTGCATCGAGACCGACGCGGCGAAATACCACAGCTCCAAAGCGCTGGCCGATCTCACGCCGTACATCAATGCCAAGGACGGCCTGTCGAGCAGCGACCTGAAGGACATCTACCCGGTCATGCTCAACGCAGCCAAGATCAACGGCACCTACTTCCAATTTCCGTTCAATAAATCGACCACGGTCCTCTATTACAACCAGGACATGTTCGCGGCCAAGGGAATCAGCGCCCCGCCCGCCAATTGGACGGAATTCTTCGCCGACGCGGCGAAGCTCACAGACACCGCCAAGGGCGTGACGGGGGTGGAGGGCCCGACGCTCGACACCTTCCTTTCGATGCTTTACGAATACGGCGGCCAGATGTACGACAACCCCACCAAACCGGCGAAGGCGACCGTCAACAGTGCCCAGGGGATCAAGGCGATGACGATGTGGTATGAGGCGATCAAGGCCGGCGCCGCCAAGCCGATCCCGGCCGGGAACTTCGCCGATCAGACCGATTTTCAAAATCAGAAGACGGCGATGTACATCTCCACCCAGGTGAGCTACCAATTCATCGTCAAGAACATCGGCACCAAGTTCAAATTCGCCGAGGCTCCGCTGCCGGCTGGCGACAAGGGAATCAAGGACGAGATGTTCGGAGCCAATCTGTGCGCCTTCAACAAGTCGTCGACCGATGTCCAGCACGGTGCCGTGCTGTACATGAAGTTCGTGACCAGCCAGGAGAGCACGACGACCTGGGCGAAGGCCACCTCCTACATGCCGGTTCGCCAGTCCGCCTACACCAGCCTCGCCAGTGGCTTCTACTCCCAGAACCCGTCCCAGGGCGTGGGGGCCGGAATGCTCAGCCGGGGCGAGCTGTTCGTCCTCCCCTCGGTACCGACCAGCAATGAACAGCGCGACGCCCTGAATACAGAGCTGGGGAACATAACGGGCCTCCGCAAGGACCCCAAGACGGGCCTCAACGACGCCGCCGCAAAGATGACGGACATCATGGCGACCGGCTAGCCGAGCATCTCGACAACCGACTTTCGAACCTGGCGCAAGGCCGAGCTGCACAGTCATCTCGACGGTGCGGTTCGGCCTGAAACCGCCGCCGAGCTCGCCGACCAGCAGGGCCTCGACCTGCCCCGGCCGCTGCGCCTGGCTGCCCCCGCCAGCTGCGCTTCGCAGGCCGAGTACATCGCCTGCTTCGATCCCCAGATCGCCGTCCTCCAGACCGAGGCTGCCCTCGAACGCTGTGCCTACGAGCTGGGCGTCGATTCCGCCGCCGAGAACATCGACTACCTCGAGGTCCGCTGGGCGCCGGCGCTGCATCAGCGAGGGGGCCTCAGCCTCGAGGCCGGCATCTCAGCGGTCCTCCGCGGGCTGGCCGGGGCACCGCTGACCGCGGTCGGCATCGTCTGCGCCATGCGCCATCTCTCGGTGGCTGAGAATCTGCATCTGGCCCGGGTCGCCGGGGCCTTCGCCGGGCAGGGCGTGGCCGGCTTCGACCTTGCCGGGGACGAGGCGCGCCACCCCGCCGCGCCGCAGCGCCCCGCCTTCGAGGCGGCCCGGGCGGCCGGGCTCCGGCTGACCTGCCACGCCGGCGAGGCCGGCTCGCCCGAGTCAGTCCTGGAAGCCGTCGAGCTGGGAGTGGAGCGGATCGCGCACGGTGTGATCGGCGCTCGGTCAGCAGCGGTGGTGGCCAGGATCCGCAGCGAGGGGGTTGTCCTCGACCTCTGCCCGACCGCCAACTGGAAATGTCACGCGGTGGCCAGTCTGGCCGAGCATCCACTGCCACGGCTGCTGCGAGGGGGCGTTCGCTGCACCGTCAGCACCGACTCACGGACGGTCGCCGGAACCACCCTCAGCCGCGAATTCGAACTTGCCTCTACGGTGATGGGCATGACCGACGACGAACTGATTCGTTGCAACCTCACCGCCTATGAAGCTCGCTTCGGCAGCTGACCTCGAGGCGGCGCTCGCCGCCCACCCGGGCCGGGCCTGGCGCGGCGGTCCAGATCGAATCGAGGCCGCCGTCTGCGTCCCGGTCCTGGCCGGCGCCGAAGGATTGGAGGCGTGGTGCATCAAACGGCCGGACGGGCTGCGGCACCACTCGCTGGAGATCGCCTTCCCGGGTGGGAAGCCCGAGCCGGATGACGGGGGCCTGGTCGGAACCGCCCTGCGCGAGACCGAGGAGGAGCTCGGCGTCGCCAGGGGCCGACTCCGCGTGATGGGCCTCCTGACGCCCGTGCCCACCGCCACCTCCCGCTTCACCCTCAACCCCGTGGTCGTCGAGGTTGAACCCGGGCCCCCGCCCCGGCCCGATCCCGGCGAGGTGCTCCATCTCATCACCTTTCGCCTCGACGATTTCTTCGCCGGCCGAATTCCCTTCTCGGCAGTGGACGTCGGCTCCTACCTCTCCCCGATCTTCAAGTTCGAGGTCGGCTCGATGTACGGGGCCACCGCCCATGTCCTGCTCGAGCTGCTGGAGGTCTACGCCGTCGCGGCAGGCATCTCGATGCCCGAACCGGAGATCACCACCGTGATCCCCTGGGCCTGACCCAGGGCTGGTGGAATTAAGGGAGATCTTTGAGCTGCTTCACATGGTCGACAAGGTGGCCGACGAGGTAATAGTTGATCGCTTCCCGGAGCGTCATGTCACCCCGCGTGGTGCTCTTGAGCGGGCGGTCCAGGTCGCCCGGTTTCAGCGAGCGGAGGAGAGCCTGCGCATCGGCGAGGCCGCTGTCGATCCGAGCGCGAAGGTCGCTCTCGCTGAGCAGGTGGCCGCTCTCGATCCCGTCAAGCCGGCCCGAGCTCTGCGGCTGGCGGCCGAAATGGCCGTCACGCGCCACGGCCTCCCCCAGCTGCCGAGACCAGAACCCGAGCATCTCGGCCATGTGGCCGAGGACATTGAACCGATCCCAACGCTCGCCCGTCTTGGGGTCCGGCGGACCGGGTTGATGAGAATCGCTGTGCGGAAGCTCTCGAAAGGTGCGCGCCGCCTCCTCCAGGTCGGCCAGCATCGTCTCCAGCTCGCCGGCCATGCTCAGCCGGTCCCGAAGAGGCGGTCGCCGAAGTCGCCCAGACCCGGCACTATGTAGGCCCTGTCGTTGAGGCCCTGGTCCAGCGCGGCCGTGAAAATTCCCACGTCCGGGTGCTGCTCCTCGATCAGGCGAACCCCCTCCGGTGCGGCCACCACGCACACGAAACGGCAGTCCTGCCCGCCCGCGGCTTTGATCAGCTCGAGCGCGCGCGAGCCAGAACCACCGGTCGCCAGCATCGGGTCGAGGAGAAGGGTCACCTTGCCCGCCAGCGGCGGCAGCTTGTTGTAGTAGATCCGGGCCCGAGCGGTCTCCTCATCCCGCTCCAGCCCTATGTAGCCCACGCTCACCCTGGGCAGCAGGTCGAGAACCGGGCCAAGCAGGCCGAGTCCCGCCCGCAGCACGGGCACCGCCACCACCTCGCGCTCAACCCAACTGGCGGCGGCCGGGCCGAGCGGAGTCTCAACCGTTCCGCTCCGGACCGAGAGGTCGCGGGTGGCCTCGTAGATCAACATGCTGATGATCTTACGGGCGAGGTTTCGAAACTCCTCGGGCTCGGTGTTGCGATCGCGCAGGCGCGCCATGCAGTCGGCCACCAGGGGGTGGTCACTTACGTGCAGCATCGCGCTCCACCAGCCTGGCCAGCGCTCCGACCGCCACGTTCAGCATGCGTTCCATGTAGGCGGGATCCTGGTGATGGATCTCACCCGCTCCGACCTCGTCGACACAGAGGAGCAGCGATGCCGCCCGAAGGCGCCTGACCGAGGCGACGACGAACAGGGTGGAGGACTCCATGTCGTTGGCGATGACGCCAGCCCGCGACCACATCTCGAGCTCGGCGCGCAGCCGAGGGCCATCGGGCATGCTGTCGGGCACCAGGTCCGAGTAGAGCGCGTCTACCGCGCGGATGATGCCCAGGTGATGCGGGGCTGCGGCGGCTGTCGCGGATTCGAGCAGCGCCGTGACCATCTCGTGGTCGGCGACGGCGGGAAACTCGCGGGGCACGTAGCCATCTGCGGTGCCCTCGGTGCGGACCGCGGCGGTCGCGATGATCAGGTCACCCATCCGGATTCCCGGCTGGGTGGCCCCGCAGGTGCCCACCCGCAGGAAGGTGTGGACGCCCAGCTCGCGGAGCTCCTCCATCCCGATCGCAACCGACGGTCCGCCCATGCCGCTCGAGATCGCGGAGACCGCCGCCCCGGCGACACTCCCGGTGAACGTCCGGTACTCGCGGTTGAAGGCGACCTCGCGGGCGTCGTCGAGGAACTTCGCGATCAATGCGGTGCGCGCGGGATCACCGGGGTAGAGCACATAGCCGCCGACCTCGCCGGCAGCCAGGCCGACGTGGTATTTCCGCTCGGTCACTGCCGGATTGTAAGGTGCCACCTCAGGGAACCCGGCGGAGGATGTGAGGGGGCGGCGTGACGGGCTCGGGTGAGACGCGCCAGGCGCCACCGAGCCGATTCGCCGCGGCCTGCGCAGCGGCGCTCGAGGCGGCATGGACCACCGCGATCGTATCGCCAGTGCGCACCTCGTCGCCGACGGTCCGCTCGATGACGATGCCGGCAGCGGGATCGATCGCATCCTCCTTCCGCTGGCGGCCGGCTCCCGCCTCGAGGGCGGCCCGGCCGACCTCGAGCGCATCGACCGCGGCGACCCATCCCGACCGGCGGGCGAGGACCGGGAGCGTGACCCTGGCCTGTGGCAACCCGGCAGCCAGGCGGCCCCCCTGCGCCGCGATCATGCGCTCGAACCTTTCCCGCCCGCTGCCGTCGGCCAGTGCGTCGCCCGGGTCGCGAGAGACGCCGCCCAGCCGGCACATTTCGGTCGCGACCAGAAGGGATACCTCGCGCAGGGCGGCGTCGCCGCCGCCGGCCAGGACCGCCAGCGCCTCGGTGACCTCGAGCGCATTCCCCACGGCCCGCCCGAGAGGGGTGTCCATCGCGGTGATCAGCGCCACCGTGCGGCGGCCAGCGCCCTCGCCGATGTCCACCATCTCGCGAGCGAGCGCCACCGCACTGTCAACGTCGGGCATGAAAGCACCGCGGCCCGCCTTCACGTCCAGCACCATCGCGTCCGCACCGGCGGCGATCTTCTTGGCCATGACACTGGAGGCAATCAGCGGGATCGAGGGCACCGTGGCCGTGACATCGCGGAGTGCATAGAGAGCCCCGTCGGCAGGCACCATGCGCGCCGACTGTGCAGCGACGGCGAGACCGATCTCCCTCACCTGCGTGATAAAACGAGCCGGATCCAGCTCGGCGCTGAAACCGGGAATCGATTCAAGCTTGTCGAGCGTTCCGCCGGTGTGGGCGAGCGCGCGCCCACTCAATTTGGGCACTGGCACCCCACAGGCGGCCGCCAGCGGGCCCGCAATCAGCGTGACCTTGTCGCCGACGCCCCCGGTCGAGTGCTTGTCCACCTTGATCCCATCGATTGCGGACAGATCCAGGATCTCGCCGCTGGCCACCATCGACCGTGTCAGAGCAAGGGTCTCAGCGCGCGTCATTCCGCGTGTGACGACGGCCATCAGCCACGCCGCGACCTGGTAGTCGGGAATCCGACCGGCGGTGTAACCGGCCAGGAGAAAATCGATCTCCTCCCGTGAGTGTTCCTGGCCATCCCGTTTGCGGCCGATGATCTGGAGAGCGTCCATGTGGTGCACCTGGAGCCAGTAGGCTATCAACCGCCTTGGCCGAGCCCATCGACCTCAGCGATTTCCAGAAGGTGGAGATGCGAGTTGGCCGTGTGATCGACGTGGAGGAATTCCCAAAGGCCCGCAAACCCTCCTACCGCCTGACCATCGACTTCGGAGAGCTCGGGGTGCGCCGGTCAGTGGCGGCGTTGAAAACCGACTACCGATTGAGCGACGTGCGCGGGCGCCAGGTGGTCTGCGTCTTCAACTTTCCACCGCGCCGGATCGCCGGGTTCGATTCGGAGGTGCTGGTGCTGGCCGCGACCGCGGCCGACGGCACCCTGCGGCTGCTGTCACCCGGCCCCGACGCCGAGCTCGGCAGCTTCATCAGCTGAAGTCGACCTCGCGAGCCGGGCCTCGAGCTCCAGACGGCCTGCCAGGTCCAGATAGGTGAGGTGGCGAGCCGGGTCGGCTCTCCCGCCGCTGAAGTGGACGCCCTCTGACTCGAGTCGGCGCTGGCACGCCGGCGCCCGCCCCCCGCCCCAGGCGGGCGCGATCCGGCCGCCGGCGAGCAGGATGCGGTGGGCATTGGCGAGGTGATTTTCCCGGGCGGCGAGGCGGCCGACGACGCGCGCTCCACGAATCCCGAGCGCGACCCGGGCGACCTCACCGTAGGTTGTCCACTCGCCTGGCGCGACCAACCGGCTCACCGCTCGAACCCGCTCCGTGGTGTCGAACGCCGGCGGGACCGGGCCTCCCCTCACTGGGTTGGCAGGACCCAGATCTTGCCGGCCGTCTGATGACTCAGCGTCAGCTCACGCTTGGCCACGGACATGCGAATGGTCCGGCCCACCCCGTCGATCTCGACCACATCGAGCCGGGCTCCGGGAACCAGCCTTCGCTCGTGCAGGTAATGCAGCAGGGCTGGGGCTTCGCGTTCAGCCACTTCCGAAATCCGGGTCACCACGGCCTCACCCGGCGCCATCGCTGAAAGCCTCACCTCGCCCCTCACCGTCTCCGAGTGACCCGGGATCGGGTTGCCGTGCGGGCAGGCCTGGGGGCGGCCGAGAGCTGCGTAAAGGCGCTCCTCGACAACCTGGGAAACGGCGTGTTCCAGGCGCGCCGCCTCCTCATCCGCCGCGACCCAGTCGAGGCCGAGGGTGTCGGTGAGCCAGCGCTCCATGATTCGGTGGCGGCGAACGATGGCAGCGGCCTTCCGGTCGCCCTCGGCGGTGAGGTGCACCTGCTTGCCACCGTCCACCTTCACCAGTCCGTCCCGCGCCATCCGCCGCAGCCCGGCCGTTACGGTCGGCCGGCTCACCCCCAGCCAATCGGCGAGGCGGGCGTTGGTCAGCGTCTCTCCCTCGGCGCGCATGTAATAGATGGCTTCGAGGTAGCGGGAGATCGCCTCCGACGGGGGATTTCTATTAGCCTTAACTAACTGATGGCTTTGCACGTACTAATCTCAGGATGAGCCAGATCACCGCGGCAGCGATCGGCGGGGTCGCCGGGTTCTCCATTTTCCTCGGATTGCCGGTCGCCCGCCTGCGCGGGTTGCCCAAGGTGGTGCAGGGCTTCATGAACGCCGTCGCCCTCGGCGTGCTGCTGTTCCTCCTATGGGACATCCTCAGCCACGCGGCGTCTCCCCTCCAGGCCGCGCTGAAGCCCCTCCACGAGGGTCGGCCGGGCGCCTTCCTGCCGCTGGTCCTGATCTTTGCCGGCGGACTGGCGGCCGGGCTGCTCAGCCTCATCTACTTCAACGGCGCTCTTTTCAAACGGGCGCGCGGCTCGTCCAACCAAATCTCACCCAAGAACCTCTCGATGTCGATCGCCACCGGGCTGGGGCTGCACAACCTCTCCGAGGGGCTGGCGATCGGCCAATCGGCCGCGACCGGCGCCCTCGCCTTCGCTGGAGTCCTCGTCATCGGCTTCGCGCTCCACAACATCACCGAGGGCTTTGGCATCGCCGCTCCGATGACCATGTCGGACACGCGGCCGTCATGGGGCTTCCTCGGGCTGGCCGGCCTGATCGGCGGCGCACCGACTCTGGTCGGCTCCGCAATCGGTGTCTTCGCCACCTCGACGCTGCTCTCGGTCCTCTTCCTGGCTCTGGCCGCGGGGGCCCTGATCTACGTGATCAATGAGATGTTCGGGATCGGGCGAAAGCTGAACTCACCGAAGGGGCTGGGCTGGGGCATCCTGACGGGCTTCCTCTTTGCCTTCTCCACCGACCTGATGCTCACCTACTTCGCCGGGTAGGCCGAGCGGCGCTCCCAGCAGGGTGCTAGTGGACTGTAACGGCTGAATGAGGTACAGGCC
>JRHI01000739.1_pt1 | contig 33146 bp, 22 predicted proteins | sample 215371 | NCBI WGS metagenome assembly JRHI01 (sample SAMN02929681, study PRJNA255918) | sediment metagenome | biome: cave system; feature: Ice Cave; material: Sediment; isolation source: sediment from deep within a dark volcanic ice cave with no known source of... ...
ACGGCCGAAAAGTCCGCACGCACGGGGGGACACGCTTGTTTTGGGGCTAGTAGCGCGCCAGCGCGACGAGTTTATCGGTACGATCGCTGCGCTGGCCCGGGCGGTCGAGGTGCGCGACCAGTACACCGCCGACCACACGAACCGGGTGACCGATTACTCGCTCATGCTGGCGGAAGCATTGAAATTATCGCCGACCGATCGCTATCACATCCAAATCGGCACCCCGCTGCACGACATTGGCAAGATTGGCGTTGCCGACGCCATCCTGCGCAAACCGGGAAAGTTGACGCAAGACGAGTTTTCGGAAATGAAAACGCACACGCTCAAAGGAGCGGCGATTCTTGAAACGATCCCTGCGTTGAAGGCGGTGATTCCGATCGTTCGCCATCATCACGAGCGCTGGGACGGTAAGGGCTACCCGGACGGTCTGGCCAGCGGCCAGATCTCGCAGTTGGCGCGAATCGTGGCGGTGGCCGACGCCTTCGACGCGATGACGTCGAACCGCCCGTATCGGCAGGCGATGCCGCTTGATGTGGCCTTTGCCGAACTGCTCGACAAAATGGGCTCGCACTTCGATCCGCTCTGCGTCCGCGCGTTCGTCAACCTTCGTGCGCGCGTGGCCGCGCGCTTGGTTGCGCCACTCGCGACACCGGCATCTGCTCCTTCCTCCCTCGTTGGCGCTGCGGGCTGATTAGTCAGGCCAGCGACGGCCGTTTCTTGTGCCAGTCGGTGGCCTGCTGGTAAGCATGGGCAATTTGCAGCAGGCGCGCTTCGCTCCATACTCGACCCGTAAACTGGATTCCCGTTGGCAGGTTCTTCTGCCCGAAGCCGTTCAGCACGGATAGCGCGGGCTGGCCGACCGCATTGCCGGCGGGAATGAGCGGCGGACCGCCACTAATGCCAGGATACGACTTGTTGAAATCCACGCCGACGGGATACGCTACCGTCGCCCGCGAGGGTGCCACCACAGCGTCGTACTTCGCATACAGTTTGTCGAGCGCCCGCTTCATCGGCCCGCGCAGACGCAGCGCTTGCAGGTAATCGACGGCCAGCACCGTTGACGCCGCATAGCCGCCCGAGCGATCCGCCGTCGCACGCAGTTTCTTCGCCTCGCCGTTCTCCAGCAGGTCGCGGAAAGCGCTCGTTCCCTCAGCATTGACGATCGTCCCCACCACTTCGCCAAACGGCAGGGCTGGAAACTCCACGTCCTCGACCACCTCGGCGAAGCCACGCAGCACCTCGACAGAGTTCGCGAAATTCTTCTTGACCTCCGGCTGCACCTGGCTCGTGGATCCCTTGAGGACACCAATCTTGAAGCGCCGGCCCCCTGGCGCAAGGGCAGTTTCCTCGCGCGGCGGATAAATGAACCGCTCGGACACACTGCTGGGGTCGTGCGGATCGGGCCCGGCGACTGCGGCGAGCACGAACCCACAATCCTCGGCGGTGCGGCAAATTGGCCCCAGCTTGTCGAGCGTCCACGACAGCGCCATCGCCCCATGCCGGCTGACTCGGCCATAGGTCGGCCGCAACCCCGCAACACCACAGAAGGCTGCCGGCGTGATGATCGAGCCGGATGTTTCCGAGCCGATGGCGAATGGGACGAGAGCGGCGGCAACGGCCGCTCCGGGACCGGACGACGAGCCGCCCGACCAGTACTCGGTGTTCCAGGGTGTGCGGCCTGGCCCCGTGAAGGAAGCGTCGGCGTTGTTGTAGCCGAAGCCGCCTGCCAGCTCGACCATCGCCAGTTTCGCCACCAGCACCGCCCCGGCATTGTGGAGTTTCGTGACGACCGTGGCGTCGTAGTCGAAGACCTGATTGCGGTACGGCTCCGCCCCCCAGGTGGTCGGAATGCCCTTCGTGGCAAGGAGGTCCTTGATGCCATAGGGAACGCCGTGCAGCGGCCCACGATGGTGACCGCTCTGGATCTCGCGCTCAGCGGTGCGCGCCTCCTTCATCGCCCGCTCCCGTGTGACGGTGACGACGGCGCCAAGCCTTGGCCCAAACTTCTCCAGGCGGTCGAGGTAGGCTTCCGCCAGGGCGGTCGGCGTGAGTTTCTTGCTGCGCAGGAGTGTCCCCAGTTCGCGAATGGAGGCATACAGGATTTCTTCGTTGATCTCTTGCGGCATGAGCACTTCCTCCGCTCAGTACACGTCCGCGGTGAAGGTAATCGCTGGTTCGTCGCTGTTCTTGAGTGGGAATTGGCCGAGGCGCTGGCCCATGCTGAGGCTGCTCGCAATGCCGCGCTGCACGGCAGCCAACTCTTCGACGTCGAGATGCTGGCCGTGGCGCAGTCGCACCAGTTCGGTGAGCGCCAGGGTCATGCCGGCGATGCCGTCCGGCTTCGACTTGGCCGGGTCTGCCTGGTGCGCCTCGGCCGTGTCGGCGCTCGCCAGCAGCGGCGTCGTCGCAGTCAGGGCCAGAAGTCGGCCGAACTCGCGTCGCGTCGTCCCATCTTTTTTATCCGCTATGCTCATGGTTCGTTCCCTCGCAACCAGGGACTGTGTGGATCGACGGCTGGCATTATAAACGGGGAGGGGCGGAATACCAGTCCCTGGCGCCTTGCGGCTGGTCCAGGCCACGCGGTATCGTCATCCTCAGCGAGGTTCGGCAGACGACCATGCGAGAGGGCGGCAATGAGAGGGGATCGCAAGACGCTGGGGTCGCTGGCACACGGGCTCATTGCCGTGACCGTGCTATTCCTGGTGCGCCCAGCGGTTCGGGGGGACAACCAACTCGGCCTGCGCGTGCCGCCGGGCTTTGAGGTCACGGAGTTCGCCGACAGTCGGTTGGCCAACGACATCTTTTGCATGACGCTCGACCCGAAAGGGCGCGTCGTCGTCTCCGGCCCCGGTTACATTCGTCTTCTCGTCGATGACGACGGCGCCGGCCGGGCCGATCGTGCCCTCGAGTTCGCCGGCGGGCCGAAGGACGGAGCGCAGGGCCTCTTCTGGGAAGGGACCTCGCTCTACGTTACCGGCGACGGCGGCCTGCGCCGCTACCGCGACAGAAACGGCGCCGGCCGCGCCGACGGTCCCTCCGAACTGATCCGCGCCCTCAAGACCGGCGGCGAACACGAGGCCCACGCCATTCGCCGCGGTCCCGACGGCTGGCTCTATCTTCTTTGCGGCAACAACACCGGCATCGACCGCACGTTCGCTCAGCTGCCGACGTCCCCCATCCAGAATCCGATCGCCGGTTGCGTCGTGCGCTTCGCGCCGGACCTGAAGCACTCGGAGATCGTCGCCGACGGCTTTCGCAACCCCTACGGCATGGATTTCAATCTCGACGGCGAACTGTTTACCTTCGACTCGGACAACGAGCGCTGCGTGGCGTTGCCGTGGTACGAGCCGACGCGCTTCTATCACGTCGTTCCCAGCGGGCATTACGGCTGGCAGGCGCCGCAGCATGCCCAGTGGTGGCGCTGGCCACCGTACTTCGCCGACGTGGTCGCGCCGCTCGTGACGCTGGGCCGCGGTTCTCCTACCGGCGTGGTCTGCTATCGGCATTCGCAGTTCCCGGAAGCATATCGCGGCGGCATGTTCCTCCTCGATTGGACGTTCGGCCGGGTTTACTTCGTGAAGATGCGGCGTGCCGGGGCCAGTTACGTCTGCGAGAAGCAGGTCTTCCTCGAAGCGACGGGTGACAACGGCTTCGCGCCGACGGCGGCGGCGGTGCATCCGGAGACAGGCGACCTGTACATCAGCATCGGTGGGCGCGGCACGCGCGGGGCCGTGTATCGCATCCGCTATCCGGCGGGGATGAAGCAGGATCGAGAACGGACGCTGCTGCCCGTCAAGCCGCGCTCGCTCGATTGGCAGCCGGGAATGGAAAGAGACCTTGCACGCCAGGCCATGGGCGAGGATGGACTGGAACGACTGCACGCCTTGCACGCGCTGCGGCGGCACCGCGAACATTGCGATTCAGCAATGGTCGAGCAGGCGATCCGCGCCAACTGGGGTCACGCCGACCGTTCCATCCGGCAGGCGGCCGCCGGTCTCATCGCCACGCTCTCGCCGACCGAACGGAGGGCACTGGGCCGGCTGGCACTCGCGCCCGGGCAGCAAGCGACCTTCGCGCTCGGCAGCGTGGACAGCGACCCTGCCGACGCCTTCGCGCGCGCCTTGCCACTGCTGACGGCGACGAATGCATCCGTGGTAACACGTCTTGCCGCGGTGCGACTCGTACAACGGGCGCTGGGCGACTTGACCGCTCGAAACCTGGAGGGCGTGGTCTGGGCGGGGTATTCTGCCCGCGCCACCGTCCTCGATGAGGAGCGTGCCACTCGTGCCGCGTTGGTCTTGCGACCCGGGTTCCCAAGTGGCGACGCCGACCTGGACCGGGAAGTTACGCGCACCCTGGCGATGATCGAGGACGACGATCCTGCGTTGCTGACCCGTGTGGCCGAGCGGCTGACCGGCGTTTCTCATCCGATCGAGGACGTGCATTACCTGATCGTGCTGGCTCGCCTGCGCGCTACGCGCTCGTCGGAAGTGACGCGGCGCGTGGCCCGCGCCCTGCTCGCGCTCGACCGCAAGTTGACGCAGCTGCACCAGAACCGCGATAGCAACTGGCCCCTGCGGCTAACGGAATTACACGCCGAGCTGGCCCACAAGGACCCGGCGCTCAATGCCACTCTCCTCGGCAATCCGGAGTTTGGCCGTCCCGATCATGCGTTGTTTGCCCGCTGTCCCGGTTTCGACCGTCGCAGTGCCGCGGAGATCTTCCTTGCCCGTTCCGCGAAGGACGACAATTACGCCTGGTCGCCGGCACTGGTCGAGCTACTCGGCAGTCTGCCGGCTGAACGGGCGCTCCCGGTGCTGCGTCGCCTGTGGGACCACGGGGGGCTGGAGGACGCCATCCTACCGTTGCTCGGTCGACAACCGCAGCCCGTGGACCGCACGAAGTTCCAGCGTGGACTCACGTCGCCGCAGCTGGCGACAATCCGCCTCGCGCTGGAATCGCTGCGAAAGCTGCCCGACAGTAAGGACGGCCGCGACCTGCTGCCGCTGGTGCGGGCGATCCGCCGGCTGGCGGACGGGAAGGAAGAGAACCGCTTGCGCGCGGAACTGGTGCATTACCTCCAGCAGCAAACCGGACAGGCGAGGCTGGGGACGGATAAGGACGTCTGGACTGCGTGGTTTCGGCGCACTTACCCGGAGCTGGCGAAACAGCTCGGCGATGCGGACGGCGTGGACGTGGAGGGCTGGGCCAGGCGTCTCGGAGCGCTCGACTGGTCGACCGGTGACGTGGAGCGCGGCCGGGCCGTCTTCACGAAGGCGAGCTGTGCCACGTGTCATTCTGGGACCCAGGCGCTTGGTCCCGACCTGCAGGGCGTCGCGGGCCGTTTCTCGCGCAGTGATCTATTCACGGCGATCTTGCAGCCGAGCAAGGACGTGTCGCCGCGCTACCGCACGACGGAAATCGGCACTGTGGATGGCAAGATCTACCAGGGCCTGGTCATCTACGAGGTGGCCGACGGCCTGATCCTGCAGACCGGCCCGGCGGCGACAGTGCGCATCGCGGCGTCGCAGATCGCGGAGCGGCGCCTTACGGCCACATCGCTGATGCCGGTCGGCCTGCTCGATCGGCTGGCAGATCAGGAAATCGTGGATCTCTATGGGTACTTGAGAGGCCTGAGAAGCGAGAACACCAAGAAGTGAGTCCGGCATGCTCGCTCTCGCTTTCCGCTCGCGGATGCGCCAGCGACCTCCGGGACCGAGCCAGCGGTTCGCGGGCTGCTCCCCTCTCTGTTCCTTCTCTTCATCCTTCTGTTCGAGTAACCGGAAGACCATTTACTTCAAGCTCCCGTCCTCGAACGGCGTGGCGTCCCAGATCCGCACGGTGCCATCGTGACCGGCCGCGGCGAGCTGCTCCCCGCCGGGGCTGAAAGCGATGCCATGGAAGCCGTTTGTGTCGGCGCGGAGGGTGAGTAACTCCTGCCCCACGGCGAGATCCCAAACCTTGACCGTCTGGTCGATGCTGGCCGATGCCAAACGCTTGCCATCCGGACTGAACGCCAAACCGAAAATCCAGCCGGTGTGACCGGAGAGCGTGAACTTGTTTCGTTCCGACTTGGTGTCCCAAACCTTTACGGTCAGATCCGCACCGGCGGAAGCCAGCAGGCGCCCGTCGGCGCTGTAGGTCACCCAGGCCACTTCATCGGTGTGGTCCGATAACGTGGCGACTTCCCGGTCACTACCGACGTTCCAGATCTTGACGGCCTTGTCGCTGGAACAGGAAGCGAGGCGGCTTCCGTCCGGGTGAAAGGCCACACACCAGACGCGGTCAGTATGCCCGACCAGCGTGCGGAGTTCCCGGCCGGTTCGGGCGTCCCAGAGTTTCATGGTTTTATCGCCACTGGCGGTGGCGACCAGGGAACCATCGGGACTGAACGCCGCACACTGGATCCACTTGGTATGCCCCTTGAGGCGGGCGGTCTCCTTGCCGGTGGCTGCATCCCAGATGCTGGCGGTTTCGTCCTCACTTGCCGAGACGAGGCGCTTGCCGTCGCGGCTGAACTCGAATCGCCAGACGCGCGGCTTGTGACCGGTCAAGGTCAGTAATTCCTGGCCTGTCGCCGTTGAAAAGATCTTCATAACTCCGTCCGTCCCACTGGCGGCCAACTTGTGACCATCCGGACTGAACGAAACGCTGGCGGCGAGAGTCGTGCCCAGTTGCAATGTGCGACAGTCCGCATCCATGGTTGGGTTCCAGACCTTCACGGTTCCGTCAAGGCCTGCCGAGACGAGCCGAGGAAGACGAGGATGGAAAGCCAGCCAGTTCACTGGCCCAGTATGACCGCGAAGCGTTCGTAGCGAGCGCCCGCTGATGACATCCCAGATGCGCACTGAGCCGTCATGACTGCAGGACGCCAGCATCCGCCCATCCGGGCTGTAACTGACGTAACTGATGCGAGCTAAGTGGCCTCGGAACGTCCGGATTTCCTGCCCCGTCGATGGATCCCAAATCTTGATCGTTTGGTCCCGGCTCGCCGTGGCGAGTTGTCTGCCATCCGGGCTGAAGGCAACGCTGGCAACGGCGTTATCGTGTCCTGCGAGCGTTCGCAGTGGTTTCCAGCTAGCAGTACTCCACAAGATTACTTTCCCGTCCCGACTGGTCGGGAGATCGTCCACATCGCCGATAGCCCCTGCCAGAATTTGCCCGTCCGGGCTGAACGCGGTGGCGCTGAACACGGTCGAGTCCGAGCGGAACGATTGAAGCGGACGCCCGTTTCCAACGTCCCAGACTGATAGGATCCTGCCGTAGCAAGCTGCCGCCACTTTTTCGCCACTGGGATCGAAGGCGACGCAGTAGGTGGCGCCGATCTGACCAGGCAAGCTCCGTTCCCGCTTCCAGGTGGTCGCGTCAAAAATATCGACATCGATCGGCTTCTCAGGATCCCCGGACCAGTAACCGAGGGCCAGGCGATCCCCTTTCGGGTTGAAAGCCACACACCAGCCCGGCTCGCGCAGCGGGATCGACGTAACCTCCTGACCCGTCGCCGCATCCCAGATCTTCAGGGTCCTGTCGATACTCACAGTTACGAGCCGTTGGCCGTCGGGGCTAAAGGCGGCGCTGTTCACCGGCTGCGTGTGTCCGCGAAGGCTGAGCAGCTCGGTATGGCACATCCGCTTCAAGTAATTCCACTCCCAGCCGCGAAGAGGCTGCGGGCACTCGTGGAGGAGTTGCTCGGCCCGTCCCACATTGTTGGCGGACCATTCGCGTTCGGCGAGGGCGATGCGGCTGAAATAAAGGTACGTCTCGGCCTTCTTCCGCTGCTCTTCTCCGCTCAGCCGAGATTGCTCGGCGCTGTCCCGGGCCACCTCTGCTCGTTGTTTCTCCGCCGCCAGGCGCGCGTTGTAGAGCATGCCGACGACCACGACGACCAGGGCCAACACCGCAACGACGCTCACGCCAATCAGTCCCGCTGAGGCCGGTCGCCGCCGGGCCCAGTTCCAGCCCTTCTCCCAGGCGGGCACTGGCCGCGCAGTAATCGGTTCGCCCCGGAGGAATCGCCGAAGATCGTCGCCCATCTCTCCCGCGGTCGTGTAGCGCCGGGCGTGTTCCTTCGCCATTGCCTTCAGGCAGATGGTCTCCAGATCGCGGGGAGCATGTTCATTGAGAGCGCGTGGCCGGCGTGGCTCATCGTTGAGGACCTGGTGCAACAGCATGCGGGGCGTACCGCGGAACGGCAACTCACCCGTCAGCATCTGGTACATGACCACACCAAGGCTGTAGACGTCGCTGCGGCCATCGACCTGGTGGGCCTCGCCGCGGGCCTGTTCCGGGCTCATGTACGCAGGCGTGCCAAGGATCTGACCCTCCGTGGTCATGGTAACATCGCCCGTGTCGCGTTTGGCCATGCCGAAATCCATCAACCGCGGCACCTGCCGCTCATCGACCATGATGTTGGCCGGCTTGACGTCGCGGTGGACCACGCCGTGTTCGTGCGCGTACTGCAAAGCGTCGGCCACGGTGGCCACCACCTCGCCCACCTCACCAGGCCCAAGCCGCCGCGACGACATGAGGTCGGACAGTGTGACGCCTTTGACAAATTCACAAACCAGGTAAGGGAGGTTGTCGGCTTGACCGACTTCAAACACAGGGACAATGCAGGGATGTCGGAGTCGAGCCACACTGCGGGCTTCACGCAGGAAACGGTCGAGTTCTTGAGATCCTGCCAAGTTTCCCGCGCGGGGCACCTTGATGGCCACAACGCGATCCAACTCGGGATCGCGGGCCCGATAGACGGTGCCGAATGCCCCTTGGCCGAGCGTCTCAAGCAACTGGAATTTCCCCAACAGTTGTTTCGCCGGTGGTTTCCACTCCGTCGTGCCTTCCTGGTTCGGTGGGAAACGCGAGCCGCAGGACGCGCAGCAGACTTCTCCGAGCGTGGCTGCTTCGGCCAGCTCCATCGAAGTACGACAGTGAGGGCAATGAACCTGCATGGATCTGTCTCAGCCGCACACAACGGTGATGGCGGCCCCAGCATTGTCGCCGAACGACGGAGCTGAGTTGCGGGCAGCGCCTTCGCGGGCAGGGTCCCGTGCAATGGTCGGGCAGCGCGAACCGCCGGGTTTCATACGCGCGGAGGCGGGACCCTCTGCTGGGGGGAAGATGTCGATAAAGAACGCCGGCTACCCCAGTAGCATCCCATGCCGCGGACCACCCGTCAAGTAAACGGATCGCTCCCAGATGGACACCACCTCGGCCCTCGACTGTGACTCAAACGAGTAAGTAGCATGAGCGCGAACATCGTCGAGCCTTGAACGGCCCCCTTGACCCTCCGTGCTGCCATGGGATAATTCCAGCAGCCTGCCCGTGCGGGCCTGGGGAGCGAATTCCATGCCCGACCGTCTGACCTGTTGCCAGGGCCATCAGTGGGAAACCGCGGCAGAGGACCACGCACACTGCCCTGTCTGCGGTGGGCCTGGCCACGCGCCCGGCAACGCTGCTGCGGAACTCTCGTCCTGCCTCACCATCGACCTGACGCCGCCGGCCCAGGCCACGCCGCAAGTCCGGCTCATCACGGAAACGTCGGCCCGCCCAAACGTGCCGGGCTTCGAGGTCCTGGGCGAACTGTCCCGCGGCGGCATGGGCGTCGTCTACAAGGCGCGCGACCTGAAATTGCAGCGCCTCGTCGCCCTCAAGATGCTGCCGCGCGGTTCGTTCGTTTCGGAGAAGGAACTGGCTCGCCTTCTTGCCGAGGCGCGGGCGGTGGCCCGTCTCAATCACCCGCACATCGTGCGCATCTACAGCCTGGGCGAACACGATGGCCAGCCGTATTTCATGATGGAGCTGGTCGGCGGCGGCAATCTCCGCGATGGCATGCCACGACTGCGCTCGGCGCCGCGCGCGGCCGCGGCCGTCCTGGCCAAGGTCGCTGACGCCATGCAACACGCCCATCAGCACGGCATCCTGCACCGCGACCTGAAGCCCGCCAACATTCTCCTCGACGAACGCGGCGAACCGCACATCACCGACTTTGGCCTCGCCATGTACACGCACCAGGGCGAGGAACATCTGACCCAGTCCGGGCTCCTCATCGGTACGCCCAGCTACATGGCCCCGGAACAATTACTTGGCCAGCGACAGGACATCGGCCCGGGGGCGGACCTGTTCGCCCTCGGCTGCATCCTCTACGAAATCCTCACCGGACGGCCGCCCTTCCAGGCGGCGACCTTGGCGGAGACCATCCGGCTCGTCCTGCATCACGAGCCGGATCCCGTGCGCGCGCTGAATCCCAAGGTGACGGTCGACCTGCAAGCCATCTGTCTGAAGTGCCTGGAAAAGGACCCGGCCCAGCGCTACGTCAGCGCGGAATCGCTGGCCCAGGATCTGCGCCGCTTCCTGGCCGGCGAGGCGGTCGAGACGCTGCACACCCGACGCTGGACCCGGCTACGCCAGTGGGCCCGGCGCATCGTGCGCGGACCCGGAGCGCCCCTCGACACGTCGACCGCCTCCGAACTCCTCCTGGAAAATGGGCGGCTGCGCGACGCCAGCGCTCTGTATCAGTCGCTCCTCGAAACGCTGCCCCTCAACGTTTTTCGCAAAGACCTCGACGGCCGTTTTACCTACGCCAACCAGCTCTTTTGCGAGACGCTTGGGCGGCCGCTCCACGAAATCCTCGGCAAGCTCGATCTCGATTTCTTCGCTCCCGAACTGGCCGCAAAGTACCGGCAGGACGATCGCCGAATCGTCGAGACCGGCGAGGTCCTGGAGGAGATCGAGGAGCACGTCACCAGCGCCTGCTGGCCGCATTGCCGCTGCTCCATGCCCGCCGATCGCCTCGACGAGGGCATGACCGCTGATGCCCTCCGCTTCGTGCAGGTGCTGCTCGCGCCGGTTCGCGATAGCGCCGACAAGGTCGTCGGCACACAGGGAGCATTCTGGAATGTCACGCCGCGCCTCCGGGCCGAGCGGCAACTGAAACAGACCCTGGCCGAACTGCAGCGGACAAACGCCGAGTTGGCCCGTTCGAACGCCGAGTTGGAACAGTTTGCCTACGTCGCCTCGCACGACCTGCAGGAGCCGCTGCGCATGGTCGCCAGTTACAGCCAGCTCCTCAAACGCCGTTACCAGGGCAAGCTCGATGCCGATGCCGACGAGTTCATCAACTTCGCGGTCGACGGCGCCACGCGCATGCAGACGCTCATCAACGATCTGCTCAGCTATTCGCGGGTGAGCACACGCGGCAAGCCACCGGCGGAGACCGATGCGGCAGTTGCCTTCCAGGAGGCGCTGGCCAACTTGCGGGCGGCAATCCAGGAAAGCGGCGCGCGCGTCACAAGCGAGGCGCTGCCGCTGGTGCGGGCCGACGCCTCGCAGCTGGTGCAACTGTTCCAGAACCTGCTCGGCAACGCCATCAAGTTTCGCCGGACCAACTCGCCGCACGTCCACGTCGCCGCCCGCTGGCAGTCGGGCGAATGGTTGTTCTCCGTCCGCGACAATGGCATCGGCATCGACCCGCGCCACCAAGAGCGCATCTTCGTCATCTTCCAACGGCTGCACACGCGCGAGCAGTACGCCGGCACCGGCATCGGACTCGCCATTTGCAAAAAGATCGTCGAGCGTCACGGCGGCCGGATCTGGGTCGAGTCGGAGCCGGGGCAGGGCAGCACCTTTTCCTTCACGCTGCGCGGCCCGAGTGGGCAACCGCGCTGGGAATGGGCTAACCCCCCACATGGACCGATTGAGGGTGTCCCCAGCGCAACCCCGTAGGGCGGGTCGAATACAGCGAGACCCACCCCACGATTTGGACGGCATGACATGGACCATGAAGATGGGAGAGAGCAACCATCATGAGCACGACGGGCATCGGCCGGCCGGCCGAGATCCTGCTGATCGAGGATAACCCCGGTGACGTTCGCCTGACGCAGGAGACGCTCAAGGAAGGGAACGCCCACGTCCATTTGAGCACCGCCCGCGACGGCGAGGAGGCGCTGGCATTCTTGCACCGGCAGGGATCGTTTGCCCGGGCGCCGCGGCCGGACCTGATCCTGCTCGACCTGAATCTGCCGCGCAAGGGCGGCCGGGAGGTGCTGGCCGAGATCAAGGCCGACGACCGTCTGCGGCACATCCCCGTCGTCGTCCTGACCAGCTCACAGGCCGAGCAGGATATCCTGGCCAGCTACGACCTCCACGCAAATTGCTACATTACCAAGCCCGTCGATCTGGAGCAGTTCATTCGCGTGGTGCGCTCGATCGAGGACTTCTGGCTGACCGTCGTGAAACTGCCGAGGAACGATTGACATGGGCAGCCCGTGCATTCGCGTCTTGCTGGTCGAGGACAATCCTGGCGACGCGCGGTTGATCCGCGAGATGCTCGCCGAGGCCCGCGATACCTGCTTCGACCTGGAAACCGTGAGCCGCCTGGCTGAGGGGCTGGAGCGCCTGCGCCAGGACGACTGCGGCGTTGCCCTGCTCGACCTCTCGCTGCCGGACAGCCAGGGCCTGGACACCTTCCGCGCCTTCCACGCTCGCGCGCGGGGGGTGCCGGTGGTGGTGTTGACCGGGCTGGCCGACGAAACGATCGCAGTGGAAGCAGTCCACGACGGCGCTCAGGATTATCTTGTGAAGGGCCAGGTTGAGAGCCAGCAACTGGTTCATGCCCTGCGCTACGCCATCGGCCGGCAGCGCCGGCAACAGGGCATGGAGGCTACGCTACGAGCCACCGAGTACGAGCTGGGCATGGCGCGTGAGATTCAGCAGCGTCTCTTTCCAGCTACCGCGCCGCCGGCGCCCGGTTTCGACATCCACGGTGCCGCATTCTGCGCCCAGGCCACCGGCGGTGATTTCTACGATTACCTGCGCCTGGGCGACGGCCGAGTGGGCCTCGTCATCGGCGACGTGACGAGCCACGGTCTCGGTCCGGCGCTGCTTATGGCTGCGACGCGGGCGTACCTGCGGGCCTTCGCCCAGACGTACGCCGACGTTGGTCGCATCTTGACGCTCACCAACCGCGTGCTGGTCGAGGATGTGACCGGCGGCCGGAACGTCACCCTCCTGCTTGCCCAACTCGATTACCGTGCGCGGTCCTTCCATTACGCAAGCGCCGGTCATTATCCCGGTTACATTCTCGATCCCCGCGGCAACGTACGGGCACGGCTGTTCAGCACGGGATTGCCGCTCGGAATCATGCCGGATGGCACATTTGCCACGGCACCGGTAACGCGTCTGGAATCAGGCGAGATCGTGGTACTGTTCACCGACGGACTGGTCGAGGCGCGGAGGCCCGATGGCGAGATGTTCGGCGATGGTCGGGTGCTGGCGCACGTGCGGGCCAACCGCGAACGAGTCGCGCAGGAGATCGTCGGGTCGCTGTACAAGGCGGTGTGCCGATTCGCCGCGAATGGGACGCTGCACGACGACGTCACGCTGATCGTCATCAAGGTGGGCGCCGCGTCGTGATTCTCGTGCTGCCGCGCCGCGCGGCGGAGCATGATGTCCGGGCTCCCCTGTACATCGCGAAGGGATCGCTGGATCAGTTCTTGCAGGCACTCGGCGACAAGCCGGCCTACTGGGAACTCCTGGGAAAAGATGGCTTTTCGACGGCCGATCCCCTATCCTCAACACCCATGTTAGCCCGGTAAAGCATCGCCAGCCTGCAAGCGGATACAGGAGTTCGCCATATGCGCCGCGTCATCGTCTGCTGTCTCGGCCTGACCGCCTGTCTCTGCTTCGGCGCCGTCGCCGAGCCGCCGCCGGCCGCGCAGCCGGTCGTGTACCGCGGTGCTCGCATCCACACTGCCCTCGGCGCCCCAATCGACGATGGCGTCCTGGTCGTCCACCACGGCAAGGTCGTGGACGTCGGCACCGCCGAGCGAGTCGCCGTTCCCGCTGGCGCCGTTGTCCGCGACCTGGCAGGCAAGACCATTATTCCCGGCCTCGTCGATACGCACTCCCATGTCGGCGTCTGGTCGCGGCCGCACGTTCCCGCCAACCAGGACGCCAACGAGATGACTGGCCCCGTCCAGTCCAGTCTGCGGGCGCTCGATGCGATCAATCCCGACGATCCCGGCATCCGCATGGCTGTGGCCGGCGGCGTTACCACGGCCAACATCATGCCCGGCAGCGCCAACGTCATCGGCGGCCAGACCCTCTATGTCAAGCTGCGCGGCCATACTGTCGAGGAGATGCGCATTCCCAACACGAAGGTCCTCGGTGGCCTGAAAATGGCCAACGGTGAGAACCCCAAACGCGCCAACTTCGACCGGACCAAGCAGGCCCCGGCCACGCGCATGAAGACCGCGGCGCTGCAGCGTGAACAGTTCGTCAAGGCTCGGGACTACCAGCGAAAGTGGGCGGCCTACCGGCACAAGGTCGCTGCTGGTGACACCACGGTGTCACCTCCGGATGTGGACCTGGGGCTCGAGCCGCTCATCGAGGTGCTGGAGCACAAGCGCACCGTCCACTTCCACAGCCACCGCGCCGACGACCTGCTCACCGCGCTGCGGATCGCCGATGAGTTCGGTTTCGAGATCGTTCTGCAACACTGCACGGAGGGCTATCGAATCGTCGAGGAGTTGGTCCGCCGCAAGGTGCCTGTGTCGCTAACGCTCGTGGACAGCCCCGGCGGCAAACCGGAGGTGGCCGGCTTGCTCGAAGAAAACGCGGCGATCCTCGACAAGGCAGGCGTCAAGGTGGCCATCAACACGGACGACTCGATTACCGAGTCGCGTTTCTTCCTGCGCACCGGCGCCATCGCGGTGCGCGGCGGCCTGTCGGAAGAGAAGGCCCTGCGCGCGCTGACACTGCACGGCGCCCAGATGCTCCACCTCGACGATCGCCTCGGCTCCTTGGAAAAGGGCAAGGACGCCGATTTCGTGGTGTTGTCTGGACCGCCCTTTAGCATCTATACGCAGGTTTTGGAGACGTATAGTGACGGCGTGCGCGTCTTCGACCGGGACAAGCAGCGCGACTGGACGTACCAGGCGGGTGGCTTCGGTTTGGCGGACCTGACCCGACTGCCGCAACCGACGGCGACGCCGAAGCCGCAGCCGGTGGCCAGGGTCCCCGCGGCGCCGGCGGGTACGCCGGCCATGGACGGAGCGCCGGCGCGGCTGGCGGTGTTCGCCGGCTGCATCCATACCGTCGGCCAGGGCACGATCAACGATGGGGCGATCCTCATCGAGGACGGCAAGGTCCGCTACGTCGGGCCGCGCGCCCGGATGCGCCTGCCGCCTCGGACGCCGGTGCTGACCGCCGCCGTCGTTACGCCGGGGCTCATCGACGCCCACACCGTCGTCGGCATCTCCGGACAGCTCAACGTCACCGCCGACCAGGACCAGGATGAATTGAGCGACCCAAACCAGGCCGAACTGTGCGTCCTCGACAGCTTCAATCCCGGCGAACCGCTGCTTGAATTCCTGCGCATGAACGGCGTCACTGTCGTCCACGCCATGCCGGGACGGGCCAACGTCATCGCCGGACAGACGGGCATCTTTCGCACGCAAGGGCGCGGCGCCGAGCAAATGGCCGTGCGCTTTCCCGCGGGTCTGCTCGTCAACCTCGGCGAGATTCCGAAGCAGTCATACACGGGCAAACTGCCGACGACGCGCATGGGCACCGCGGCGCTGGTGCGGACGGCGTTCGCCCAGGCGCAGGCCAATGCGCGGAAACGCGCCGCGGCGAAAGACGACGACAAGCAGCCGCCGCACAATCTCAAGCTGGAGGCGTTGGAACTGGCGCTCAACCACAAGGTGCCGGTGATCTTCAGCGCCCACCGCGCCGACGACCTGGCCACAGGATTACGGCTGGCGAAGGAATTCAACCTGGACGCGCAGCTCGACCTCGCCACGGAAGGCTACCTGATGGCAGACCGTCTTGCGGCGGCGCAGGTGCCGGTAATCGTTCACCCGACGATGCAGCGAGCCGGCTCTATGGAAACGTACAATAGCCATCTTTGTAACGCCGCGCTGCTCGCCGACCGGAAGGTGCAGCTGGCCATCGGTACGGCTTACGAGGCATACGTTCCCAAGACGCGCGTGCTGCGACACGAGGCGGCCATGGCCATGGTCAACGGTCTTGGCTTCGATCGGGCGCTAGCCGCGGTCACGCTCGACGCGGCTCGCATCCTGCACATCGACGATCATTACGGGAGTCTGAAGGTGGGTAAAGTCGCTGATATGGTGCTCTACGACGGCGACCCCTTCGAGCACGCCACGCACGTCACGTACACTTTGATGGAGGGAAGGGTTGTGTTCGATCGGGCGGAGTACTTGAAACTCCCGTATGCCCGCCGCATCCTGCCGTTTGCGGGTGGTGACATCGGCTGCTGCATGGGAGTGTGGTGAAAGAGGCGTTGTCTTCCTTTGCTTGCGCTGGGGGATCCTTGCGGCCAAACCAGAACGGCATAGGAATAAGATACCTTCTCACCTCGGCGGTTGGGTAGAAGACATGAAATGGTTCAAGGATCATCTGCGGAACAAGTTCCTTGCCGGCACCCTGGCGGCGGTCCCGGTCATCATCGTAGTCTGGGCCGCCTGGCAGGTCGAGGAGCGCATGCGGCCGCTCGAGCAAGGGCTCGGCATCCCGCTCCCTGGCGCCGGCGTGTTGCTCGCCCTGGTGGCGGTCTACCTGCTTGGCCTGCTCGTCACCAGCTTCGTGGGCCGGCTGTGCCTGCGCCTGGCGGACCGACTGCTGCAGACGGTGCCGGGCCTCAACCTCGCCTACCGCGCCTGGAAGGACATCCTGGTCGTGTCGCCTGAGAAAGCAGGCATGTTCAGCGAGGTGGTGCTGGTACCCCAGGGCGGCGCCGGCGGGCAACTTGGCTTCACCAGCGGTACACCGCTGCCCAGCGATCCAACCTGTATCTGCGTGCTGCTGCCGGGCATTCCGAATCCGCTAAGTGGCCGACTCCTCGTCGTCCGCCGGGAACTGTGCGTGCCTCTGAAAATGTCGATGGAGGAGGCGTTCAAGTTCCTCCTCTCCACGGGCAATTACCTCCCGCCAACGCTGCACGGTTTGTCGCCCGCCCGTCCAACCGTCGTCCCCGTTGAAGGCAGCACCAGCGGAAACACCCTCTGAACGCGTAGCGCGGAGCGGATCCCATGGCCAGGAAGTATCGCGTCGCCGTCATCGGCCGCACCGGCAAAGGCAACTACGGCCACGGTCTGGACGTGGTCTGGAAATCCCTGGACAACGTCGAGATCGTCGCCGTCGCCGACGAGAACGAGAAGGGACGCGCGGCCGCCGCCGAGCGCCTCGGCGCGCGGAACGCTTACGCCGACTATCGGCAAATGCTCGACAAGGAACGACCGGAGGTCGTCAGCGTCGCCGACCGCTGGCTCGATCGGCACCGCGACATGGTGGTGGCATGTGCCCGGGCAGGCGCCAGTGTTTTCCTCGAAAAACCAATGGCCCGCACTCTGGCCGAGGCAGACGAGATGGTCGCGGCCTGCGAGATGCACCACGTCAAGCTGGCGATCGCGCATCAGACTCGGTACAGCCCGCGTTTGCAACGAGTACGCGACCTGCTCCGCGAGGGCCGGCTGGGCGATCTCCTCGAGCTGCGTGCGCGCGGCAAGGAGGATGGTCGGGGCGGGGGCGAAGACTTGATGGTACTCGGCACCCACCTCATGGACCTGATGCGCTTCGTGGCGGGGGATGCCAGCTGGTGCTTCGGGCACGTCACTCAGTTGGGTAAGCCTGTGACGCACGCCGACGTGCGCGAGGGCAGCGAGGGAATGGGGCCGAAGACCGGCGATCACATCCGCGCGCTGTACGGTTTCGCCAACGGTGCCGACGGCTCCTTCGCCAGTCAGCGGGCCCGGGATGGCGTCGGCGCCCGCTTCGGCTTGACAGTGTTCGGCTCGAAAGGGATCGTGCAGCTGACGATGGGCAGTCTGCCGGCGGCGTATTTCCTGCCCGATCCCTCGTGGTTTCCGGGGCGGAGCAAGGCGGCCTGGCAGGAGATCACAAGCGCGGGCGTTGGCAAGCCGGAATTGTTGAAGGACGGCGGGCTCGACATGGGCAACACATGGATCGCCCGGGACCTGCTCGGAGCGATCGCGGAGGACCGCCAACCGCTGGGAAGCATGTACGACGGCCGGGCGGCCCTGGAGATGATCCTGGCCGTGTACGAGTCGCATCGCCTCGGCAAGACGGTCGAGCTACCGCTCGAGAATCGGCAGCATCCATTGACACTGCTGTGACACACACGACCTCGCTGATGCTCTCCATTATCGGTATTCTTGTAGATGCACCGGGTGCTGTCATGCGCTCACAACTCGGAGCGTTGGCGGCGGGAACCTTCAACCGGGCGCTGACGCTCCCTGCTCTGATTGGGTTTGCCCTTGTGCCGTCGAATCGCCGAGCTTACAACGGACTTGTCGAGCTGAGGGGACAGGTCCATGCTTCCGCACATCTGTGTCGTCGGTTCCGCGAACATCGACCTGACCTTTTGCACGCCGCGGCTGCTCCAGCCGGGAGAGACTCTGGCCAGCCACGCCTTCCACCGGGGTTATGGTGGCAAGGGCGCCAATCAGGCGGTCATGGCCGCACGCCTCGGCGCCCGGGTGTCATTGGTCGGCCGGGTCGGCGACGACGTCTTCGGTGAACAGACTCTGACCCACTACCGCACGCGGGGCATCGACACGACGCACCTGCGAATCGCCGCGGGACACTGCTCCGGCACGGCGGCCATCATTGTCGATGACGCGGCGCGCAACGCCATCCTCGTTGTGCCCGGAGCTAACCTCGCCTTGTCGCCGGCCGATGTGCGCGAAGCCGCTTCTACCATTCAGTCCGCCACCGTGCTCCTCACTCAACTCGAAGTGCCTGTCGAGACGACTTGGGAAGCGCTCCGCCTCGCCCGCGCTGCCGGCGTTACCACGATCCTGAATCCTGCCCCGGCCGTGCCGCTGCCGGATGAACTGCTGGCGCTGGCGGACCTGTGCGTGCCCAACGAGACCGAGATCGAGCTGCTCACCGGCCTGCCGGTCGGCACGCTGGAGCAGGAGACGGCGGCGGCCCATGCGCTGCGGCAGCGCGGTCCGCGCACCGTAATCCTGACCCTCGGCAGCCGTGGCGCCCTCGTCGCCACCGCGGGGACGACAGAGATCTTGCCGCCGCCACGGGTGACGCCTGTCGATCCGACCGGCGCCGGCGATGCGTTCATCGGCAGCCTGGCCGTTTTCCTCGGCGAGGACTACGCTCTGCGAGAGGCGGTGCGCCGTGCCAATGCAGCGGCCGCCCTGTCCGTGACCCGTCCCGGCGCGCAGACGTCTTTTCCGGAGCGGGAAGAAGTGGTCGCCCTGTGCAAGGAGTTTCTCGCATGACCAGCGAATCGCTGCCGCCGCCGTTGCAGATGCGCCAGATGCTTACCGGCTACTGGACCTCCGCATGTCTCTACGCGGCCGCCAAACTGGAAATAGCGGATCGCTTGCACGACGGCCCGCGCAGCAGCACCGAATTGGCCCACGCCACAGGGACGGACGCGGATGCGCTCTACCGCATGCTGCGGGCGCTCGCGAGCGTGGGCGTCTTTGCCGAGGACGAGCAGGGGCGCTTCCGCCTGACCCCCCTGGCCGAATGTTTGCGGCAGGAAGTGCCTGGCTCGCAGTGGGCCGCCGCCCTGATGATGGGCGAGGAGCATTTCCGTGTCTGGGCCGATCTGTTGTACAGCATCCAGACCGGCAAGCCCGCCTTCGACCACGTTTACGGACAGCCGGTCTTCCAGTATCTCGCAGGCCAGCCGCGTGCGGCCCAACTCTTCGACAACGCCATGGTCAGTGTCCATGGCGCCGAAACCGACGCCATGCTGGACGCCTACGATTTCGCTGGCCTCGGCGTGCTCGTCGACGTCGGCGGCGGCAACGGCAGTCTCCTCACCGCGGTGCTCCGGCGGTATCCAACCCTGCGCGGTGTTCTCTACGACCGCCCGGACGTGATTGAGCGCGCCCATACACACCTCCAGGCGGCGGGAGTGGCGGATCGCTGCACGACGGTCGGCGGCGACTTCTTCGCGGCGGTGCCGGCCGGCGGCGATGCGTACCTGATGCGGCACATTATTCACGACTGGGACGACGAGCACTCGTCAACGATCCTGCGTCTCTGTCGTCAGGCGATGAAGCCGAGCGGCAAACTCCTGCTTATCGAGACGGTCATTCCGACCGGCAACGGCGCTTCTTTCGCGAAGTTCCTCGACGTGAACATGCTGGTCATTCCAGGTGGCAAGGAGCGGACAGAAGGCCAGTACCGCGACCTATACCGTGCGACGGGCTTCCGGCTCGCGCGCATCGTCCCCACGCGCATGGAGGTCAGCGTCATCGAGGGCGACCCAATGTAAGTGTAATGGAGAGGATTGGCGGCCGTGCTGCCGCCTTGTCGGCGATGTCGGCCAGCATATATTACCTCTCTAGCGTGGCCCTTTCGCGAAGAAGCTGTTTCAAGCACCTGCGGAGGATGACACCAATGGCACATACGCTTCCCCCCCTGCCCTATCCGACGAACGCCCTTGAGCCGTCCATTGACGGGCTGACAATGGAGATCCACCATGACCGGCATCACAAGGCCTACGTGGATAACCTCAACAAGGCCCTGGCGGATCACCCCGACCTGCTGAGCAAGCCGGTGATCGAGATCCTGCGCAACATCAGCACTGTGCCGCAGAACATCAAGCAGGCTGTCATCAACAATGGCGGCGGTCACGCCAATCACACGATGTTTTGGGAGATCATGGGGCCGGGCGCCGGCGGCAAGCCGAGCGGTCCGCTGGCAGATGACATTAACCGCGCCTTCGGCGACTTCGCCGCGTTCCAGACGCAGCTCAAGCAGGCCGCCGTTACCCGCTTCGGCAGCGGTTGGGCCTGGCTTGTCCTTGCCGATGGGAAGCTGCAAATCGTCAGTACACCGAACCAGGACAGTCCGTACATGAACAACCAGACGCCGATCGTCGGCATCGACGTCTGGGAACACGCCTATTACCTGAAGTACCAGAACAAGCGCCCTGACTACGTCGATGCCTGGTGGAACGTCGTCAACTGGAACGCCGTCGCCAAACGCTACACTGAAGCGAAGTCGGGCAAGTAGGGACGAGGGGTGGGCGGTGAGTGGTGAGCATTTCTCACCACTCACCGCGGTTTCTTGCTCTTGACCCCGTGCGCAACGTGGCTATAGTCCTCGCTCCGGCGACCAGGGGGTTCGTCGCCGGTTTTCCATTCGGGCGGGAGACAAAGCCATGCGCTCCACTGGCAAGGCGCTTAGCGGGCTAACTGTGGTCCTGCTCGGGATCTCGGGCTGCTGGACCGCCCATTCGCAACTCAAACCACCGCCGGCAAAACCAGAATTCGTTGAGCCGCCACGCGACGACTCGCGCTTCAGCGCGCCGCCAGAGTTCCCAGAGAAGACGCTTAACCAGGGGATTCAGAAGCCTGACCCCACGGGCTTTGGTCCACCCGGAGGACTCCGCGCTCCGTCGCAGCGTCTTGGTGGGGCTCCCGGGATGGGCGCGGGCGGTTACTAATCTGCCAGCGCTCAGCGCAAGTGCGGGATGAAAAATCCCTCGCTCGCGCTGCAGGCTAGTCCTGAAAGCGCTTCAGCAGTGCTCGCAGGGTGGTTATCATTTCCTCCTGCACCGGCGGTTCCGGCAACTTGGTACCCCGTCGCAAGCGCAAGCCCGGCCAGCGCAAATACACCGGCCAACCCGCATGCGCTGCCGAGCGGTTGAACTGCTCGCGCAGCCGTTGGCCCCAGACCAGGCCGAAACGATCGCGAAAACCCAGCCAGAGGCGATCGAATTCCACCGCCGGCCGAACGCGGCCCCTCATTTGCAGAAATGCCGCCCAGGGCACAGATGCTACCAGCAGGCCGCCGACCGGCAGCACGCGCCGCCAGAAACCCGCCACGCTGTCGGGCGGAAGCACGTTTGCCAGTTCGATGCCACAGCCGGCTGCCAGCAGCAATGCCACCGGCCCCAGCCGCGTCGGCAGATAATTGAGGACGCCCACCGCCAACGTCCCCGCCAAGAATACCACGCGCGGCCAGGTCAGGTGCAGCGCGCCCAGGCCTTCGACCACGGGCAGCAGTAGCACCGCCAGCAGTCCGAGGATGACGAAGTTCCACGGTCCCACACCGGGACGACGGGCGCCTAGCACGGCGATCATCGGGCACGGCGTCAGACACAGCGCCAGGTAATGCAAGGCGCTCAGGTCGCGCTCCGGCCATAACCAGGCAGCCAGGAATACGCCAACCCAGCCCGCCCAGGCTGCCACCGTCCACAGTAACGCCATCGGCAGCGTTGTTCGTCGATTGCGGTGCCACGCCAACCAGACGGGCACCACTCCAGTCAATAAGAGTGCAAGGGACACCAGCGCCACAGTTTTCTTCTCCGACTCGCCAACGCGCCCTTAATTTACCACACCCTGGCAAACTGCAACGAAGATGACGGATGTCTCCGCCCGACTCCGCGGTGGGGGCGCCTGTTTTTCACATCGGAGCCGGCCTGCGCGACCGATCTCACTATGGAGAAAGTGAAGGCGGTACACCACGAACCTGTCGTCGCCCTTCCAGCGAGTGTGCCTCCCGGCGCCGTCCGCGTCCGCAAGGCCGCCGTGCGCCGGGCTGGCCGGGAGTATCCACATGAGGTGCTATCGCGCGCTTCTGGTCCTGCCGTTGCTGGCCCTGCTGCCCACGGTCGCCTCGGCCGGCATCTTTTTTGGCAAGAAAGCCACCAAGCCCGATCCCGTGACGCGCGTTCCGGAGTTGATCGCCACCGTCAAGAGCGATGGCGACGAGAGCAAGCGCGCCGCCGCAGCGGAGGAACTTCGGCAATACGATCCGGCCACCCAGCCGGACATTGTGCCGATCTTGGTCGACGTGCTTATGCATGATCCCAAGCCCGCGGTACGCGCCGAGGCGGCCCAGAGTCTGGCCAAATTACGACCGGTGAGTCAGCAAGCCGGCTGGGCGCTCGAGCAGGCAGCGGCAAAGGATGCATCGATGCGCGTTCGCTTCCAGGCTCGTAGTTCCCTGCTGATGTACCACATGGCCGGCTACCACAGTCCAAAGGTAGAAGAGCCGCCGGCGAACGGCGGCCAGACGAAGGAGCCGCCGCTGGCCGACCCCGTGCCGCCGCCGGTGCAGACGGTCCCCGCAACCGTCAAGCCGGCGCCGGCCGCGGCCCCCGGCGGGCGTCTGGTTCCGACGGCGCAGCCCCCCCTCGTGCCGACCGCGGCACCGAAGCTGGAGAAGCCGCCGGCGCCCGTGGACGATCAGGGGCCGGCGCTCGGACCGCCCCGGTAGAGTTTGTGTAGCCGCGACGCGCGGCGGAGCGCGAATGTCGTCTCGTGAGGCGACATTCGCGCTCCGCTCCGTGTCACGGCTACACACGTTCCCGTCGCCGCGGCGCCACGTAATGCGTCGCACCGCCGTGCAGCAGTTCCGCCGCCTCCATCAACGTCTCGGTCAGTGTCGGATGCGGGTGCATGCTCAGCGCCAGGTCGCGCGCCGAAGCCGCCATCTCCACCGCCAGCACGCCTTCACCAATCAGTTCACCCGCGCCTGTACCAACGATGCCGACACCCAGCACCACGTCGGTCTTTGGATCGACGAGCAACTTCGTCAATCCTTCTGTCCGTCCCAGCGTCGCTGCCCGACCGGACGCCAGCCACGGGAAGCGGCTCACCTTCACCTCGCGGTTCAACCGCTTCGCCTCCGTCTCGGTCAGACCACACCAGGCGATTTCCGGATCGGTAAAGACGACGGCCGGCACTGCGCGTGGATCGTAAGCGACCTTCTCGCCCAGGAGCGCCTCCACTGCCACCTTGCCCTCGTAACTCGCCTTATGCGCCAGCATTGGCTCGCCCGCCACGTCGCCGATCGCCCAGATGTGCTCCTCGGTCGTGCGTCGCCGCTCGTCCACAATCACGAAGCCCCGCTCGACCTTGACGCGCGTATTCTCCAAGCCGAGCTCGTTGGTGTTCGGCCGCCGGCCCACCGCCACGAGGACGCGGTCGAACACCTGCTCGGGCTCGTCGATGCCTTCGCCTTTCAGCGTAGCCCGAATCCCCTGCGGCGTCTCGGCCAAACCCTGTACCATCGTTTGCAGATGGATTTTATGAAAGAGGCCATCCAGGCGCTGACGCAGCGGCTCCACCAGGTCGCGGTCCACTCCCGGCAGGAGGGCGTCGGTCATCTCGACAACGGTGACCTTGCTACCGAGCGCGGCGTAGACGTAGCCGAGTTCCAGACCGATGTAGCCGCCACCGACGATCAGCAGCGACGCCGGCAGTTCCTCCAGGCGCAAGGCGCCGGTGGAGTCCATGACGCGCGGGTTGTCGAGGGCCAGCGTCTGCGGCCGGGCCGGGACGGAGCCGGTGGCAAGGATGCAATTCTTGAAGCGGTAGCGCGAACCGTCGTCGAGTTGGAGGGTCTGACCATCGACGAAGGAGGCCCGGCGGCCGCGGAGGAATTCGACGTTGCGGCGCTTGCACAGTCCCGCCAGGCCCTGCGACAGGCCGCCCACGACCTGCTGCCAGTGCTTGCGAACGCCGTCGAGGTCAATGCGCGGCGGCTCGAAGTGCAGGCCGAATGCACCGGCGTCGCGCGTGTCGATGATGAGCTTGGCGGTGTGCAGCAACGCCTTGGATGGGATGCAGCCGACGTACAGGCAGGTGCCTCCGGGGCGTTCCGCTGCATCGATCAGGGTGACCTTTTGCCCCTTGTCGGCGGCGCAGAACGCGGCCGCGTAGCCACCCGGGCCGCCACCGACGATGACCAGTTCGCGATCGTTGATTTCAGGCATAGTCCTTGGTCCTTGGTCTTTCGTCTCTGGTCCTTAGTCCCAGGTCGAGCGGATTCTCGACGAAGGACCAAAGACTAAGCGTGCAAGAGCATCTTCCACGGGTTTTCGAGCATTTCGGCAAGGCGGCGCGTGAAGCGAGCGGCCGCGGCGCCGTCAATGACGCGATGATCGTACGACAGCGACAACGGCAGCATGAGCCGCGGCACCACCTGCCCATCGCGCCAGACCGGCCGCAGCGTGCTGCGCGACATGCCGAGGATCGCCACCTGCGGCCAATTGACGATGGGCGTGAAGCCGGTGCCGCCGATGCCCCCAAGGTTGCTGATCGTGAACGTGCCGCCTGTCATGTCGGCCTTGCGTTTCCGCGCCGCCTCGGCCGCTTCGTTGAGTTCGCGCACCAGCTGCTCGACGCTCTTCTTGTCCACGTCGCGCAGCACCGGCACCAGGAGGCCGTGCTCGGTGTCCACCGCGATGCCAATGTGGTAATGGCGCTTCAGGATCAATTCCTGCGATTCTGGGTCGAGACTGGAGTTGAACTCCGGAAATGCCTTCAGCGCGATCGCGCACGCCTTCAGGGCAAAGGCGGTAACGGTCAATTTGACGCCGGCCTGCTTTTGCTGCTGGCGAAACGATTCCAGGTCCGTAATGTCGGCTTCATCGTGCTGGGTGACGTGTGGGATCTGGCTCCAGCAGAGGCGCATGTGCTCGGCAGTGGCGCGGCGCACCGTCGACAGCGGCTGTCGTTCGACCGGACCCCACAGCGCGAAATCCGGCAGCGGCGGTACCGCCACGGCTGTCCCGGTGCCGGGACCGGCTTCCATCGCGCGCTTGACGAAGCTCTCCACGTCTTCCTCGGTGATTCGGCCTTCGCGTCCGCTGCCGTGGAGCTTTTGAAGATTGACGCCGAGACGGCGGGCCAGATGGCGCGTCGCTGGACCGGCGCGGACGAGGCCATCCGTGGGGCGCTCCGCTTCGACGGCCGGCGGCATGGCCGGCGGCGCAGCCGGCTCCGGAGGAGGCGGCGGAGGTGGCGAGGTTACGCGGGAAGGCGGCGGCGCCGGCGCAGCGGCAGGCTTGGGTGAAGCGGCTCCATCCGGCTCGACGAGGCAGATTACCGCGCCACTTTCGATGCGGTCGCCGGACTTGACCCGTACTTCGGTCACCTTACCGGCCAGGGACGCGGGAAAGTCCTGGGTGCCCTTGTCCGACTCGATCTCAAGCAACGGCTGCCCCTTGCGCACCACGTCGCCGGGCGCCACCTTGACGTCGAGCACCTCGACGCTCTTGACCTTCTTCCCCAGTGACGGCATCTTGATCTCGGTGGCCATCTCGCTCTCCTGAGAATCCGTCAAGACCGCTAAGCGGCAGGCGGCTCACGCATACATAGGGTTGACCTTCTCGCTGTCGACGCCCAGGTCCTTGAGCGCCTGCGCCACCCGCGCTGGTTTGATCTCGCCGCGCTGTGCCAGCCTGTACAGCGTCGCCACCGTGATGCACTCGGCGTCCACCTCAAAGAAACGTCGCAATGACGAGCGGTTCTCGCTGCGGCCGAAACCGTCCGTCCCCAACGGGAACAAGCCGCCCGGCACCCAGCGCGTGACCATCTCCGGCACCGCACGCATGTAATCGCTGGCCGCGAGAAAGACGCCGTTCTCTCCGGCGAGCACCTGTTCCAGGTAGCTCTTGCGTGGCGTCGTCGCCGGATGCAGCATGTTCCAGCGTTCCACGTCCAGGGCGTCGCGCCGCAATTCCTTGTAGCTCGTCGCGCTCCAGACGTCGGCAGCCACGTCGTACTTCTCCGCCAGGATTTCCTGGGCCCGCAGCGTCTCGCGCAGGATCGGGCCGCTGCCGAACAAGTGGACCTTCGCCTTGCTCCTGCCAGCCGCCGGTCGCAGCTTGTATAGACCGCGCAGGATGCCCTCGGTGACGCCTGCGGGCATTGGCAGCATCGCATACTCTTCGTTGTACAGCGTGATGTAGTAGAAGAGCGCCTCGCCTTTTTCGTACATGCGGCGGATGCCGTCTTGCACGATGACGGCGAGTTCGTAGCCGTAGGCCGGGTCGTAGCACGCGAGCGTCGGGATCGTTGATGCCAGGAGGTGACTGTGGCCGTCCTCGTGCTGGAGGCCCTCGCCGCTCAGCGTCGTCCGGCCCGCCGTGCCGCCGATCAGAAAGCCGCGCGTCCGGCTGTCAGCCGCTGACCACATCAGGTCGCCGACGCGCTGGAAGCCGAACATCGAGTAATAGATGAAGAATGGTATCGTCGGCACGCCATGCGTGGCGTAGGCCGTGCCCGCCGCAATGAACGACGAGATCGAGCCCGCCTCAGTAATCCCCTCCTCGATAATCTGGCCGTCGATGGCCTCGCGGTACGGCGTCATCGTCGCGGCGTCGGTCGGCTCGTACTTCTGACCGAGGCTCGCGTAGATGCCGAACGTGTTGAACAGGGGGTGCATGCCGAAGGTGCGCGCCTCGTCCGGGATAATCGGCACGACGTACTTGCCCAGCTGTTCGTCTTGCAGCAAGCGGCGCAGCAACTTCTCGAACTCCATTGTCGAGGAGAATTCGCGTTTGTAGCGGGCCTCGAGGACATCCTTGAACAGTTCCAGCTTCGGCGCCTGAAGCGGCGGACAGACCACCACCCGGGCGGGCAGCGAACCACCGAGCGGCTTGCGGAGCTCTTGCAAATACTTCATCTCGCGGCTGTCGACCGGTGGCTTGTAGAACGGCGTCTCGGCGATGTCGTCGTCCGAAATCGGGATATTGAAGCGGGCGCGGAACTCGCGCAACTCCTCTTCGTTCAGTGTCTTCTGCTGGTGCGTTGGATTACTTCCCTCGCCGCCTTCGCCGAGGCCATAACCCTTGATCGTCTTGGCCAGGATGACCGTCGGACTGCCCCTGTGATCAACCGCTGCCTTGTAGGCGTTGTAGACCTTTTCCGGATCATGGCCGCCGCGCGACAGCTTCCGGATTTGTTCATCGGACAGGTGCTCGACTAGCTTCAGCAGCTGGGGATACTTGCCGAAGAAGTGCTCGCGGATGTAAGCGCCGGATTCGGTGGCGTATTTCTGGTACTCGCCATCGACCGCCTCGTTCATGCGCTGGACGAGCAGGCCGGCCTTGTCGGCAGCCAGGAGCGGGTCCCAGTCGCCGCCCCAAACGACCTTGAGGACATTCCAGCCGGCACCGCGGAAGGCGGCTTCCAGTTCCTGGATGATCTTGCCATTGCCGCGGACCGGGCCGTCGAGCCGTTGCAGATTGCAGTTGATGACGAAAATGAGGTTGTCCAGCCGTTCCCGCGCCGCCAGGGTCAGAGCGCCGAGCGTCTCCGGTTCATCGCATTCTCCGTCACCAAGGAAGGCCCAGACGCGCTGCTGCGACGTGTCCCGCAACCCGCGGTGCAGGAGGTAGCGATTGAAACGGGCCTGGTAAATTGCCGTGATCGGGCCGAGGCCCATCGACACGGTTGGGAACTGCCAGAAGTGCGGCATGAGCCAGGGGTGCGGATACGAGGACAGGCCGCCGCCCTCGGCCAGTTCGCGGCGGAAGTTCTCCAGGTGCGCGGCGCTCAGCCGGTCTTCGAGAAAGGCGCGGGCGTAGATGCCCGGCGAGGCGTGGCCCTGGAAGTAGATCTGGTCGCCGCCGCCGGGCGCGTCGAGACCGCGGAAAAAGTGGTTGAAGCCGATTTCGTACAGCGTGGCAGCCGAGGCATAGGTGGAGATGTGGCCGCCAATGCCGTGGTCCTTGCGGTTGGCGCGGACGACCATGGCCATCGCATTCCAGCGTACCAGGTTTTTGATGCGCCGTTCGATCTCCCGGCTGCCGGGGAACGGGGCCTGCCGCGACGGCGGGATGGTGTTGATGTACGGCGTGTTGGCGATGATGGGGATCTCGACGCCTTCGCGGACGGCCTTGTCCTTGAGCTGGGTCAGGAGGAAGCGCGCGCGGTCTGGACCGTCGAATTCGAGCACCCCTTCAAGCGATTCGAGCCACTCAGCCGTTTCCGCTGGGTCGGGATCGTTGTTGCTCGGCAACAGGGCGACGCGCTTCTTCTGGAGGGTTTCCACGACCTGATCCGGTGCCATGACTTTGTTTCTCCGCATGCCGACCAATTCGGATAACAATGACATTGTATGCGCCCGTTCCTGGCTTCCAGGGAAGCGACTTACGGCCTCGTCTACCCGCCGCGCAGCAGAGCGCCCGGCCCACCCTCCGCTGCGCGTCGCGGCTATGCGGGTCAAGACGGCTTGCTGCCACCGGAAAGGGCCGATTACAATACCCTCCAGCCGGTGCCACTGGCTCGCCAGAAACCCTCTGAGGTTCTCCCCGGTGCGAATGGACGCTGCTCTGAAACGTGTGGTGGTGCTCGGCTCGACCGGGTCCATCGGCACCAACTGTCTCGACGTCATCGCCCATCTCAGCGACCGGCTCCAGGCCGTCGGCCTCAGCGCGCACGCCAGCTGGCAGCAACTTTTCGCCCAGGCGGTCCGCCATCGGCCGCGCTGGGTGGTGCTTACCGATCTCGATGTCGCCGCCCGGGCCGACGTCCGCTGCATGGAAGGTGCGTCCGAACTCCTGACCGGTCCGGACGGGATCGCCACCATGGTGAGCGATCCGGAAGTGGACGTCGTGGTCAGCGCCATCGTCGGGGCAGCGGGACTCCACGGCACCTGGGCGGCCCTCGAAGCGGGCAAGACAGTGGCGGTTGCCAATAAGGAAACCCTCGTCATGGCCGGCCCGCTCGTCATGGAGTTGGCGGCCCAGCGCGGCGGCCAACTCCTGCCCGTGGACAGCGAGCACAGCGCCATCTTCCAGGCGCTGCGCAGCGGGACTTCTGCCGAGGTCGAGCGCATTGTGCTGACCGCCAGCGGCGGACCCTTTCGCGGCAAGAAGCGTGCCGAACTGGAGGACGTCACAGTCGAGCAGGCGCTTCGTCATCCGACCTGGCGCATGGGGCCGAAGATCACGGTTGATTCCGCGACACTCATGAACAAGGCCCTGGAAGTCATCGAGGCCCGCTGGTTGTTCGGTCTACCGCCCGAGCGCATCCAGGTCATCATCCATCCCGAATCAATCGTCCATTCCTTTGTCGAGTTCAAGGACGGATCGGTGCTGGCCCAGCTGTCGCCGCCGGACATGCGCCTGCCGATCCAGTACGCCCTGACCTATCCGGAACGGGTATCCGGCCCGGCGCGACGGCTGGCGTGGAGCGATTTGAGCTCCTGGCATTTCGAGCAGCCAGACCACGAAACCTTTCCCGCAATACAATTGGGATATGAGGTCGCCGGCGCGGGCGGCACGGCCGGAGCGGTCTTCAACGCCGCCAACGAGGCGGCGGTCGGCCGATTCCTGGCTGGTGAGCTACGTTTTCTCGATATTCCGCGAGTTTGCCGCGCCGTACTGGACCATCACCACTACAGCGCCCGACCGACGCTGGCCGAACTGGGTCGCATCGATCGCTGGGCGCGACAGGAGGTTGTTCGTTGGCTAGCTTCCCCGAATCTCAGCGCCCCGAGAATGTGACGCCCACGCCGCCGCGCCCCGCGAGTGAGGAGCCGGAGGTCAGCCGGACGGACGACGCCCACTTGCCGGTCGGCGCCTGGTTCATGCGCAATGGCATCTATTTGCTCATGTTCGCGGGGCTGTTCGTCTTCCTGTGGCGCAATTTCGGCCTCGACGGCATGGGCTCGATCATTATGGTCGCGCTCGGTCTGGGCCTGGTAATCTTCGTCCACGAACTCGGCCATTTCTCCGTCGCCAAGTGGTGCGACGTCTACGTGCAAACCTTTAGCATCGGCTTTGGTCCGGCCCTGCCCGGCTGTCTCATGAAGTATGGCGAAACAGTTTACAAGATCGCGCTCTTTCCGCTGGGCGGTTACGTGCAGATGCTCGGCGAGGGGACCGAGGGCGAAGAGGACGAACGCAATCCGCGCTCGTACAAGAACAAGGGCGTCGGCCAGCGAATGCTGATTATCTCGGCCGGCGTCGTCATGAACATCATCCTGGCCTGCACCTGCTTTATCGTAGTGTTCATGGCTCACGGCAAGGAACGGCCGGCCGGCGTCATTGGCGAGGTCGAGCCGGGTAACCGGGCCTGGACCTACGGCATTCCTTCCGGAGCGGTTCTGGTCAAGATCGGCGACCGCGAAGCGACGGACAGCCGGCCTCTCTACTTCAACGATCTCCTGTCGGTCGTGCTGAACTCAACCAGGGGACAGAAGATCCCCCTCGCTTACGAGGTCTATGTGCCAGGCGAGCCGAACGCCAGACCGAAGCGCTACGAGGTGGAGATCGAGCCGCGCAAGGATGACAAGGATACGCGGCCAATCATTGGGGTGATGCCGGCGGAGAGCGTCGAGTTGCTTCCCGTCCAGTATCAAAAGCAGCGTCAGATCCCGTATCTGCTCGGCAGCGCGGTGTCCGCCGCTCGCCGGGACTTTGCCTGGCACACTCTCGACGTGGTCCTGGCCACCACGGACCCGGAACATCCCGAAACCTTAAAGGACCTGCCGGAACCAAACACCTTCGAGCTGACCCAGCGCTGGCACCAGTTGCAGGGTAAGCCAATGACGCTGCGCATCCGGCGGGCGAACGGCAAGGTGGAAGAGGTGTCGACGGAGCCGGGCACGGTCCAGTTCGGCGACACGATCGTCGGCACCACCGATCCGGCTCATCCCAACATGGTGATGCCGCTGCCCCCCGACCCGCGCAACCCGGGCAGCGATCGTGGCGATTTCTTCGAGTACAGCCGTCGCTTGCAGCTGCTCGCCGGCAAGTTCATGGTGCTGCGTGTGCGCCATCACGACAAGCACGAGGAGGACCTGTGGGTGCCGCCGGCGTATCATCTGAGCCTCGGACTGCGCATGCGCATGGGCCATGTGGTCGGCGTGCGGTCGGAGTCGCCGGCGGAACAGGCAAAGGTGCAGAAGGGCGACATCCTGAAGGAGGTGGTGCTCAAGCACGGCGAGGAATCTGCCCATTTCTCAATTGGTGATCCCAATCCGCAGGTCGCGGTTGATCCGGTGCGGCTGCCGAGCCGTCTCCGCGAGTGGGCGGAGGCGCATCTCGACAAGGACGGGACCGGCGTGAAGGTTGTCCTGACCGTGGTGCGGAAGAATCCGCAGACCGACAAGGACCGCGATCCGGAAACGTTGCCCGAAGTCGAATGGGATAACCGCTGGCGCTTTGACCAGGAACAGCCGCGGACGAAGTCGTCGCCAATGGCAATTCCCGGCCTGGGCATCGCCTATCAGGTGAGCACCATCGTCGAGGACGTGCAGTCCGACTCGCCGGCAGCGGGCCGCCTGCAGAAGCACGACGTTATCAAGGCCATCCGCATCCGGGAACTGGGGTCGAAGCTCGACCAGCCCAAGGACGGCAAATGGGAGACCATCGAGCCCGATCAGTGGTCACACATCTTTGAAATGCAGCAGTGGTTGGATTACCGCAACCTGACGGTACGGGTCGATCGCGGCGGCACCACCGTTGACGAGGAACTGACGACCGCCCCGGACCCCACCTGGCCGAGCGCCGAGCGCGGCGTGATGCTCATGAACGACTACCGTCTACAGAAGGCGAAGAACCTGGGCCAGGCCGTCGTCCTTGGCATGCAGGACACGTACAGCACGATCACCGACGTGTACCAAAGCCTGCGCAACTTCGCGACAGGCCGGATTTCCGCCAATAACATGGCGGGACCGATCGGGATCGGCGTGATCGCTTACCAGCACGCCAGCATGGGCATCTGGGAGCTGCTGTTCTTCATGGGCCTCATCAGTATCAACCTGGCGGTGATCAATTTTCTGCCGATCCCATTCCTGGACGGCGGCCACATGGTCTTCCTCATCTACGAGAAGATTCGCGGACGGCCGGCCAGTGATACGGTGCAGGCGACTGCCACCTACGCGGGACTGTTGCTCTTGCTGTTGCTGATGGTTTTCGTCTTCTACCTCGACATCTCGAAATTTGTGGTGAGTTTGTTCTGGTAACCGGCCGGTAGCGCAAGCGAGGGCACAAAGGGACCTCGCTTGCGCTGCGGTTTGCTTGAGGATGGGTATGAAACTCGGAGTCATGAGCGCCAGCATCGCCCCGCTGGGGTGGGATCCTGCGCTCGCCTATTGCCGGCAGCTGGGGCTCGACTCGATCGAGCTACCGTGCGGTGCCTACGCCAAAAGTTCGCTGCTCGACGCCCAGGCAGCGCTGGACGATTCCGCGCTGCAGGAGAAGATCAAGGCCGATGTCACTCGGGCCGGCCTCGTCATCAGCGCCCTCTCTTGCCACGGCAATCCCGTTCACCCCGATGCCGAGGTGGCCCGGCTGCACGAACACGCCCAGGACGTCGCGGTCCGCCTGGCCACTGCTGTCAACATGTTTGAGGCTCACCGCTTGGTCGCTTCCGCGG
>JRHI01000740.1_pt1 | contig 33143 bp, 28 predicted proteins | sample 215371 | NCBI WGS metagenome assembly JRHI01 (sample SAMN02929681, study PRJNA255918) | sediment metagenome | biome: cave system; feature: Ice Cave; material: Sediment; isolation source: sediment from deep within a dark volcanic ice cave with no known source of... ...
GGCAGTGGTCCTCGCAGATCCGGCAGTTGGTGCAGCGGTCGTAGTTGATGAAGATCTCGCCGGAGTAGCCGCCCGAGGCCGGGTCCCCACCGGTGGTCTCGCAGACCAGGGTGTCGCCGCCGCTGCTGCGCTCTCGATCCTCGCCGAAGACGACCACGTCGATGGCCTTCTCCGGGCAGACGTCGTCGCAGGCGCCGCAGAGCACGCAGACCTCTCTGTCGTAGTGATGCACCGAGTCGCACTGGAAGCAGCGGATGGCCTGGACCACCGCCTCGCGGTCGCTCCAGGGCAGCTCGCACTCGCTCATGTCGTAGCGCTTGCTGGCCTCCAGGATCGGCGGTTCGGTGCGGGCGAAGGCCTCCGAGGCGCGGTGGTCGTCGGTGCGCTCGACGATGGTCTGCTGGAGGCGGAAGTCCTTGACCCCCTCCATGTCCTCGCCCAGGTACTCGCGGATGGAGCGGGCCACCCGGTGCCCCCAGCCGACGGCGTCGACGATGAAGCTCGGTCCCTGGACGCAGTCGCCGCCGGCGAAGAGCTTGTCGATGCCGGTGTGGCCGCCGCGATCGGCGCTGATCAGGCCGCGATTGGTCAGCGGCATGGGGTCGCCCGGGCTCTCCATGATCTGGCCCGAGGCGAAGATGACCAGGTCGGCCGGGATGGTCTTCAGTTCTGCGCCCTCGACCTCCTTGACCGACGAGAAGATGATCTTGCCGGTGATGGGGTCGAAGTCCATGGGGTGGAGCGGGGCGAACGACACCGACTGGGCATTGCCGTCGGCGTCGGTGTCGACCCGCTTGACGATGATCCCGGTGGCCATCCTCAGGCCGATCTCCTTGGCCTCGTGGAGCTCGTTGCCGAAGGCGGGCAGGCGGTCCTCCGGCTCGATGGCACACATCCAGACTTCCCGGGCGCCGAGCTTGATCGACGACTGGCAGGCGTCCGTCGCGATGGCGCCACCGCCCACCACCACCACCGTGCAGCCAGGTGAGAAGTGCTCCGGCACCTTGTCGTAGCTGATGGTGCGCAGGAAGGTCATGGCGTCGGTGACCTGGGGCGCGTCGTGCCCGGGAACGGGGAGGACGCGTCCCTTCATCATCCCGATGGTGACGTAGACAGCGTCGTACTCGGCAATCAGGTCGTCGAGCTTGATGTCCTTCTCACCCGCGCCGATGTTGCTGTTGGTGCGGACGTCGATGCCGGTGTTGAGGATCATCTGCAGCTCCCACTGGAGCTGGTCGTGGTCGAAGCGGAAGGGCGGGATGCTGGTGCTGAGCAGGCCTCCGACCTTCGACTCGCGCTCGAAGAGGACCACGTCGTAGCCGGCCACGCGCAGGTCGAGGGCGGCGGTCAGGCCGGCCGGACCCCCGCCCACCACGGCCACCCGCCTGCCCGTCGAGGGGGCCAGCTTGTAGTCGATCCAGAGGCCCTGCTTGAAGGCGAAGTCGGTGCTGAAGCGCTTGATCGAGCGGATCGTCACCGGCTCCTCGCCGGGGTCCCAGCCGCGCTTGCAGTCGGTCTCGCAGGGGTGGTTGCAGAGCCGCCCCAGCATCGAGGGGAAGGGGTTGGTCTCGTGGATCACCATCCAGCTGTCCACGTACCGGCCCTGGCTGACGTAGTCGATGTAGGTGGCGATGTCCTGCTTGATCGGGCAGTTGCGCTGGCAGGGGCTGATGGGGACGTTGAAGCCCAGGTCGCGGTGTCCCAGGAGCATCTTCATGGGCGCCTTGTCGACCACATTGCGGCCGATCTCGCCGAGGAGCTGCAGCTCGCCCACCAGCCCGGCGGGACGCGAGCGCCGGGAGAAGATGCCGCCGTCGGGCTCGGTGACGATGACCGCCCTGGCCCCGGCCTTGACCATCTCGCTGGCGCCCAGCAGCGGCGTCTCGCCGCCGTCGGCGCTGGGGGCGGGCCGCATGTGGTCGCGGACCAGGGCCCGGTCCAGCCCCGCGTCGTAGGCGCCGATGACCGCGTCCAGGCTGAGGGTGCCGATGACGGCGCCGTCCTGCGAGACCGTCAGCGGGACCGGGTGCTGGGCGCGGAGGTCGCCGAGGACCTCGGCGACGGTGTCGTCGGGTGCGCAGTCCGCGCCCAGGGGCGCGCTGATGCTGAAGAGGTCAGCCATCGATGGCCCTGGCAACGCTTCGACCCGGCCGGCCGGCGAAGGCGGCAACCTCGCGGACGCTGAGCATGCCCACGGGTCGCTCGTCCTCGTGCATGACCAGAGCCGTGGTGTGGCCCTGACGGTTCATGGCGGTGATCACGCTCTCCAGCGGCTCGTTCTCGTCCACCAGGAGAGGCGGGGTCCGGAGAACGTCCCGGGCCATGGAGGTGACGTAGGTCTGGCGGACCAGGTCGCTGCCGGCCAGCTCGATGCGGCCGTCGACAAACTGGCCGACGATGTCCGAGCCCCGAACGTAGCCGACCGGACGGCGGTCGATGAGGACGGGGATCTCGGAGAGGTCGTTGTCCGCCATCAGCTTGGCGACCGCGTCCAGCGGCGTGCTCGGCAGGCAGAAGACGACCTCGTCGCGCATTAGGTCACCGACCAGCGGGTGGTCGGCGTCGGGGGCCACCCGGGCCGGATCAAGGAGCGACGCGTCAGTCATCGCGGCTGCGGCATCGAACGCATTGTCATCCCGGATCGAGTATAGCCGTGGCCCGGAACCACCCATCGCCGCCCCGGCAGGGGCGCGCAGGCGTGGCGGCGACCGGTCAGCCCTCGGACCCCGCAGTCGCCTTCTGCTCCTCGGCGAAGCGGCGGAGGACATCCTGCCAGGTCTCGGCCTGGGGCTCCTCGACGACGGCCTTGGGCAGCGTCCGCCGGATCTGGGTCCGGGTCTTCTCGATCTCCTTGTCGCGGCGCCGCGTCTGCGTGCTCCGCGCCGTGCCCAGCGCCCGCTGGGCCTCGGCCTCGACCTCGGAGATGCCCCCGGCGTCACCGGCCGAGCGGAGCGCCCGGTTGAGCCGGCCGGCCGCCTCGGGCCCGAGTACCTCGGCGGCCTCGCGCAGCTTGTCGCTGGCGTGGCGGCGCAGGCCCTCGAGCTGGCGCTGGGCGCGCTGGAACTCGGCGATGTGCTCCCGCTGGCCCTCATAGAGCTTGCGGCCCTCCTCCACCACCTGCGGGTACTGGAAGGCAAGGCTGAACTTGCCGCTGCTGATGCCCTCGGTGAGCTCCTCGAGCCGCCGCTGGAACACCGCCTTGTCCTCGCCCTGCAGCAGTCCGAGGAGATCGGCGAGGGCCGGCCGGATGCGCGCATAGTCGCGGCGCACCCACCCGGGAAGGTGGTGGTGCTGCGGGACGGGCACGTTGCCGGGGCGCTCGGCGCGCGGGAAGCCGCGCGGGGCCACGGCACGCGGGGAGCCCGGAGCGCCTGCGGCGCGCCGCGGGGGACGATCGCCGGAGTCGGGAGCACGCCCGGCCGTTGGTGCGGGACCGTCGGCGCCGGGTTCGGAGGGGGTGGTCCCGGCGGCGACGCCGGTGGGCGCGCCGGCATCGGTCTCGACGACGGCGGCAGCGGCGGCCTGGGCGCCGGGAGCGTCGGCATCGGCCTCGACGACGGCTCCGGGGTCACCGGTGGGCGCGTCGGCATCGGCCTCGCCTGCCACAACCGCCTTCTCGCGGGCGGTGGGGTCGGCGTCGAGGCTGGCGGAGGTCGGCGCGTCGGCCGAGGGCATGAGCGTCACAGGCAAGATGGTGAAAGGTGCGGGCCGCGTGCCGGTCGCGGCGCTGATTGAGATGTGCCGGCGGCGCCGACGCGAGGCGCTTGGGTCCATCGTAGCCCACACCCCCACCGTCGCGGTGGCGGGTGACGCCCCTCGTGACCGGCCGTCGACGGCACGGTCACTCCCGGGCCCGCGCCCGTCCCGGGGCCGGTGCCTACACTGGCGGCGACGCGTGACCGCCACGGACGATCCGACCACGCCCTCGCCAACGAGCGCAATCGCCGAGTTGAACCTCGACGAGGCGGAGCTCCGCGCACTTCGCGACGCCGGAAGTCACTGGGAGGCGTTCGCCCGGACCGTCCATCCCGACGGTCACGCCATCGACCCCGACCTGCAGTCGCTGCAGCAGGCCGGCAGCCGCCTCGGCGACAAACGCGTGCGCGCCGCCCGCACTCGCCGCAGCGGGCTCGAGCGGGTGGAGAGCGGCTACCTGCGGACCATCACCCCGCGCATTGCGGAGCCCAGAACGGGCTGGCGGCGCAGCCTCATGCGGGTTCGCCGCACCCTCCTGGGCTCGCCGCTGCGCACCGCCCAGGCCGCTCACGAGCGGCTCAGCAAGATCAAGGCGCTCGCGGTCCTGAGCTCGGACGCGCTCAGCTCGGTGGCCTACGCGACCGATCAGATCATGGTCGTGCTGCTGGCGGCGGGCGCCTCCTCCTACCAGAACACGCTCCCGATCATGGGGGCGATCCTGCTGCTGCTGCTGCTGGTGGCTCTCAGCTACCGGCAGACCATCAGGGCCTACCCCAAGGGCGGGGGGTCGTACATCGTCGCCAAGGACAACCTCGGCGACACCTTCGGGCTGATCGCCGCGGCGGCGCTGATGACCGACTACATCCTGACCGTGGCGGTGTCGACGAGCTCCGGAGTCTCCGCCATCACCAGCGCGGCGCCGGGAATGAGCCGGTTCACAGTGGAGATGTGCGTCGGCTTCATCGCGCTGATCGTGATGGGCAACCTGCGGGGAATCCGCGAGTCCGGCTCCATCTTCTCGGCCCCGACCTACATCTTCATCGCCAGCATCGTCCTGATGGTGGGCACGATCCTGGTGCGGCTGGCGATCGGCCAGCTGCATCCCCACACCCTGACCAACGCGGACCTCGATCCCGAGTACCGCAAACAGATGGAGCAGGTCTCCATCTTCCTGGTGCTCAAGGCCTTCAGCTCCGGCTGCACCGCGCTCACCGGCGTCGAGGCCATCAGTGACGGCGTGCCCGCGTTCAAGCCGGTGGAATGGATGAACGCCCGCAGGACCCTGACCCTGATGGTCACCATCCTCGCGGCCATGTTCATCGGCATCACGCTCAGCGCCTACGTCCTCGGCCTGGCGCCGGACAAGGCGGACAGCAACATTCTCATCAACCAGCTGGCGGAGCGGGCGTTCGGCAGCACCCCCTTCTACTTTCTGACCATCGGGGCCACCACCGCCATCCTGGTGCTGGCGGCCAACACGGCCTTCTCCGACTTTCCGCGCCTCTTCTTCTTCCTGGCGCGGGACAACTACGCGCCCCACCAGTTCAAGCGACTGGGCGACCGGCTGGCCTACAGCAACGGCATCCTGCTCCTGGGAGCGGTGGCCATCGTGCTGGTGGTGATCTTCCGGGGCAGCGTCGACGCCCTCATCCCGCTGTACGCCGTGGGCGTCTTCCTGGCCTTCACCATGTCGCAGGCGGGGATGGTGGTGCGCCATCGCCGCATCAAGGAGCCGGGCTGGCGCGCCGGCCTGGCGATGAACTTCCTGGGCATGGCCGCCACCGGCATCGTGCTGCTGATCACCGCCTCGGTCAAGTTCCTCTCCGGCGCCTGGATCGTGGTCCTGCTCATCCCCTGCCTGGTGATGCTGTTCCGCGCCGTCCACAGTCACTACAACGAGGTGACGGCGATGCAGACGACGGAGACGCCCATCGACCCCGAGGCCATCCAGCCGGTCTGCATCGTTCCCGTCGCCGACCTCAACGGACCGGCGTTGCAGAGCCTGGCCCTGGCGCGGCGCCTCAGCGACACGGTCATCGCGGTGCACATCAGCGACGACCCCGAGGGCATCGCCCGGCTGCGCGCCAAGTGGGAGGCATGGGGAGACCACGTCCAGCTGGAGGTCATCGAGTCCCAGTACCGGGCGCTGGTCAAGCCTCTGCTCCAGTACATCGCCGAGATCGACCGGCAGGGCCACGACGACACCATCGTGGTGGTGCTGCCCGAGCTGGTGGCCACGCGCTGGTGGCACCAGATCCTCCACAACCAGACCGCTCTGCGGCTCAAGGGCGCCCTGCTCTTCCGACCCGGAACCGTGGTCGTGAGCGTGCCGTACCACCTGCGCACCGTCCCGCGCCGCCGCCGCCGGGGCCGGCTGCGCGACAAGGACAAGGGGCTCGACGTCTCCTGACGGACGGGACAAGGGCGGCCGCCCCGCCCACCCCCGACGGGGACGAGGAGCGCGACCGACGGCGCCGTGCCGACATCGCCGGGGCACGGCCGCCGGAGGCGGCGCGGCGCCCGCGCTGGCAGCGGTTGGCGTTCGACGGCGGCCGTATCGCCTTCGGTCTGGTGGTGCTGGTCATCGTGGTCCGGCAGGTGGAGCTCGAGGACCTGCGCACCCTCACCACCCTGCATCACCTCGCCTGGGCGGCGGCGGCCATCGTCTTCCTGCTCACCAATGTCTGGGTGGCCGCCTGGCGGTGGCAGCTCCTGCTGCGCATCCTCGGTGTCCGGGAGCACATCGGCCCGCTGCTGCGCGCCATCTACGTCGGCGCCTTCTACAACCTGGTGCTGCCGGGCCAGCTCGGCGGTCAGGCCATCAAGGTGGTGCTGGTGGGTCGCCGCAGCCCGGCCCTGGCCGCCATCATCGCCTCGGTGGCCATGGACCAGCTGGTGGTGGTGGCCGCCCTCTTCGGGGTCGCCGCGGTGGCGGCCGCGGTGGCGCCCGGGCTGGCCGATCGGACCTCGTGGGTGGTGGGGCTGACCGGTCTGGCGGTGCTCGGTGCCCTCATCGTCACGGCCGCGGCCTCCGGCCGCCTCCAGACCCTGATCCGGAGGCGCCCGCTCACCCGCCGCCTGGCCCGGCGGCTGCCCTCCACCCTGCGGATCCGTGCCGGGGACAGCTGGAGCGCCCTCTCAGGCTACGGCCGCAGCCCGCTCCTGATGGGGGCGGCGGTCGTCCAGGGGGTGCTGTTCTTCCTGACCCTGGCGGCCATGGCGGTGGCGCTCGGCCGCGCCCTGGGCATCGAGCTCAGTCCCGCCACCATGACCTTCGTGCTCACCCTCGGCCTGCTCGCGGGCGTGGCGCCCTTCACCCTCGCCGGGCTGGGGACGCGTGAACCGGCCTTCGTCGCCGCCCTGGGCTCCTTCGGGGTGGGCCGGCCGGTGGGCGCCGCCTTCGCCGTGCTGTGGCTCCTGCTCAACTCGCTGGCCGACCTGATGGGGGCCTGCCTGCAGTTCTGGCACCCGCGCCAGACCGGCACCCGTGAGGCGCCGCATCAGCCGGGATGACCGTCTACACTGCGGCGACCCACCCGATGTGGCCCGGTGCCTCGCGCACCGCCGCACCGTACGCAGGCTGACAACTCTTCGCATGCTCGAAACTGCCCCCGGATCCACCAGCGGCGTCCAGGACGCCATCCGGCGTCACACCGGGGGCGGCCCGCGCCGCATCGCCGAGAACGCCGGCCTGGTCGTCACCCACGGTGAGGGCTCGTACCTGGTCGCCGACACCGGCCGCCGCTACCTGGACCTGGCCACCGCCATGGGCGTGGCCGCCTTCGGGCATGGCCACCCCCGCATCAGCGACGCCATCGCCACGCAGAACCGGCGGCTCAACGCCACCGTGCTGCACACCCCCGAGCACGCCGCCTATCTGGAGATGCTGGCGGGGATCCTGCCCTTCGGCCTGGACCGCACCGCGCTCTACAGCGGCGGCACCGAGGCGGTCGAGGTGGCCGTCCGCCTGGCCCAGTCGATCACCGGCAGACGGCACCTCGTCAGCTTCACCAGCGGCTTCCACGGCAAGTCCACCGGCCTGCGCTATACCGGCCACCGCTATGCCGAGGAGCGGGCCTGGCTGGGCATCGACTGGGTTCACGACGTCCCCTACCCGGAGTGTGTCGAGCACTCGGTCGCCGACTACGCCCAGTGCGAGGAGGGCGGCGAGCAGGCGCTCGAGGGGCTGGAGCGCTGCGCGGCCGCCTGCGACGGTGGCGTGGCCGCGGTCATCGTCGAGCCCATCCTGGGCACGGCCGGCAACCGGCCGCCGCACCGCCGCTTCCTGGCCAACCTCCGGCAGCTCTGCAGCGAGCGCGGCTGGCTGCTCATCGCCGACGAGTCCATCACCGGCATGGGCCGCCTCGGCGAGTGGTTCGCGGTGGAGTGGTACGACGTCAAGCCCGACATCCTGATCCTGGGCAAGGCCATCGGCGGCGGCTTTCCGCTGAGTGGCGTGGCCACCGACTCGGCCACCTGGGATGGCAGCCTGTTCGCCGAGCTGAGCGCCACCTCCAGCAGCTACGGCGGCAACCCCGTGGCCTGCGCCGCCGGCATGGCGGTGATCGAGGCCATCCGCGAGGACTCCCTGCTGGAGAACGTGCGCAGCGTCGGCGCCCAGCTGGGCCGGGGACTGGTCCGCCTGGCCGAGGACTCCTCGTATCTGCGTCGGCCCCGCGGCGTGGGCCTGATGCTGGGCTTCGACCTGGTCGACCCGGCGACGGGCGGCCTGGCCGGCAAGGAGCTGGCCCAGGAGCTCTTCCTCCGCATCCTGGATGAGGGGGTCCTGCTGGCGCAGGTCCCGGCCGTTCGCGTCAACGCCCCGCTGACGCTCTCGGCCGGCGAGGCCGACGAGGCCCTCGCCGCCCTGCGCGCGGCGCTGTGCTGAGGATCGCCCTCTGCGGTGCGGGCACCGCGGCCCTGCGGGCGCATCTGCCCGCGCTGGCCCGAGCCGAGGAGGCCCAGCGCACCCAGCTGGTGGGCGTCGTCGACCCTGCGCAGGCGCGCCGTTCCCAGGTGGCGGATCGCTGTCCGAGCGCGCGGGGCTTTCTCGACGTCGACACCATGCTCGACGCCACCGAGCCCGACCTGCTGGTCATCGCCAGCCCGCCCTCCAGCCACCTCGCCGCCGTCGCCGCCGCCATGGAGCGCGGCATCGACGTCCTCTGCGAGAAGCCGCTGGGGGTGGCGCACGGCGACGCCGAGGCCCTGGCCGACCTCTGCGCCCGCCATCCCGAGGCCCTGCTCGCCCCGGTTCACCAGTACCGGTTCGCCGCGGACTGGCGCGACGTCTTCGCCGTGCCCCTGGCCCGAGCCGTCCGGCACCGGGCCCGGTTCCACCTCCGCGTCGAGGTGGAGCGCGCCGGCACCGACCCCCTGGCGGCGGGCGGCTGGCGGGCGGCGGGCCTGCGCGAGGGCGGGATCCTGGGGGATCACGCCGTCCACTATCTGGCTCTTGCCTGGACCATCGATCCCGCCCTGCGCGTCCGGGCGGCGACGCTGGAGGGGGCTCCAGGGCGCGAGACCGCGGCCGTCGAACTGGACCTCGGGGCCGGCGGCACGGCGAGCATCGGGGTCACCTACGCCGGCGAGCGCCGCCGCAACCTGATCGACGCCGGCATCCCGTCGACCGGTCACACCGCCACCTGGCTGGACGGCAGCCTGACCGTCGGCGATGCCGAGCCGGTCGCCACCTCGTCACTCGCCGACCGCCAGACGGTCAACGACCTCTATTCGCAGATGTACGAGGAGTTGCTGGAGTGCCGGGCCGACCCCGCCTGGCGGGCGCAGCGGCGAGCCGAGACGGTGGCCGTGGCCGCGGCGCTGGACGGCGCGCTCAGCGCGGTCCGCTGACGCCTTCCCTGATGCGGGCCGCTGCGTGACCGTGTCACGGAGCGCCGCGCCCCAGCCATTGGCGATTACCATGTGGCCGCGCAACTCTGCACACACCAGGAGATCACCGGGTTGACAGCCGACCTACGCTGCCTCGCGCGCGCCGTCCTGCTGGCATTCGCCGACCTCGGCATCTACCTCCCCAGCGAGCGCGATCGCCTGATCCGCAAGGCGCGGGTCCTCGACCCGGCGCGGCCCGCCGAGGTTGCCGAGTTCCTCGACGCCTGCGTCGACGCCGATCTCCTCTCCCCTGACGAGGCCCAGCGCCTCCAGCTCAACCCCGACGAGGCACGCCGGCTGGCCACGTCGCTGGACGGCCACACGCGGGTGCCCGACGAGCAGGCCGACGAGTGGGCCCGGGCGCTGGGAGCGCCGGCGGTCTGAGCGCGCCGGGCCCGGGCCCCGTGACCCAGGCCCCGCCCGATACCTATCGGCCCGCCAGTCCCGTCTCGAGCCGGGCCAGCTTGTCGAGCAACTGGTTGAGCGCGGCGTCCTGCGTCTGCAGGTGGGACTGGATCTGCTCGGCCTCGTGGAGGATCGCCTCGGCGTCCTGGTAGGTCTGGCTGCTGCGCTTGTCCGAGGCCGCGCTGAGGATGTTCTGGCCGACCATGATGATCGAGAGCATCACCAGCTGGATGAAGGTCTGGCTGATCCACTGGACATACTGCTGGCCGGTCACGCCGTCAGGGGAGTAGCTGACGCTGGAGAGGGAGACGGAGAGCCCCGGGAAGCCCAGGATGGCCAGCACCATGAAGACGTAGGCGCAGATCATGGTGCCGACGGCGTTGGTGAGCAGCACCGCCACCCGGCCGTTGAGGCCGAGGGGCTGCACGTCCGCCGCCGTCACCGGCCCCTGCGTCTTCCTGGCCTCGACGTGAGGGTGGTGGCGGTGGTCGAAGGTGATGTTCATGCGGCGCGCTCCCGTGGCGGGCAAGGGTGGCCGGGCGGCGGCGCCGACAGTGTGCGTTCGCCGGCGGTCTCAGCCGCCGGGTGGTGACGGCTTCGGCCGCGGCCGCGGCGCCCGCCGCCGGGGCACCGCGAAGGCGCTGGGACAGAGCTCCGCCAGGGCACAGCTCTGACAGCGCGGCCGCTGGGCGTCGCAGACCCGGCGCCCGTGCAGGATGAGGCGGAGGCTCAGCTCCGTCCACTCCGTGGCAGCGACCATGTGGCAGACCTCGGCCTCGATGCGGACCGGGTCGGTGGAGCGGGTCAGACCGAGTCGTGCGGTCAGCCGGGTCACGTGGGTGTCCACCGGGAACCCGGGGATGCCGAAGCCGACGCCGAGGACGACGTTGGCCGTCTTGCGCCCCACGCCCCGGAGCTGCACCAGGTCGGTCATGCGGGGTGGCACCTCGCCGCCGTGGAGGGCGACGAGGTCCTGCGCCATCTCGACGATGGCGCGCGACTTGGAGCGGAAGAAGCCGGTGGGCCGGATCAGCTCCTCGACCTCGCCGAGGTCGGCCGCCGCCAGGGCCGGGGCGTCGGGGTGGCGCCGAAAGAGCTCGGGGGTGGTGAGGTTGACGCGCACGTCGGTGGTCTGGGCGCTGAGAATCGTGGCCACGAGCAGCTCGAAGGGGTTGCGATGGTGGAGCTCGCAGATGGCCTCGGGGTACTCGCCGGCGAGCACCTCCACGATCCTGGTGACGCGCTCCCGGGCACCGCGCGGGTGGCTCATCCGCGGCGGGCGCGGGCGGGGCTTGGCGGGCACGGAGCGAGCATAGGGAGCGCCGTCGGCGGCGCGGAGTCCGTACCGGGGGTTGGGTGCGCCGTGCCTACAATCCTGACCGCCCACACCCCTTGAGGAGCCAGCCCGAGTGCGCTCGAAGATCTCCGTCGTCGGAGCCGGCAACGTCGGCGCCACCCTCGCCCAGCGGCTCGCCGAGCGCAACAACGCGGACATCGTCCTCGTCGACATCGTCGACGGGCTGCCCCAGGGCAAGGCGCTCGACATGCTCGAGGCGGGGCCGATCGTCGGCTACGACTCCATGGTCACCGGCACCAACGGCTATGCGGAGACCGCCGGCAGCGACCTCGTCGTGGTCACCAGCGGGGTGGCCCGCAAGCCCGGGATGTCGCGCGACGACCTGGTCCTGATCAACGCCAGGGTGATCGCCTCGGTGGTCGCCGCGGTCGCGGGCCACTCGCCGCAGACCATCCTGGTGATGGTCACCAACCCGCTCGACGCCATGACCCAGCTGGCCCACGCCGTCAGCGGCTTCCCCCGCGAGCGGGTGATCGGCATGGCCGGGGTCCTCGACACCGCACGCTTCCGGACCTTCCTCGCCCAGGAGCTCGACGCCAGCGTCGAGGACGTCCAGGCCTACGTGCTCGGCGGCCATGGCGACACCATGGTCCCGCTGACGCGGTACACCACCGTCTCCGGCGTCCCGGTGGAGCGACTGATCCCCAGGGAGCGCCTCGACCAGATCGTCCAGCGGGCCCGGGACGGCGGCGCCGAGATCGTCGGCCTGCTCAAGACCGGCAGCGCCTACTACGCCCCCAGCGCGGCGGCGGCGCAGATGGTCGACGCCATCCTGCTCGACAAGCGCCAGGTCCTCCCCTGCGCCGCCTACCTGCAGGGCGAGTACGGCATTCACGGCCTGTTCAGCGGTGTTCCCTGCCGGCTGGGCACGGGTGGACTGCTGGAGGTGGTCGAGGTCGAGCTCAGCGACGAGGAGCGGGCCGCGCTGCACCGCTCCGCCCGGGCGGTCAAGGACATGGTCGAGGTCATCGACCAGCGCCGCGGCGAGATCGGGCCGGAGATCCCCGCCCTGGCCGCCGGCGCCCGGGTCGGATAGCCGGGAGGCGGCGCCGGCCCCACCACCTGTGAGCACGGCCGCCGGTACGGCCGCGCTCGGCTCGGCGATCGGTCACGGGGTGACGGTCACCGCCGTGAACATGCCCAGCTTGTAGTGCCCGGGAAGGTTGCAGACGAAGAGGTAGCGGCCGGGGGTGGTCAGGGTCACGGTGCGGGTCTGGTTGCCGCCGGCGGGGATGTTCTCGCCGTCGCTGACGCTGGTGACGCCGGCGCCCGCCTCATCGAACTTCGCCGCACCGGCGTCGTAGGGGAATTGCGCCGCATCGAGATCGCTCTTGAAGACCAGCACCTCGTGCTCGACGGCGCCGCTGTTGGTGATGGTGAAGGAGGCGGCCCCGGCCTTCACGGTGGTGGCCGGCATCGCCACCTTGTACTCGGACAGCACGATCTGGTTGGCCGGCGCCGCGGTTGCCGCAGCACCGGTGGGCGCCGCGTCGATGCCCGACACGCCCCCGGTCGCGGCGCCGCTGGAACCGCAGGCGGTGAGCGCGGCGGCTGACGCCATCACCAGGCCGACGACGAGGGCCGCCGGGCGCAGGCGCGACCGCGAGCCGCCGGGCGGCCTGGGAATTCTGCGGGTCGTGCTCTCTGCCACGGTGATGTCCTCCAGCGGATCGGCGATTGCGTCCGCTGTCACCCAGTGTTCCTGGCCGGGGCGCCTCGGTCATAGGGCCCCTGGTCACGGGTGGGATGTGACCCTGGGCCCCCCGGCGCGGGCAGCACCGGGACGTCGACGGCGACGAAGCGATCGACCGGCGCGCCAGAGAGTTCTCTCACGGCGCTCGCCGATCAATCCGCCGCCGGCGGCGCCCGTCAGCTCCCGAGGTGACGTGCACCCGCCTCGGGGGCACTCGTCCTGCCGGCCGTCGGGGCGGCCTGCGCGTCATCCTGATTCCCGGCAGTGGCCGGCGTCGCGCTGCTGAGGCCGGGGATGATGTCCTCCTGGTCCGGCCCCGGGGTCATGACCACCGGGATCTCCGGCTGCGGCGGCGCCACCCGGCCGCCGAAGAAGGGGGCGATGGTGATCAGGAAGCCGAGGGCGGCGGCCCGGGTGTCGCCCTTGCGCCAGGCCTCCGTATGGCTGTGCCGGTAGAAGGCGATGAAGCCCACCAGCAGGGCGGCGAAGACGGCTGCCAGGACGGCGATGCCCAGGTTCACAGGCGTCTACGGTACCCGGGCCGCTCCGCAGCGGTCAGGGCGTGATCGGCCCTGCATGGCCACCGCCGTTGCCCGTCTCACCCAGGAGCTTGCGGCCCACCCAGCGGACGGGGTCCCAGCGCCGGTCGGCGACCCGCTCCTTGAGCGGGATGATGGCGTTGTCGGTGATGTGGATGTGCTCCGGGCAGACCTCGGTGCAGCACTTGGTGATGTTGCAGTAGCCCAGGCCACCGGCGTCACGCACCTGGTCGCGCCGGTCCAGGGTGTCCTTGGGGTGCATCTCCAGGTAGGCGGTGCGCACGAAGTAGCGGGGCCCGTAGAAGCGCTCGTGCAGGTCATGGCTGCGGAGCACGTGGCAGACGTCCTGGCAGAGGAAGCACTCGATGCACTTGCGGAACTCGTAGATCCGCTCCAGGTCCATCTCCTGGATGACGAACGGCGACGGCTCGTCCGCCGCGGGGGTGAACTGGGGGATGCGCCGGTTCACCTCGTAGGCGTGCGAGACGTCGGTGACCAGGTCCTTGATCAGCGGGAACGCCTTCATCGGGCGCACCGTGATCGGGCCGTCGGGGAGGTCGTCGATCCGGGTCTTGCACATCAGCCGGGGCATGCCGTTGATCTCGGCGGAGCAGCTCCCGCACTTGGCGGCCTTGCAGTTCCAGCGGCAGGCGAGGTCGGTGTCGACGTGCTTCTGGATCCAGTGGATGGCGTCGAGCACCACCATGCCGGTCACCGGCGGCACCCGGAAGGTGACCTCGCCCTGCTCCTCGCCGGGGCTGCCCTTGAAGACGTGGAACTCGAGCGGCGGACCGTCGCTCGAGCCGGCTCCGGGCTGCGGGGCGGTGCCCCGCTCGGCGGGTCTCTCCGCGATCGCCATCTCAGGCCTCCCTGCCCGCCGCTGCGACGGCCGGCCCTTCGATCCGTTGGTCCGGCCGCACGGGGATGGTGGTGACGGCGCGCAGCGCCAGCTCCTCGTCGATGAGGCGCTGCAGGCGCGGCGGGATGGGCTCGCGGGGCAGTGCCCGGATGCGCATGCCGTCGCCGCCGTCGTGGGTGACGTAGTTGACCCTGCCCTGCTCCTCGCCGAGGTCGGGGAAGTCGAGGCGCCACTGCGAGCCGCGGCTCTCCCTCCGCTCCAGGGCGCTGCGGACGATCGCCTCGCTGATCACCAGCATGTTCACCACGTCCCGGCAGGTGTGCCAGCCGGGGTTGAGGATCCGGCTGCCGCCGACCCGCATCCGCGGAACGCGCTCGCACAGCTCCTGGATGGCATGCAGCGAGCGGGTCAGCGACTCCTCGGTGCGGGCGATGCCGGCGTCGTCCTGCATCGCCTCCTGGAGCGCCTCGTGGAGCAGGTAGGGGTTCTCGCCCTCCTCGTGGGGGTCGAGATGGGCGAGCAACGCCCGCTGCTCGGCCTCGACCTGGCGCTCGTCGACGGCGACGTGGACGCGGCCCGCGACCTCGGCCGCGGCGGCCTCGCCGGCGCGCTTGCCGAAGACCAGGATGTCGCCGAGCGAGTTGCCGCCGAGCCGGTTGGCGCCATGGAGGCCGCCGCTCACCTCACCGGCGGCGTAGAGGCCGGGCACGGTGGTGGCGCCGGTCTCGGGCGCGACCCGCACCCCGCCCATCGTGTAGTGGATGGTGGGCCCGACCTCCATCGGTTCCTTGGTGATGTCCACGGAGGCGAGCGCGTGGAACTGCTCGTACATCGACGGCAGCCGCTTCTTGATGTGCTCGGCGCCGCGATGGCGGACGTCGAGGAAGGCACCGCCGTGGGGTGACCCGCGGCCCGCCTGGGCCTCCTTGTAGATGGAGCGGGCGACCACGTCGCGGGAGGAGAGCTCCATCTTCTTCGAGTCGTACTTCTCCATGAAGCGCTCGCCCAGCGAGTTGTACAGCCGGCCGCCCTCGCCGCGCACCGCCTCGGTGACCAGGATGCCCCGCGCCCCGGGCGGCCAGATCATCCCGGTCGGGTGGAACTGCACGAACTCCATGTCGAGGAGCTCGGCGCCGGCGCGGTAGGCGAGCGCGGCGCCGTCGCCGGTGCCCTCCCAGGAGTTGCTGGTGTGCTTGTACATCCGTCCCCAGCCGCCGCTCCCGAGGATCACGGCCTTTGCCCGAAACACCACGAAGGTGCCGTCGTTGCGCCGGTAGCCGACCGCCCCGACCACCCGGTCGCCGTCCTTCAGCAGGGCGGTGAGGGTGTACTCCATGTGCACGGTGACGTTGGGGGTGTGCACGGCGCGGTCCTGGCAGGTGCGGATCAGCTCCAGGCCGGTGCGGTCGCCGACGTGGGCGAGCCGCCAGAAGGTGTGCGCCCCGAAGGCGCGCTGGCTGATGCGGCCGTCGGGGGTGCGGTCGAAGAGGCCGCCCCAGCGCTCCAGCTCGTAGACGCGGTCGATGACCTCCTGGGCGTAGATCTCGACCATCCGCCAGTCGTTGAGCAGCTGGCCGCCGAGCATGGTGTCGGCGAAGTGCACACCCCAGTTGTCCCGGGGGTCGACGTTGCCGAGCGCTGCGCCGATGCCGCCCTCGGCCATCACGGTGTGGGCCTTGCCGAGCAGTGACTTGGTCACCACCGCGGTGTCGCAGCCGGCCTCGCCGGCGGCGACGGCGGCGCGGAGTCCGGCCCCGCCGGCGCCGATGACGAGGACGTCGCAGTCGATCGTGTCGTAGCTCTCGGGGATCATCGGAAGAGGATGTGGGGGTCGGTGAACCAGCCCGCGTTCAGCATCCGGATGTAGCCGTCGACGGCCCAGACGCTGAAGAGGCTGACCCACGCCCAGGTGGGATGGAAGATGTTCAACCGGGTCACCGCCCTCCAGGTGCTGTGCCGCTGGTGGCCGAAGCGCACGCAGGAGAAGCAGTCGACGTTGCCCCCGACAAGGTGGCGGAAGGAGTGGCAGGAGAAGGTGTAGCCGGCGAGCAGCACCACGTTCACCACCATGATCGCGGTGCCCAGCCCCAGGTAGAGGTGGCCGCCGAGGCTGAACGCGTTGGCGGCGTCGAAGGCGAGGATGGGGATGTACACGATCGCCCCGTAGAGGGCGAAGCGGTGCAGGTTGTTGAGGATCAGCGGGAAGGCGGTCTCCCCCCGGTACTTGCCGTGGCGCAGCTCGGGCACGGCGCAGGCGGGCGGATCCCAGAAGAAGGACCGGTGGTATGCCTTGCGGTAGTAGTAGCAGGTGCTCCGGAAGGCGATCGGGACGAGGATGCAGAGCAGCCCGGGGAACACCGGGATGTGGTTCGCCAGCCATCCCGGCGAGTACAGCGGCGAGAGGTAGGGCGTGCCCGAGGCCTCGCCCACGCCGGTGGTCGACGCCCAGATCGAGTAGACGATGAAGCCGCCGAGCACCACCACCACGGTGACCGGCAGCAGCCACCAGGGCGCGTCCCGCCGCAGCCGGGCGAGGAGGCCGGTGGTGACGCCGGCGTCGCCGACGCTGGCTCCCTTGCCCGAGCCGGCGACCTCCGAGCTGACCGTCATCCGAGCACCACCTCCAGCTGTGAGCGCCCACACCCCCACGCCTCCACCGTCGTCCCATGCTACCGACTCGAGGCGAAGGGTCGGCCTCCACGGGTGCCGGGTGGTTGACGGTGGACCGGCGCGATGCGACGCTCGGACGCCATGACCGCGCCCGCGCGGCCGAGGGCGCTTCGCCCCCTCGCGGTCGCCGCCCTGCTCCTGGCCGGCCTGACGCCGGCGGCTCGCAGCCCCGCCGTCGGCCACGCCGCCGGCCCGCCCGTGCCCCGGCGCCACCCGTCTGGGCGGCCACGGAGAGCCTCGACACCGGCCGGGACCACGCCACCGCCACGCTCCTCGCCGACGGCGAGGTGCTGGTGGCCGGGGGATTCGACGGCACCAACGAGCTCGCCTCGACCGAGCTGTACGACCCCGCGGTCGGCCGCTGGCGACCGGGCCTGCCGCGCGGGCAGTGGCACCCTGGCCGAGGCCGAGCTCTTCGCCGGGTGAACCGCCGGTTCGGCGCGCGCCGAACCCTTCGACCGTGGCGCTCCGGCGGGGACTGCGGTATCGTCTAGAGTTCAGCGACGGCACGGCGACCACCCATATCCCCGGCCATCCCAGCACGGCGTCCCTGGAGCCACCATCCCCGGCTCGGCCGGCGCCCGCAGCACCGGGCTCCCTCCCATCTGCCGTACCACCGCACACCCAGGACCAGCCATGACGAGACTGATCCCCCAGGGCCTCTACGATCCCCGCTTCGAGCACGACGCCTGTGGTGTCGCGTTCGTCGCGAGCATTGCCGGCGAACGGTCCAACGCGATCGTGGGGAGGGGCATCGAGGCGCTCGTCAACCTCGGCCACCGCGGCGCCTGCGGCTGTGACCCGGAGACCGGCGACGGCGCCGGGATCCTGATCCAGATCCCCGACGCATTCCTCCGCCGCGAGGCGCGGGTCGACCTGCCCGCCCCCGACGCCTACGGGGTGGGCATGGTGTTCCTGCCCACCGACCCGGACGAGCGGCGCCGCTGCGAGACGATGGTCGAGCGCTGCTGCGAGGACGAGGGCCTGCGGCTGCTGGGCTGGCGCGACGTCCCCCACGACCCGGCGGCGATCGGCTACGTCTCGCGCGCCGGCATGCCCGCCATCCGCCAGTTCTTCGTCGCCGCCGTCGGCGTGCACGGCGACGTCCTCGAGCGGCGGCTGTACGTGCTCCGCCGGGTCATCGAGCGCCGCCGCGACGAGGCGCCCCCCGCCGAGGACCAGCTCTTCTACATCTGCAGCCTGAGCTGCCGGACGGTGATCTACAAGGGGATGCTGATGGCGCGCCAGATCGCGCCCTTCTTCCCCGACCTGGTCGATCAGAGCGTGATCTCGGCGCTGGCGCTGGTGCACTCGCGCTTCTCCACCAACGTGCTGCCCCGCTGGGACATCGCCCAGCCCTTCCGCTACAGCGCGCACAACGGCGAGATCAACACCGTGCGCGGCAACGTGAACTGGATGCGCGCGCGGCAGTCGAAGTTCAAGAGTGCGCTCTACGGCGCCGACATCGAGAAGCTGCGGCCGGTGATCGACGACTCCGGGTCCGACTCGGCGCAGTTCGACAACGCCCTGGAGCTGCTGGCGCTGACCGGCCGGCCGGCGCACCACGCGATCATGATGATGATCCCCGAGGCGTGGCACCAGCACCACGAGATGGACGAGGAGCGGAGCGCCTTCTACGAGTTCCACTCCGCGCTGCTCGAGCCCTGGGACGGACCCGCCGCGATCGCCTTCACCGACGGGAGGGTGATTGGCGCCACCCTCGACCGCAACGGGCTGCGCCCGGCGCGCTACGTGGTCACCAACGACGGCCTGGTGGTGATGGCCTCCGAGGTCGGCGTGCTCGACCTCCCCGAGGAGAGCATCCTCCGCAAGTGGCGGCTGGAGCCGGGGAAGATCCTGCTCGTCGATACCGAGGCGGGCCGCATCATCGACGACGAGGCCGCCAAGGCCGACCTCGCCGGCGCCTTCCCCTATCGGGACTGGATCCGGCAGGGCACCGTCTACCTCCACGAGCTCGAGGACGCCGAGCACCCCGCCGAACCCGACTCCGGCACCCTACTGATCCGCCAGCAGGCCTTCGGCTACAGCCAGGAGGACCTCAAGTTCCTGCTGGCGCCGATGGCGACCGCCGGCGAGGAGCCGGTCGGCTCGATGGGGAACGACACCCCGCCGGCGGTGCTCTCGGACCGCCCGCAGCCGCTCTTCAACTACTTCAAGCAGCTCTTCGCCCAGGTCACCAACCCGCCCATCGACCCGATCCGCGAGCAGATGGTGATGTCGCTGGTGAGCAGCCTCGGCGCCGGCGGCAACATGCTCGAGCAGGCGCCGAGCCAGGCGCGCCGCCTGGAGATGCCCCATCCCATCCTCACCAACTCCGACCTCGGCAAGATCCGCCACGTCACCCAGCGCGACTTCCCGGCGGCGACGATCTCCGCGGTCTTCCACCTCGGCGAGGAGAAGGGGCTGGAGCGCGGGCTGCGGCGGATCTGCCGCATGGCCTCGCAGCGCATCGCCGAGGGCTACCAGATCCTGGTGCTCAGCGACCGCAACATCGACGCCGCCCACGCGCCCATCCCCAGCCTGCTCGCCACCGGGGCGGTGCACCACCACCTCATCCGCGAGCAGACCCGCACCGGGGTGGGCCTGGTCATCGAGACCGGCGAGGCCCGCGAGATCCAGCACTTCGCGCTGCTGATGGGATACGGGGCCGAGGCGGTCAATCCGTACCTCGCGTTCGAGACCCTCCACGACCTCGCCCGCCGGGGGGTGCTGCCGCCCGGGATTGACGCCCACAAGGCCGAGGCGACGTTCGTCAAGGCGGTCTGCAAGGGGCTGCTCAAGACGATCTCGAAGATGGGCATCTCGACCATCCAGTCGTACTGCGGTGCGCAGATCTTCGAGGCCATCGGCGTCAGCCGCGAGGTGATCGACCGCCACTTCACCGGCACCCCCTCGCGGATCGGCGGCATCGGACTCGACGTCATCGCCCAGGAGGCGCTGGCCCGGCATTCCGACGCATTCCCCGAGGTGCGCGTCGGCGCGCCCACCCTGCAGGAGGGCGGCCAGTACCAGTGGCGGCGCAACGGCGAGTTCCACCAGTGGAACCCGGAGACGATCGCCAAGCTGCAGCACGCGGTGAAGGCCAACGACGAGAGCTGGTACCGCGAGTACGCCGCCCTGGTCGACGACCAGACCCGGCAGCTCAAGGCGCTGCGCGGGCTCTTCACCTTCCGCAGCGACCGCGCCCCCGTCCCCCTCGAGGAGGTCGAGCCGGCCAGCGCGATCGTCCGGCGCTTCGCCACCGGGGCGATGTCGCTGGGCTCGATCAGCCCCGAGGCGCACGAGACCCTGGCGATCGCGATGAACCGCCTCGGCGGCAAGTCGAACACCGGCGAGGGCGGCGAGGACCCGCGCCGCTACACGCCCGACGCCAACGGCGACTCGCGCCGGAGCGCGATCAAGCAGGTGGCCTCGGCCCGCTTCGGGGTCAACGCCAACTACCTGGTCAACGCCTCCGAGCTGCAGATCAAGATCGCCCAGGGCGCGAAGCCCGGCGAGGGCGGCCAGCTGCCCGGGCACAAGGTGGACGAGTACATCGCGAAGCTGCGCTACTCGACCCCCGGGGTGGGGCTGATCTCGCCTCCCCCCCATCACGACATCTACTCCATCGAGGACCTGGCGCAGCTCATCCACGACCTCAAGAACGTCAACCCGCAGGCGCGGGTCAGCGTCAAGCTGGTCGCCGAGGTCGGGGTCGGGACGGTCGCCGCGGGGGTGAGCAAGGCCCACGCCGACCACATCGTCATCGCCGGCTACGAGGGGGGCACCGGCGCGTCGCCGCTCTCCTCGATCAAGCACGCGGGCATCCCCTGGGAGATCGGCCTCGCCGAGACCCAGCAGGTGCTGGTGCTCAACGACCTGCGCAGCCGGGTCACCCTCCAGGCCGACGGCCAGATGAAGACCGGCCGCGACGTCGTGGTCGGCGCCCTGCTCGGCGCCGAGGAGTTCGGCTTCGCCACCTCGGCGCTGATCGCCAGCGGCTGCATCATGATGCGGGTCTGCCACCTCAACACCTGCCCGGTGGGCATCGCCACCCAGGACCAGCGGCTCCGCGACAAGTACACCGGCAAGGCCGAGTACGTGGTGAACTTCATGACCTTCCTCGCCGAGGACGTGCGCCGGCACATGGCGCAGCTCGGCTTCCGCCGCTTCGACGACATGATCGGCCGCGCCGACATCCTCGACATCCGCGAGGCGGTCGACCACTGGAAGGCGCAGGGCCTCGACTTCTCGCTGCTGCTCCACCGTCCCGAGATGCCCGCCAGCGTCGACGTCCGGCGGATGATCGACCAGGACCACGGGCTCGGGCAGGCACTCGACCACGAGCTCATCGCCCTCGCCCAGCCGGCGATCCAGCACGGCCACCCGGTGCAGATCGAGATGCCGATCCGCAACGGCAACCGCACCGTCGGCGGCATGCTGAGCGGCGAGATCGCCCGTCGCCACGGCGAGGCGGGGCTGCCCAACGACACCATCCGGATCGACCTGCGCGGCTCCGCCGGCCAGTCGTTCGGCGCCTGGCTGGCGCGTGGGGTCACCCTCACCCTCCACGGCGACGCCAACGACTACGTGGGCAAGGGCCTGAGCGGCGGGCGCCTCGTGGTGCGCCCCCCCGGCGATTCCCGGATCGTCGCCGAGGAGAACATCATCGTCGGCAACGTGGTGCTCTACGGTGCCACCGCCGGTGAGGCCTACTTCCGTGGGGTCGCCGGCGAGCGCTTCTGCGTCCGCAACAGCGGCGCCATCGCGGTCGTCGAGGGGGTCGGCGACCACGGCTGCGAGTACATGACCGGCGGCGTCGCTGTGATCCTCGGCCGCACCGGCCGCAACTTCGCAGCGGGGATGAGCGGCGGCATCGCCTACGTCCTCGACGAGGACGGGGGCTTCGCCGGCCGCTGCAACATGGGGATGATCGAGCTCGAGGCGGTCGAGAGCGAGGAGGACGTGGAGCGGCTCGCCTCGCTGCTCCAGCACCACGCCGACTACACCGGCAGCCCGGTGGCCGAGCGTCTGCTCGCCGACTGGCCGGCGGTGCAGGTGCGCTTCCTCAAGGTGATGCCCATCGACTACAAGCGGGTGCTGCAGGCCCGGCGCACCGTCCCGCTCGAGATGGTCGGCTAGGAGCACCGGAGATGGGCAAGTTGGGGGGATTCATCGAGTTTCATCGCCGCCTGCCACCGCGGCGGCCGGTCGACGAGCGGGTCGGCGACTACCGCGAGGTCTACCTCCCCTGGACCAACGACGCGGTGCGCGAGCAGGCGGCACGCTGCATGGACTGCGGCATCCCCTTCTGCCACAGCGGCTGCCCGCTCGGCAACCTCATCCCCGAGTGGAACGACCTGGTCTGGCGCAACGACTGGGAGACCGCCATCGAGCGTCTCCACGCCACCAACAACTTCCCCGAGTTCACCGGCCGGCTCTGCCCCGCCCCGTGCGAGCCCGCCTGCGTGCTCTCCATCAACGACGACCCGGTGACCATCAAGCAGGTCGAGGTGTCGGTCATCGACCGCGCCTTCGAGGAGGGATGGGTGCGCGCCACCCCTCCTGCCCACCGCACCGGCAAGCGGGTCGCGGTGGTGGGCTCGGGGCCGGCGGGCCTCGCCTGCGCCCAGCAGCTCAACCGAGCCGGCCACCAGGTCACCGTGTACGAGAAGGACGACCGCGTCGGCGGCCTGCTCCGCTACGGCATCCCCGACTTCAAGCTGGAGAAGTGGATCCTGGAGCGGCGCATCGACCTGATGAGCGCCGAGGGCGTCGCCTTCGAGTGCGGCTACGACATCGGCGTCGACATCACCGGCGCCGAGCTGCGCGCCCGCTTCGACGCCGTGGTGCTGGCGATGGGCGCCGGCCAGCCCCGCGACCTGCCGGTGCCGGGCCGCGATCTCGCCGGCGTGCACTTCGCCATGGAGTACCTCCCCCAGCAGAACCGGCGGGTGGCCGGCGAGCTGATCGGCGAGGCCGAGACCATCACCGGGCGGGGGAGGCGGGTGATCATCCTCGGCGGCGGCGACACCGGCGCCGACTGCCTGGGGAACGTCCACCGCGAGGGCTGCGCCTCGGTGCACCAGTTCGAGCTGCTGCCGCCGCCGCCCTCGGAGCGCGCCTTCGACAACCCCTGGCCGCAGTGGTCGGTGATCATGCGCTCGTCGTCCGCGCACGAGGAGGGCGGGGTGCGCGACTACAGCATCCAGACCACCGGGTTCAGCGGCAGCGACGGACGGGTGGAGCGGCTGCACGCGGTGCGGGTCGAGCCCCGCCGAGTCGACGGCCGGATGCAGTTCGTGCCCCTTGAGGGCAGCGAGTTCACCATCGACGCCGACCTCGTGCTCCTCGCCATGGGCTTCGTCCACCCGGTGCACACCGGCCTGCTCGAGGAGCTCGGCGTCGCCCTCGACGCCCGCGGCAACGTCACCGCCGACGACGACTTCCAGACCTCGGTGCCCGGCGTCTTCACCGCCGGCGACACCCGCCGCGGCCAGTCGCTGATCGTCTGGGCGATCGCCGAGGGCCGCCTCGCGGCCCGCGGCTGCGACCGGGTGCTGATGGGGTCGACCCGCCTGCCCTGACCGGCGTGGACCCGGCGTGGTGCGTCCGGGCTCAGCCCGCGAGGCCGGGGAGACCCGAGGCGCGGGCGCGGTCGAGCGCCCGCCGCACCAGGCGGGGCACCCGGGCTCCCATGATCTCGAACCCCTCCCCCACCGTGGCCCCCATGAGGAAGCGCGCGTAGATGCCCTCGGCGACGATGGCCAGCTTGTAGTGGCCGAGGGCGACGTACCACTCCAGCGCTCCCAGGTCGGCGCCGGTCGCCGCGGCGTAGGCCTCGACCACCTCGGCCGGCCGGTGGAAGCCCGGCTCGGCGGTGATCGCCGACAGCGACAGCAGTGCCCGGTCCTCGTCGGACTCGCGCGGGTCGGCCCAGTAGACGAGCAGGAGGCCGAGGTCGGCGAGGGGATCGCCGACGGTGCACATCTCCCAGTCGAGGATGGCGGCGACCCGTCCGGGCTCGTCGGGGGCGAGGATCACGTTGTCGAGCCGGTAGTCGCCGTGGACGATCGCCGGCGCCCCGGACTCGGGCAGGCCCTCGACGAGCCGGCGGCGCAGCTCGTCCATCTCCGGCAGCCCGCGGGTGCGGGAGGCCTCCCACTGCTGCCACCAGCGGCGCACCTGCCGCTCCAGGAACCCGGCGGGGCGGCCGAAGTCGCCGAGCCCCACCGCGTCGGGCCGGACCGCATGCAGGCCGGCGAGGGTGGTGATCAGCGCCGACGACATCGATCGCCGCACCTCCGGCGTGTTCGGCCACGTCTCCGGCAGGGTGTCGCGGACCACGTGCCCGGCCACCCGCTCCATCACGTAGAAGGTCACCCCGAGCACCCCGGGGTCGGTGCAGAGGAGCACCGCGCCCGGCACGGGGATGCCGGTGCCCGCCAGCGCGCTGATCACCCGGTACTCGCGGGCCATGTCGTGGGCGGTGGGGAGCACGTGGGCGAGCGGGGGGCGGCGCAGCACCCACTCGCGCTCGCCGTCGCCGATCACGTAGGTGAGGTTCGAGCGCCCGCCGGCGACCAGCTCCGCATGCAGCGGCCCGGCGAGCCCGCCCACCGCGGGCGCGAGCACGGCGGCCACCGCCTCGGGGTCGACGCCGCGCGGCACCTCGCTGTCCACGGACACGCAGGGTGCCAGATCCTCGTGGCGACCTGCACCGGCGGCGTCTCCCGCACCGGCTGGTAAGGTCCGGCAGGCATGCGCAGCCGCTTCCTCGACTGGTCCGGCCCGATCGCCTTCGCCCACCGCGGAGGTGCCGGAGACCACCCGGAGAACACCATGGCCGCCTTCCGCGCCGCCGTGGAGATGGGCTACGTCCACCTCGAGACCGACGTCCACCTCACCCGCGACGGTGCTGTGGTCGCCTTCCACGACGAGGTCCTCGAGCGGGTCACCGATCGCCGCGGGCGGATCGGCGAGGTGACCACCGCCGACCTCGCCGTGGCCGACGCCGGCTACTGGTTCAGCCGCGACGGGGGGGCCACCTTCCCCCATCGCGGCGGCGGGGTGCGCATCCCGCTGCTCAGCGAGCTCATCGAGGAGTGGCCGGAGGCGCGGCTCAACATCGACACCAAGTCGGATGCGGTGGTCGAGCCGCTGGCCGCCCTGCTCCGCCGCATGAACGTGCTCGACCGGGTCTGCGTCGGCTCCTTCTCCGACGAGAGACTGCGCCGCTTCCGGGCGCTGGCGGGCGACTGGGTGTGCACCTCGATGGGTCCGCGCGAGATCACCCGCGCCCGGCTCAGCTCGCTGACCGGCCGCATCCCCCGGCGCGGCGCCGCCTGCATCCAGCTTCCGGTTCGCCAGAACGGCCTGCCCATGGTCGACCCGCTGATGATCCGTGCCGCCCACCGCTCCGGGCTGGCGGTGCACGTCTGGACCATCGACGACCGTGCCGAGATGGAGCGCCTCCTCGACCTCGGCGCCGACGGGATCATGACCGACACCCTCGAGACCCTCCGCGACGTCCTGCGCGGCCGCGGCGCCTGGCACGGGGGCGGCGCGCCGGCCTGATCTTCGGGGACTTGACGCGGGGATTTGTTCGCCGTACAAACAAGGCCGGATGGCCACCAGCGCCGCACCCCGCCACCACGCCCGAGCCACCCGGGAGACCGGGCGCCGCACCCGCTCGGCGCTGCTCGACGCCGCCGCCCGGCTGTTCGGCGAACGGGGCCTGGCGGGCGTCTCGCTGGCAGGGATCGCGGCCGCCGCGGACGCGTTCCCGAGCCAGGTCACCTACTACTTCGGGTCCAAGGAGGCGCTCTTCGTCGAGGCGGCGAGCCGCGAGATGCTCCATGCCGCCGCCCGGGTCGAGGAGGCGGGGCGCCCCGCCGGCAGTCCCTCCGACTACGTCCGCGCGATGGCAGACCGGGGGCTGGACGACCCCGCGCTGCTCCTCTTCGCCGACGCCCTGCTGCTCTGCCGCCACCGGCCGGAGCTGCGCCCGCTGGTGGCCCGCACCGTCGACCGCCTCCACCGCGAGGGCGGCCGGGCGCTCGGCGAGCGCTGCGCCCGCGACGGCTGGCAGCTGTCCGCGGCTCCCGAGGTGGTCGCCCGCGCCTTCTGGGCGGTGCTCCTCGGGCTGGTGATCGAGGCCGGTGGCGCGGGCACGGCCCTCGACCCCACCGCCGCCGAGGCGGCCGTCCTCGGGGCGCTGGGAACGCGCCCGTCCCGACCCGCCTGGAGGACCTGACCGATGCTCTCCTCCGACCCCGGCGCCTGCCACATCCCGCTCCCCGAGCACACCGACTGGTACGCGCCCGACGAGCATCTCCGCTGGCTGGCCCGCCGCACCCTCGGTGAGCCGGTCTGGCGGGTCGCCGAGGGGGCGCTGGCGGAGGCCGGCCGGGTCGTGGCCACGACCATCGAGCCGCTGGCGGCGACCGCCGAGCGGCACCCCCCGGTCCTCCACCAGTACGACCCCCGGGGGGCCCGCGTCGACGAGATCGAGCTCCATCCCGCCTACGACCGCCTGCTCGACGCCGCGCTGCGCTTCGGCCTGGTGCGCGCCCCGCACCTCCCCGGCTGGCGCGGTCTCGACGGCCGCGCCCCGCGCGCCCTGATCAGCGCGCTCCAGTACCTCTGGATGCAGGCCGACCAGTCGATCGTGGGCTGCCCGGTGTCGATGATGGACGCCGGCGCCCGGCTGCTCGGCCTCCACGGCGGCGAGCTCGGCGACCGGTACGTGCCACGGATCGCCGACGACACCGGCAGTCCCGTCACCGTGGCGATGTACCTCACCGAGAAGGCGGGCGGCTCGGACGTCGGCGCCAACGAGACCGTCGCGGTGCGCGACGGCGACGGTGCGTGGCGGCTCCACGGCGAGAAGTGGTTCTGCTCCTGCCCCCACTCCGACCTGCTGCTGGTGATGGCCCGGCCCGCGGGCGCGGGGCCGGGGACCGGGGGGCTCGGCGTGTTCCTCGTCCCCCGCCTCCTCGCCGACGGCAGCCGCAACGCCGTGGTCATCCACCGGCTGAAGGAGAAGTTCGGGACGCGGAGCATGCCCTCCGGTGAGGTCGGCCTCCGCGGTGCGTGGGCGGAGCCGGTGGGACGGCTCGACCGCGGCATGAAGCAGATGCTCGACATGGTGAACATGACCCGGGTGGGCATCGCCGGCCAGGCGGCGGCGCTGATGCGCCGCAGCGCCCACGAGTCGCTGCTCCACAGCGCCGGGCGGAGCGCGTTCGGGCGCCGGCTCGACACCCAGCCGCTGATGGCCGACACCCTCGCCGAGCTGGTGGTCGACTCGGTGGCAGCGCTCACCATGGCGATGGGGACGGCCGAGGTGCTCGACCGGGCCGACGCCGGCGACGAGCGCGCCGCTGCGGTGCTCCGGCTGCTCACCCCGCTGGCCAAGGGGTACGGATCGGAGCGGGCGCGGATCTGCGCCACCGAGGCGATGGAGGTGCGCGGCGGCAATGGGGCGATCGAGGACTGGCCGAACTCGCGGATGCTCCGCGACGGCTACATCCACGCGATCTGGGAGGGCACCGGCAACATTCAGGCCCTCGACGTGCTCCGCGCCATCGGCCGTGGCGCCCTGCCCGACTGGATCGCCGACGTCGAGACCCGCGCCGGCCACGCCGAGGCCTCTGGACCGGCGGCGCCGCTCGGCGCGGTGATCCGCCGCGAGCTGCGCCGGGTGGAGGCCGAGGTCGGCAGCCTCGCCGGCCGCGACAGCGATGCCCAGCAGCTGCCGCTGCGCCGCCTCGCCCGGCGGATGGCGGTGATCAGCGCCGGATGCCGGCTCGCCGAGCAGGCCCGCGACCACGCCGCCGAGACCGGCAGCGGCCGCCTCGCCTGGCTCGCGTCCCGACACCTCGCGCGGCTGGGCGGGTCGGAGGCGCTCGCCGCGGTCGCCGACGACGCCGCCTGGCTGGAGCACGCCCATCCCCTCCTCCACGGCGGCCCGGTGCCGCTCGACCTCGGCGAGCGCGCCGCCGGGGCGCTGGCCCGGGTCATGGCTCCGGAGACGGCGCCGGTCGGCTGAGGGAGGGTCAGCCGACCTCGACCCAGATCGCCCGGGCCTTCGACGTCCCCAGGGCGACGCGGTGGCCGCCGACGCTGACCGCCAGCGCTCCGGCGCCGCCCTCCATCTCCTCGATCTCCACCTCGGCGCCCGGCACCAGGCCGTGGGTGTCGAGGAGCCGGAGCAGCTCGGGGGCCTCGTGCTCGGCCACCTCGGAGATCCGGGCGATGCGCGCCGGGGTGTGGGGCTCGAGGTCGGCGAGCGCGACCAGCTCGTTGGTCCGCGCCGGACGGCCGGGGATGGTGTTGCCGTGGGGACAGGTGACCGGCTCGCCGAGGTGGCCGTTCAGCCGCTCCAGGACGAGGTCGGAGAACCCGTGGGACAGCCGGCCCGCCTCCCGGTCGGCGGTCGCCCAGTCGAGCCCGAGCACGTCGGTCAGCCAGCGCTCCAACAGGCGATGGCGGCGGACGATCCGCGCCGCCACCTCCTCGCCGCGGGGGGTCAGCGAGACGCTGCGGTCGCGGGCGATGGCCACCCAACCGTCGCGCTCGAGCCGCTGCAGGTTGACGCTCACCGTCGGTGCGCTGACCCCGAGCCAGTCGGCGAGCCGGCTGGGACGGACGGTCTCGCCCTCGTGCGCGATGTAGTACACGCACTCGAGGTACCGGTCCACCGTCTCGGTGCGATGGGCCTCGAGCGGAGCTCCGTCCTGTGACTGCTCCTCGGCCATGCCCTGATCTTACTCCAGGCCGGTTTCGGCCCCCCGGCCGGCGCCGCCGCGGGTCAGTGGCGGAACCAGTACACCGCCGCCACGGGGGGAAGCGCGACCAGCAGCAGCCCCACCACCACACGGTTCCAGAGCGCCGACCGGCGGTCGCGGATCAGCCCGACCACGGCGAGCAGCCAGAGCACCGTGCCCGTGATGATGAGGACGAGCGCCAACGCCACCGCCCGAGCGTAGCACCGGGCGGGGCCGGCTCCGGCACTCCCACCGGTGCGGAGGGGCTACCGTTCGCACCCCACCGACATTGGAGGAACCCCATGCGCGAGAAGGACGGCGGCCCCTCGCGGGTGCGCCGGCTGGGCAGGATCGGGATCGCCTCGATCTTCATCCACAGCGGCATCGACACCGCGACCGAACCGGGGATGAGACCGAGCAAGCTGGAGGCGGTCGGCATCCCCCAGCCGGAGCTCATGGTGCGGCTCAACGGCGCCGGCATGGCGATCGCCGGCACCGCCCTGGGAATGGGCATCCGCCCCCGCGAGTCGGCGCTCGCCCTGCTCGCGCTGTTGGTGCCCACCACGCTGGTGGGCCACCCCTTCTGGAACGAGGAGGGCCCCGCCCGGCGCATGCAGGAGGTGCACTTCCTCAAGAACGTGGCCATCGCCGGCGGTCTGCTCACGGTGATCGCCTGCGAGCGCTGAGCCGGCGACCGGAGGGTGGGGTGGCCAGAGGGATTTGAACCCTCGACCTCCAGGGCCACAACCTGGCACTCTAACCAGCTGAGCTATAGCCACCTCGCGTGTGAGCTCGGTGATTATATGGGCCACACTCTTCGCCGCCCCCGTAGCTCAGCGGATAGAGCGCCCGCCTTCTAAGCGGTTGGTCGTAGGTTCGATTCCTACCGGGGGCGCCATAGCACGATTCCTATCTCAGGACAACCATTTTCGGCGGCGTGAACGAGCATGCTAACTGGCGTACAATTGCATCAGGCAGATGGCTCCTTGCACAGGGTTCGACCCTGAGAGCCGTCCAAGCCAGGAGCACCATGTCCAAGTTCAGCGCCGTCGCAGTCGCCACCGCGCCGGCCACTGCCCTCACCACGCTGGTGAACGCCTACCTGGTCGAAAAGCGCGTCGATTGCTCACCGAAGACGATCCTCATCTACCGCGACGCCTTGGAGGACGTCCTTCTCCCCTTCTGCGCCGACAGGAACATCATCAACATCGAGCACCTGACCAGCACGCACCTCAATGACCTGGTGGTCGGACTCCTGGATGGGAGTCGATCACGCTCTGGCCGCCCCCTGGCGAAGCCCACTGTCCACAGCTACACGCGGGCCATCAACACGTTCCTCACGTGGTCAGGCAAGCAGACGGACAGCACACCCGCCAAGGCGCCGAAGCCGAAGGTCGGAAAGCGTGTCCTGGACGTCCTCACCCGCGAGGAGGTCATGGCGCTCGAAAACGCGGCTGACTCCGAGCGGGACAAGCTCATCGTCCGCGTCCTCGCCGACACCGGCATGCGCCTCGGAGGGCTCCTCGGGCTCACGCTGGGTGACTTCCGCGAGGATGGCCGTCAGCGGTATCTGAAGGTTCACGAGAAGGGCGACAAGGAACGGCTCGTGCCCGTTCTGCCCGAGCTGTACAGGCGACTGCGGCGCTTCGCGGAGAAGACACGCCGCGACGCTGACAGCGACCGCATCTTCCTGACGCACCGGCGCACCCCAATGACCGGCCAGTACGAACCGCTCGGTGCCAACGGCGTCAATCAACTGTTCCACACCCTGGCTGAGATCGCGGGCATCACCAAACGCGTGTACCCGCACCTACTCCGGCATAGCTTCGCGACGAGCTTCCTCCGCAAGGGGGGCAGCCCGCTTGCTCTGCAGCAAATTCTCGGACACGAGTCGCTCGCGATGATCACCGCGAATTATTCGCACCTGACCATGAGCGACGCGAGCAACGAGTACATGCGGGCTATGACGGACAGCTAAGCTGAAGCGCAGTCGAGTCGGCTACTGCGGTCGCAGCGACCGCGCCCTCAGTTCTCTTCCTCCACCACGACCGCGTCGTCCACGAGGCGCGCAAGGAAGCTCAGTGCGGCAAGCTGTTCTAGTGCTGCCGCCGTTGGCCCTGCTCCCCGGCCCCGCAGCGGCGGAGTGGCTGCCTCGGCTTCGTGCCTGGATCGTCGAGACGTCGTCTGCGATCCGGGCTCACGGGGACGATCGGCTGCCCGCGGACGACCCGAGAAACCCTAGTGCAAGTGCCTCGCCGGGGTGATGGCCGTCTCGCAGCTGCGTGACCGGCAACTCGAGATGGCCGAAGCGGCCGGCGAGGACGCGCTCATGATCCGCTGGGTCATGCCAGCCGAGCGACCTGAGGTCGAGACCGTCAACGCCGCGCCACGTCTGGCCCAACACGATGAACAGCTCAATCTCGCGAGCGGCGCTGAGCGTGCCAGCATCTTCCTACAACGTCAAGGGCGGCCTCGGGACTTGGCTGCGCAAGCGCGGCCGCCTCGTGATGCCGAATGGGGTGCGCGGCCACCGCCCCCTCTGCGGTTGCCTCGTCACCGAGCTCCGGGTCTTCCGCGCGGCGCTGCGATCCGGCCGTCGCGCAGCCCCTCGATGACGAGCTTTCTGATCTTGCGTCGCTGGCTGGCCTGCACGTCGGCGAGGGTGGGTAGACGCCGGCGCCGACGGTAGTCGGCGGCGAGCCTCTCGATCTCGCCCTCGGATCGGGTGCAGAAGCCGAAGATGTCCCTGGCGCTTACGGTCGCATCGTACGTCCTCCCGCCACGCTGCCCGCTGAGGTCGGCGTAGCCGGCGACGACGTCGTTGATAGGATTGAGCCAACTCGACCCGGTCGGCGTGAAGTGCAGATGGATGCGACGATGCCGACCCAGCCACTGCCGCACCTCGGGGTCTTGTGCGAGGAGGCGTTGTCGACGAAGTGCCTCTCACTTGCTGGCACCCACGCCCGGAGCGCGGAAGAGGAACTGGTTCAGCCCTTCGGCGTGCAGCTGGTACGCGCCAAGCGCGAGCGCCACCTGCACGCACATCAGCGCCAGTAGCATGGTCAGGCGCCACGCCTTGAGCCGTCGCCGCTTGGTCTCCGAGTAGGCGACTGGATCGAGCGGCATCGGTCAGTCGCTCGGCGGCCGCTGCACGAACGCGGCGGTTCCCTTGATTGCAAGCTCCCTGACGAGCTGGGAGTAGCCCACCGAGAACAGCCCGATAAGCACGACCGCCGCGCAGACCCGCAACACCCGCTGAGCGCGGGCTTTCCGCGCCGAACGCCACCAGCGGCGCACCGCGGGTATCCGCATGAGCGCGAGCGGTGCGCTGACGGCAAGTGCGTCCAGGAATATCGAGCTGAGGTCGAACAGGAACGCGAGGTGAATGAGGATCGTCACCCAAAGGACGTACGTCAGCCGTTGTACCGACTTCCAGTGCCCACCGAGCCACCCCATAGCGCGACGGTTCGCCGTCAGCGCAAGGGGAATGAGCAGGAACACGGACAGGGTCCCGAATACGAGGAACGTGTGGCCCGCGATGCGGTCGAGCGGACCTCCTGAGAACGTGTCGCCGGTGGTGAGCGCCGCCAGCGTGAGGTCGGTGCCGGCGGTGAAGAACATCGCGACGCCGTAGTCCCGCCGGAGGATGAGGTGCCAGCGCCAGCCGGTCATGGTGTGGACCGGCGTCACGGTCAACATCATCACGAAGATCAGGAAGGACGACGTCCCCAAGACGTCTGCAGTCGACGCCGAGACGTTGGCCACCGAGTTCGGGCGGCCGAGGACAAGCGAGATGACCTCGGGCGCCATGAACACGAAGGGAATGGCCAGGAGTGCGCGGAAGGACCACACGCCCACCATCGGGAGCCGGCGGCAGCGGCTCCACGCGCCGGTGCGAGGGGTGCCCTGAGCCGCGGCACGAGGTTCACTGCCGGCCCAACTGAGGGGGCTTCTGCCGGAGGATGAGGCCATTGCCTCGTAGTCGTCTCGCGGCACCGTTACGCCTTGCATGGAAAGGTCCCTGACTACCACCTTCGGAAGGCTGCGCACTCGATCGTGACTGTCGCAGCGATCGGGGCGGAACGATATCACGGACGCTGCGAGCGCGTCAGGAAGGGCAAACCCCCCTCGGTCCGTGGCTGGCAGTCCCTAGCTACTTCCCCCTGAACAACCTGTAGACGAGGCTGAGCTGGTCGGGGGTTCGGACGCGTTTGTGTAGTTCCGGTTAAAGGGCGACACCGGAGTTCCGGTACATCCTTGA